>Ga0316228_1002203_pt1 | contig 17681 bp, 21 predicted proteins | sample TBH18021metaG_FD_206005 | JGI IMG/M metagenome (GOLD analysis project Ga0316228, IMG submission 206005) | Freshwater microbial communities from Trout Bog Lake, Wisconsin, USA - TBH18021 | ecosystem: Environmental > Aquatic > Freshwater > Lake > Hypolimnion/Profundal zone | place: USA: Wisconsin... | reverse complement strand
CGGCCTCGCACCGCGTCGGCGGCGCGCCGGTCGCTCAGTCCTTCCCGGAATTGCATCAGCGTGACGAGCGCGAAGCGCCAGGGCGCGTAGGCTGGCTGACCGAGCTTCGGGTAGAGATCGGCGAAATCGGCATCGGCGAACAGGGCGCCGAGCTGGTCGCGCAGGAGCATGTAGGGGTTGCCGCGCCGGAAAGCGGCCTGCGCGATCCGAGTGGTGTCTTCAGGGACAGGCGGCAGAGGTTGCGAACGGAGCGACATGGGCGGCCTCCGGACTGGAAACCTTCTCAACGCTCCACAGGCCGGCCACGCTCACTTCGCCAACAGTGTCAATCGCTTTTAGGAAGCGCAGACGGTTGCGGGCACGGCTGCCATGGATTGGTGGGAGCACGTCCGCTTTTCCGGCCGGCCTTCTCCGAGGCGGACCAGCCGCTTTCGGCCAGGAGCTGGCAAAGCCGACCCACCGTACTCCCTGGAAGCGGACCTTCCGGCCTTCTGCAATGGATCGAGACCGGACGGTCGACCATCCGAAACTGAATGTCCGCTAGCGGGCGGTCAGCTGATGTCCGCACTTGGCGCTCTGCGGACCTGCCGCCGATCCCTAAAGCCTGTGAACTGCTTCGGACACAGCGTTGACCAGGGTCCACTCCGATGGTCCATTTCCTAGGTCCGATGTTGCTCGAGGCGGGCGATCAGGGGCCTAACTCCTTGATGTCGCACCCGATCGGTTCTGGCTGAGAATCCTGGCGCCGCAGCCAAACTACCCCCAATTCACTGACATATTTTATCGTATAATATACGGAAGTTGCCGGGTCAGGCACTCAGCATCATTACCGCCCAGGCTCAAATTAGTTTTCCGCCGACGATGTATGATCGATCGTGTAGCGCGGAAATGCTCGTATCGCCTTGGTGAGATCCTCCAGCGGCGGGGCAATGTACTTCCGTGCGACTGATCCAGGTCCGTGTCCAACGATGGCATCCATCTCCCGCTCCGGTATGCGGCAACCAGAGGCTCGGGTCTTCCAGGTATGCCGCCACCCGTGATTTGGATCGACGTTCGGATCCAAGCGCGTTTCCTGACGGATCCAACGCGCGATGTCCTTGCTGACGACTTCCGCCTCGCTCGTACCACTACCCTTTCGCTTTCTGCCTTCGTCGAAAAAGAGAGCACCCCTAGCTGATCGCTCGACAAAGTCGAGAAAGCCGAGTTCAACGAGGTGCGCGTGAAGCGGAACTGTACGAATCTCGTTAGTTTTCGTTGCGTTGAGCGTCATCACCCAAACACCAGCCTCACACCGGACGTCGCCGCGACGGAGAGCGGTCAACTCGCTGATCCGCGCTCCCGAGTAGGCGGCGAGCCAGGGACACCACCGCCTGGCTGCTGAAAGCTTTGGGTAAGCAGGCTTAAGCTCATGGTTCGAAGCCAAGTGCAGGATCGCAACGACCTCGCCATGACGGAACGTTCGTTCCCGAACTTTCGGGTGACGCGTTTCTTCCAGGCGGATGTTGGTGGCGGGGTTGTGCGCGATGACGGAGCCTGCAGGTCTCGTCGTACCCCAAGCGAACACGGCCTTCACATTGGCAATGTCACATCGATTGATGGAGCGTGCCGAAACCCTGTCCGCATCGAGACGGTGTTCAGCCCACGCGTAGATGTCATCACCGGTCAGCGTGCTGACGTCACGCTCACCGACAAAGGCAGCGAGTGAGCGGAAACTCGATGCGTAACGCTTCTTCGTGCCCGTAGCAGCACCTTTCCGCTTCTCGTGCCAGAGAGCGAACAGCGCCTCGACACTCAGAGGGACCTTCGGACCGTTGGCTGCAGGTTTGGGAGCCTCAAAGGCCGGATACCGGTCGGCCGCAGGATCGGGTCGGAAATCGCCCCTCGCGTTGCGCTCCAAATGACCGGCTGCCTCGCGCATCGCACGGTAGATCTCGCGCAACAGCAAGGCGCGGCTTGCATCGTCGACGCGCAGACCCTGCTGTTGCAAGAGCGCGTCTGCCTGGAGACCGAAGCCAGCCTCGAGCAAGGGGAGGGGGGCTTCCCGAGGATCCTCGTAGTGCGCCCAGGCGGCAGGGGTCCCTTGCGCCTCGAGAAGCGACACGAATTCCGCGCGGGCGGACTCGAACGTGACGCCGCCGTTCAGCTGCAGCCCGGCATCGTCGGCCGTCTCAACCACCTGTAGGATAAAGCGGCTCCGATCATCCTCCAATGCCCGCACCGTCGCTCGATACGCGAGCCCGGCGAGCATCACGATCTCCTTCTGAGTGAGGCTGACCGGACCGTTTCGGACCGCGGACCAGAAGCGCTTGAGCGCGGCGTCCGCCTCCGCGTGCCGAATCTTGGCGACGGCCCGATCCTTCGTCCGCAGCGACGCCTGGACGATCTTGCCGATCGTGATTGCGGCAGCCTGTTCGCCGATCGCCAGCGTGAGGCGCTGGCCCTTGGCGCGTGTCAAAACATCCTGCGGCACCCGCTGCCGGAGATAGAAGGTGCCGGTCTCGGGGTGCTGCCAGGGACGCGCCATCGAGAGTGCCATGTGTGAAACCGCCGTGTGAAAGCCAGCGGTCCTAAGTCCTTATGGCACCGTAACGTCTTGCTCTGAAAGGGGTGTTTATGGTGCTGCGAGAGAGGATTGAACTCTCGACCTCTTCATTACCAATAGAGCGCGCCGGCATATGTTCCGGCTCCGTTTGCGCGCCGTGCGCGATGTGTTCCGCATTGGAGGCGCCTAGCGCGCCCTGCGCAAGGGGTTTCAGGTTCACCGGAACCCCTGAGCACTTCATAACTTGCCACCGCGGTTTTCGAGGGCGCTTACGGCGCCACGCAGATGCGTCGGCGAGAGATGGGCGTAGACGCGCTGCGTAATCGCGTCGTCCGAGTGGCCGAGCACCGCCGCGATCTCAGACATGGAATGCCCGGCCTCTGCCATCCACACGGCCGCGGTATGCCGCAGGACGTGAGGGGTCACGCCTTTGACGCCGGCACGCTTGGCCGCCTTGGTCAGCGTCGTCCTCACACTCGCGACCGGACGCCCGGCGTACTCGATCACGCGATCGGTGGTCGTCGGCGCCTGCGCCTTGGCTACCGAGAGTGCTGCGCGCAGCTCGTTCGTCATCGGCACGGTCGCCCGGCCCTTGCGGGGTCGGAGTGCGAGCGGATCGCCCAGGTGTACGTTTCCGCGCTCAAAATCGATCTGCCGCCACGTCACTTCTAATAGGGCGGCGTTGCGGCCAGCGGTCGAGATGGCCAGCAGCAGGTAGAGCTTGAGGTGCGGAGCCTCGGCGGCTTCCAGTAGCGCCTCGAACTCGCGATGCGTCAGGTGGCGTTCGCGCGGCTTGCTGACCGGCGGCATGTCCATCGGCGGCGCCTTGGTCACCATGCCGTGCTTGACGCCCCAAAGCATCGCGGCTCGCAACTGGTTTAGCTCGGTTCGGATCGTGCCGTCGGTCACGCCGATCACGAGTGCCTTGCCTTGCTTGGCTCGCCGCTCCTGCTGAGCCTGAGATCCGCGAGGCGCTTTCCGCCGCTCGGCGGCGTAGACCCGGCATAGTTTCGCGGTGATCTCGTGCGGCTTCAGATGCCCAAAGAACGGGAGCACCTTACCGGCGGTCCAGCCCATATTCTGGACGATCTTCCGGCCGGCTCGATCCGCAAGGTAGGCTTCCCAGACTTCGCGGACGGTTGGGTCTACTGGCCGGCTGGCGACCGTGACGACGCGGTTGAACTCCTGCGCCGCTCCTGCCGCATCGCGAGCGACAAGCTGGCGGCGGCTGACCCGCTTTCCGCCCTCGTAGACGGCGACTGCCCAGCCGCCGCGGAAACGTTGGAGTTTGAACTCTGGCATCGCTCGTAGCTCTCTACCGCCTCCGCTGTGAACCGTAGCAACTTCCCGCCGACGCGGAAGCTGGGCAACTGGCCATTGTCGGCCATCTTGCGAACGTGGGATGCCGAGCATTTCCAGCGCTCGGCAACCTGGGCAGCCGTATAGACACTCATGGGTCAGCCTCCTGTGTTCTCGGATCGGGTGTTGGGGAGACGGGCGGCCTTAATCAGCGCTTGGCTCGCCGCTTCGACCCGCGCCCAGATAGCCTTCGCCTTTGGCGTCAGGCTGTCCCACGGCTCCACGTCGCGCGGGCGGGCGTGGGCGAAGCGGGCCTCGTAGGCCACGCGGCCCGGGTCGGTCGCAGCATCATGCGGCATGGCGAACCTCCTGCCGGCGAGCGGTTCGGCACATCCACCAGCGAGGGGTGCCGTTGTGGGTGCCGCGGCGGACGAAGCCGCCACCGATGACGAAGGCTTCGCCCTCGAATGCGACGACGTCCTCCCAGCGGAGGCGGGTCTCGATGCGGTCGAACTCTTCGAAGCCGCCGGCATCGGCTCGGAGCGTCCCGCGTCCGTCGCGCCAGCGCTTCTTCCAGGCCCGCTCAACGTAGGGGCGAGCGTAGAAGATCACCGTGCAGGCGTAGCAGACATACGGCTGCGCCACGGCCGGCGAGGGGGCCTTCGTCGGCAGCGGCTCCCAGATCACCAGCCACCACGGTCTCGGGCGCGTGACGAGGCAGTCGGATAGGTCCGGCGCCCGCGTGTCGAAGGGGGCGCTGGCACCGCACCAGGTCAAGCCGAGCGTGCCACACGGGCGACGCTCCTCGGGTGAGTAGCGCCTGCTCATGCTGCCTCCGCGCTTTCGAGCGCATCGGCCGGGGCGAACAGCCATTCGACCGTCTTCCCGAGCGACTGCGCGTAGGCGATCTCGCGCCGCGTGCTCGCCCCGACGTAGCCGCCCGGGTTCACGACGAAGATGCCGTCGCTGATGTCGATCTTGCGGAAGTGGAGCTGGTCGAGGTGCTGCTTCTCGGGCGTGGTCTCGTCGCCGTCCGAGGTTAGGTGCCGCGCGCCGGTCGGCTGGTCCGCATGCCCGTAACAGCCGAGGCCGATGACGATCCGGCCCGTGAGCGACAGGTGCATGTTGGCGAGCGCGAACGCTTCCGGGAATCGGCTAGATCCGCACAGGGTGGTGATGATGGGCCGGGCGCTCATGCGAGCTTCCACAGCACCACGCCGTTGATCAGCAGGTGGATGACGTTGTCGGCGATGATGAGCAGCCAGACGGCCAGCCACGGCGGCACGTCGTCCGGATAGCCGGTGGCTGTCACCGGGCCGCGCGCCCCGTTCTTCGCCCAGACGACGAAGCGGGCGAGGCGCCAGCGGTCGATCAGGAAGTGCGTCCCGCCGATCACGGCGAGCGCGAGGACGCCCGGCCAGCCGCCCGGGACCAGCAACAGGAAGGGCCAGCTATAGGCGGTCGCGTGCGCGAAGGCCGCGAAACTGTTCTGCCCCTTGCGGGTCGCCATCCAATGCGACTGGAGCAGATAATCGCCGACGAGGTGGGCGACGATCTGGTCGGCCGTGAAGATCGCGCTCATGCCGCCCCCGCGATGTCGAGCGCGTCGGCCGGGGCGAGAGGATGCCAGCGGATGAGGAGGTTGCAGAAGGCGCTGATTGAGGAGCCGTCAGCTCGCTTCAGTCCGATACAACTGTTAGGGGCGCAAATTTTTCTTGAGCAAATATCGGTTTGCAAGAAATAAAATTTGCTAATTGCGGCTCGTTCTGTCTCGATGATCCGTTGTCTAGGAAACGGATGTTTCCGGGGCTCTGATAGAAACCGCTGAGGCTCACGATGCCGATCGTCGGTTACCCGGGCTGGCCCCCGGTTATTGATGCGAACACGCGAGAGCATGTTCGCTTTGCGATGTCCGACGGGCACAGGCTTCTTCCTTGTCGGATATCGATTACCACCCTGCGGGACTGCTTCGGTGAAGAAGGGTCCGAGCCCATAGACCTGTTTGACAGCTGCCAGCGCGAAGTCGAGGACGCCGCCAGCAAGAAATACGAAAGCGAGGGCATTAAAAACGGGCTTATCGAAATCGAAGAAAACGATTTCGCTTGAACAGCTGCAACAATTAGATTGACTGAAATTTGGGCAGACAATCCATGTACTGATAGATGTCCCGAATACGCTATGCCCTTGGTACAGGCATACCTTAGCAACTTGGAACAGAGTGGGCGCACCTCTGCGTGATACTCCGAGATGGAGCAGTCCAAAATGTACTCCCTTTTCAAATTCTCCGCCGCGGCCGCTATGATCATAAACGGCCCGGCACTCGCGCAAATTGTCGTCGTTCCGCCGATCGGTTCGGAGAACGGCATGTCGAATATGCCGAAAACCAACTCGACAGTGCCCGATCGCGTCAGAACGCTCGATCTCAATGCCCCAGGGGGTGTGCGGGTGCGAAGTGGCCTGGCAGATAAACTGGGCCCGCACCATCCAGCCGTCACGTCGAAGGAGCGCCTCTAAGACGGGCTGACCGCACGGCGTGGCAAAAGTACCGATGAGAGCGGCTATGTCGCGACGGCGCGAACAGAGACAAGCGGCGGCATTTATCCAACGGCTTACCAAACCATGCAGATCTTTGACTCGCCCCTTATTCTGATAGCGATATTCTTCGCGGGTTGTTGGCTTCTGTATGTTACCCGCAATCATCATCCCACAGTCACTGCGGCTTTGATTATCATCGCCGTAGTTTTGTGCGTTATCACGGTCGGCGCAGCGATGGTCGGTGGGAACGGCCCTTGAGCAATGTGGGAGCGAGCGAGGCGGGGCGGCGACGGTGACGGTGCGCGGACGCTCACCCATGGTGCACCTCCCCTCCGAATAGATCTCTCTTGGCACCTTCGGCATCGGCCTCCGCGCGGAGCTTGCGCGCGATCGCCTGCATGAGCGCGGTCTGGCGGTCGGCCAAAGCTTGCGTCATGCGCTTGGCTTCGACCCATCGAGGATAGGCCCTGCGGCGCTGAGCAAGCTCGCGCTCGGCGCAGTCGGCAAGCTCGGCGGCGCTGAAAGTAAGCTCAGCCACGAGCAGCCTCCTTCGCTTTGTCGGCGGCGGAACGCACAGAGCTGTTCATCGCTTCATTTTGGATGGAGCGGACGGCGGACCTCCGGTCCACGGACAGCACCTGGCCGTGCCATGGCTGTAGTCGTCCGTTGCTCTCAACAGAGCGTGGGAGAGCGTGATGATTGGCGGCGAAAACGACAGAGATGCTCCGACCTTGAAGGACATCGCGGAGCGTGAAAAAGCCAGCAGGGAGAAGTTTATTGAGGGCGGCGGACCACGGAAGCGGCCTCCGGACGGGGAGACTTCGGGCGCAAGGCGGCCTAGCGACGGCGTACCACGGCGCGAATAGACCGGCCCTGTTGATCTGCTCAGAGGTCAGGAGCTTCTCAGCCACGGGCGCCTCCCGTCGCGAGGGCGGCCGGCGCGACATGCTCCGGGAGCGGCGAGTACTTCGGCTTGGCCGCCTGCTTGGCCCGGATCTGCTCCACCTTCGTCCAGATGCGGGCGAGCTCGACCTCGGCTTCCCGGTGCAGGTCGAGGTCCTGCGCGAGGCATAGCGCGGACAGCGTCACCATCACGCCGCCGGCCTCCTGGCCCTTTTCGCCGACCGGCCGGCCGAAAACGTAATCGACGAGCTGGCGCGCCTCGTCGGCCGTGCAGCCGCAGGCCTGCACGAGTTCGAGTGCTTCCTCCAGGAAGCGGTGGTTCCGCTCCTCGCGATCGCCGGCGATCATCTCGCCGAAGCACGCCATCATCCACGGCTGCACGCGAGCCTGGAACGACGAGGCGCTCTCCAGGGCGGCGACGCGGCGCGACAGCCAGCGGATCCGATCCTTCGCTACGGCGAGCACCGCCTCGTGGTTGAGGTCGGTGCGCATCAGCATGGCCGTCTGGAAGGCGACCTGATCGTCCGTGAGTTGGCCGCCGCAGAGCCGCTCGCGCGGGCAGTCGTAGCGGTCGCCGTGCGGATCGGGCTCGCCCCGAGTGCGCCAGCCGGCGTTCTGGACGGCCTCCTCGCCCCAAGCCTTGATGCCAGCGAGCGCGAAGTCCCGCCGCTTGCCCGTGTCCGGCTCGTCGGCCGTCATCAGCCACTGCGGCTCCGGGTGCCACTCGGTCGACCCGAACCACGTCGGTCCCGGCACGATCCGGCGCACCGACGTCTCGCCGCGCCAGTTCACGTAGAGGATCGGGACCGGCGTCGTGGAGACGGGCGGCTCGCGCGTGATGGTGCTGGACTCGGCCATACTGCTACTCCGCGGCAAAGAGGGGCATCGGGACGCCTCCGGCGGCCCGGCGCACGCGGGCATCGGCCTCGCGGTCATTCTCCGCGACCAAGCCGTCGAGCGCCGCGCGGCCGGCCACGACCGGCGCGAACTCGTCGTCGACAGCCGGCTGGGAGTCGCCCTCGTGGCGGTCCCGCCGGAGCGCGCCTTTGGTGCAGAGCGCGACCACCAGGAGCGACGGGAGCAGGGCGATCGCCACGCCGAGGCCGATTAGCAGAGGGACGTTCACCCGGAAGCCATGACCGTAGCCTGTGACCCTCTCGGCGATGAGCCACCCGCGCTTCACCCAGCCTGTTACAGTCGTGATCGGAACGCCGAAGATCTCGCCGATCGCCGTCGCGGACATGCGGTCGTCGTTATCCTTTGCTCGCCTCAAGGCGACGAGCTGCGTTGCGACCGCGCGCTGCGGCCCTTTCCATCCGAATGCCTTGCGGAGGTCTTGCGCGATCGTGCGAGCGGACCGGTGCATTCGCTCGGCAATGAAGGTGACTTGCTCGGGGGTGAACGCCACCTCGTGCGCCCCGCGCAGCCGCAGGCCGAGCTGATGAGCTCGATCGGAAATCCACCGACGCGGTAGCCCCGTGGCCCGCTCGATATCCTTGCAGGCGCCGATCCGGCCAGCCCCGTAGGCCTTGCGGATCATGAGGTCGATCTGCGGCGTCGCCTGGATAACGTGATCCGCCTTCTTCCTGGCGACGCCGAGAAGGTGAGCCTTGCGGTACACGGCGTTGACCGTGTGCCCGGTCTCCGTTGCGCACCAAGCAGCACCGCGCTGCCGGAAGTTCTCGCGCACGAGCACCTCGTGTGTGCACAGCCATTCAGGCATCAGGCCTGCCCTCCGATAGCGCGGATGCGGAGGCCGTAGCCTTTGTGATGGTGCAGCTCGATGCCGATCGTGACGAGCGATGCGGTCCACATCGGGATCAGGCCGACGCACACTTTCGGGTCGAGGCCGCCATGCCGGGCCATCGTCTCCAGGCCATAGAGCTGACCATCGGCGATCAGCCCGAAGGCCTTGGCGATCTCCTTGGAGGTGCGCCAAATGCCGGTGGGCCCGCAGACCTCTGCGCCGCGGATGGCGATCAGCTTGCCGGCCGGTATCTCGACGCCACCCGTGGGGATCGCGGGCGCGTCCGCCGCCGGATCAGCGGGCTTGGCTGAGTCTGCGATGTCCCGCGGCGTCGGCTTCTTGGATAGGGCGGCGATCCGAGCATCGCGCTTCGCGTCCCCATCCTTAACGCGCTGATCACCGGCCTTGCGGCCAGCGGAAAGCCAGCCGCCGATGCTTCCCTCAGGCGCACCGGTACGCGCGGCCATCTCCCTGGTCGTCGGCGCTTCGGCCGCATAGAGATCGATGACACGATCCTTTAGCGACCGGGCGACACCACTGCGCTCGATCGCCTCCTTCAGAGATCCTCCGTCCTGGACGAGACCACCTCCCGCAGCCCGGACGCTCGGCTCGCGCTTCGTCGCGTCCGCCGCCGGGGCGGTATCGGCTGAGGCTGCACTCGCGCCCCCCGCCCCGGCTGACGTCACGAATTCCCCAGATTGGCCGGCGGTACGCCTGCCCACTTCCCTCTCCGGCACTTCATCTGGGGCTTTCCGGGCACTCTCCGGCTGCCCTTCGTTCTGGGCTGCAGGCTTGAGGTCCGAGGTAGGGGCAGCTTGTACGGCCGGCGGTATGCGCTCGGCCGAAGTCCTGATGGATCCCGCGGTGGCTTCGAGCCGCCCGCGGACCGCGCCGAGGCGCTGACGGAGTTGCTGAAGGTCGCGACGCGATCCGGGACGCACCGGCAGGTGGTCGTCATCCCCAACCCCGGAGATCCGGAGAGCTTCGCACGGGAGGCCTTCGTCGGGACCCTCGGCACCCCGCCTTCCCTCCGCAGGCCGACCTTTCAAGGCGTCGCCACCGCCTTCAAGATCGAGGAGACCCTGGCATGACGGTGACGGTGCTCAACCCGGACCAGGCGGCGGCGCTCGACCGCCTGGAGCACTTCTACGACGGGCAGCTTCCCTACGACCCGAACACGAACCCGGGCGGCATGCGCAACGGCGGCCACCGGCGGAACTTCGTGCCGGCGCTTGTAGACGTCGCCACGGCGGTTCTGGCGGTGGCCGACTTCATCGCCCAAGCGATCCAGACCGGCAACAGCGTCACGGCCGCCGCCGCCATCGCCCAGCCGCTGCTCGATCAGGCCATCGCGCGCCTCACCGATGCGCTCCAGGCGGTCGAAGATGCCGAGGCCGCTCGTGACCGCGCCGAGGCCGCCAGCGGCGTCGTGACCGGCGACCTGCAGGCCAAGATCGAGGGGCTGCTTCCGGGACTGCCAACGGAGAACCCGGACGTCGTCGGCAAGCTGTGGCTCAACGTCGGCTCTGACGGCGGCAGCGCACCGCTGATGATCACCACGACCGGCATCCGGTCCGACGCCCAGCCGATTCCGCAGCCGCCGATCGTGCACCTCGTCACCTCCGACGAGCTCGACACGCACAAGCGGCTGACCCGCGCCCTGTCCTTCGCTTTCCACTGAGGCACCCGCGATGAGCGCCAACGATCCGATTCTCGCGGGCTACGTCTTCGACCCCATCGCCCGAACGATCGACTTCTCGGCGGTGCCGGGGTTCTCGTTCAGCCGGCTGTTCGGGGTCGAGCACAAGCCGAGCGGGCAGTTCCTCTACCTCGCCGCGGCGCCAGACGTGTCGCTGACCGGCACCATCAGCGCCAATGGTCTCGTGCTGACGCTGAACCCGGAGATCGATACGTCCGCAATGCAGGCAGGGGACCCGCTCTCGTTCCGGTACGATCCGCCACCGGGGATCCAGACTGGTGATGCGCCCGGCACCCTGGCCGCTGGCGGCGTTGCCACCCCGGCTGCGGCCAACCCGAACCGTCGGTTCATCGAGATCACCAACACAGGCGCGAACCCGCTCACCTATCGCTGGGGCTCAGCGGCCACCGCCGTCGCTGGTCACATTCTCGGGGCAGGCCAGACCGTGCGGTACGAGCGCAAGGTGCCGCTTGCCGCTCTGAACCTCTTCTCGACGGCCGGGACGACCTTCTTCGTCACCATCGGCTGACCGCCGCCTCCTGCCATCCTCACAATCTGGACTGACCCATGCGCAAGCTCATCCTCGCGCCGATGGCGCTCGCCTGCCTGATCGGCGCCGCTGCCGCCCAGCAGGCGCCGACCATGAACGTCGGGAACTTCCCAGCGACGCAGGCCGTGACGCAGAGCGGCACATGGGGGTTCGGCCTCACCGGTCCCATCCCTGCCGGGTCCAATGTCATCGGCGGCGTAACGCAGAGCGGCACCTGGAGCGTCGGTCTCGCCGCCGGCAGCAATGCGATCGGGTCTGTGCTCGCCGACCTCCGCGTGTCAGGCGCCGCTGTCGGCTCCGGCAACCCGGTCCCGGTCACGATCGGCAACTTCCCGGCGACGCAGACTATCGCGGGGTCGGTCACCGCCAACATCGGGACCACCAACGGTCTCGGCCTCGACACCAGCCTCCAGTCGATCCGAACCGCGCTGGGCTCACCGCTGCAGGCGGGCGGCAGCGTCAGCATCTCGGGTACGCCAACCTTCAATCTCGGGACTCTGAACGGCGCGGCTACCGCGGCCAATCAGACGACGGCCAACGGATCCCTCGCGAGCATCGTCGCCAACACGACCGGAGGAGCCACCGCCGCGAACCAAGCGTCCGAAATCGCCCAGCTGACTGCGGCGAATGCACGGTCAGCCTACAGCGCAGACTTCTATCAGACATCCGTTGCCGCTAATGCTGCTGTGAATGGTACGTCTCGGGACGTTGGGGCCTCGCCTTCGCCGTATACATGGGTTTCCTTCACAGGAAGCGCCACAGTCGCTAATGGCAAGTTTATACTTCAAGCGAGCAACGATAACTTCACGGCCAATTTCATTACGGTTGCCGGGGCCTCTGTTGCTACAGCATCTTCATCTCAGGATGGTACGTCCACAAACCCTATTACAATTCAGGACCGAGTTAGATATCGGTATTATCGTATTGTGTATGTTAATACATCAAGCTCGGCACAGATAACTGGATCTCTTTCACTTACTGCCAACTAGCCATCGTATAACTATGATTTTCTCGAAGGACACGGTCATGCGCTTCCGCCTGATTATTGCGGCGATCCTCTCGCTCCTGCCGAGTCTTGCTGGGGCCTACGATCCGGCCAGAGCGCCAGGATACGGCTCGCCGGACATGTACCGGCCCAACATGGATAGCGTCATCCTGCGGGGCAACAATTCCCGCGGGCAGGCCGGGGGCCTCAGTGTCGGCGGCGGCACGCTCGGCGGGGGACTGATCCCGTCCGTGCTGACGCTGCTGGACGCAAACCAAGCAGCCGATGTGCGGTCCGGGAATCCAACGATCGATCTCGCGCCGGTTCTCAAGGCGACGCTGAATACGTGCATGCCAGGGCTGCCCCTGCCGAACGTTGATATCCCTGCCGGCGTCGTCGTCGCGATCAAGTCAGAGATCTTCGCGAACGCTTGCAAATTCAGGCTGAACGTTGATGGAGAGATCCGGCAGATTGCCGTCTTTCCGTCATCGCCGGATGCGCCCCAAGCGATCATTCACATCTCCGGCAATGCCAAGGGCTCGATTGTAACCGGTTCGGGCAAGATCAACGGCAACCGAGCCGCGCTGATCAGCGCCTATTCGGCACTTCCGACGATCCCGGTTTACGGCAACACGCGCGTTACGGGCCAGGAGCAGAGCTGCATTCTCGCGCAGTATGTTGATTACGTCACGATCTCTGAAATCACGACTGAAGGATGCCTGAGCCACGCGCTCAACGTCAGCGCCACTAGAGGCGCTCGAATTCTCAATGTGAAGGTAAAAGATAGCTCGAAGGTTTGGGCTTTTCAGTCTAACGATCACTTTGTGGCAGAGAATATTGTTGCTACGGACATCGGGAATCAGGTCAACGGCACGCCGATCCCGACCTTCAATTATGCATTCGAGACGCGTGATCTTACGCATTTCCGCATTGCGGGTGTCCGGCTGAATGGCTACTCGCCGCTGCAGTTCATGGGGCCCGGCGCCACGAATGGCATCGGCGATCCCAAGCCCGGTGGGTTCCACGGCGAAAGTCTCAGCGATGGCACGATCGAAGACGTGCAGCTCGATGGCTACACCTATGCCGACGCTCGCGCTGTCAACTCGGCGTGGGGCGGCGTGCTGAGCGGCCTGACCGACGTCAACATTCGGTCGTTCAAGGCGAAGGGCTTTTTCAGCCCCCTGGAGATCGACGGCCCCACGCGCGTTACGCTCGACGGCTTCAACCTCGACTGCAACTGGAATACCGCGGGCGGCGAGTCGATCGGGCTACTCGCCCGCGGCGCGGGCATGACGCCGAAGAACATTGCCAGCCCGCAGGATCACTGGACCAACCAGCCGGGCTACGATTTGACGATCAGCAACGGCAACGCCACCCGCTGCTCCAAGGGAGCGCTGCTGGCTACCGGGAACACGCTAGTCAATAGCGTCCGATTCAACGGCAATCTCGTGAACGGTCTGCTACTATGGTCGACGCTGCCGAACAACGCGACATTCCCCGGGGCGATTTTGCCGTACCTCGGTCGCGTGACTGTCGCCAACTCGGAGGCGCAGTTTAACGGTCAGGCCGGCGTCCAGATCAACGACGCGATCGGTGTGGATCTGCCTGGGCTGCATGCCAGCAACAACGGTCAGGAGCAGCCCGGCGGAGGCTTTCAGGCAGGCGTGCTGCTTCTGGGACCCGGACTGAAGGACCGGATCACGATGTCGGCTTGGTCGGCCGGCGACGACCAGTCGTTCACGCTGGCCAAGAACGCCTCGTTCATCCCGGGCAAGACGGACAGCAGCAATCGCTTCTCGATGGTCATGGCCTCGGGCGAGCGACTGGCGGTCGGCCAACACGTGCTCATCAAGAACGGCACGGGCTCTGCCGACATCAACGTGAAGATCCTGGACATCACCAATGACGTCTACACGGCGCAGACCGCGAGCACGGCGACGTTCTCGGAGACGGGGAACCTGACGAACCTCGCTGGTAAGGTGTCGCTGACTGCAGGTAGCCAGACGCTCAGCGGCTCGGGCACGGCGTTCGCCGCCGCGATCACCGGTCCCGTTTACCTCAAAGTCGGCGGTCAATACGTGAAGGTCATCCGCGTGATCTCCGACACGTTGGCGCTGATCGAGACGGGGGCGCCCGCTACGGTCTCCGGTGTGAGTGCACAGCTCGTTCAGGCCACCGTCGCCGGTATCCCGTCCCAGAACTTCGGGATCAACGACCCAGCCGGTCAGAACGTCTCGCGCTTCAGCTTCGGCCCCTATGGGTCGTACTCCGCGGAGGGCAACCTCATTGCTGGCACCACGATCGGCGACTTCAGCAGCCTTGTGGACGGACAAGAGGTGCTCATCGAGGGCGGCGTCATCAACGCCAACACGACGAGCGGCGACACGCAGCTGATCGGGCAAGTTGGCGCGAACGCTCAGGCAGTCAGCCTCGCGTACCGTGTCAAAGTCGTGTCGACGATCATGGGTACGGCCGGGCCGGTTCAGGTTCTCCTAGGCGCGAACCAAGCCGCCTTGCCGCTCGCGAGCATGGCGGTGGCGGCCGGCTCTGCAGCAGGTGGTCCTATAGCCAATGGCCAAGCGTGGGGCTGGGTATCGCCGGATGTCACCAACCTCACAGCGCGAGTGCCGTCGACGCCGACTGGCGGTCAATACCGTGGCGATCTGCTGGTGCGGAAAGTCGGCTTGAGGCCCTTCGCGAACTGATCCTGAACCGGGCGCGCACCTGCGCCCGGTTGCTCGTTGCCTGAACCGCTCTTTCACATCGTGAGGAAGTCATGACCGCTGCCCTCGACCGGCAGGCGTTCTTCAATGCTGTGCGCCTGAACCCTTTCCCTGGCCATCTGACGCCGTCGCAGGTGTCCGGCATGGAGGCGATCCTCGACGCCTGCCCGGTCGACACGCCCCTCGAGCATCTCGCCTACGACCTCGGCACCTGCCCGATTGAGACGGGTTGGACCATGCTGCCGATCAAGGAGAAGGGCGGCGCCGCTTACTTCGCCAAGATGTACGACATCCGAGGCGACCGGCCAGCCAAAGCCCGCGAGCTCGGCAACGTGAACCCGGGCGACGGCATCGCCTTCTGCGGCCGCGGGCTGGTGCAGCTTACCGGACGGGCGAACTACCGGAAGGCGACCCAGCGCCTGCGCGCGCTTGGTCTGCTCCTCACCAGCCAGGACCTGGAGACGAACCCGGACCTCGCCATGCAGCCGGACGTGGCGGCGCCGGTCCTGTTCATTGGCACCCGTGAGGGGTGGTTCACCGGCAAGAAGCTGTCGGACTACCTCGGCGGCGGGAAGGCCGACTGGACGGGCGCGCGCCGCATCATCAACGGCCAGGACCGGGCGGGCGAGATCGCGCTCCACGCGCAGGCCTTCGCCGCTGCGCTGAAGAAGGCCGGGTATGCCCCGGGTGCCGTGGTCACGAAGATCCCCGTCCCGCCGGTGACGGTCATACCCGCGCCGCCTCTCGTGAAGCCCGCGCCGCGCAACAGCGGCTCGCCCGCACTCCCGCCCGCCGTCCCGGCCGGCCCGACCGTTCAGGCCGGCGGCCTTGGCGCGTGGCTCAAGTCTCTGTTTTCGAAGAAGGCGGCCTGAGGTGGCCCGCGTCGGGATCCTTCGGGCGCTCGAAGGTGGCCGCCTCGGCTTCCACTGCCCGGGCTGCGACAGCATGCACGTCGTGAACGTGAACCCGGCCACGAACCCATGCTGGGGTTTCAACGGCGATTACGAGCGGCCGACCTTCACGCCGTCCGTGCTGGTGCGGTGGGGCCACCACGTCCCGGGCGTTGGCGGCCGCGGCCCGGACTCCCGCTGCCAGTTCGGCTGTGACGATCCCGAGGACGGCAATCCCGCCTGCTGCGGCGTCTGCCACTCCTTCGTGACCGACGGCCAGATCCAGTTCCTCGGCGACTGCACACACGCTCTCGCCGGGCAGACCGTCCCCCTTACCAGTGACGAGGCATGATCATGGAATGGCAGAGCATCGCGGGGCAGCTCGCGCAGATTGGCCTCCCCGCGCTGGGCGGGCTGTTCGGCGGCCCGCTGGGCAGCACCATCGGCGGCCTCGTCGGCAAGGGGGTAGCGGCCGCGCTGGGCGTCGAGCCGACCCCGCAGGCGGTGTCCAGCGCCATCGCGAACGATCCCAGCGCCGCGCAGATCAAACTCGCGCAGATCGAGGCGGAGACCAAGGGACGCGAAGCCGAGTTCGCGGACATGGCCAATGCACGGGCGATGCAGCTCGGCCTGGTGCAGACCCATTCGTGGGTGTCGAACATGCCCGCGATCCTGACGCTGCTCATCATCGCGTCGTGGATCACGCTCACGGGCGCGCTCTACTTCGTCCAGGCTGAGATCCCGGAGCGGGTCTACCAGCTTCTGAGCCAGGCTTATGGCGCCTCGAACCTCGCCCTCGGCACCGCCATCGCCTTCTGGCTCGGCTCGTCGCGCTCCTCGCAGGTCAAGGACACGCAGATCACCGCGCTCCTGCCGGCCGCAACCCGCCGCTGAGCCATGCCCCACACCAAGAAGCCGCTGATGGCGGCGCACCCCGCGGGCCCGTACAGCACCTATCGCCTGTTCGAGTGGTGCATGGCGACGATGATGATCCTCATCGCTCTCACCCTCGTCATGCCGGGCGACACGATGGAGCGAGCGGCGCTGAAGCCGATCGCCGAGATGGGCGCCAGCGAGGAGAATATGGCCCTGTTCTTCGGCTCGGTCGGCGTCCTGCGGACCATGGCTCTCTACCTGAACGGCCACATCAACAACATCGTGGTCGGGCCGAAGGGGGCCTACATTCGTGCCGTTTGCGCTGCGGCAGGCTGCTTCATCATGGGGCAGCTCACCGCAGCCCTGGTGTTCGAGGCGTTTCAGGGGCCGGACGCACCGAGCTTCGTGATCCCTGTTTTCGGGACGCTCGCGGGCTTCGAGGCGCTGTCGGTCTACATCGCCGCACTGGACGGGGTATCTCGGAAGAGCCGTATCGGCAGAGCGTTGGACCAGCTTGAGAAGGTGGTTGGTTGATGGATGCTTTGCTGAAGTTTCTGGGCAGCATCGTCGCGACGCAGCAATTCTTCCAGGTGTGCATCGGCGGCTGCACGATGTGGCTGATCGGGTGGATGGTGACCCGCGGCCGCAGCGACAAGGAGAGCCTGCCAGCGCCTGCCGCCGGAACGATCGCGGACGTGCCCCCGATCCCATTCTCCCAAGGACCACGCGAATTGATCGACATCATCCGGGAGCAACGGGACATGGATCGCAGGCGCACGGAGGATAGCGCCGCCATCCGTGAATGCGTTCGCATCATCCGGGAGGAGGCCAAGCGACAGACCGAACTGCTCAGCGATATCGCTGAGGACCAGCGAGTCGAGCACCGGCTCAACGCCGAGCGGCTGCACCGGCACCCGTGACCTGTCCGCCTG
>Ga0316228_1002193_pt1 | contig 17741 bp, 15 predicted proteins | sample TBH18021metaG_FD_206005 | JGI IMG/M metagenome (GOLD analysis project Ga0316228, IMG submission 206005) | Freshwater microbial communities from Trout Bog Lake, Wisconsin, USA - TBH18021 | ecosystem: Environmental > Aquatic > Freshwater > Lake > Hypolimnion/Profundal zone | place: USA: Wisconsin... | reverse complement strand
GCATCGGTGGCCGGTTTGCCAGCCGCGCCGAGACCGCAGACAGCGCTTCCTGCGCACGGCGCATGGACGCTTCCAGCGATTGCGCATTGCCCGGCACGATGCCAATGGTGGTCGGCATATCGCTGGATTCTTCGTCGCGTTTTTTGACGTCCATCGCTCCCTCCGGTGATCGTCCGTGACCAGCGTACTTGGCGGACGAGAACAGAATTGTAGAACGCGACGCACATTTCGCGACAAATCGACACAGACGTTCCTTATCGCAAAGACAGCGCAAACGATAACGTGGCATCACAAACCACGGTGCACTGTTGGCGGCTGTCCACGCGGCGCGGCTCCGCCACGGGTAAAATGCTCGATTGCGCTGACAACGCATGCACTCAATTGCTGACCGCCCTGTGCGGCAAGGAAATCGCCTTGATCAAGTGGATTATCGTGGCCCTGTATCTGGGCTCCATTCTGTACGTGCACTTTCGCGGCAAGGTGCGCCTGAAATTCTGGCGCCAGATGTTCGACCACTCGGCCGTGGTCGCGCCGGTCAACTGCTTCATGTACGCCTTTTCGGGCGTGCCGCAGACGCCGTATGTGCCGGTCGAGCGCTTTCCGGATCTGGAAAAACTGCAAGCCGCGTGGCCACAGATTCGCGACGAAGGCCTTGCGCTCATCAACCTGCGCAAGATCAAGGCCGCCGAGAAGAACGACGACGCCGGCTTCAACTCGTTCTTCAAGAATGGCTGGAAGCGCTTCTACCTGAAATGGTACGAGGCGCATCACCCCTCAGCCGAACAGCTTTGCCCGCAGACCGTCGCGCTGCTGCGCGATCTGCCCAGCGTGAAGGCGGCGATGTTTGCCGAACTGCCGCCGGGCGGCAAGCTGAATCCGCACCGTGATCCGTTTGCCGGCTCGCTGCGCTATCACCTGGGCCTGTCCACGCCCAACGACGACCGATGCTTCATCGAAGTCGACGGCCAGCGCCACAGCTGGCGTGACGGCCAGGGCGTGGTCTTTGACGAGACCTATCTGCACTGGGCCGAAAACGCCTCCGACAAGGATCGTCTGATTCTTTTCTGCGATATCGAACGCCCGATGAAATTCGGCTGGGCGCAGCGCATCAACAAATGGCTCGGCCGCAAGGTCATGACTGCTGCCAGCTCGCCCAACGATGAGGGTGACCAGACCGGCGGCATCAACAAGCTGTTCCGCTATGTGTGGGTGATGGGCCAGTACCGCCGCCGCTTCAAGGCGTGGAACCGCAAGGTCTACTACGTGGTGAAGTTCGGCCTGATCATTGGCGTGGCAGCGTTGATCATCTGGATCTGACCTCCAACCCTCCCCTCTCCTGCTCTACACAAAGAACCGGCCTGAAGCGCCGGTTTTTTGTTGCGCATGAAAAAGCTACTCGCATTGCAGTCGGCTTGCGTTTTTACAAAGCAGTGAAGCAAAAGCGCCACATGGGGCACAAATCTCGCCTAATGTCAGGAATTGAGCGCTCCGGCGCTTATGCGATATGGCGGGCACGCCGCTTGCTTTTCCTTGGCTGACACCCATGCTCATTGCACGGGACCGAGTCAGAGCGGGGACGCGTGTGCCTGTGTCCCTCGTCAACAACAAAGACAGTGAGATCGATCGCCATGAAAAAGAACCTCATTAGCCGCCAGACCATCGTCACCCGCGCCGCCGCGCTTGCTGCTGTCGCACTGCTCGGTACCCAGATCGCGGCCTGTACCACGACCAGCCCCAATGCACAGGGCTCAGATGTGATGTCGTCCACCAACAAGCACGCCACCACCAACTCGCAGGCAGATTCCGTGCTCTCGCGCCTGTACACCACGGCCAGCGGCTCGCGTGAGCTGGTGGGACGCGCCAAGGGCGTGCTGGTGTTCCCGTCGGTGCTGAACGCCGGCTTTGTGGTGGGAGGCCAATACGGTGAAGGCGTGCTGCGTACCGGCGGTGGCCGTCCGCTGGGCTACTACAACATCGCCTCGGCGTCGGTAGGCTTCCAGGCTGGCGCGCAGTCGCGTGCGCTCATTATCCTGTTCATGACGGACGAAGCGCTGCAGAAATTCCAGAACAGCCAAGGCTGGACAGCCGGCGTGGATGCCACCGTGGCCCTGGCAAAGATCGGCGTGAACGGCGCGGTCGATACCAACACCGCGCAGCAACCGATCATCGGCTTCAACCTGACCAACGCAGGTCTGATGGCCGGCGCGTCGATCGAAGGCACGAAGATCACGAAGCAGAACAACTGATCTGCACTTCGCGCAACGCGCCAATGCCGCCGTCTCGTACGGCGGTTTTTTTTGCACGGAACCCGCGCGCAGCGTTGCGGCAATGCTGCAGCCCTAGGGAAATCCGGAGGCGGCGCCGCGGGGCTTCTCCGCTAGCATCGTCCCGCCGATGTTGCGATGGGTTTCGCCGTCTCGGCACACAAAAAACAATCACCCAGAAAAAAGGGGGGAGACATGACAGGTTGCAATGCCGCCTTGCAGCGCGCCATCGCGTGCGCATGGCTGTCGGGGCTGTTGCTGGCGTCGGGTCCGGCGATGGCCGAGCCAGGCATCACCGATGGCAAGATCGTCATCGGACAGACCGCGGGCTTCACCGGGCCCGCCGGCGAGCAAGTCCAGGAGATGACGCAAGGAGCCAGGCTCTACCTCGATGCGGTGAACCGCGCTGGCGGCGTGAATGGACGCAAGATCGAACTGATCTCGGAAGACGACGGCTTTGATGCGGCCGCCTCCAAAAAACACGCACATTCGCTGCTGGTCGACAAACAGGTCTTCGCCCTCTTCCTGCCGCGCGGCACGCCAAACACCGAAGCGATCATGACCGAGGCTCGTCCGCTTGGCGCGCCGGTGGTGGCGCCGTCCACCGGTGCTTCAACCTTCTTCGATCAGCCCGACCCGCTGCTGTTCGTGGTGCGCGCGAAATACCAGGCCGAGATTGCCGAGCTGGTGCATTACTTCGACACGCTCGGCTTGCGCCGCCTGGCGCTCGTCAACGTGAATGACACCTTCGGCAAGGACACCGAGATCGGCTTCAGCAACGCCACGAAAAAGCTGCCGCCCGACGCGCACAGCATCTTCACTGTCGACCGCCTGAAACCGGATATCGCCAAGGCCACGGCAGACGTGGGCAAGTTCGCCCCGCAAGCGGTCATCCTGGCCTGCCCAGCCACGACCGCGCGCGCCATGATCGAGGCGCTCAACAAGCAAGGCACGGTGACGCAGATTGCCGCGCTGTCCAACAACGCCGGCCTGGCGTTTGCGAAATCGCTCGGGGCGCTGGGGCGCGGTGTCGTGATCTCGCAGGTGATGCCGTCGCCGGTGCGTTCGACTTCGTTGCTGGGACGGGAGCTGGCGTCCAGCGCGAAGTCTGCCGGGGTGACGCCGTCGTACGCCGTGATGGAAGGCTACGCAGCTGCGCGCGTGCTGGTCGAAGGGCTCAAGCGCGCGGGCAAGTCACCCACGCGGGCCAGCTTTGTCTCGGGGCTGGAATCAGCCGGCATCATCGACCTTGGCGGGCTGGAAGTCCGCTACGGCCCGAACGTTCGCAAGGGATCGGACTATGTCGAGCTGACGGTGATCGGGCCAAACGGCACCTTCGTCAAATAGATCCGCGCGGCGGTGTACCCTGCCTCGGCAATGGTTGCACCGCAGGACATAGCGGTTGCCAGCGCAAAACGCATGAGTACATAAGAAAATACTATTTGGAATTCGCATAGTGCCTCTACCAGAATGCACAAACCACATGCATGACTGGGATCAAACAGGCGGATGGAACTCCGACAACTCGAAGCCTTTGCCGCGGTCATGTCGACCGGCAGTGTCACTGCGGCGGGCAAGCTGCTGGGACGCTCGCAGCCCGCCATCAGCCGGCTCATCCAGGATCTCGAAGCCGAAATCGGCTACGCCCTGTTCACACGCGCGGGGCCGCGCGTCTCGCCAACGGAGCAGGGTTTCCTGCTGTACGAAGACGTCGAGCACACGCTGATCAGCTTACGTCAGATCCGAACCCGTGCCGAAGAAATCGCGCGCGGCGAGGCACGCCCGCTGCGCCTGGCAGCGACGTCCGCATTGGCGGCCGGCTTGCTGCCCGCTGCGTTGGCCGATGAGCCGGAACTCGCGCAACACATCCAGATTCGCAGCGCCTCGCCGGAACAGGTTGTGCACGCCGTGCTGACCGGCGCTGCCGACCTTGGCCTCAGCAGCCTGCCGCTGGAGCATCGCGGCGTAACCGTGCATTGGATCGGCGAAGCCGCGTGCGTGGCTGCTGTGCAGACACACGACCCGCTGGCGGCCGGCAAGCGCGTGGTATTGGGCGATTGCGCGGGACAGCCCATCATCACGATGCACAACCCATATCGATTGCGCCGCCGTCTGGACCAGGCGCTGGCGAGGGCCGGCGTGGAGCCAACCTCCCTCATCGAGACCAACGCATCGCTCAATGCACTGACCGCCGTGCGAGCGGGCCTGGGCGTCGCGTTGCTGGAGCCGGTGACGGCCTACGGCGTGCCGATCGACGGCGTGACCGTGCGCCCGATCGACGCCGACATTCCCTTCTTCTTTGGCGTGATCACCCCCGAGGCCAAGCGGCCGTCGGCGGCGGTGACCTCATTGACCGACGCCCTCGCGCGCGCGGCACAGCGCCTGCTGCCGGACTGCAAGCTGCACGCTCCGGCACGCCATGCCAGCATGCTGCAGGTGCTGTATGGCGAATCCATCAACGAAACCGAAGGCGCGTCCGCATGACCGCTGCACAGCAAGACAACGCGCTGCAAGTGACCGGGCTCGCAGCGCTCGAAGCCCGTTTGCACCAGGACCTGTCGTGGTTGGAGCTGCCCGCGAAGCACTGGACGCTGCCGCACACGTTGGAGGGCCGATCCGTGCTGGATGTGGCCGTCATCGGTGGCGGCATGGCAGGCCTGGCGGCCGCGGCATCGCTCAAGCATCTCGGTATCGGCGTGATGGTGTTCGACCGCTCGCCCGCCGGCTTCGAAGGCCCATGGGCGACGACGGCGCGCATGGAAACGTTGCGCTCGCCAAAGCAGTTGACCGGCCCTGCGCTCGGGCTGCCGGCGTTGACGTTTCGCGCATGGTTTGAAGCGCAGTTCGGCACCGATGCGTGGGAGGTGCTCGACAAGATCCCACGCTTGCAATGGATGGACTACCTGCGCTGGTACCGCCGCGTGCTGCAGCTCGACGTTCGCAACGAACACCACGTAAAGGCCATCCACCCGCGCGTGGATGGAGCCGTTGAATTGCTGATCGACGCGCCTGACCAACCGACGCAGCGCGTGTTTGCGCGCCGCGTGGTGCTGGCCACCGGCCGTGACGGGCTTGGCGGCGCATCCGTGCCGGACTTTGCGCGCCGGCTGCCGCGCCGCTGGTGGGCGCATTCGTCTGACGAGATGGATTACGGCACGCTGGCCGGCAAGCGCGTGGGCGTGATCGGCGCCGGAGCATCCGCCATGGATTCGGCAGCAACGGCACTGGAAGCCGGTGCCGCCAGCGTCGACATGCTGATCCGACGCCCCGACCTGCCGCGCGTGAACAAGGGCAAGGGTGCAGGCAGCCCAGGGCTGGTGCATGGCCACCTATATCTGCCCGACGCCTGGAAATGGCGCATCCGTCATTACATCAATGTCGAGCAGGTTCCCCCGCCGCGCGGCAGCACGCTGCGTGTGTCGCGGCATCCGAATGCGCGCTTCAATTTCGGCTGCGGCATCCTGGGCGTGGACGAGCACGACGGCGTGCTGCACGTGGCCACGACCAAGGGCGCATTCCAGTTGGACTTCCTGATCTTCTCGACGGGCTTTCGCACCGATTGGGCCGCACGCCCCGAATTCAGCGCTCTGGCACCGCATATCCGCCAATGGCGCGACCGCTACACGCCGCGCCCCGACGAGGAAGACGCGGAACTCGCCGATTCACCCGACCTCGGGCACGCGTTCGAATTTCGCGAGAAAACGCCCGGCACGCTGCCTGGCCTGTCGCGCGTGCATTGCTTCTGCTATCCCGCGTCCGTCACGCACGGCAGCGTCTCGGGCGACATCCCGGCCATCAGCGAAGGTGCGAAGCGGCTGGCGCAGGGCATCGCCGGGTTGCTGTACCAGGAAGACATCGACGCGCACTACGCCGCCATCCATGCCTACGCCGAGCCGGAAATCTTTGGCGATGAATGGACCCCAGCCCCACCGCCCGGCGTGGAAGCGAATGCCACTTCCAGCCAGGAGGCTGCCCGATGACAGGTTGGCTCATCCGCCGCATCGGCCAGGCGCTGCTGGTCGTGCTGGTGATGACGGTAATCGTCTTCATCGGCCTGCACGCCATCGGCAACCCGGTCGACATCCTGATCGGCCAGGACGTCGACCAGATCGACCGCGCGCGCATCATTGCCGAACTGGGCCTCGACAAACCGCTGTGGGAGCAGTACCTCGCCTTCCTGAACGGCGCGCTGCATGGCAATCTCGGCAAGAGCTTCGTCTACAACGAACCGGCCATCCAGCTGATCCTGCAACGCCTGCCGGCCACGCTGGAGCTGGCGTTTTCGGCGCTGATCATCGCGGTGGTGATCGGCGTGCCGCTTGGGCTGTTCGCGGGGCTGTATCCGCGCCATCCGGTATCGCGCCTGCTCATGACGGGCAGCGTGGTGGGATTCTCATTGCCGACGTTCTGGGTGGGCCTGATGCTGATCATGGCGTTCAGCGTGAGCCTCGGCTGGCTGCCCGCCAGCGGGCGCGGCGAAACCGCACGCCTGTTCGGCGTCGAATGGTCGTGGCTGACGGTCGATGGGCTGCGGCACCTCGTGCTGCCGGCGGTCAACCTGTCGCTGTTCAAGCTCTCGCTGGTGCTGCGGCTGACTTCTGCCGGCGTGCGCGAGGTGGTGCCGCTGGATTTCGTGAAGTTCGCGCGTGCCAAGGGCCTGTCGCCGCTGCGCGTGGTGCTGGCGCACGTGCTGCGCAACACGCTGATCCCGCTGGTGACGGTGCTGGGCCTGGAGCTGGGCTCGACCATCGCCTTTGCGGTGGTGACGGAAAGCATCTTTGCGTGGCCCGGCGCGGGCAAGCTCATTCTCGATAGCATCAACTCGCTGGACCGGCCGGTCATCGTGTCGTACCTCATCGTTGTGGTGTGCCTGTTCGTGTCGCTCAACCTGATCGTCGACATCCTGTATCGGCTGCTGGACCCGCGCGTGCGTGCGGCGGACAGCGCGGAGGCTGCATGATGAATACAACTCCGCAACCCACCACCGCAGCCGCGGTTGCCGCCCCGCGCAAGCAATCGCCGTGGCGCCGCGTGGTGTCCGATTTTCTGGCATCCCAGACCGCCGTCTTTGGGCTCGCCGTGGTCGTGATCCTGATGCTGGCCGCGCTGGCCGCACCGTGGATCACGCCGCAGAACCCATACGACCTGATGCAGCTCGACGTGCTCGACTCGCGTCTGCCGCCAGGTTCGCCGAATGGCTTGGGGACGTTCACGTACTGGCTCGGCACCGATGGCCAGGGGCGTGACCTGTACTCCGGCATCCTCTATGGCTTGCGCATCAGCCTGGGCGTGGGGATCGGTTCGGCAGCCGTGGCGGCGGTGATCGGCACGCTGCTCGGCCTCATTGCGGCGTATGCCGGTGGCCGCGTCGACAGCATCATCATGCGCACGGTCGATCTGCTGCTGTCGTTCCCGTCGGTGCTGGTGGCCATGATGATCCTCGCCTATCTGGGCAAGAGCATCACCAATGTCGTGCTGACGCTGGTGGTGCTGGAGTGGGCGTATTACGCGCGGACGGTGCGCGGGCAAGCGCTGGTCGAGCGTCGCCGCGAATACGTGGAAGCCGCCCGCTCGCTCGCCCTGCCCGGCTGGCGCATCGCGCTCAAGCACATCCTGCCGAACTGCCTGCCGCCGCTGATCGTCGTGGGCACGCTGCAGGTGGCGCGCGCGATCACGCTGGAAGCCACGCTGTCGTTCCTGGGCCTGGGCGTGCCGATTACCGAGCCGTCTCTGGGCCTGCTGATTTCCAACGGATACCAATACATGCTGTCTGGCCAGTACTGGATCAGTTTCTATCCGGGCATCGCGCTGTTGCTGGCGCTGGTGGCCATCAACCTGGTGGGCGACCGCCTGCGCGAAGTGCTGAACCCGAGGGCGCAACGATGACGGCGTCCACCAACGCGACCACACTCGAAGTCCGCAACCTGCGCACGCATTTCTTCACGCGTGAAGGCGTGCTGCCGGCGGTGGACGATGTGTCGTTCTCGCTCGCGCGCGGGCGCATCCTCGGGCTGGTCGGCGAGTCCGGCTCAGGCAAGTCCGTCACCGGTTTCTCCATCATGGGTCTGGTGGACCCGCCCGGCCGCGTGGTCGGCGGCGAGATCCTCTACCAGGGCCGCGACCTCACCAAGCTCGCCCCGCGCGAACTGCGCAAGCTGCAGGGCAATCGCATCGCCATGGTCTTCCAGGACCCGATGATGACGCTCAACCCCGTGCTGCGCATCGATGCCCAGATGATCGAGGCCGTGCGCGCGCACAGCAGCATGAGCCACAAGCAGGCGTGGGACCATGCACGCGACACGCTCGGCCTGATGGGCATTCCGAGTCCCGAAGAGCGGCTGCGGGCGTATCCGCATCAGCTTTCCGGCGGTATGCGCCAACGCGTGGCGATTGCCATTGCGATGCTGCATCGGCCCGACCTGATCATTGCCGACGAACCGACCACGGCGCTGGACGTGACCATCCAGGCGCAGATCCTGTCCGAAGTGCAAAAGCTCGCGCACATGCACGGCACGGCGCTGATCTGGATCACGCATGACCTGTCTGTCGTGGCCGGGCTGGCCGACGAGGTGGCCGTGATGTACGCCGGGCGCATCGTCGAACACGGTCCGGTTGATGCCGTGCTCGATGCCCCGCTGCACCCCTACACCATGGGCCTGATCGACAGCCTGCCCAGCGAGAACCGGCGCGGTCAGCGCCTGCGCCAGATTCCCGGGATGACACCGAACCTGCTGTCGCTACCGGCAGGCTGCGCGTTTGCAGCACGCTGCCCGCGCGCCTCCGATGTCTGCGGCGTCGCGCCGGAAATCACGCAACCGCTGCCGGGGCGCCTCGTCCGCTGCTTCCATCCCGGCGCGCAGCGCGCGTCCTCGCGGGAGGTCGCATGAGCACGCCGCTCGTCGAACTCAAGCAGGTCAGCAAACGCTTTGGCGATCGCAAAGTCGGCGCCGCTGATCGCGTTCTGCAGCGCTTCGGCCTGGCGCATCCGCCTGCAATCGTTCGTGCTGTCGATGGTGTCGACCTCGCGATCCAGCCCGGTGAAGTCGTCGGCCTCGTCGGTGAATCGGGCTGCGGCAAATCCACGCTCGGCCGCATTGCTGCGGGCCTGATGCCGCCCTCGGCCGGCGAGGTTCGCGTGGACGGCAAGGCTATCGACATGCTCACGGCAGACGAAGCCCGCGCGGCCCGCCTGAAGATCCAGATGATCTTCCAGGACCCATACGCCAGCCTCAACCCCCGCCTGCGCGTGGAAGAAATCGTTGGCGAAGCGGCGCGCGTGCATGGCCTGACCGACCGCGCCGACTTTGCCGATTATGTGGCCGCGCAGATGCAACGCGCCGGCCTGGACCCCGCCCTGCGCGACCGCTACCCGCATCAGTTCAGCGGCGGCCAGCGCCAGCGCATCGGCATTGCGCGTGCGCTGGCCGTGCAGCCCTCGATGCTGGTTTGCGACGAAGCGGTGGCAGCGTTGGACGTGTCGATCCAGGCGCAGATCCTGAACCTGTTCATGGACCTGCGCGAGCAGCTCAACCTGACCTACCTGTTCATCAGCCACGACCTGGGCGTGGTGGAGCACCTGTCCGACCGGGTGGTGATCATGTACCTCGGCCGCGTGGTGGAATCCGCCCCTGCGGAGGAAGTCTTCCGCCGCCCGAACCATCCTTACACGCAGACCTTGCTGGCGGAGATTCCGCGCCTGTCGGCCCGTCACAAGACGTTCACCGCCATTCAGGGCGAGATGCCGAGTCCGCTGCATCCGCCCACGGGCTGCCATTTCCACCCACGCTGCCCGCACGCCATGCCCCGCTGCAAGACCGAGACGCCGACGCTGCGCGGCATTGCGGTCAACCACATCAGCGCGTGCCACCTGAACGACGCGACCTGAACGACATTCAATAAGCCAACGATTCCAAAAACAGGAAAAAGGGAACCCACGTGAAACGCCTCCTAGCCTCGTCGCTTGCCGTCGCGCTGTTTGCCGCTGCCGGCGCTGCCGGCGCGCAGACGCTGAACATTGCCTTTGCCGATCCGCTGTCGTCGCTCGACCCGCAGTTGAACAATCACGCAGGCGACCGCTCCGTCGACGTGCACTTCTGGGATCTGCTGGTCGAGAACAAGTGGAACCAGCTGCAGCCCGGCCTGGCGCTGTCGTGGAGGACGCTGGACCCGAAGACGTGGGAATTCAAGCTGCGCCCGAACGTGAAATGGCACGACGGCCAGCCGTTCACGGCGGATGACGTCATCTTCTCGTACCAGCGCGCGCGCAGCGTGCCGGGCAGCGTGGCAACGTTCGCGGGCTATCTGCGCACGGTGGAGTCCGTCACGGCCAAAGACCCGCTGACGCTGATCATCAAGACGAACATCCCGAACCCGGACTTGCCGCTGAACCTCGCGTCCGTGCACATCGTCAGCAAGCATGTGGGTGAGAAGTCGTCGACTGAGGACTACAACGCGGGCCGCGCCGTGGTGGGCACCGGCCCCTACAAGTTCGTCTCGTATGTGCCGGGCGATCGCGTGGTGATGGCGCGCAACGACAACTACTGGGGCGGCAAACAGCTCTGGGAGAAGGTCAACTACCGCTACATCAACAATGCTGCCGCGCGCACGGCCAACCTGCTCTCAGGCGAGGTGGATGTCATCGACAAGGTGTCGGTGTCTGACCTGGCGCGCCTGCGCCAGTCGCCCAACGTGAAGGTGTTTTCCTATCCGGGCTTGCGTGTGATGCTGTTGCAACCGAGCTTCCGCAAGGGGCCGAACGATTACGTCACCGGCAACGACGGCAAGCCGCTGCCGAACAATCCGCTGCTGGATGTGCGCGTGCGCCGTGCGCTGTCGCTGGCCATCGACCGCAAGGCCATTGTCGACCGCATCCTGCAAGGCGCCGCCACTGTCGCCAACCAGTGGATGCCGTCGAACACGTACGGCTACAACCCCGACGTGAAGGATATCGCCTACGACCCGGCGCAGGCCAAGAAGCTGCTGGCCGATGCGGGCTTTCCGCAGGGCTTCAACCTCGTGATGCACGTGCCGAATGATCGCTACCCGCAAGGCCCCGAAACGGCGCAGGCGGTGGCGCAGTTCTGGACGCGCATCGGCGTGAAGGCGCGCGTGGAAGTGGTGCCCTGGTCGGTCTACTCGGGCCGCGCCAACAAGAATGAATATGCGATGAGCATGCTGGCGTGGGGCAACGGCACGGGCGAAGCAAGCTACGCGCTTGTCAACGTGCTGGCCACCGTCGATACCAAGAAGGGTCTGGGCGCATCCAACTGGGGCCACTACAGCAACGCGGCTGTCGACAACGCGTTGAACGCCTCCACCGAGGAATTCAACGTGGAAAAGCGCGCGGCCATTCTTCGCCACTCCGTCAAGCTGGTCTCGGATGACGTGGGCGTGATGCCGCTGTACCACTACCAGAACGTGTGGGCCGCCAAAAAAGGCCTGAAGGTGACGCCGATGACGAGCGATCGCACCGCGGCCCAGATGGTCACCAAGGACGGCAAGTAAGCGCCATGGGAACCTTCGCGCTCAGCGTGACGCCGGCGGATGACCTGATCGACGTATCGCGCGGCATCGTCGTGACGGGGCTCGCGCCTGGCACACAAGTCGGCATCGTCGCGCAAACGCGTCGCGGCAATGATGTGCTGTGGCACAGCCGCGCCGCGTTCGTCGCCGATGCGCAAGGCACCGTGGACCTGACGCGCGACGCGCCCGTCTCCGGCGACTACGCCGGCGTCAGCGCGATGGGCATCGTCTGGAGCCAGCGCCCGGAAGACGGCAAGGCACGCGAGGTGTTTCCACAGCCAGTCGCAGAGCCGTTGACGACCACGCTGACGGCCACGGCCAACGGCGAGTCGGTCCACGCGAGCTTCGTGCAACGGCTGGCCGCGCCGGGGGTGACGCGCCACGATGTGCGCGACGATGGTCTGGTCGGTACGCTATACCTGCCCGATCCGTATGCGCACCCGGGCCCGCGCCCGGCCGTGCTCATCCTCAACGGCTCGGGCGGCGGCATCAACGAGCCGCGCGCGGCGCTGTATGCCTCGCACGGTTATGCCGCCTTTGCGCTGGCGTACTTCAAGGCGCCGGGGCTGCCGGACTACATCTCGAATACGCCGCTGGAATATTTCGAGCGCGCGCTTGCCTGGCTGCGCAAACGCGTGGAGCCGCTGCACGACTTCGTTGCCGTGAGCGGCCAGTCGCGCGGGGGTGAACTGGCATTGCTGCTGGGCGCGACATTCCCTGAGGCGGTATCTGCGGTCATCGGTTACGTGCCGGGCGCCGTCGTGCACAGCGGGCAGAACGCCGCCGACCCTGCTGTGGGCCGCGAAGGCCCGACGTGGCTGTATCGCGGTCAGCCGCTGCCGCATCTGTGGGAAGGCAACCGCACCGCGAGCTGGGCACCGTTTGACGAAGGCCCTGCGCCGCATCGGCATGAACGCGCCATCCGCACCGCGCTGCAGGATACCGATGCCGTGGCACGCGCGCGCATCCGCATCGAACGCGCGCGGGGGCCGGTGCTGCTGCTCTCCGCCACCGATGACGGCTCGTGGCCCTCGAGCGACTACTCGCGCATGGTGACGACCAAATTGGCCGAGGTACGCCACCCCTACCCCGTCCAACATTTCGATTACGAAGGCGCGGGTCACGCCATCGTCTTCCCATACGTGCCGACCACGCAGCTCGTCTATGCGCACCCGGTGTCGGGCCGCATCAGCACCGGGGGCGGCGAGCCGCGCGCCAACGCCCGCGCCGACGCCCAGTCATGGGCAGCAGTGCTTCGCTTCCTCGCCAGCGCGGTAGCCGCGCGCGGCGCGTCCGTACCCGATTCCCGGAGCCTTTCATCAATGGATTTCACGCCCGCACACGATGTGGCCGACCAGGTTGCCGGCCTGGACGACGGCAGCCCCACGCATGCGCTGCGCCATGCCCGCGAAAAGGTGGCAACGGCCACGCAGGGCAGCTACAACGCATTGTTCGACGCAGGCCTGCCCGGCCTGACGTTGGGCGAACGCCTGCTCGTCGCGCTCTATGCCTGCCGCCTCACCCCGGCGCCCGAACTGGCCGAACACTACCGCGCGCGCCTCGCGAGCACGCCGGTCGACGCAGATGCGTTGCAAGCCGTCGACCACGGCGATATCGACACGCTGACCGACGCACGCCTGCGCGCCATCCTCACCTTCACGCGCACGCTCGTCGAGCGCCCCATCGAGGGCGACCGCGATGCGCTGTTGCGCCTGCCCGCCGCGGGCCTCGCCACGGCCGACGTCGTGACGCTCGCGCAGCTCATCGCTTTCCTGTCGTATCAGACGCGGCTCGTCGCCGGCTTGCGCGCCCTCCGCGAAGCCGCCGGCAGCGGCAGCGCCACCGCTTCCACGGAGACCGCAGCATGACCGAGATCATCCGCGCACACGGCTTCACCAACGAATCGCTTGAATGGCAAGCGTGGCTGGATGTGGTCGACCTCGACCGCGCCACGCCCGAGCAGATCGCCGTGCTGGAAGAAAGCCATCCGAAGGCGAAAACGTCGGACTACTACCGGTTTCTCGTTCACCAGCCCGAGATCCTGCGTCAGCGGTCGGCGGCATTCAACGCGATCATGTATGCGCCGGGCGGCCTGTCGCGTGCGGACCGCGAACTCGCCAGCGCGGTGGTGTCGCGCGTCAACGGCTGCGTGTATTGCGCATCCGTCCATGCACAGCGCTTTGAGCAATTGGCCAAGCGCAACGACGTGATCAAGCAGGTCCTTGAAGACCCGCACATCGCAGGCACGAACGCGCGTGAACGTGCCATCGTCCTGTTCTCGATCGACCTGACATTGCACCCAGGGCACTTGCGCGGCGAAGACCTGAAGCCCCTCAAGGCCGCTGGCCTGACCGACGCGGAGATTCTCGACCTGATACACGCCGTGGCCATCTTTGCGTGGGCGAATCGACTGATGCTGAATCTGGGCGAACCCGTGTTTCCGGACGCGGCCTGAGCCAGGCGGCATCGCTCCAAAGAAAAAGCCGCAGGCGCACACCTGCGGCTTTTTCATTTCAGCGCAGCGGCGTCACGCCATTGGCAACTGCCTCACCGGTTTGCCCGTCAACTGCGCCACGGCATGGGCCACGGCCGGCCCGATTGGCGGCACACCCACCTCGCCCATGCCGCTGGGTTCTGCCGTGCTGGGTACGATGTGCGTTTCGATGACGGGCGTCTCTGCCATCTTGAGCGCCGGGTAATCGGGGAAGTTCGACTGCACGACCTGGCCGTCCTTGATGTCGATCCGGCCATACAGCGCCGCCGTCAGGCCAAAGATGACCGCGCTTTCCATCTGCTGCGCAACGATGCCCGGGTTGACCACCGTGCCGCAATCGACTGCGCACACAACGCGATGCACGCGTGGCTTGCCGTCTTTCATCGACACCTCCACCACCTGCGCGACCACGGAGCCGAAGCTCGGGTGCAGCGCAATGCCGCGCGCACGCGGTGCGCCGTCAGCGGCTGGTGCCAGCGGCTGCCCCCAGCCGGCGGCCTGCGCTGCCGTGTCCAGCACCTTCAGCTCGCGCGGATGGTCCTTCAGCAAGTCACGCCGCATCGCCAACGGGTCAAGCTTGGCCGCGGCCGCCACCTCGTTGAGAAAGCCCTCCATGAAGAACCCGTTGTACGAATGCCCCACGCTGCGCCAGAAGCCTACGGGAACCGGCAGATCGACTGCCAGGTGCGCGATGTGCTCGTGCTCGATTTCGTACGGCAGGTCGAACAGGCCTTCAGCGGTGTAGCGATCGATGCCCACTGACGGCGCACCGAACAGACGGTCCAGTTCGCCCGCGAGAATCGATTGGCCGGCGCTGCGCGAGGCAATCGCGGTGACCTTGCCGTTCTCGACACGCGCCTTGAGCCGGGCGATGGCGTGCGGGCGATAGAAGTCGTGGCGGACGTCTTCTTCGCGCGACCAGATGACCTGCACGGGCTTGCCGTCGGTCTTGGTGGCGATGGTGACGGCCTGACCGATGAAATCCGATTCCAGCCGCCGCCCGAAACCGCCGCCGATGAGCGGGATATCGATCTGCACCTTGTCGCCGCTGACACCTGCCGCACGCGCCGCCACAAGCTGCGCCAGCGTGGCGACCTGCGTGGGCGCCCAGAGATGCACGCCTTCCGGCGTCACCTGCGCGGTGCAGTTAATCGGTTCCATCGTGGCGTGCGCGAGATACGGCGCGCTGTATTCGGCCTCGACGAGGGTGGCGCCATCAGCCTTGTCGAAGGCTTTCAGGCCGTCGCCCATCGATCGATACGTGAAGCCGCCCTTGTCACTGTCGAGGGCGCTGACAAGCTGCTGCCGAATGCCCGCGGAGTCGAGCTTGGCATGCGGGCCGTTGTCCCACACGGGCTCAAGCGTTGCCAGCGCCTGCCGGGCCTGCCAGTAATGGTCTGCCACCACGGCCACGCCCGGCGCACCACCGCCCGTGCCCTCGAACGGCACCACGTAACGCACGCCCGGCATGCCAAGCGCCGCTTTCGACTGGAACGTCTTGAGCTTGCCGCCAAACGCCGGACACATCACGACAGCGGCATACAACATGCCGGGCAGGCGCGTGTCGATGGAGAAGCGCGCGCTGCCATCCGTCTTCGCGGCGAGATCGTTGCGCGGCGCCGGTTTGCCGATCAACTGGAATTGCGAGGCCGGCTTGAGCGTCACGTTGGACGGCGCAGAGAGACCACGCGCCGATTTGGCCATCTCGCCAAACGTGGACTGCTTGCCGCCGGGGCCGATCAACTGGCCTTCACGGATGCTGACTTGCGCAACTGGCGCATTCCATTCGCGCGCCGCGGCTTCCACCAGCGCCGCACGCGCCGTGGCGGCGGCCTCGCGCACGGGCTGCCAGCCATCGGCGGTGCTGCTGCTGCCGCCGGTAATGATGAGGCCGATCTCGCGCGCGCTCTTGGCCATGATCCAGTGCAGTGCGCGTGCCCAGGTCTTGTCTGCGCTATCGGGATGCAGCGGCAGCGAGCTGTCGCCCATGGCGACGACGTTGCCGTAGATGCGCTCCACGGGCGCGCTTTCGATGCGCACGCGCGCGAGCGGAATGTCCAGCTCTTCGGCTGCCAGCATCGACAGCGCAGTGTGGATGCCCTGGCCCATCTCCACGCGCGGCATGGCAAGCACGACGTTGCCTTCGGGCGTGATCTTGATCCAGCCGTTGAGGGCAATCTCGCCGTTGTGCTCGGGGAAGATGCCCGGATCGCCCACGCGGCTGCGCGGCGGCATCACACCCCAACCGACTACCAGTGCGCCACCAATGCCGAGTGCGCCGAGCAGGAAACGGCGGCGTCCGCTGCGCGGTTTTGTAGTCTTCGCGTTCATGCGCGGCCCTCCCGCAACGCCTTGGCAGCGCGCTTGATAGCGGCGCGCATGCGCGGATATGTGCCACAACGGCAGATGTTGGTCATGGCCGCGTCGATGTCGGCATCCGTCGGGTCAGGGTGTTGGGCCAGCAAGTCCGCCGCGGCCATGAGCATGCCGGACTGGCAGTAGCCGCACTGGGGCACCTGCTCGTCAATCCAGGCTTGCTGCAGCGCGTGGCGTTTGCCCCCGCCGCCGGCAAGTCCTTCGATGGTGGTGATGTGCTTGCCGGCCACAGCCGCCACCGGCAGCACGCACGACCGCACGGCCGCGCCGTCCACGTGTACGGTGCATGCGCCGCACGCCGCGACGCCGCAGCCGAACTTCGTACCGGTCAGGTTCAGGTGATCACGCAGCACCCACAGTAGCGGCGTGGCCGGGTCGCAATCAACGCTGACCGGCTTGTGGTTGACGTCCAGTTCCATGGGGCGGTGGTCTCCTTGTGTTGTGATTCTTTTTTGCTGGCCAAGCGTACGTTCAAACGGCTGAGGTCAGCAATAGTGGTCCACCTCGACATGGCAACATCGGCGAATGCAAAAAGGCCCGAGCACTTGCGCACTCGGGCCTTGGATTCCTGGCGGAGAGAGGGGGACTAACAAAAATTGCTACCACCTCCCTTTAAAATCAAGGACTTAGCAGAGATTTTAGGGTAAATTTTGCTACCAAATTCGTTACCACTGGTAGCAAAGGCAGTGTACCACACGGGAAGAGAAGAAAAGCCAGCTACATAGCTGGCTTTTATTTTATTGAGAAGAAGATTTTTCTTCTGGTCCTTGGGTTGAGTTCTTGGCTTCAATCTCTTTCATTTTATTTTCCACCCAATTTCTAGAACTACTCATCAAATCCCTGAATGTTTGAGAGATTGATTGGTTTTTTAGTTCCGAATATTTAACCAATCTCTCATAATCAGACTTCTCAACAAAGATACTTCGCTTAATTAATTTCTCACCTTCTCTTCTTATCATTTTAGGTTCTCCTATATCAGAATATATATATAAGAACCTATCAGATAAACCGAGATTGTCAACACCCGGAAATTACAAAGCACACACGGAAGGACTAGGTGTCCTTCCAAGTGCTTTCTTTCTTCC
>Ga0316228_1002183_pt1 | contig 17812 bp, 16 predicted proteins | sample TBH18021metaG_FD_206005 | JGI IMG/M metagenome (GOLD analysis project Ga0316228, IMG submission 206005) | Freshwater microbial communities from Trout Bog Lake, Wisconsin, USA - TBH18021 | ecosystem: Environmental > Aquatic > Freshwater > Lake > Hypolimnion/Profundal zone | place: USA: Wisconsin... | reverse complement strand
CAGATCGTAACAACCTCGGCACCCCCGATGCCGTGTGTCAGCGTGATCGTCGTCGGCCTCGTGGACTAATCCCGAACAGCCGCCAGGGACGCGCGCCAAATCACGCGCGCCCGCATTTGCAAGGAAGGGATTCCATGAGCCACGTTTCATCCTCCGCCGCTCCACAGAACCCGGATCTGCCCTGTGTCGGCATCGATGTCTCACGCCGCTGCCTGGACGCTGCAAGGCGGCACCTACGTTGGCGCGGGCACTCTGCCGCCCACCACCTTCTGGGTAGAAGGCGACGCGGCGGGAAGCAGTCTCAAAGACATCACGTTTGTTTTCGCAGCAACACTGCCTAGTTCATCCGTCGGAGCCGCGAGCCCCTCAGCTCAAATGAGTCCGGCGGGGATGGTGGCCCAGGCGACACAGCCTGGAGTCACAGGTCCGAGCACCACGGCCCCGGCGACGCAACCCGCGACGACGCAGGCGACCAATAAGAGCACGGTAGAACTTGCGAAGAAGGCAAAGGCACAGGTGTGCGCGCAAGACACCGGCGAGTACGGAGACCCTGGGTATATAGGATTGCCCGGCACGAACGGAACTACTGCGCAGGATCTGTTTAGCGTCATTCGCAAGGAGGCGCCAAATACCATGCCCATCTACGAACTAGACATACAGGCTCATGGTGCCGCCTAGGGATTTGATATCAGTGGCGTTATAAATGCGGAGAACTCTCGGGTTCTTCGCCACACTACTACTGATTGGAACACGTGCAATTTTATCGGAAGAGCAAATGCTTTTGCCTTCGGTGCCGCACTGCGACAACAGTTTTATTTCAGACATAATACCATAATCAAGCTAATGTGTTGTAATGTTGGAAATGGTGACATCCCGCAACTCATTGCAGACGGCGCAGGCGTATCGGTTGTTGCCCCTACCGGTACTTATCACTGGCGGGTTATTACTGGAGGTCCATACAATGGCGATATTATTAACGGCAGATGGGTTACGTTTACTCCAACGGAGCAACCCTCGCGATAGCATGTACTAATTTTTTCCTGTGGGCGCACTTAAGACGGCCCGGGAAAGAGGTTGAACGTGTATGCCTTTTCATCTTTCGTACGCCATAGTAATCGCTTGCTCTATATTGTTAATAAGTTGTGATCGTCCCAGGACGCAGTCTAAATACACCGGTATGTTTTCCAACAAAAACGTGGCCGCGTTAGCCGCCGCGCTTGATCGCGGGGATTTTGCCACGGCTGACGGGTTCCTTCGCGCTGGAACCAACGTGAACTCGCCTGGGCAGTGCGGAGTCACACTGCTGAAATGGGCTATGAATGAGGAAAACAAAGGGGCGTTCAAGTGGCTGTTGGACAATGGTGCCGATCCAAATCTAGCGCCTAGCGAGGGATATGGCGCCTTAAGCTCGGCATCTTCTTCTAACGACCAATATTGGCTGGAAATGTTGCTTGCCCGTAAGCCAAATGTCGACTTGAAACAGACCTTTGATGACGGCAACGACGTTACGCCGATGTTCGCCGCCATCGTCAGCGAGAAAGAGAAGAACCTCAGCCTCTTGATCAGCGCTGGCGCTGACGTGAACGGGCGCATCAATACCTGGTTCGGAAACAAGAGCCTTCTTGACTGGGCGGCGGAGAATGGCTGGTTCCGCGGCTTGTACATGCTTCTCGAAGCCGGTGCAGAGTGGCATCACCCAACGGAAAGCAGGGGCTTGCCGTTCGTTGTGCTTCGTTGGAAGTTAAGAGAGGGCAGCAACGCTGAGTGGCGCGACAGAGTCCTAACATTCTTTCGGGAACACGGTGCTGATGTTGATGCCGCCCAAAAGATCGTCAATGAGGAGAAGGACCAGGACCGACCTTCTCGCTGACAAATCAAAGCAGGGGTCGACAAATCAAAGATGGCATGTTGGTTGTCGGGCGAGCCGGTTAGCCGCCGTCCACTTTGGCCGAGATAAGGTGTCAGGTTAATTTATGTTGACAGGAGTCGGTTTTGTGTCTAATTTGTAGCGATGCCAAGATCCGTACGTGTGACTGCTGAAGGAATGGTCTACCACGTGTTAAACCGGCGGTCGATGCGTCTGGTTTTATTCCGGAAAGATCGAGATTACGAAGCGTTCGAGAGGATTCTGGCTGACGGGCTTGGTCGTCGTGATGCTCCGGGGTTGCTGGCGTGGTGTCTGATGCCGAACCATTGGCACTTGGTGTTGCTGACAGTCTTGCGGAACTGAACACCGGCATCTGTGCCCATCGGTGTGCATCTGTGGCTGCCTCTTTTCCCTCGGCGGCTCGGCGCGCTAATGTATTCCCTTCTTCTGTTTCCGCTGCGAACCACCTGGGCCGCCTATCGTAACAGTCTGAAACAACAAGACTTAGTCGCATCCTGGTAGGCGCTCATTGGCGCGGGACCATGTTGTCGCTAATCTATCGCCCTCAACGAAAGGCGTTTTTCGCACATGGCTTATCGCATACTTGAATCTCAATGGTTGGCGCCGGAAGTCCGGCGCCTGGTTGTTGAAGCCCCGCACGTGGTGCGCCACTGCGGGCCGGGACAGTTCGTTATCGTGCGGCCCGCCGCCGATTCCGAACGCATTCCCCTGACCGTCGCCCAGTCCGACCGTCAGCATCAGGCCATCACCCTCATCATTCAGGCCGTGGGCGCCACCACGCGCCAGCTTTGTGCTCTTGAGGCCGGCGGCACGCTGGCCGATGTCGCCGGGCCCATGGGGCATACCACCGAGATCAGCAACGTGGGCCACGCCGTCATTGTCGGCGGGGGGGTCGGCACGGCGGTGATCTATCCCCAGGCGGCCGCCCTCAAAGAAAAGGGCAACTATGTTTCCGCCATCATGGGCGGGCGCTCCCAACCCTATGTCATTCTAGAGAAAGAGCTTGCCGCCATCTGCGACGCGGTCTATCCCTGCACCGACGATGGCAGTTACGGCTTCCGAGGTTTCGTCACCGAACGCCTGCGCACCCTGATCGCCCAGGCCGCGGTGCCCGTGAAGCTGGTTTTGTGCGCTGGCCCGGTGCCGATGATGCGGGCGGTGGCCGAACTGACTCGGCCGATGAACATTCACACCATCGCCTCGCTCAACCCGGTGATGGTGGATGGCACCGGCATGTGCGGCGGCTGCCGGGTCGCCGTCAACGGCGAAACGAAATTCGCCTGCGTGGACGGGCCGGAGTTCGATGCCCACCAGGTGGATTTCAAGGCCCTTTCCGACCGCCTCACCACCTACCGCGTGCAGGAACGCGATGTGACCCACCGATGTAACCTGAATACCATGAAATGATATCCCCGGCCCCAGAACCGGCCGCCGGATATTTACACCGACCAGGATTCCATGAGCAGCGATAACAAACTAAAACCGTCCGAGCGAATGAAGATCCCCCGCCAAGCCATGCCCGAGCGCCAGGCTCAGGTGCGAGCCGTCAGCTTCGAGGAAGTCAACCTTGGCATGGCCGAACAGATCGCCATGCGCGAGGCCCAGCGTTGCCTGGGCTGCAAGGAGGCCAAGTGTATTCCCGGCTGCCCGGTCTATACCAACATTCCCGGTTTTGTGCAGAAGCTGGCCGAGGGCGATCTGGCCGCTTCGGCCCGTATCCTGCTCAACGATAACGCCCTGCCGGGCGTCTGCGGACGCGTCTGTCCCCAGGAGAAGCAGTGCGAAGCCCTATGCATCCGCGGCAAGAACGCCGGCGGTCCCGTGGCCATCGGCTACCTGGAACGCTTCGTGGCCGACTGGGCTCGCCAAAACCAGTTTGGCGGCACTGCTCCAGCTGCCCCCACCGGCAAGAAAGTCGCGGTCGTCGGCAGCGGCCCGGCCGGACTGACCGCCGCCGGCGAACTGGCCAAAAAAGGCCACGATGTAACCATCTTTGAAGCCCTGCACGAGCCCGGCGGCGTCCTCGTCTACGGCATCCCCCAGTTCCGCCTGCCCAAGGACATCGTCAAGGCCGAAGTGGACAACCTCCGCAAGATGGGCGTCAAGATCCTCACCAACGTTATCATCGGCCGCAGCTATACCATCGACGACCTCCTGACCGATGAAGGGTTTAATGCCGTCTTCATCGCCAATGGCGCCGGTTTGCCGCTGTTCCTGGGCATGCCCGGCGAGAACCTCAAAGGCGTCTACAGCGCCAACGAATTCCTCACCCGCGTCAACCTCATGCGCGCTTATCAGCCCGATTCCACTACCCCTGTGCTGCGCCCGCGCAAGGCCGTGGTGATCGGCGGCGGCAACACCGCCATGGATGGCGTGCGCACCTCGCGTCGCCTGGGCGCCGATCCGGCGACCCTGGTCTACCGCCGCTCCCGCGCGGAAATGCCCGCCCGCGCCGAGGAGGTCCATCATGCCGAGCAGGAGGGCATCATCTTCCAGATGCTCACCAATCCCCTCGAGATTCTCGCCGACGATCAGGGTTGGGTGCGCGCCATCCGCTGCCAGAAAATGGGCCTGGGCGAAAAGGACAAGTCCGGCCGTCCCCGTCCCGTTCCCATCCCCGGGAGCGAATTCGATATCGAATGCGACGTGGTCATCGAGGCCATCGGCACCCGCGCCAATCCCCTCCTGACAGCCACCACCCCCGATCTGAAGGTCAACGACAAGGGCTACATTCAGATCGACGCCGACGGTATGACCAGTAAGAAGGGCGTCTTCGCCGGCGGCGACATCGTCCGCGGCAGCGCCACCGTCATCCTGGCCATGGGTGATGGCAAGAAGACCGCGGCGGCAATCGATCGGTATTTGGCGGCCAAGGCGTGAGTTGCTGCCGCCCCACGAAAACCGGCATCCTTGAGCGGAGCGCCGATGCCGGTGTTCGCGAGGAAGTCATGCCCGAGGGTTTGGCGGCGCTTTTCGCATAAGCAGCCTCAACCAGCGGTGGGCTCAATGTTTTTTGCAGTGCTCAAGCGCGGCGCTGACCAAGCCCATAAACATCGGTGACGGGCGCAGCGGCCGGCTGGTCAATTCCGGATGGGCCTGCGTGCCGATGAAGTAGGGATGCACTTCCTGGGGCAGTTCCAGAATCTGCATGATCGGCTGTGTCGGGTGCTTGCCGCTGAAGATCAGGCCGTGTTTTTCCAGGGTTTCGATATAGCGGGGATCGACCTCGTAACGATGGCGGAACCGCAGGCGCACGTGCGTTGCGTTGTCGAAGAGCCGCGACGCCAGCGTGTTGACCTTGATTTCGATGTCCTTGCCGCCCAGGCGCATGTTGCCGCCCAGCCCTTCGATGCGCTTCTGCTCGGGGAGGATGTCGATCACCGCATTGGCGCAGCGGGTATCGAATTCGCTGCTGTTGGCGTCGCTGATGCCGCAGACGTTGCGGGCGAATTCGATGACCGCCATCTGGAATCCCAGGCACAAGCCCAGGTAGGGCATCTTGTGCTCGCGGGCGTAGCGTATGCACTCCACTTTGCCCTCTGTGCCGCGGATCCCGAAGCCCCCGGGAACGATGATGCCGTGACAGCCGGCCAGGGCCTCTTCGACGTTTCCGGAGCTTACAGTCGTGGTATCCAGCCAGCGCAGGCTGGGACGCACGCCCAGGTGGGCTCCGCAGTGTTCGGCGGCTTTGATGATGCTGGCGTAGGCATCGCGTACGGCCGTGTATTTGCCGGTGACAGCGATAGTGACTTCCTTGCGCGCCTTGCCTATTCCCTCCACGAAATGGTGCCACTTGCGGCGGGCCTGGTCCTCGGCCCGCTGATCGACGCGCCCGTGCAGATTCAGCAGGGTGAGCACTTCCCGGTCGATACCCTGATCGTGCAGGGCGTCGGGAATTAGGTAGATGCTTTCCACGTCGTGCATGGAGAAGACCCGGCGGAACGGCACGTTGCCATACATGGAAATCTTCTGCCGCACCTTTTCGCTGACCGGGTTGCCGGCGCGGCAGGCCACGATGTGGGGCATGATCCCCATTTCCATGATCCGTTTGATCCCCAACTGGGCGGCCTTGGATTTCTGCTCGCCCAGCGAGCCGGGCTCCAGCACATAAGTGAGGGCCACGAATACCACCGCTCCTTCGCCTTCCTCAAAGGCCAGTTCGCGGCAGGCCTCCAGGTACGCCGTGTTCTCGTAGTCGCCTACCGTGCCGCCGACTTCGACGAAGACTACGTCCGCGTTGGTTTTGGCCGCCAACTCGCGCAGACGCAGCTTGATCTCGCCGGTTACGTGCGGGTTGAACTGCACGTCGCGGCCCAGGTAAGCCCCTTCGCGCTCTTTTTTTAGCACTGCCGAATGAATTTGCCCATTGGTGGTGAAATTCGCCGCCGACAAATCCTGTTCCAGCATCCGCTCGTAGGTCCCCAGGTCCATGTCCGTTTCCATCCCGTCATCGAGGACGAAGACTTCTCCATGGCGGTAGGGATTGAGCGTGCCGCTGTCGATGTTGTAGTACCCCTCCATTTTGATTGGAGCGACGCGCAAGCCCTTGTCCTGCAAGAGCTTGGCCAGGGATGAGGCAAAAATTCCCTTGCCCAGTCCGCTCATGACGGTTCCCACTACCACCACGTACTTGTGGTGGCCCTTGACGTAGCCTTCGGGCATCGGCGTGTAGAACTCGGTCTCATCCGTGCTTTGGCCGATCTTGGCCATCAGTTCTTCGTTGCTCATGGTGTTTTCTCACAAATTCGGCGTACTGTTGCGGCGTATCTATGCCGTGGGTGGCACGGCGGACGCGCAGGACAAATATGGAACAACCGTGTTCAAGGGCTCGAAGCTGTTCGAGTTTTTCCGTGATTTCGCAAGGCGTGGGCGGCCAGGAGGCGAAGCGCAGCAGAAAATCCCGCCGGTAGGCGTAAATGCCCAGGTGCAGGTGGTAGGCCGTATTGACGCTCGCTGTCGCATCCCGGCGGAAGGGAATGGGCGCCCGGGAGAAATACATTGCCCGTCCCGCCTGGTCTATCGCCACTTTCACCAGATTGGGATCGGCCGCCTCCGCCCCGGCGGGGAATTCCGTTGCCGCCGTCGCTATGTCATCGGTGCCGGTCTCCAGACGTGCCACCAGCCCGTCTATGGTATCCGGCTCGATCTCCGGCTCGTCGCCCTGCACATTTACGATGATCCCCACGTCGGCTGCCAACCCCCGCGCCACTTCGGCGATGCGGTCCGTGCCGCTCTGGTGCGTGGGCGCGGTCATAACGCAGCGCGTGCCAAACGGCCGCAGCGCCTCGACGATGCGCTGGTCGTCGACTGCCACGATTACCTGGCTGATGCGTTTAGCTTTGGCGGCCTGTTCGACGACATGCTGCACCAGCGGCTTGCCGGTTTCAGAGGCGAGAATCTTCTCGGGGAATCTTGTGGAAGCAAGGCGGGCTGGAATAACTACCACGGCAGCCAAAGTCGATCCCGGTTAGTCGGTTAAGGCCAACTTGTAACTGCGGAGTGAATTTACAGGGTGAAACCAGATGTGTCAAATTATTTATTTAATCCTTCACTTCTTCGAGCAGAGCCGTCTGCCGGTCGAATCGCAGAGCCCACACCTTTCTGGCGCTGGAATGATTCAGCAGCACCAGCTTGAGTTGCGGATCATAAGCCATGGCGTCGGACCAACTGAAGGGGCCTTCCTTAAACTCGACCTCCTTGTCATCCTCGCGGAAGGCGAGATTGACCCAGTAGAACTTTCCGTCCGCGCAGCTCCAGGCGACGTTGCTGACTTTGCCATCTGGTTTGTGGAACATATTCATCAGCAGCAGGAGGTCGGCATCGGGCAGGTAGACCGCTTCACTCCAGAACAGGAATTCCCCCAGCGCCTTGGGTTTCACAACCGGCACGTTCTCGGCTTTGCCGGTGGCCATATCGTAGCGCATGACGATCTTGTTGTTGGCGAACCACAGACAGTCGCGTTTGCAATCGTAGCGCAGCGTATGGCCATCGCTGTAGATGTCGCCGAAGTCCGGACCGTTCCAGGGCATTTTCTGCCATGTGCCTGTCTTGGCGTCCAGGCGGTAGAGCCCTTTGCGGGAGTAGGTGACGGCGCCTTCCGGCGTCGCGGTCATGAAAGTGTGCATGCAGCCGTTCTGCACAAGGCCTGGATACGGCGCGCTCTCCCAGTCGCGCGCCTCCACGTTGTAGGCGCGATCGAAATAGAACATCTTTTGCATGCACGGATCGTACATGTACGCCTTGTAGGCATGGACCGGCACCTGGGCCCGGTCGCGGAAGCTCAGGGTCGTCGGCTGGGCGGCATAGACGATCTCGATGGGCGCGTCCGGAGCATAGCCGATGGTCCAGCAATTGCCCATCACGCTGTAGTGGGCCACGTCGTTGTCGTGGCTGGTGGCGTGACCGCCGCCCCAGAACAGGAACTGGTGGCGGTCGGTGTCGTAAGCCGTGGTTCCCCAGCGGTTATTGGCGCCGGGAGCGTATCTGGGGAACTTCAGGCTCGTCCACTGGTTGGCCGCAAGGCTGTTGAGGAACCGCGTGGTTTTGGCCGCATCCGGCGCGGCCACGGCTTCCCATGCCGCCGGATCAATGCGGTTGCAAGTGTAACTGCCCGGGGTGTTGGCGTTGCCCTCCATGTCTGTTTCGTCAACCTTTGCCGCATCGATCTTGCATGCCCATGTTGTGCGCCGCTGGTCCGAACCTGTCGGGCATACCAGCACATCTTCCTCGTTCACCGCGCCAACCTGTGTGAGCCACTCCTCGGTTCGCGGGGCGTTGGGGCTGTAGCGGCGCTCCCCCTCGCCTGCCAGGGGCATGTGCCGCAGCAGTTTCCACTCGTTTGCTGCCACATCATAAGTCCATATTTCCTGGGCCAGCGGATTACGGCTATAGCCGCCGGCCATGACAATTTTGCCGGCCTTAGGCAGCCACGCCATGATGTGGCCCGCGCGCGGCAGGGGGGCTCTGGCCGGGAAACGCTGTTCCCAGGTGCGGGTGGAGCAGTCGTACAGCCAGGTGTCGGACAGCGTCCGGTCCAGCCCATCGCCGCCGAAGACGACGATCTTCTTGTGAATAGGGTCATAAACGGCCTGCGACCGCGCCCGGCCCGGCGGTTCGGTGGCCAGGGCATCCTGGGCCTGCTCGACGATTATCCGCGGCACGCGCGTGCTGGCGATGATCTGGGGCGTAATCTCGCCCGCCAGTTTATCCCGGGCCGCCTCCCATGCCCCCGCGGCCTCGTTCAATCGCCGTATCGCTACCTCGCCGGCCGTCTTGTCCGATCCCGTCAGCCCCGCCCCGGCGATGTCCACCGCCAGTTTTTCCGCCGCCGCCGCCAGTTCGGTGGCCTTGGAGCCCAGATCCAACTTCGCCTCGGCAGCGGTTTGGCTGATCGTGAAGCGGTTACAGCAGCCGCCGGTCAGCGTCTTGGCTTGCCAGCACAGGCTGGCCGTCCGGGCATATAACTCCTTCATCTTTGCCGCGGGGAATTCCAGTTCCCGCCATTCGTTGCCGGATACGCTATACGCCCAGGTGCTTACTTCCGCGCTGCCGCTGCCGCCTCCGGTGTGAAGAATTTCCTTGTTCACCGGGTCGTAGCACAGCGATCCCCACACCATGCCCTTGGTCCGCGGCTTGGTCTTCAGGTCCTCCCATGTGCGCGCCGTGGTGTCATAGGCGAGCGTTTTATCGCCCATGGAGACATAAATCCGCCCGTTGTCCGGCACGTAACACCAGTCGTACGTAGTGCGCGTCATCATCCATTGACCGCCGGCGCCGAGCCGAATGGCATCGCCGTCTTTATAGAAACACCCCGTTCCACTGTAGCCGTATTTCTCACACGCCTTGGCGTAGTCGTCGCCCACCGGCCCCGATTCCGGTCGTCCGGCCGCTACGGACGGCGGGTAGGCATTGATCCACTTTCCGGTCGCTATGTCGAACTCTTCTGTATCATAATGGCGTGGCCGCACGCCATCGCGGCTCTGCATGCCCGTGGCCAGCACGAACTTCCTGATGTTCGGTGCATACAAAAACGCCGGCTGTTCCCGGCCACCGGTTTCCGTCTCCTGAACTTTCACCCAGGTATTTGCCGGTGCATCGGCGATCGCGGCGACCGGCGCCGCGGTCGCCGCCGCCGGTTGTGCAACCGCAACGCTTGCCGTCCAGAGAACGCCCGTCATAAGCAGCGAAATCGTCATGGCAATTGGTTTCATCGCAACTTCCTTCTTTACGTCGTCGGTTTTCGGAAACGCCACTGGACATGATATCATACCTGATCTTTCCATCTATGTTTTCCCCTTACTTGAAAAATCCCCTGGTAACGGCTACAAATCCACTCTTGGCACGGCGCTGACTATGGATTGCCGTGACGTCACGATGCCAGGATGGCCCGGTTCTATGCATGGAGGCGCCTAAGAACGTGAAATTTAACCTCCTGGACAAGATCGAGCTGCTTTCCGACGAGCGCATCGTCGCTGTGAAGAATGTCTCGCTGGCCGAGGAGTACCTGGCGGATCATTTCCCCAGTTTTCCGGTTCTTCCCGGCGTGATGATGCTCGAGGCCATCACCCAGGCGGCGGCGTGGCTGATGCACCGACGCCGCAATTTTGCCTGTTCGCTGGCGGTGCTCAAGGAAGCCCGGAACGTCAAATACGGTAATTTCGTGCCCCCCGGCGGTTTTTTGCGGGTTGATGTGCAGTGGCTAAAGCCGACCGACGCTGGCGCGGCCTTCAAGGCCGAGGGCCGTGTCGGCGACAATACGGCGGTGACGGCCCGCCTGGAACTGGCCTATTTCAACCTGGCCGCCCGCCAGCCGGCCCTGGCCGAAGTGGACCGGCGCCTCGGCGAGCATAATCGGCAGCGCTGGGCCGTCCTGCACGGTGCCCACGACGCCGTACGGCTGTGATGGAAACGGTAAAACTGCGGACCCATGGCATTTAACAAGGAGCACTTATGGCTTTGACGCATGATGAGATCTACCAGAAGGTGCAGGAAGTCCTGATTGACGCCCTGGGCGTGGACGAGGAAGAGATTAAGCCCACCGCGACTCTGCGCGACGACCTGGGCGCCGAGAGCATCGACTTTCTCGATATCGTGTTCCGTCTGGAAAAGGCGTTCACCACCGATCCAGCCAAAAAATTCGTCATCCCCCGCGGCGAACTGTTTCCTGAAAACCTTCTGAGCAATCCGGAATTCGTCCGCGAGAACCGCGTCACTCCGGTCGGCCTGGCCGAACTCAAGAAGCGCATGCCTTTCTCCGACTTCGTCGAGTTTGAGAAGGATCCCGCTGTGGACAAGATGCAGTCTCTGTTCACGGTCGAGGCCATCGTTAAGTACATCGAGGGCAAACTCGCCGCCGCCTGACCCCGCAGGCCGCGATCGTCATCAGCCCCTACCCATGGCCTCTGGCTTATGCGCTGGATCTGGATCGATAAATTCGTCGAGTTCACGCCGCGGGTGTCGGCCACGGCCCTGAAAAATGTTTCCCTGGCCGAGGAGCACCTCCACGACCTGTACCCGGCCTTCCCCATCGTCCCCAACAGCCTGATTATTGAAGGCATGGCCCAGACCGCCGGCATCCTTGTCGGCCAGGCCCGTAACTTCGCGGAAAAAGTCATCCTGGCCAAGATCGGCAAAGCGGTGTTTCATCGGCTGGTTCGTCCCGGCGACGCCATTCTGTTCGCCGCCCGCATTGAGCAACTCAACGAGCATGGCGCCTCGATCAGCGGGACGGTTACTCTGGCGCCTCTTGGCTCGGCCGACAACCTCGTCGCCGAGATTGAGATGATGTTCAGTCATATTGATAAGAACATGGCCGGGGTACAGTTTCCTGAGCATAATTTCGTATTCACCGAGCAGTTCACCGAGTTGCTGAAGACTTTTCGGACGGAAATGCCGGTTAAGATATGATGCTTCTCCCTCGCCCCGAGTACGAGTGGGCAGGTGCATAGAGCGCCTCGGCGCCGACTGGCGTGTGTCCTGCGGAACGCGGCGGCATGCCCTGTCCCCATTGGACTGCTGGCAATCGCCGGCCTGTTTTCTTATGCTTGACCCCATGCGACGAGTCGTCATCACCGGTATTGGCGTTATTTGCCCTATTGGCATTGGGGCCGCCGTCTTTTGGGACCATCTCCTGGCCGGCAAGTCCGGCATCAGCGCCATCGAGGCTTTCGATCCCGCCGGCTTTCCCTCGCGCATCGCCGGGCAGATTCCCGCTTACAAGATCGGCGATTATGTCCCCAAGAGTTATCGCAAGGCCACCAAGGTCATGGCCCGCGACATCGAGCTGGCCGTCGTCGCTGCCGACGATGCCTTCAAAAACTCGGGCCTCAAGTCCAAAGCCTACACCGATACCCCCACGATCAACCCCGTCCGTTTCGGGTGCAATATCGGCGCCGCCCTGATCTCCGCCGAGTTGGGCGAGTTGACCACCGCCATGTATCCGGCCCGCGACGCTGGCGCCCTGGATCTCAAGAAGTGGGGCAGCGAGGGAATGAACAATCTCACTCCCCTCTGGCTGCTCAAATACCTGCCGAACATGCTCGCCTGTCACGTGACCATCATTCACGAACTCAAGGGCCCCAGCAACACTATCACCTGCGCCGATGCCAGCAGCCATCTGGCCATCGGCGAGGCTTTCCGGACCATCCAACGCGGCAAGGCCGACTTGGCCATCTGTGGTGGCGCGGAGTCCCGGATCAACCCCATGGGACTGATACGCCAGACTCTCCTCAAACGCGTCACCGAAGCCGCCAACGACGCCCCGGCTACGGCGCTTCGCCCCTTCGATGTCGATGCCGCCGGCACGGTCATCGGTGAAGGCGGCGGATTGTTCATCATCGAGGAATATGAGCACGCCCGCGCACGCGGGGCGCGGATTTACGCCGAACTGGTGGGTTTCGGGGCCAGCCAGGACGCCTACCGCGTTACCGAAGCCGCGCCCGATGGCCATAGCTACGGTACGGCCATCGCCAAGGCCCTGCAGGAGGCCGGCGTGGCCCCTGACGAGGTCGGCTGCATGGTTCCCCACGGCCTTGGCCTGCCCTCGCACGACAAGGCCGAACTGGCCGGTCTGAAGCTGGCTTTCGGCCAGTGCCTGGAGACGGTGCCCATGGCCACCATCAAGGGCCAGATCGCCAACATGGGTGCCGCCGGCGCTATTGATGCCGCCGCCGCCGTCTTATCTGTCGCCCACGGGACCGTTCCCCCGGCGGCCAATGTCCATAAGGTGCGCGACGGTATGAAGCTCAACGTCAGTTCCACGCCGCGCAGCGCCAATGTCCAGATTGCCGTCAGCAGCGTCTACAGTCTCGGCGGCCAGAACGCCGCCCTGGTATTTAAGAAAGTGTAAGATCGCATGCGCCGTGTAGTAATTACAGGAATGGGTTGGGTGACCCCCATGGGGCACAGCCTCGATACCGTCTGGAAACGCCTTCTCAACGGCGAGTCGGGCATTGCCCGCACCACGCTGTTTGATGCCAGCACGTTTCCGACGACGTTTTCGGCCCAGGTGAAGGAAGACTACCGGGTCGAGGAATTCGTCTCCGACCTCTCGGCCCATCGCGCCATCGGGCGCAACACGCGTTTTGCCCTGGGGGCCTGCGCCCAGGCCTGGAAGGCCGCAGGACTGGATGCGGGCAAGCTCGATCTGGATCGCGTGGGCATCTACCTTGGTTCAGGGGAGGGCTCCCTGGATTTCGCAGCCTATACAACCTCCGCTCTGGCCGCCTGGCGGCCCCAAACCAGCACCATCGACTCCGTCGAATGGGCCCGGCGCGCCTTTGCGACCATGGATATTTCCCGCGAGTTGGAACAGGAGCCCAATATGCCCCTGTCTCATCTGGCCCTGCTCACCGGGGCGCGCGGGCCGGCGTTCAATTGTCTGACCGCCTGCGCCGCCAGCACCCAGGCCATCGGCGAGGCCACCGAGATTCTTCGCCGCGGCGATGCCGATGTCATGATCGGCGGGGGGGCTCATTCCATGATCCATCCCTTCGGCGTGACCGGTTTCAATCGCCTCACTGCCCTTTCCACCTTTAACGAGGATCCCGTGCGTTCCAGCCGGCCCTTTGATGCCCAACGCGGCGGCTTTGTGCTCGGCGAAGGGGCGGGAATGGTCATACTTGAGACCCTCGAACACGCCCAGCAACGCGGGGCCGGGATCCTCGCCGAAGTCGTCGGCTACGGCTCGACCGCCGATGCTTTCCGCATTACCGACCAGGATCCCGATGGCCGCGGCGCCATCGTTGCCATGCAGGAGGCTCTTGCCGATGCCAAACTTGCCCCGCAGGACGTGCATTACATCAATGCCCATGGCACCGGCACCAAGGAAAATGACGGCAACGAAACCACCGCGATCAAGGCGGTCTTCGGCGAACATGCCCGGCGCATCCCCGTCAGCAGCATCAAGTCGATGATGGGCCATCTCATCGCCGCCGCTGGGGCGGTGGAACTGATCTGCTGCGTTCTGGCCATCCGCGACAACGTGCTGCCGCCAACCACCAACTACCAGAATCCCGATCCCGAGTGCGATCTGGATTATGTCCCCAACAAGGCCCGCGCTGCCAAGGTTGACGTTGCCCTGTCCAACAGCTTCGGCTTCGGCGGACAGAACGACACGATTATCGTCAAGCGTTTCTGAACCTCATGGCGTCGGGCCTGTGCCGCGAAAGCGGAGTCCCGTCGTTTTCCCAACGCGGCGGGATGTCGCCTCTACGATGTGATGCTTCGTGTATGGTGTACGAGCTTGGAATCATCGGTTCCGGTAACATGGCCGAGGCCATCGTGCGCGCGGTTATCAAATGCGCTCTGCTGCGGCCGCGGGACATTCTCGCTGCAGATGCTGCCCCGCAACGCCGCGAACTATTTGCCGCCCAGCTTGGGGTAAACGTCTGCGCTGACAACGCCGCCGTCGCGCGGCAATGCCGCTGCATTCTCTTGAGCGTCAAGCCGCAGCAGATGCGTGCGGCGCTGGAAGGTATCGGCTCCGTCCTTGATCCGGAGGCCCGCATCGTTTCGATCATGGCCGGCGTAAGTTCCGCGGCAATCGCCCAACACCTGGGCCAGGATCGTCCCTGGCGCATCGTTCGCACCATGCCCAACACACCAGTGCTTGTGGGCCAGGGCATGGTCGCCATTGCCGCCGGCCGTCACGCCGCTCCGGAGGACTTGGCCGCCGTGCGCCGGCTTTTTGAGGCCGGGGCGAGCGTTATCGAGGTTTCCGAAGACCAGATCGACGTCGTCACCGCCCTCAGCGGGTCCGGTCCGGCCTATTTCTTCTATTTTGTGGAGCAAATGATCCGCGCCGGCGTCGAATTGGGGCTGCCCGCTGAGCAATCTCGCCTGCTGGCGATTAAGACCGCCGTTGGCTCGGCCGCTATGCTGGCATCTGCGGTCGATTCCCCTCAGGAATTGCGCCGCAAAGTAACCAGCCCCGGCGGCACCACTCAGGCCGCCATCGAATGCTTGGAAAAAGAGCAGGTCGGCGCGATATTTGTTAATGCCATACGTGCCGCCGCTGCCCGCAGCCGCGAATTGGGCAAAGCGCTGGAGCGACAATGAAATCGTTCACCCAAGTATTGTGTCTTCTGGCGATTTTGCTTGGTAGCCTGGCCCTGGTTGTTTGCCTGGGCGCCCCCGATGGCCACCCGGCTCGGCAGCTCCTTGGCGGCTTGCCGATAGTGATTGCCGGCGGTTTAATCGGCCTGGCCATTTCCGCCCAAGACGACAAGTAGAGCACGCTCCGCATCAGTCGTCAGCTTCTTTTGACTGGGTGTATGTTTTCTCGGCGACGACTGCGGCGCCTACCAGATTGGCATTGAATCCCCGTTCATCGATGACCGACGGCCGCAGGTAGTTCATGATTCCCATCGCGCCCAGCCGGCCCTGGGCCGAAGGGCCGAAATACGGCAGCGCATACCTTGGTTTGCCGCCCAGGCAGATCGGCGCGCCATCGCCCAGGCCGTCGCGCCGCGCCTGCCGCACCATGGTTTGCGTGGCGGTGGCCAGGATGTGCCCGAACAGCCGATCCGTCTGCACTGCCGCCTCCACACGCATATTGCTCAGTTTGCTGATGTGCTGGCCGGCGACGGATGGATCGGTCATCTGTTTGCTCTCGCGGATGTCCAGAAACCGCTCGTAGAAGTCGTCGGTTACCACGGCGCGGAAGAGACGGCAGCGTCCCGGACCCGACAGGATGACCTCGGCGCGGATATCGCTGGTGCTGCCGCAGGGGCCCAGGAGCTTGCCATCGGGCGGATTAAGATCCTCGACCGCGATCTCCTCGAATCGTTCATAAGAAGCGCCAAACTGATAGAAGACCGTCCGCAGCAGCCGCTTGTTCAAGGCAATGGCGTAGCCCGGTTCGTTGGTGTAGTGCAGGCTGGCGTCGTTGCCGTCCCAGTCCAGGGCCGGGAAGCGCACGTTTCCGTCCTGGCTGATCCAGGCGCCGCCCCAGCCGCCTCCGAAAACCCAGTAAATCAGTTCCAGCCGCAGGACGCTCCATTCCGCCAGCCCGCCGGCGTTGGCGTCATTTTCAATGCCTGTGGGCAGACCGGTGGCCTCCTCCATGCGCTGGCGGAGGTTCTGATTGTTGAGGAACGGCAGATTGGCCGCCAACTGATACGTGCCGTCGGAGCGGAACAAACCCGGCGAGGCAATGCCGATCGCCCGGGCATCTTTCATCGACCGGCCGCATTTTTTCTGCAGGCCCGCGATATAGTCCGCCAGGGCCTGCGCCATCTTGTCGATGCTTCCGCCGAAGTCCGTCGCCAGCAGCAGGCCTTCGACCAGCATGTGATGCGGGTCGGCGAATAAGCCGATCTTGGCGCCCAGGCCGGCGCCGATGTCAATCGCCACGTAGTGTTCTTTTTCGCTCATAAAGATAGGTGTGCCGATATTATCCGTCGTTGCCGGATTGTCCAGCGCATTATGGGTGTTAATCAGCTCGAAGGCCCTGGCATTTTGGCCAAACCCAGGGGCCAACATTATTGCGTCGCCGGGTGTTTTCCCAGGATCAGTTCGCCCACTTCCGCGGGGCAGAAGAAACGCAGCGGCAAACCGGTGAAGCCCAGGCCGCTGCTGATTACGAACCAGGTGTTGTTCACGCGATGAACGCCGCGCACAAAATGGCGCGGCAGGGAATTGTGGGTGACCAGGGGACGGCCTCCGGGCAGGCAAATCTGGCCGCCGTGGGAGTGGCCGGTCATATAGATATCCGGCTCCAGGATCAGCGAAGGCGGCAGCAGGTCCGGGTAGTGGCTCAGGACGATCCGCGGCACTCCGGGGCGTTTGGCGGGGATATCGCGCAAAAAACTCAGATCCAGGTCGTCGCGCCTATGGCCGGGCAGGCCGATCAGTTCGATCTCTTGGCCGTTGGCGCCGCCTTGTACCAGCCAACGCTGCCGGTTCAAGAATTTCACGTTCATCTCCGCCAGGCGGGGCATCAGCAGGTCGGGGTCGTGGTTTCCTTGCACCGCGAATGTGCCCAGCCGCGACGACAGGGCTGTAAGCAGACGCTTGACGGTCGCCAGCGCCGGGCGGTAGTCCATGCGGTTTTCCACCAGATCCCCGGTCAGCACGATCATATCCGCCTTGCTGGCGTTTATGCTGGTTATCAATTGGTCGTACGGTTTTCCCCAGAATGACCGCAGGTGCAGGTCCGACAGGTGCACAATCCGCAATCCCCGCAAACCCCCGGCCAGACCATCCACAGGCAGATCGATCCTCTTCCAGACAAAATTTTTCGGCAGGCGGAACTGCATCCACGGGCCCGGCGAAGCGCTAACGCGCGCGATGGGCGTGCCTGGTCCGGACAGTTCGTGGGATTCAAGGAATGATGCGGCTGCATGGTCCTTTGACTTGCCAAACCAACCCTCGCCGGGGGATGAGTTCAGGATATTACTTTTCACCTTCCGCCTTTCGCCTTTC
>Ga0316228_1002178_pt1 | contig 17826 bp, 13 predicted proteins | sample TBH18021metaG_FD_206005 | JGI IMG/M metagenome (GOLD analysis project Ga0316228, IMG submission 206005) | Freshwater microbial communities from Trout Bog Lake, Wisconsin, USA - TBH18021 | ecosystem: Environmental > Aquatic > Freshwater > Lake > Hypolimnion/Profundal zone | place: USA: Wisconsin... | reverse complement strand
GGATCTGGAACACGGATTTGGCGATATCCAACCCAATCGTCGCAATCGTTGCCATCGACGCTCTCCCTTCGGCTCAGCCTGTATGACTACCGCAGGCGGGAGGAGAGCCGTCCACAACATCAAAAGCGGAATGACCGCTTCTGAGAAGGCTGCCCGGAGAAGCGGACGTTCTTCTACCAACCCAATTGAGGTGGCTGCCGCTGGCTTGTCGGGGAAGACGAGCCGGCCGGGGCCGAGGTCGGGCGAAGCCTCGAACCACGCCTCCTGCGCCGCCTTCACTTCACCGGAGCGCGGCCGACATCGCTGACAAGCAGTTGATCATCCGAACGGCCTCCTCGATGCGTGCGGCAGTGAATGCGAATTCATTGCCCTCTCCCCGTCGCAGGGCCGGCCAAACACAGAACAGATCCGCCAGAGCAGGAGATTGTGCCCACATGCGGATCTCGAAAGGAGCGTCGAAGCGGAGTGGCTGCGCTGCCCGATCCCGCAGCGCCGCCGCGACGGTCTTCTGGATCGCCGCGCAGGCCTGCGCGGGCGAGAGGCTGATGCCGCTGTTCTGTCCCGTCGCACGCTTGGTTTCCACGAATCGGGTCTGAGGAAACAGCGCATGGTTCTCGGCGATGAAGACGTCGTCGCCGCTCCCCATCACGACCGGCACGCCGTATTCGCCAGCCAGCGCGCCGTAGAGACCGGCTTCGCCAAGTTCAAGGCCGTTGATCTCTAGCCGGGCGAAGGCGAAGCTGTTGACCGTGTGGGCCAGGATGCCGCGTCCGCTCGCCCGTGAGTGGTAGCCCACGAGGCAGACCGCATCGATGTCCTGATCGAGGCCGGCCATCATCCCGAGGGGCCGCGGCTTACCCTGCACGACCTGCGCCCTGGGATCGAGGAGGTCGGGGGGCATGTTGCGGAAGTCGCCGTGCGAGTCGTTGACCAGCACCGCCCGCGCGCCACCGTCGAACGCGCCCGCGATGGCGGCGTTGGCCTCCCGCGTCATCAGCAGCCGCGCGCGCTCGTATTCGGGGTTGCCCGGCGTCGTCTGGACGCGATGGTAAATCCCGGCGACGCCCTCGATATCCGTCGAGATCAGGATGCGCATCGCTCAGGCTCCGAGGATATCGGCCCAGCCGGGCAGGAGATCGGCCAGCGCGCGCCGCCTGTGGCCGTCGCGGCCCGTCACCGCCTCGGCCCGCCACAAAGCGTGGATGATCGCCTGCTCGATCCCGTCCGCGGCAGCCTCGAACAGCGGGTCGAGCTCCGTGTCGTGCAGCAGGGCGAGCGCCGGCATCGGGCGCGCGGGATCGTGCGGCACGGTGTAGGCGGTCGAGAAAGCGAGCGCGATGTCGCCGCTGCCGTGGCCGAACACCGAGCCGGTCCGGGCGAGACCCGCCCCGGCCCGCAGGGCGAGGCGGCGGAGCTGGCGCGTGTCGAGGGGCGCGTCGGTGGCGACGATCATGATGATCGACCCCTTCTCCGGGGCCTCCGCGGCCGGTTCCGGTTCGTCCGCGGCTGCCCGGAGGTGGGCGGCGAGAGGCGTGCCGCAGACCCGGATCTGGGACGGCTTGCCGAAATTCGAGAGGACGAGGGTGCCCAGCGTGAAGCGGCCGCGCGTGCGCGTGCGGACCCGCCGGGAGGCGGTACCGATGCCGCCTTTGAGGCCGAAGCTCGACATCCCGCGCCCGGCCCCTACCGATCCTTCCGCGACGTCGGCGCCGGCCGCGCCGAGGGCGTCACGATAGTGGGACGCCTCCACCGCCATGCGCTGAATGTCGTTGAGGTAGCCATCGTTGCACTCGAACACGAGCGGGTTGAGCGTCGGCAGCGCGCGCCCGATCTCCGGATTGTCGGCGATCGCCGCGCGGATCTGGGCCGCGGCCACCGCCGGCACGGAGAAGGTGTTGGTCAAGGCAATCGGCGTCTCGAGCACGCCGAGTTCCTCGACCTGCATGAGGCCGACGGATTTGCCGAACCCGTTCAGCACGACCCCGGCCGCAGGAACACGGTCCCGGTAGGGATCGCCGCCGTGCGGCCGCACGACCGTCACCCCGGTCTGCACGTCGCCTTCGGCCAGCGTGCAATGGCCGACCGTCACGCCCGGGACGTCGGTGATGGCGTCGCCCGCGCCCCGCGGCAGGCGGCCGACGCGGGGCGCGGGGCGCGGAGGGGCGATGTCCGTCACAGGCGATCGATCTTCGGGTCGAGGGCGTCCCGGAGGCCGTCCCCGAGGAGGTTGAAGGCCAGCACCGTGAAGAAGATCGCGAGGCTCGGGAACAGCGCGACGTGCGGCGCCGAGACCATGTCGGCGCGGGCCTCGTTCAGCATGGCGCCCCATTCGGGCGTCGGCGGCTGCGCGCCCATGCCGAGGAAGGACAGGCTCGCGGCCGTGATGATCGAGGTACCCAGCCGCATGGTGAAGTAGACCACGATGCCCGAGATCGTGCCCGGCAGGATGTGGCGCAGGATGATCGTCCGGTCGGGAGCGCCGATGCTCCGCGCGGCCTCGATGTAGGTGCTGTTCTTCAGGACCAGGGTCGTGCCGCGCACGAGGCGCGCGAAGGCCGGGACGCTGAAGACCGACACCGCCACGACGACGTTGACGAGCCCGGAACCCAGGATGGCGACGACGCCGAGCGCCAGCAGGATGCCCGGGAAGGCGAACAACACGTCGGACATGCGCATGACGATCCGGTCCCACCAGCCGCCGTAGTAGCCCGCCAGGAGACCGAGCACGGTCCCGACGAGTCCGCCGACGGCCACCGAGAGGAATCCAGTCGCCAGGGAGATCCGCGCGCCCTCGACGATGCGGCTCAGGATGTCGCGCCCGAGGGGATCGACGCCGAGCCAGTGCGCGAGCGACGGGCCCTCGTTGATCCGGTCGTAGTCGAAGTCGTTGCCCGGGTCGTAGGGCACGATCCACGGCGCCAGCACGGCGACCATGACCAGCAGGCCGATGAAGCCCAGGGCGACGACGGCGACGCGCTGGCGCCGGAACTTGCGCCAGAATTCCGACCACGGCGTCCGGATGCCGGTGGGGACGGGCGCGACGGTGGGGGCGGCGGGGACGAGGATGTCGGTCACGGCCGGCTCACCTATAGCGGATGGTCGGGTTGATGAGGCCGTAGAGCACGTCCACGACCAGGTTGATCAGGATGAATTCCAGCGAGAACAGCAGGACCAGCGCCTGGATCACCGGATAGTCGCGCTGGTTGACGGCATCGACGAGCAGGCGGCCCATGCCGGGCCAGTTGAACACCGCCTCCACGACGATCGAGCCGCCGAGCAGGAAGCCGAACTGGAGGCCCATCATGGTCACGACCGGGATCAGGGCGTTGCGCAGGCAGTGCTTGGCGATCACGACGCGCTCCTTGAGCCCCTTGGCGCGGGCGGTGCGCACGAAATCCTCGCCGATGACCTCCACGAAGGCCGCGCGGGTGAAGCGGGCCATCACGGCGGCCACGGCCGCGCCGAGCGTCAGCGACGGCAGCACGTAGTGCCGCCACGTGTCGGCGCCGACGGTCGGCAGCCAGCCGAGCTCGACCGAGAAGATCTGCATCAGGAGGATGCCGAGCGCGAAGGCGGGGAACGAGATGCCGGACACGGCGAGCGTCATCCCGACCCGGTCGGGCCATTCGTTGCGGTAGACCGCAGAGACGATGCCGATGATCAGCCCGAAGGCGACCGCCCAGGCCATGCTGGTGAGGGTGAGCAGGAGGGTCGGCAGGAAGCGCTCGCTGATCTCGATCGAGACCGGGCGGCGGGTGCGGATCGAGACGCCGAGATTGCCGCGGGCAAGGTTGGCGAAGTAGCGGACGAACTGTTCCGGCAGGGGCCGGTCGAGGCCGAGCTCTGTGCGCACCAGGGCCACCGTCTGGACGTCGGCATCCTGCCCGGCCGCCAGCCGCGCCGGATCGCCGGGCAGCATGTGGACGAACAGGAAGACGAGGACCGAGACGATCAGCAGCGTCGGCAGCAGCCCGAGGAGCCGCTTGAGCAGGAAGGTCAGCATAGGCTCGCGCCCGGGATCCGGGGTTTCCGTGAGGCGATCGCGCGGGAGCGCCGCGCCGGGCCGGCCATCGTCCGGGCCGCCCGGCGCAGGGTCCGCGATCGGCGGCTACTGAGCGACGGCGATTTCGCCGGAATCGATGTTGCCGTCGGGCATGACGTAGACGCCGGAGAGCCGCGCGGAGGTCGCGTAGAGGTTCTGCTCGGTGACCAGAGGCGCCCAGGGCGCGTCCTTCATCACGATCTCCTGCGCCTTGGCGTAGAGCTCGGCCCGCTCCGCGTCGTTCGTCGAGACCAGCGCCTTGGCGAGGAGGGCGTCGAACTCGGCGTTGCTGTAGTAGGCGGTGTTGTTGAGCTTGGGCGGCCACGCCTCCGTCGCCAGCAGCGGCCGCAGGCCCCAGTCGGCCTCGCCGGTCGAGGACGACCAGCCGGCATAGTAGAGGCGGACGCGGGCGGTCTTCGGATCCGGCGCGGTCTGCACCCACTCGGTGCGCTGGCCGGGCTCCAGGGCCAGGGTCTGCACCTTGATGCCGACCTGGCCGAGTTGCTGCTGGAGGAATTGGATCGCCTTCTGGGCGGTGGTGGTGGTGTAGGCGCTCCAGAGGGTCGCCTCGAAGCCGTTGGCGTAGCCGGCCTCCTTCAGCAGCTGGCGCGCCTTGGCCGGGTCGTAGGGCCAGGGATCCATCTTGTGGGCGTAGCGCACGCCCTGCGGGACGATGCCCTGGGCGGGGAAGGCGTAGCCCGAGAAGGCGACCTTAGCCAACGCCTCCTTGTTGATCGCGTAGTTGATCGCCTGGCGGACGCGCAGGTCGTCGAACGGCTTCTGCAGCACGTTCATGCTGAGATACCGCTCGATGATCGAGGCGTGGACCTCGATCTTCAGCTTTTTGCTGGCTTCGAGCATCTTGGCCTGCTCGTAAGGCAGCGGGAACGCGAAGTCGGCCTCGCCGGTCTGCAGCATGGCGGCGCGGGTGCCATTCTCGGGCACCGGCTTCCACGTGATGGTGTCGACCTTCGGGAAGCCGGCCTGCCAGTACTCGGCGAACTTCGCGCCCTTGACGTAGTCGGTCTGCTTCCAGTCGACGAAGGTGAACGGCCCGGTGCCGACCGGATGGAAGGCGATGTCCTTGCCGTACTTCTTCAGCGCCGTGGGCGAGATGATCGCCGCAGAGGCGTGGGCCAGCGAGTTGATGAACGGCCCGAAGGGCTCCTTCAGGGTGATGCGCAGGCTCGTGGGCGAGAGCACCTCGATCGTCTTGATGCGGTTGAACTGGTTGTACCGCGCGAGGTGGTTCTCGGGGTCGAGGACGCGGTCGAGATTGGCCTTCACCGCGGCGGCGTCGAACGTCGTGCTGTCGTGGAATTTGACGCCCTCGCGCAGCTTGAACGTGTAGACGAGGCCGTCGGGCGAGGTCTCGTAGCTCTCGGCCAGGACGTTGCGGACCTTCAGGTCCTTGTCGAAGCCGAAGAGGCCCTCGTAGAACGACTTGGTGACGGCGGTCGTGAGCGTCGTGTTTGTGTTGTACGGGTCGAGGGTCTCGGGTTGGCCGCTGATCGCCAGGATCGGATCGCCCGCGGCGGCGGCGGCGGCGGGGGCGGCCGCCACGGCGAGCAGGCCGGCGGCGAGGAGGAAGCGCTCGAACATGGTCAGACCTCGGAGCATGGGACGATCCTGCTGGCGGGGATAGGCGGTGTCAGGCGGCGAGGCCGCCGACCGTGTGGCGGGCGACGAGATGGCCGGGGCCGATCTCGACGAGGGGCGCGACCTGCGGCTCGTCGCCGAGGGCCCGAACCGGGCTCGGGATCTCGTCGGTCAGGAGCCGGCGGGCGCGCAGGTGCCGGCGGGCCGGGTCGGCGACCGGCACCGCCGCCATCAGCTTGCGGGTGTAGGGGTGCTGCGGGTTCTCGAAGATCGCCCGGCGCGGGCCGATCTCGACGATCTGACCGAGATACATCACCGCCACCCGGTGGCTGACGCGCTCGACCACCGCCATGTCGTGGCTGATGAAGAGGTAGGCGAGGCCGAACTCCCGCTGGAGGTCGAGCATCAGGTTCACGATCTGCGCCTGGATCGACACGTCGAGGGCCGAGACCGCCTCGTCGGCAACGATGACCTTCGGGTTCAGGGCGAGCGCCCGGGCGATGGCGATGCGCTGCCGCTGCCCGCCCGAGAACTCGTGCGGGTAGCGCTGGGTCTGGTCGGGGGTCAGCCCGACGCGCTCGAGCAGCCACGCCACCCGCGCCTCGGCCTCCCGGCGGGTCGCGATCCCGTGGACCAGCAGCGGCTCCATGATCGAGAAGCCCACGGTCAGGCGGGGATCGAGGGACGCGTAGGGATCCTGGAAGATGAACTGGATGTTGCGCCGCAGGCCGCGGAGCTGCCCGGGGGGCAGGTCGCGGATGTTGCCGCCGTCGAACTCGATCAGGCCGCTCTCGCTCTCCACGAGGCGCAGGAGCGAGCGGCCCGTCGTGGACTTGCCGCAGCCGGATTCGCCGACGAGGGCCAGGGTCTCGCCGGGGTGAAGATCGAAGCTGACCCGCTCCACCGCGTGGACGCGGCGGCGCACGCGGTTGAGCAGGCCGCCGCGGATGTCGAACCGGGTGACGAGGTCGCGCACCCGCAGGATCGGCCCGGCGCCAGCGCGGACGGTGTCGTGGGGCACGTCGACCGTGGCGGGCGCCCCCTGTCCTGCCGGCTGTTCCCGGGCCTCGGCCCGCAGCAGGTCGAACTTCCGGGGCAGATCGCTGCCCGCCATGGCGCCAAGCTTGGGCACGGCGGCCAGCAGCGCCTTGGTGTAGGCATGGCGCGGCGCGGCGAAGAGCGCGGGCGCCTCCCCCTCCTCCACCTTGTCGCCGCGGTACATGACCAGCACGCGGTCGGCGATCTCGGCCACGACGCCCATGTCGTGGGTGATGAAGACGACGCCCATCTTCATCTCGGCCTGGAGGCTGCGGATCAGTTCGAGGATCTGCGCCTGGATCGTGACGTCGAGGGCCGTGGTCGGCTCATCGGCGATGAGCAGCTGCGGCTTGCAGGACAGGGCCATGGCGATCATCACGCGCTGGCGCATGCCGCCGGACAGCTGGTGCGGGTAGCGCGTGAGGACGTTGCGCGCCTCGGGGATGCGCACGAGGTCGAGCATTCGCAGCGCCTCGGCACGGGAGGCCGAGGCGCTCTTCCCCTGGTGGACGCGGATCGATTCCGCGATCTGATCCCCGGCAGTGAAGACCGGGTTCAGGGAGGTCATCGGCTCCTGGAAGATCATCGCGATCTCGGCGCCGCGGATCGCCCGCATCTTGGCGTTCGGGGCGGCGGCGAGATCGAGGATCTCGCCCGAGCCGCGCCGGAACAGCATCTGCCCGGCCGCGATCCGGCCGCCGCCGTGCTCGACAAGGCGCATCAGGCTGAGCGAGGTCACGGACTTGCCGGACCCGGACTCGCCGACGATCGCCAGGGTCTCGCCGGCGTCGACGTGGAACGCCAGGTCGCGGACCGCCTCCACCACCCGCTCGGAGGTCGCGAAGCGGACGGTGAGCCCCGTGACGGAAACGACCCGTCCGTCGGGCAGAGCGGCAGGAGAGGCGGTCCCGGCTGCGATGGTCGGCATGGCGGATCTCAGCGCGCGGAGGCCGGGACACGGCGAGATTCGCCGAAGATGGCGGTGTTCAGCACCTCGCCGGGGCGGACGAGGCCGCGATACATGCCCTCCGTGTTGAACGGCATCGCCACCTGCCCGCGCCCGTCGACGGCGATCAGCCCGCCGCGGCCGCCGACCGACGGCAGGCTTTCCTCGACAACCGCCCGGGTTGCCGCCTCGAGGTCCTGGCCCCCGTAGGCCATGCGCGCGCAGACGTCGTGCGCCGCCGCGACGCGAATGAAGGCCTCCCCCGTGCCGGTGCACGAGACCGCGGCGGTCCGATCGTCCGCGTAGGTGCCCGCGCCGATCAGCGGCGAGTCACCGATCCGGCCGGGACGCTTGTTGGTCATGCCGCCGGTCGAGGTCAGGGCGGCGAGGTGGCCGTTCCGGTCGAGGGCGACAGCGCCCACCGTGCCGAACTTGCGGGTCTCGTCGAGGGGGCCCGAAGCCGCGTCGTGGTCGAGGGCGACCTGACCGGCGGCCCGGGCCCGGCGAAGCTGGTCGCGGCGCGCCTCCGTCGAGAAGAAATCGGGCTCGACCATCTCTAGGCCGTGCCGGCGCGCGAAGGCCTCGGCGCCGGCACCGGCCATGAGGACGTGCTCGGCCGCCTCCATCACCGCGCGGGCCGCGCGGCCAGGCCGGCGCACCCGCGAGACGCTCGCGACAGCGCCGGCCCGCAGGGTGGCGCCGTCCATGATCGCGGCGTCGAGCTCGTGGGTCTCGGCGCTCGTGAAGACGGCACCGTGGCCGGCGTTGAAGAGCGGGCACTCTTCCAGGAGGTCGACGGCGACACTCACGGCGTCGAGGGCGCTGCCGCCGGCGGCGAGGCAGGCCGCTCCGGCCGCCAGGATGTCGGCGAGGGCCGCGTGATAGCGCGATTCGCCCGGATCGTCCTGGCCCTGCGCGATCGTCCCGGCGCCGCCGTGGATCACGAGAACGGGGCGGTGGTCGCTCATGGAACGGTTCCCGTAGGCGGGGTGTCGGACAGGTCGTCGGATCCGCTCTGAGGCGGCCAGGCGGCGTAGTCGCGGTCGAGCCACGGCAGCACGGCCTCCGTCACCCGCGTCGCCGCCGGAACGAGATCCTCGGTGGCGTGGGCGAAGGCGCTCGCCAGGGCCTCCACGAGGGCCGTCAGGCTGGCATCCGAGGCGGCGAAGTAGTGGCAGTCGGTCTGCGCGTAGAGCGCGATCGTGGCGGTGGCGACGAGGGGCGAGTGCGGTCCGTCGGTCAGTGCCAGGACCGCGGCGCCGTGCTTCTGGGCGATCTCGGCCAGCCGCACCGTGTCGGCGAAGTACCGCGGGGTTGCGAGCGCGATGACGAGGTCGTCGGCCGTCAGCCGGCGCAGGGTCCGGGCGGCGAAGCCGGGCCCCTCCAGTGTCGCCAGCAGGTGGACGTCCTCGCGGTTGACGTCGAGGTTGCGCGCCAGGATGCCGGCCGGCCAGCTGCTGCTGCCCAGCCCGACAACGTAGACCCGCCGGGCCCGGCGCATCGCCTCGACGGCTTGCGCACAGGTCTGGCCGTCGAGCCCGCGCCGCGTCGCCTCGATGTTGCGGATGATGTCGGCCAAGGCTCCGTCGAGGATGCCTGACGCGGTCGCGGGCTGATCTCGGCTGCCGCGCAGCTTCTCGACCGGTGCGAGCGCCTTCTCATAGCCGAGGACGAGGGCCGCGCGGAACTTTGCGTAGCCCTCGTAGCCCACGGCGCGGGCAAACCGATTAGCGGTTGCGACTGAGACGCCAACCAAGTCTGCAAGCTCATTCACAGGCAGAGTCGCAGCGCGCAACGGATGATCAAGGACGAAGCGGGCGACCTCTCGGTGAGCGGAGCTGAGCGCCGGAAACGCGTGCGCGATCCGTTGCGCGACAGAAGGTTCCTTAGGCTCCAACACCACGACGCTTAAGCCGATCAAAAATTCTCACCGCTCATCAGTCTGAGAATTTTTTCGATCATCCGCAAGCGCTTCGACGCTTATTTTCGCGGCACCAGCTGCACAAATCGCTGAACTTCCCAGAGGAATTGGGTCATCTCACTCGTGATCAGATGCGGATCTGGGGCTTCGTCACGAGGCGAGCCGGGATAATTTTGGTTCGCGGGCGATCGGTTCGTCGGTCCGGAGCAGAGCTTTCGGTGACGCGGTGCGCCGCGGGCAGCCTCGCTTTGCGCAGGTCGTGCGTCGCATTGCGGGGGCATCGAGAAGCCACTTCAATCAGTGGCCCAACCGTGATCTCAGCAGCGAGATAGATTTCTCGCCGGGTCCGGCGAACATGTCGGCGTTGGCGATCGACGCTTGTAACTGTGGTGCGTAGGTCTTGCCTCTACCGCAAGGTCGGGCGCTCGCTCGGCTACAAGCAGACCAGAGTCATCACATCGGGGTCCGCTTTCGGGCAAGGACGAGAGCCTCCTGGATGGCCGAGATGGGCGCATTGCGGAACGTCCGGTTTCGGAGGAAGCGTTTCGGGTTGGTGAGATCTCACTCTGAAATTGACGTGCCGGGTTGCCGCCGGGCCTTAAAAATTATCTCGCCACCTCAATGACATAGGTGTTCGCATTTTTGTTCAGACTGGCGCGCCAAATTTCCCTTTCATCGACAGCTACTTAGCTGATTCGCCGATCTGGCGGCCCTGATCTTTTCAGGGGTGGTGTGCCAAAGATGCTGACGGTTTGTGTGGTGCCAGACGCCTCAACGGCGTCGCACCCAAGATCGAGGACGATCGCGACGCGATCATCAAGGTCACCGCCTGCGCGATCTGCGGCTCGGACCTGCATCTCTACGACCACTTCATGCCCGGCATGGAGAAGGGCGACGTCATGGGCCACGAGTTCATGGGCGAAGTCGTCGAGACCGGCAAAGGCGTCAATGGCGCGCTCAAGAAAGGCGAGCGCATCGTCGTGCCGTTCACGATCATCCGTGGCCAGTGCGACCAGTGTAAGCGCGGCTTCTTCTCCGTCTGCGAACGCTCCAACCGCAACAAGGATATGGCCGACAAAGCCTTCGGGCACACCACCGCGGGACTGTTCGGGTACACCCATCTCACCGGCGGTTATCAGGGCGGCCAGGCCGAGTACGTGCGCGTGCCGTTTGCTGACAAGACGCACATCAAGGTGCCGGAGAACTTAAGCGACGAGCAGGTCCTGTTCCTCGGCGGCATCTTCCCCACCGGTTGGCAAGCGGCCGTGCAGGCCGATATCCAGCCGACCGATACGGTCGCGATCTCGTGTGCCGGTCCCGTCGGCCAGATGACGCTGTGCTCCGCGCCCGCGCAGACGTTCGCCAGCGGGTTCGCCGTTGATGCGGCCGCGGTGAGGACGGCGTTGACGATGCCGTGGAGCGACGCTCAGTCCGAGGGCCAGATAACGAAACTGAAATCGATCAAGCAGCTGATGCACGGCCCGCCCGGCTTCGACCTCCTGCGCCGACGTGTGCCCTCGGCTTCTTGGGCCACATGAAATGGCGGAGAGCCGCTAAACTGGAGCAAGACCACGGAATCGGCGCGGCGGTGCGCTAGCGATAGGCATGAGAGCGTGAGCGCTCGAAGGCGTCCGCGCAGGCCGTGTCGAACAGTTTGCAGGGTGGTGGGGCGTCGCCCGGCTCGGCCAGCATCGGCTGTCCGCGGATATCGCCGGCGGAGTGGACCTGCGAGTACCGCGATCGTGGATCGAAATAGGGATCCGCGGTGTAACTGTTCATGAAGGCGCCCCCCGCCGGCATCTCACTCTCGGACAGCGCCGCGCCGATCTGCAGCGACAGTGTCACCGCCAAGACGAACAGCCATAGACATCGTCTGACCATGGGCCCGTTTCTCCCCGCGCACGCGATCGGCATCGCAGCGGCCGTTCGCAGGATCTCTTAGGCTGGGTTGCGGCACCGCCGCTCGATCCGCTGCCGGTCTGTTCCGGAGTGCCCAGCATCACGCGTGCACCCACGGAAAAGCCTCCGGGTGGCTCGCAGCAGGACCAAGGCGCGCAGCCCTCTGCGGAGCCGTCGGATCGGCCTGTCCTGATTTTAGGAAGATCGTGCAACATGATCACGGAACGCAACAGAATAAGATTTTCAGCAGTAAAAATAGAATTTTTTTCAAAAATATTTTTCAGTTCCTGACGCGCAGCCCCGCAAGCGCGTTCTCAGCCGGATAAAAGGCCGATGTCGGATCAGCCTCACGCTTTAGAGAGCGGATGCTGATTTAAGTTTCTTAAATTCGCTTCAGTTTGTCGTACCGAATTCATTCGAAGAGACTCCTTGCGAAGTCTATATCTGTGCCGCGCTGGGCATTCGCCCTGCCTTCTCTTCGCACACGAGGCTTGATCGGCTCGTCTTCCACGCGGACACGCCGCGCGGAATGGTAGCCGGATCACGGCGGGACACCCGACTGATCACATGGAACTCGTCCGGTTCGCTCTGAAGTTCCGCAAGAGCTTCTATGTTCTTGCCGTCCTTATGTTCCTCGCGGGCCTCGGCTCGATCGCCGCGGCGCCGAAGGACGTGCTGCCCGCCGTCGATATCCCGGTGGTGGTCGTGGTGTGGACCTACAACGGTCTCGATGCGACCGACATGGTCCAGCGGATCACGAACTACAGCGAGTTCTCGCTGTCGAGCAACGTGAACAACATACGACGGATCGAGTCGACGTCGATCCAGGGCACGGTCACCGAGCGGATCTACTTCGATTCTGCCGTCAGCATCGATCTGGCGATGACCCAGGTCGACTCGGCGATGAACGCGATCCGCTCGCGCATGCCGCCGGGCGTGCAGCCCCCCGTCATCATGCGCTTCTCTGCCTCCTCGGTGCCGGTCATCCAGATGGCGCTGTCGTCCTCCAAGCTGCCGCTCACCAAGGTCTTCGACTACGCGCAGTACCGGACCCGCCGGCGGCTCGCCGAGGTGCCGGGCTCCACGCTGCCCTCCCCCTACGGCGGCGCGCCGCGTCAGGTCATGGTCGACCTCGACCCCGCCAAGCTGCGCGCGATCGGCATGACGCCGCTCGATGTCCTGAACGCGGTCCTCAAGCAGAACCTCGTCGTACCCTCGGGACTCGCGAAGATCGGGACGCAGCAATACACGGTGCGGCTGAATTCGAGCCCGCAGCTGGTCGATCAGCTCAACCGCATTCCGATCAAGGTCGAGAACAATCAGCCGGTCCTGCTGCGCGACGTCGCCCACGTCCGCGACGGTTCCCCCCCGCAGATCAACATCGTCCGCGCCGACGGCCACCACTCCGTGCTCCTCCAGGTCCTCAAGAACGGCGCGGCCTCGACCCTGGACGTCGTGAACGCCGTCAAGGCCGCCCTGCCGGACATCCACGCCGCCGCGCCGAAGGGCATGACCATCACGCCGCTGTTCGATCAGTCGGTCTTCGTCTCCGACGCCATCTCCGACGTGGTGCGCGAGGCGGTCATCGCGGCCGGGCTCACCGGGCTCGCCATCCTGCTGTTCCTAGGCTCCTGGCGCTCGACCATCGTGGTGCTGGTCTCGATCCCGCTCTGCATCCTGACCTCCCTGTCGATCCTGGTCGCCCTGGGCCAGACCATCAACGTGATGACCCTGGGCGGCCTCGCCCTGGCCGTGGGCATCCTGGTGGACGACGCGACAGTGGCCATCGAGAACACCTACCGGATGTTCGAGGAGGGCTTCTCCTTCCGGCGCTCGGTGGTGGAGGGCGTGGCCGGCATCGCCAAGCCGGCCCTGATCTCCACGCTGGCGATCTGCTCGGCCTTCTCGGCCGTCTTCTTCCTCACGGACGCGCCCCGCTACCTCTTCGTCCCACAGGCCGAGGCGGTGGTCTTCGCGATGCTGACCTCCTACCTGCTGTCGCGGACGCTCGTGGCCATCCTCATCGACGTCCTCGTCGCCCCGGAATACGCCCGGCATCACGGCGGCGCGGCCGCCGCGGTCGACGGCGTGTCGCCAACCCGCCGCCGCTCGATCCCCGGCCGGATCCTCGGCTTCGCGACACGGCCCGTCGGCTGGGTGCTCCGGTATCCGCTGCGCGGCGCCCTCGCGTTCCGCAACGCGTTCGAGCGCGGATTCGCGCGCTTCCACGCCGGCTATGTCGGCCTCCTCTCCGCGGTGCTTGGCCATCCGGCCCGTGCGCTGTGCGGCGCGCTCGCCGTCTTCGCGGTGACGGCCGCGATCTTCCCCTTCGTCGGCCAGGACTACTTCCCGCAGATCGAATCCAGCCAGATGACCCTGCATATCCGCACGCGTCCGGGTGAGCGGATCGAGCAGGCGGAGAAGACCTTCGCGCAGGTCGAGAACGTCGTCAGGCAGGTCGTCCCGAAGGACGAGCTCGGGCTCATCCTGGACAATATCGGCCTTCCGGCCTCCAATTACAACTTCGCCTTCATGGACGCCTCGTTCGTTGCGTACAATGACGGTCAGATGCTGATCAACCTGAAGGGCGAGCACAAGCCGATCTCATTCTACGAGCAGCGGTTGCGCCGGGTCCTGCACCAGGCCTTCCCCGACGACATCTTCTACTTCCAGCCGTCCGACATCATCACGCAGATCCTGAATTTCGGGACCGTCGCGCAGATCGACGTGCAGGTCTCCGGGCGGCACGATGCCGAGGACCTCGCGGTGGCGCAGGACCTCGTCCGCCGCATCGCGACGGTCCGGGGGGGCGTCGACGTCCACCTGCATCAGATCGTCGACGCCCCACAGATGTACGTGAATGTCGACCGCAGGCTGGCCTCGGAGATGGGCGTCAGCGAGCAGTCCATCGCGCAGAACCTCAACGTCTCGCTCTCCGGCTCCTTCCAGGTCAGCCCGAACTTCTGGGCCGATCCCAAGTCCGGCATGCCGTACCAGCTCTGGGTTCAGACGCCGGAGTGGCGCAACGCCGACATCGCGCAGCTGATGAACACGCCAGTCTCGGTGCACGCGACCGCGCATGACCGGCCCGGCATCCCGATCCTGCTGTCGAACATCGCCACGATGCAGCGGCAGCCGGAGCAGACCGTGATCAACCACGTCAACCAGCAGCCGACCTTCGACATCCTCGCCAACGTCCAGAACGCCGATCTCGGCAGCGTCCGCAACGCCGTGGACCGGATCGTCGCCGACGAGCAGGTCCGGCTCCCGGCCCCGGACAAGATCCTCGTCCGCGGCCAGATCGAGAGCATGGAGAGCGCGTTCTCGCGCATCGAGCTCGGGCTCGGGATCGCGCTGGTGGCGGTCTACCTGCTCCTCGTCCTGAACTACCAGACCTGGGTCGATCCCTTCGTGGTCATCGCCGCCCTGCCGCTGGCCTTCTGCGGCATCGTGATGAGCCTGTTCATCACCAGTACGGCGTTCTCGATCCCCGCCCTGTTCGGCGCGATCATGTCGGTCGGCGTGGCGAGCGCGAACTCGATCCTGCTCGTCACCTTCGCCAAGGAGCACCGCGAGGCCACCGGCTGCTCCGCCCGCGAGGCCGCGCTGATGGCCGGCCATACCCGCCTCCGGCCGGTGCTCATGACCGCCTCCGCCATGTTCCTGGGCCTTATCCCGATGGCGATCGGGGCCGGCGAAGGCGCCGAGCAGAACGCCGCCCTCGCCCGCGCGGTGATGGGCGGGATCGGGATGGGCACCGTCTCGACCCTGCTCTTCGTCCCCCTTCTCTACACCCTGCTCTGCCGCAACCCGATCAAGCCCCTCGAGGATTATTGATGACCCGTTTCAACGACGCCCCCGGGAGCGGCGCCGAGGCTGCCGCGCGGGCGCACCAGCACGCGGTCGAGATCGACCCGCTGCGGCAGGACGAGGCCGGCGAGGCCCTGGCCCACGCCGTGCCGCCTCCGCCGCGCAAGCGTCCGTTCCTCGTGGCGTTCCTTGCGCTCGGCAGCGCCCTCGGGCTCGGCGCCTGGCACCACTGGGAGACCTACCAGGCCTCCCTGGAGACTCAGGCCGAGGCCGTGACCTTCGTCCCCGAGGTCCGCACCGGGCCGGCCCAGGTGGATGACGGGCCCATGACGCTGACCCTTCCGGGCCAGACCGAGGCCTTCGACCATGCCGACATCTTCGCCCGCGCCACAGGCTACATTGCCGAGCGCCGGGTCGACATCGGGTCGCCTGTCAAGAAGGGCGACCTGCTGGTCCGGATCGCCGCGCCGGACCTCGATCAGCAGGCCCGGCAGGCCGAAGCCCAGCTCGGCCAGTTCAAGGCGCAGCTCGCGGTCGCGCAGGCCGACGTGGAGCAGGCCAAGGCCAGCGTTACGCTCGCGAACGTCACCGATGCCCGAACCGCGACCCTGGCCGGGCAAGGCTGGGCCTCGAAGCAGAATGCCGACCAGACCCGGGCCGGGATGCTGACCGCAACCGCCTCCCTCGCCGCCGCGCAGGCGAAGGTGAAGGTCGCGGAAGCCAACATCACCGCCCAGCAGGCCACCGTCGACCGGCTCCGTACGCTGACGACCTTCGAGAACGTCGTCGCACCGTTCGACGGCATCGTGACCGCCCGCAAGGTCGATGTCGGCGACCTCGTCCACGGCGATGCCGGCTCCGGGACGCCGCTCTTCACGATCGACAGCACCGACGTCCTGCGCGTGGCGGTCCAGGTGCCGCAATCGGCCGCCGTGGGCATCCGCGACGGGGTGAAGGCGCGCGTCCAGGTTGCGCAGATCCCGGACCGCACCTTCGCCGGCACGGTCTCGCGCAGCTCGGTGGCTCTCCAATCCTCGGTGCGGACGCTGGACACCGAAGTCGACGTCGCCAATCCGGACGGGGTCCTGCGGCCCGGCCTCTACGTCGCCGTCACCTTCGAGGTGCCGCGCACCCATCCGCGCGTGATCGTGCCGTCCGAGGCGCTCATCTTCGACGCGGACGGCACGCGGGTGGCCGTGGTCGGAGCGGACGACACCGTGCGGCTCCGGCCGATCACGATCGCGCGCGATCTCGGCACGCGCCTCGAGCTGCGCAGCGGCTTGGAGAGCGGCGAGACCGTGGTCCTCAACCCGCCGGCCGGCCTGCGGGACGGCAGCCGCGTCATCCCCAAGGGCTCCGTCGCCGCGCAGACCCCGACAGCCAAGCTCTCCGAGCAGGCGAGCGCGGAGTGAGGCGCATGGTCCAGATCCCCCGCGCTCCTGTAAGCTTCGCCGCCCCGATGACGCGGACCGGCAGCCGCGACCGGACACCATTTGACACCGGGACCGAAGAGGATAATTCCACCCCTCCCTCCGAGCCGCAGGAGACCAGACAGGGCCGGCGAATACAAAATAAGAAGGAAAAAAGGATGGCCAGCGTATTGGTGGTCGAGGACGACCGGCGGGTCGCCGCCGAGATCGGGTCGGCCCTCTTGGAATACGGTTTTCAAGTGGACGAGGCGCCGAGCGGCAGCATCGGATTACGCAAGGCCCTCGACGGTAACTTTGACGTGATCGTGCTCGACCGGATGCTGCCGGAGATCGACGGCCTGTCGCTGCTCACCGAGTTGCGCGCCGCCAAGGTCTCGACGCCGGTCCTGATCCTGAGCGCCCTGTCGGCCGTCAACGAGCGCGTCGACGGGCTGCGCGCCGGCGGCGACGACTATCTCGCCAAGCCGTTCGAGTTCATCGAGCTCACCGCCCGCGTCGACGCGCTCGCCCGCCGCAAAATGGCGGCCGAGGCGGTGAACGAGCGCGTCGTCGGCGATCTCCGCCTGGATCTGATCGAGCGCGTGCTCTACTGCGCGGACCGCGAGATCGAGCTCCTGCCGAAGGAGTTCGCGATCATCGAGTTCCTGATGCAGAACGCCGGCACGCTGGTGAGCCGGAAGATGATCTTCGAATCCGTCTGGGGCTACAGCTTCAACCACCAGTCCAGCGTCATCGACGTCCACATCGGCAAGATCCGCAAGAAGCTCGATCCCGACGGGCTGAACCCGCGGATCCACACGGTGCGCAACACGGGCTTCATCCTCCGTGCGCCTTCTTGAGGTCCGGCGCACCAGCGGCTTCCGGGTCGCGTGCCTGTTCTTCGCGACCTTCGGGACCGCCTCGCTGGCTTTGTCGGGCTTCCTCTACGTCGACACGCGCAGCTACGGCCGCAAGGCCGCGTTCGAGTGGGTCGAGTGGGAGTCGAAGCACCTCCTGAGCCTGTCGCCGCGGGCGCTGCGCGAGCGAATCGACGCTTCCGAGGATTTCGCCGAAGGCGGTCGTCCGCTCGTCCTGTTCGGTCCCGACCACGTGCGCCGGGCCGGCGCGCCGATCGCGTTTCCCGACCAGGCGCCGATCGGGA
>Ga0316228_1002174_pt1 | contig 17864 bp, 13 predicted proteins | sample TBH18021metaG_FD_206005 | JGI IMG/M metagenome (GOLD analysis project Ga0316228, IMG submission 206005) | Freshwater microbial communities from Trout Bog Lake, Wisconsin, USA - TBH18021 | ecosystem: Environmental > Aquatic > Freshwater > Lake > Hypolimnion/Profundal zone | place: USA: Wisconsin... | reverse complement strand
TTATCAAGAAAGGAACTGTTATTTAGCATGATTAAAGTATTAATAGTGGCCGCTGAAGCGGCACCTTTCATCAAAACCGGCGGCCTTGGAGACGTGGTGGGCTCGCTGCCCAAAGCTCTGCGCCGGCTGGATATCGACGCCCGGGTTATGCTGCCGAAACACCAGACAATAGCCGCCGAGTATCAGGCCAAAATGACGCTGAAGAAAGAGTTTACCGTTCCGGTGGGCTGGCGGCAGCAATACTGCGGTTTGCAAGAGTTCGACCATGAAGGGGTCCCTTTTTATTTTCTCGACAACAGCTACTATTTTCAAAGACCCTGGCCCTATGGCCAACATGACGACGGCGAACGCTACGCCTATTTTTGCCGTGCCGTACTGGAAAGCCTGCCCCACCTAGGGTTCATCCCTGACATTATCCACTGCCACGACTGGCATACCGGGATGGTTAGCGTTCTCCTGGCGGCCCACTACCGGCATCGCAGCGACTATCAGTCCATTCGCAGCCTGTTTACTATTCACAACCTGAAGTACCAGGGCGTGTTTCCTAAAGAAATCCTGGGTGATCTGCTGGATTTGGGCTGGGAGCATTTTACCGCCGACCGGGTGGAGTTTTTTGACCAGGTGAGCTTTATGAAGGGTGGGTTGGTGTATTCGGGCCGTATCAACACTGTCAGCAGGACCTACGCGGATGAGATCCAGCATGACTTTTTCGGCGAACAGCTGGACAGCCTGCTGCGCCAGCGGCGGGACAGACTCTCCGGCATTGTTAACGGCATTGACTATGAAAGTTACAACCCGGCCACTGATCCTCACATCTATTGCCGCTATGGGCGGCAGTCGATCAATAAAGGCGAAAATAAAATCAAGCTGCAGCAAGAACTGGGCTTGCCGCAGAGCCGGGAAACGCCGCTATTGGCGATTGTTTCGCGGCTGGTCAGCCAGAAGGGGCTGGACCTCATGGCCCGTTTGCTGGAAGAACTTCTTACCCTTGATATCCAGCTGGTGGTTCTCGGGACAGGTGAGGAGCACTACCAGAATATGTTCTGGTATGCCGCCGGCCGCTACCCCCGCAAGGTATCGGCCAATATTCGCTTTGACGAAACCTTGGCCCGGCGGATTTATGCCGCCTCTGACCTGCTCCTCATGCCCTCGCTGTTCGAGCCTTGCGGGATCGCCCAGCTTATAGCCATGCGTTACGGTTGTCTGCCGCTAGTAAGGGAAACCGGTGGGCTCAAGGACACGGTAACCGCCTACAACGAAAATACAGGAGACGGTAACGGCTTCAGCTTCGCCAACTACAACGCCCATGACATGCTGTACACCATACGCCGGGCGCTGGAATATTATCATCAACCAGCGGTGTGGGAGAAAATCGTGGCCAATGCCATGGAGAGTGACTACAGTTGGGATAAATCGGCGCAGCAATACCTAATACTATATAAGACACTACTCGGCGAGGAGGCTGCTCATGGACCTGAACATCACGCAAACTACGGACCAGAGTTTAATACGTTCTATGGATCTCAACACAACACAGTTCAAGGAAGAATACTTGGACAGACTGGAAAAGTTGCACGGCAAAACCTTTGAAGAGACGAGCACGGCCGAGAGATACAAGGCGCTCAGCTTTCTGGTGCGCGACTATATCGCCAAACAATGGATCGGGGTCAATCAGCAGAACCACAAGGAAAAGCAAAAACAGGTTTATTATCTGTCCATCGAATTTCTCCTGGGCCGGATGCTGGGCATGAATCTGATGAATCTTGGCATCTACGACACTTGTGCCGCCGCCATGGCCGAACTGGGCGCAAACCTTAGGGAAATCGAGGAAGCGGAGGAAGACCCCGGTTTGGGTAACGGCGGTCTGGGGCGACTTGCGGCCTGTTATCTCGACTCCATGGCGGCAGAGAACTTGCCGGGTCACGGCTGCGGTATCCGTTACCGCTACGGTTTTTTTGAACAGGACGTTGTGGACGGCTATCAGGTGGAGGTCCCCGACAACTGGCTTAACGACGGTTTTGTCTGGGAATTTCGCCGGCGGGACGAAGCAGTAACAGTTAAGTTCGGTGGCAATGTACGGGTACAGTCCAACGGTAAGCTGCGTTATTATCATGAAAACTACGAATCGGTCCTGGCGGTTCCCTATGATGTCCCCATCGTGGGCTATCAGAACGGTACGATAAATACCCTGCGGCTTTGGAGCGCCGAGCCGGCCAAGGCTGATTTTGTCTGCTCGGCCTTCAACCGCAACGACTGCCTGAAAGTCATCGACTATAAGAACTCAGTGGAGACCATTTCCAGCGTACTCTATCCTGACGACAGCAGTTATGAGGGAAAAGTGCTGCGACTCAAGCAGCAGTACTTCCTGGTATCATCCAGCCTCCAGCACATTATCGCCGGTTTTAAGAAAGATCGGCTGCCGCTGGCCAAGTTATCAGACCATGTGGCCCTGCACATCAACGATACCCATCCGACGCTGGCGGTGCCGGAACTGATGCGGATTCTTATCGATGAAGAAGGAATGGGCTGGGATGAGGCCTGGCAAATAACTGTCGACACCATGTCCTATACCAACCACACCGTTCTGCCGGAAGCACTGGAAAAGTGGCCGGAAGAACTGTTCCAAACGTTGTTGCCACGGATTTTTATCATCGTCAACGAGATCAACGAACGCTTCTGCCAGGAGCTGTGGGATCGATACCCCGGACAATGGGACCGGATCCGGTCGATGGCGGTGCTGGCCGACGGCAATGTGCATATGGCCCATCTGGCCATCGTCGGCAGCCACAGCGTCAACGGAGTCGCCCAAATCCACACCGAGATACTGAAGAACAAGGTAATGCATGGTTTTTACCACTTTTATCCCGGCAAGTTTAACAACAAAACTAACGGCGTGGCTCATCGCCGCTTCCTGATTAAATGCAATCCAGAGCTGACCGAATTGATCAACGACGCGATTGACAGCGACTGGATCCATTATCCCTGTGATCTGCTGGGTCTCTTAAAATACGAAAACGACGAAACCTTCGCCCGCAGCCTGGCGGCGGTAAAGCGGCACCATAAAGTGCTATTGTCGCGCTATATCAAAGACTGGAACGGTTTTTACGTCGACCCTGATTCCATCTTCGACTCCCAGATCAAACGGATTCACGGCTACAAGCGCCAGACGATGAACGCCTTCCATATCATGCACCTGTATAACCGGTTGCGGGAAAATCCTGATATGGATTTGACGCCCCGAACCTTCATTTTCGGCGGCAAGTCTGCGCCAGGATACGCTCAGGCGAAACGGACCATTAAACTCATCAACACTCTGGCAATGATGATTAACAACGACAAATCGATCCATGACAAGATCAAGGTGGTATTTCTGGAAAACTACAATGTGTCGTTGGCTGAACTCATCATTCCGGCGTCGGATGTCAGCGAGCAGATACCTGCCGCCAGCCGGGAAGCCTGCGGTACCAGCAACATGAAATTCATGATGAACGGAGCCGTCACCATCGGCACGCTGGACGGCGGCAACATCGAGATGCGCAACGCCGTCGGCGACGACAATATCATCACCTTTGGCCTGACCGCCGAGGAAGTGATGGATTATTATCAGCATGGCGGCTACAATCCATGGGATATCTACAACAGCGACAACCGGGTAAAAACCGTGTTGGACCAGCTGATCAACGGCTTTCTGCCCGCTGGCCCTGACGAGTTTCGGCCGCTGTTCGACGCCTTCCTCTATCATGGCGACCAGTTTTTCGTTCTCAAAGACTTCGACGCTTATGTCGATGCCCAGATCCGGCTGGAAAAGCTCTACCGGGACAAGAGACTGTGGGGCAACATGTGTATCCACAACATTGCTCATTCCGGCAAATTTTCCGGCGACCGGACTTTCACCGAATACTCCATGGATATCTGGAAAATGCAACCGGCGATTCCGGTCAGGTGCTACTGCCGCTCTGACGATGCTTTAGCCAAATTGTTGCACGGTTGCGCCATGCCCCGTAATGGTCATGGGCCGGCAGCATTTCCATCATAAGGCCGGGTGATTGTTATGGAACAGGAATGGCTATGGCACAATTCACATGACAGTTTTTTTCGCAGCCCCTTCGGGGCTGTTTCTGCTGGTGCGTCTGTCAAGTTGCGACTCAGGCTTCGGACCGGCAACCCTCCGGACTGGGTATCCTTGAGGCTGTGGCAGAACGGCCAGGATCAGCAGCTGCCGATGAACCTGTGGCGGCACGAGGGCAACGCCCAGGTATTCCAGGCCGAGATCACCGCTCCTGCGCTCCCGGGGCTACTGTGGTACCATTTTGCCGTATGCCAGCGGGGCAAAACTTATTACTACGGCAATCCGTCCGGGCTGGGTGGTGCGGGTCAGATTATGGGGCCCAATCCGCCGTCCTGGCAGATCACTATTTACCGCCAGGGATCTGTCACTCCCAACTGGTTCAAGGAGGCGGTGATGTACCAGATCTTTGTTGAACGGTTTTACAACGGCCTGCCCAACGGCCAGATCGTGAACCTGCTGCCAGACAGCCTGATTCACGCTTACTGGGACGACAAGCCGTTTTATGTCCGGGACATGCGCACAGGCCATATTTTTGCCTATGACTTCTTTGGCGGCAACCTCCAGGGGGTAATGGCGAAGCTGCCCTACCTGCGCGAACTGGGGGTTGACGTTCTGTATTTCAACCCGATCTTCGAGTCCCCCAGCAACCATAAATATGATATTGCTGATTACAAAAAGATTGACCCTATGTTTGGGGACAATGAATTCTTCCGCCAACTTTGCGCTAAGGCCGGCGAGGCGGGTATGAACATCATCCTCGACGGTGTCTTCAGCCACACTGGCAGCGACAGCAGGTATTTTAACAAGAATGGCCGTTATCCCGAGCTGGGCGCTTATCAGTCGCCTGATTCTCCCTATTTCCGCTGGTACCGGTTCAGCGATTATCCCGACAAATATGAGTCATGGTGGGGAATCGACACCATGCCCAATATCGAAGAGTTGGAGCCGTCCTATGTCAATTTCATCATCGACGGCGAAGACAGTGTGGTGAAGCACTGGCATAAAGCCGGCGCCAAAGGCTGGCGCCTGGACGTTGCTGACGAGCTGCCTGATCAGTTCATCAAACATCTCCGGACAGTGCTCAAGGAGCAGGACCCGGAAGCGGTGCTGATCGGCGAGGTCTGGGAAGACGCATCAAAAAAAGTAAGCTACGGGACCACCCGGGAATACCTGCTGGGAGACGAACTTGATTCGGTGACCAACTATCCCTTCCGGTTATTGCTGCTTGATTTTATCCTCGGCCGCAGGGACGCCGCCAGTACTCAGCAGGGACTGATGAGTCTGTGCGAAAATTACCCGCCGGAGAATTTCTATGCGGCGATGAACGTAGTGGGCGGTCATGATGTACCACGGGTACTGACACTGCTTGGCGAAGCACCGTCGCCGGAGAGTATGTCGATCATCGATCAGGCCAATTACCGCCTGCCGCCACAGCAGCGACAACTGGCTGTCGCCAGGCTGAAACTGATGGTGCTGTGGCAGATGACCTTCCCTGGCGTGCCGTGTATTTATTACGGCGACGAAGCCGGTATGGAAGGCTACGCCGACCCCTTCAACCGCGGCACCTATCCCTGGGGCCGGGAAGAAGGGGAACTGCTGGCATGGTATAAAAAAACAGTGGGACTGCGCAAGCGGTTTGCGGTGCTGCAGACCGGCCAGTGGCTGCCGCTGCCGGTTTCAGGGGATATTTACGGCTATGTGCGGCGTATCGAGGGGAGCCGGGATGTATTCGGCCAGCCCAGAAAGAACAACGTGGCAGTGGTGCTCTTTAACCGCAGCAAAGATGAGGCGAGAACCTTCGCCGCCGATATCGGTGAGTTCTGTCAGGATGAACTGCTGGACATGCTGGATGAGGGCAAAGTAGTCCGTTTTTCCGGCGGATGGCTGGAGATCACCCTCGGGCCGCTGGAAGGCAAACTGCTGTTGGAACGAGCCGAAAACCCTCCCGCCTTTTCCCGGGGCAGCGGGGTACTGCTCCACCCAACGTCGCTGCCGTCACCTTTCGGCATCGGCGATCTGGGGACAGAGGCCCGCAACTTCGTCAATTTCCTAGCTGAAAGCGGCCAAAAATATTGGCAGATACTCCCCCTAAACCCCCCGGGATATGGGGCGTCTCCCTATGCCTGCGATTCGGCGTTCGCCAGCAACCCGCTGCTTATAGCCCCCGAGCTGCTGGCGGCTGACGGGTTGCTTGATGTGGCGGACATCGCAAATCCGCCGGTCTTTGACCGCGACAAGGTAGAATATGGACCGGTGGAGGAGTATAAACAGCGATTGTTGCGCCAGGCCTTCGCCGCGTTTCGCCAGCGCCCCCTTGAAGCGGCTTATGAGCGGTTTATCGGCGAGAATGTGATCTGGCTGAAAAACTATGCCCTGTTCCGAGCGCTGAAAAAACACTTCGACGGACGCGCCTGGACCTTATGGGATCCTCCGGCTGCGGCGCGCCAGCCAGCGGCTCTGGACCACTATCAGGAACTGCTGGCTGAGGAGATCGCTTATCACTATTTTGTACAATATATTTTTTCCCGGCAGTGGGAAGGGCTGAAGAACTATGCCAACAACAAGGGTGTCAAGATTATCGGCGACCTGCCGATATTTGTCGCCCAAGACTCGAGCGATGTCTGGGCCAATCCGCGACTCTTCGCCCTTGATGAGGGCGGTTTGCCGGAAACACTGGCCGGTGTGCCGCCTGATTACTTCAGTGAGACTGGTCAGCTCTGGGGCAATCCTCATTACGACTGGCAGGCTATGCGCCAGGAAAATTATCGCTGGTGGCGGGAACGACTTCACCTGCTGTTCAAACTGACTGACGTTGTCCGCATTGATCATTTCCGGGGCTTTGAGGATTACTGGGCGGTGGCGGCCGGGGAAGAAACCGCAGTCAAAGGCGTCTGGGTAAAGGGACCGGGGGAAGAATTTTTTGCCGCGATCCAAAGCTACCTCGGAGGTCTGCCCATCATCGCCGAAGACTTAGGGATTATCACCCGGGCGGTTACCAGGCTGCGGGAAAAATTTAATTTTCCGGGTATGAAAGTGCTGCATTTTTCCTTTAGCGCCGACCGGTGCGGCGAATGCTCCGCCGATGACTGTGAAGACAATATGGTGATTTACACCGGCACCCATGACAATGACACCTCTGTGGGGTGGTACCAAAGCCTTGATCCCGCAACAGCCAAATGTGTGCGACATTACCTTAATCTTGACACCGACGCCCGTCCGGACGATATCTGCTGGCGGCTCATCGAGAGCGCTTACAGCAACACCGCCAGTATCGCCGTTGTGCCGCTGCAGGATGCCCTATGCCTTGGCGGTGAGGCCCGGATGAATCTGCCGGGGACGGTGGAGCACAACTGGCAATGGCGGTTTTGCAAAGAAGCACTGACCAGCGAAATCACCGGACGGCTGGCCGAATTAGCGGCGAAATATCAGCGCTAGACTTACATACTTGCTTTGCAAACCGGTAATAATATGGTCCAGTAAGGAGTGATGAAGATGACACAAAACAAAAAAATCAACGCAAAATATGAAAGCAACGGCATCGTTATCAGCCCCGCTGTTCCCGCCAAAGGCGAAACCGCACGGGTTGTATACAACGGATTGCTGGCCCAAAGCGGCGCCGATAAGGTCTATGTCCATGTCGGCTTCGGCGAAGACTGGAAAAGGTCCACCGACTACCGGATGAACAGGAGCGGGGACGGGTACGGGTTTGAGGTTCAGATACCGGTGGCCATTGCCAATACGATGAATTTATGTTTTAAAGACAACGCCAACAATTGGGACAACAATTCAGGCGAAAACTATTCTTATAATGTTCTTTAGTCTGTTTAAAAGAGCCGCAAGGCTCTTTTGTTTTTTTAGCAGGAGGACGTTTTCTCTCGCACTATTGACAAAGTCGTTGATTCTGGTGAAAATAAGATGATTGCATGGCTAAACTTTATGTGGGAGGGGTTTGCGCTGCGACTCTATCGCTGGCTGAGAAAACGGATCAAAGACGAAAAACAGGCTATCCTGATGCTGGTAGTCATCCTTTATTTCGTCATGATTTATGATTTCTATACAGGCAGACTGGTGGATAAACTCACCTATTATCTGCTGGCACTGAGCAAGGCACCGCTGAGCGCTGGCCAGGTTGCCTATATTACGATGATTGTTCTGGCTGTGCTGTTTTTTTTGTGGAGTTCTGCTATTGTTATTCTGTGCGCTATGGAGCTTGTAGCCAGGGTGCGAGAGAAGCGGGCAACCAAACCTTAGTCGCAGCCGTTGAAAAAGGCTTAGGGAAGATAAGAATAGATAAGCTTAAGGGACCGGAAAATTTTTTCCGGTCCCTTAAGAGTGAAGACAAAATACGGAAGCGGGAGGAGAATTCCTCCGCTACGGATGATATCCTACGCCGTTACCGGCAGACAAGCTGCCGACGGCTGGGGATATAAGTGAAACTTGACTCGGATGGTTTTCCCGAGTCTTAGTTGAACTTATCCATGGTCTTTGGGCGAATCCCGCTGCGGAAAGCCCCTCCTGCTTCCTGCCTTATGCGTGCAAGCGAATTTTGTCTACAGCCTAAGGGACCGGAAAAAAATTCCGGTCCCTTAAATTAAGTGTGATTTATTTTTAGTGAATGTCACTAATCCTTGTTAATCAGTCTGATGGAGAACTGGGGACAATGGGGGACACAGTAGCCGCAGAGCAGGCATCGTTCCGGGTCGACCACCGCCCGGGCGTCCACAACATGGATGGCCTCGTTGGGGCAGAACTTTTCGCAGTTGCCGCAGCCTTTGCACTGATCCATGATAACGGTCTGTTTCCGGGATTTCCCCACCTTAGCCTTGAGGTCGGCGGAGATCTCCCGGCCTTCCAGGTAGGCGATGTTGGCGTCGATTTCTTCCCGGCTGAGCATTCCCACCGCGTAGGAATTCACTCCCGGCAGGGACCTGGCAAAATCGAAAGCCTGCTGATAGCGGTCGACAAGATGGCCGCCGGCCATTATCTTCATAAGGTAGATGCCTTTGCCTTTGTCGGCGGCGTATTGGATGGATTGGCGCATATTCTCCATGGTACCGTCAAGAATGCCGAGACCCGTCATATTGATCAAAGGGTGGATCACGTCGATTTCCGGGACGTCGGCAGCCAGCCGGACCGCCTTGGCTGAATGGGTTGACATGCCGGTGGCACGGATCAAGCCCTTGGCTTTGGCCTCGCAGAGGGCATCCAGGGCGCCTTTGCGTTCCTCGAACACCTTGGCTCCCGCCCGGGCGGCATGGAGGAGGAAAATGTCGATAACATCCCGGTCCAGCTCCTGGCGGGCCTGTTCGATGGCCTGGCTCATCAGCTCATAGCTGGATGCCCAGGATTTGCTGCTGATCACTACATGCCCGGAGTACCCGGCCAGCGCCCGGCGGACATGGGGATAGGTCTCGTAGCGCTGGGCTGTATCGATAAAGGTAATTCCCTGTTCCAGACCGTAACGGAAGACCTCCGCCGCTTTCTCCACAGAGAAACCGGCCTGCAATGGCCCGATGGGCAGAGTGCCCTGACAGAGTTCCGATACCGCGATGCCTGTATTGCCTAAAATATTCTGTTTCAAAGTTGTCGCCTCCAAGGTAAAGATAATAGCTTATTGTTCGCGCATAATGCAAAAAAACCTGCAATAAGGGGATGATAAACGAAAAACACGCTAGGGACGAGCGGATATTTGGGGTTTCCATCGCCTTGCGGCAAAGAGAATACAATATGTTAGAAGGGTTGAAGCACTAACTTTGCGATATAGACTAAAAAAGAAAAACCCCGCTGGCGGGGTTATCCGGCGGCGGCCGGAACTTCAAGGGTCCGGTGCCGGCGGAAAATGACAAGTGGCGGCCACTCAGCCTATTTCCATTTTTCAGTGTTCTTCCGCGGGGCTTTGGGCGACAATTTTTCCGCAAAATCGGTGGAAGCCGTTTTCGGTTTTTCATTCTGGCCGCCGGGTAAGTCCTTGAAACCCACGCTATTCACCTCCGGCTATAGTCTACCCCCCAAGCGGTCGGTTTACTTATTCCGTTTGTCGGAATGTTTGAGATTTATCGGTTCCGGATTGTTGGGGCCAAAACCGACTTCGGCGTTGGCTTTTTGGGCTGCTGGTTTGATTTCCGGATTTTTCGGCTTTACCAAGATAATCACCTCCTGATGCTAATTTGTCCAATTATTCGTGAAAAATCTTGACAAAATAACAGGAAAGAGGATATCATTCCCGTATTATTACATATTGAAAATACAAATAAACGAGGTCTTAGTCATGAAAATTTCGGCTATGTTTGGCGGCGAAAAACCGGTTGTTTCTTTCGAGATATTTCCCCCAAAACCGGACCTCCCGCTTGATACCGTTTTTGCAACCTTGGAAGAACTGCGCGATCTGAAACCGGCATACATCAGCGTTACCTACGGAGCTGGCGGCAGCAGTTCGTCGCGCTCCATCGATATTGCCGATAAGGTGAAAAATGTATACGGCATGGAGACAGTGGCCCATCTGACCTGCGTAGGCGCTACCAGGGAAACTATTGACGCCGTTCTCGACCGACTTCAGGCCCTGGGGATCGAAAATATCCTGGCCCTGAGAGGCGATCCTCCGACAGGTGAGGACGCTGTCGTGATTTCCGACGAAGGTTTCTGTTACGCTAAAGATCTGATTGCTCACGCCAAACAACGCAATTTTTTCAGCATCGCCGCAGCGGCTTATCCCGAGGGGCATCTTGAGTGCCGGGATCTTGACCAGGATATCGAATATCTTAAAATAAAAGTGGACCAGGGGGTAGACCTGTTGGTTACCCAGCTGTTCTTTGATAATGCCTATTTTTATTCCTTCCGTGACAAATTGGCGCGCCGAGGCATCTGTTGCCCGATGTCTGCGGGTATCATGCCGGTGCTTAACGCTGCTCAGATCAAACGCATCACCAACCTGTGCGGAGCAGCCATCCCGGACGAACTGGCCCGGATCATGGCCAGGTACGGCGGCCTCCCCGCCGAAATGGAAAAAGCCGGCCTCGATTTCGCCTGCCGGCAGATGCAGGATTTGCTGGACAACAAAGTCGACGGTATCCATCTATACACGATGAATAAAGCGCGGCAGACCAGGATCATCATGGAAAACCTGGGCCTTGTTTAAGTCAGACTGTTGAAAAAGGCCAATCTGCGTCGTTGCCACTCCGGGAGCGCGCTTGCCGTGCTCCCGTGTACTGTCTGCGCGCGCTTCCTCGCGGCGACCCGTACACATCGCGTGAGAATATCGACAGATGACATGAAGCGGTGGCAAGACTTAAGTAGTCAGAACGTAAATCTCGACCTTTTTGAACAGTCTGGGTGATTTTCGAAAAAGGGAAATTACTCTAAATAGCAAAAAAGCGAAGCAGGGAGTTAACCTCCCTGCTTCGCTTTTTTGCCGGGTTTCGCCTGGGTACTTCGTACCATACCGGAAGCCTTACCGGATTCCTGGCTGTCTTTGTCATGTTGTTCGCCGCTGTTCTTCATGTTTTCACCTCACTTATCGGGTTTTTGGGCATGGGGCTTGGCTATCGATTTAATTTTCTGCTGCTGGGGAAATACGGCGGTGGGCTGGGGATTAGAAAGCCCATCCGCGTCCTTGCCTCCCCAGGGGCCGTGCTTGGGTTGCCGGCCGTCGCGGCGACCGCTGTCGGAAGTGGGGACATCCACCATGAACAACACCTCCTGTCAGGGTAATGTACGATTGATGTAATCAATGTCGGGATTTAGCCTGGGGGTGGTATTGAAGGTTTTGGGGTCGGTATTTTCCGGAGTCTGCGGCTTCTTGTCGTTCGCGGGCTGTTTTGGTTCGGCCATGGTTCTACCTCCTGTTAGTTGTTTTACTATTGCTAAAAAAACGTCACCTCCGCTTTTAGCTTTCCCCAATTGACGGAATAAATGAAACTGACCCGAGGCATTCGCCTCGGGTCAGTTTCATGGGAAACCCTATTTCAACATTGACTTAATAAATTTCAGAGCCATCGTCCAGCCGTAGAGAAAGGCGGCCATCATGACGGCGCTCACCAGACCCTCCCGCAGCAAAACAGGGAGAACCCCGATGGCCGTGCCGGCAAACCGGAACAGGCCGGTCTGCAACTCGGTCTTGCAGAAGGGAGTGACGGCGACGAAATGAAACAGGGCGCCATAGATAAAATAACGCCACCAAAAATCAGAAGCTGATACTATGTCCATAATTTCACCCTTTCGACGGTCTATGTCCATTGTACTATACCCCTGCCAGACCTGACAACGGCGATTTTTGCCCAGCAGCAGACAAAGGAAGTCCGGTCGGTAACGGCGAAAATAGGGGGAAAGATTGAGTAGGGAGGGTATTGATTTGAAAGTACTTGGACTGGTGGCTTCGCCCCGCAAAAGCGGCAATTCGGAAATATTGGTCAAGGAGATGCTGGCAGCAATGCCGGCTGATGTGGATAAGGAAATGATCCGGCTGACTAGCCTGGATATCAAGCTGTGCAGCGCCTGCTACGCTTGCCTGCCGAAAGGTAACAACTGCGTTATCAAAGACGATTTGGGGTTTTTGCTTGATAAAATTAAAGCAGCTGACGCAGTTGTAATCGCTGCGGCCTGCTATTTTCTCGGACCGCACACCAGCATTAAAACCATCAACGACCGACTTGTCGCGATGCTGGCTGAAAGCGCCGCTTTTAGCGGCAAGAGGTGCGTGACGGCGGTGACTTACGGAATACCGGGATGGGAGGGCTACTCCCGGGAAGCGGTGAACAATTTTGCCCGGTTCCTGCATCTTGAGGTTGTGGGCAATATGCTGGTGCAGGCCGCCAGTCCCGGAGAAGTGGTGCGGCCCGACATACTGGCCACAGCCCGGGATTTGGCCGCCCGGCTGCTTTCTACAGAGGCTGCCGATCCAGCGTTGCCGGAAGTGATGTGCTGCCGGCAGTGCGGCAGCGCTTTGCTGCAACTGACCCCGACCGGCGGGGTACGCTGCGTGATGTGCGGGACCCACGGACGACTTACATCAGCTGACGGCGGATTCGCCATCAACTATGCGGCTGACGAGCATGTCCGGTTTTCCCGGTCAGGGATGGACGAGCACACCCGACTGCTGGAAACCATCAAACAGAAGTTTATCGCCACCCGCAGCGAGCTGGCCCAGCTCCGCAGGCCATACAGCGAGCATGACTGGTGGGTTGAGCCCAACCGCGACAAATAACGGGTTTCAGGCTGTTGAAAAAGGCCAATCTGCGTCGTTGAAAGCGATCGCATCGCCGCTGAAGCGTCGTGCGTCTGCTTTTCCGGGAGCGCTCTCGCCGTACCTCCTAACGTACTGTCTTCGAGCGCTTCCTCGCGGCGCCTAGCATTTCGACCTTTTTGAACAGCCTGGAGCTTCTCACAAGCAAACGGGAGGTTAGGGTTTTGCGTTTTTTGCATACCGCCGACTGGCATCTGGGAAGAATTTTTCATAATACTCATCTGACCGAAGATCAGGCCTACATCCTGGATCAGTTTGTTGCGCTGGTCGGAGACGTCAAGCCTGACGCTGTTGTGATAGCCGGGGACGTCTATGACCGGTCGGTGCCGCCGCCTGAGGCGGTCAGACTGTTGGACGATGTTTTGTCCCGAATTTTGCTGGATTGCCGCGTACCGGTGATTGTTACCGCCGGCAATCATGACAGCCCCGAAAGGCTGGGGTTCGGCGACAAGGTGATGGCCCGGCAGAAGCTTCATGTTATTGGACAAGTCTCGGCGGTCACCCAGCCGGTGATTCTTCAGGATAGCCATGGGCCGGTGTATTTTTGCCCAATCCCCTACGCCGAACCCGCGATTGTCCGTGAACGGTTCCAGGACGCCGCGGTCCATAGTCACGAACAGGCGCTGGCGCTGCTGGCGCGGCGGTTCGACGCCATGATTCCGACTGGCGCGCGCCGGGTGGCCATCGCCCACGCCTTTGTCGCCGGCGGGATGAGCAGCGAGTCAGAGCGCCCACTGAGTATCGGCGGGATAGCTACCGTCAATGCCGCAATTTTCGCCCCCTTTCACTATGTTGCTTTGGGACATCTTCACCAGGCCCAGCAAATTGGTGTGCCCCAGGTCCGCTACGCCGGGTCGCTGCTCAAATACTCCTTCGCTGAAGCCACCCACCGTAAGACGGTGTCAAGAGTGGAGCTTGACGCCTCCGGTAACGCGACGGTGGAAGCAATAACCCTGAATCCCCGGCGGAATATGCGCTGCCTGGAGGGCCATATGGCTGAAATATTGGCCGCCGCCGCCCGGGATGATGCCAGAGACGACTATATTATGGTGACCCTCAAGGACCATGGCGCTATTCTTCACGCCATGGATAAAGTTCGTCAGGCTTACCCCAACATTCTGCACCTGGAGAAAGCCCGTCTCTCGGGCGAGAGTCTGGAAGCCTCCCGCGGCGATCACCGCCGCCGTAGTGAAGCAGACCTATTCAGCGGTTTTTTCGCCCAGGTCACTGGTCAGCAGCTGGCTGAGGCCGAGACTGCGACACTGGGACGATTGCTCGATCAATTTAATCGCCGGGAGCGGGAGGTGGAGCCGTGAGACCGCTCAGACTCGCCATGACTGCTTTCGGGCCATACGCCGGCAATGAAACTGTTGATTTCCGGCTGCTGGGCGATTCGACATTCTTTTTGATCCACGGCCCGACCGGCTCAGGAAAGACCGCCATACTTGACGCGATGTGCTTTGCCCTGTTCGGCAAAACCAGCGGTGATATCCGCGACGGCAAACAGATGCGCAGCGACTATGTCGATTCCTCCGTCGCCACCGAAGTCACTTTCGATTTTGCCCTGGGCGGCGAAAGCTATCGCATACGGCGGTTGCCGGAGCAGGAAGTGGTAAAAAAACGCGGCGCCGGGACGACTATCACTCCCGCCGGGGCCACACTATGGAAACGGACCGGCCTGAACGACGATGCGGAGGAAGGCAGTGTTATCGCAAGCCGCTGGGAAAAAGTCACTCAGGAGATAGAGGGCCTGCTTGGTTTCGGGTTTGAACAGTTCCGCCAGGTGGTCATGCTGCCCCAAGGTGAGTTTCGCCGCTTGCTGCTGGCCAATTCCAAGGACCGGGAAGCCATTTTGGAGACCTTGTTCCGAACCGAGCTCTACCGGCGGATTGAGGATTATTTCAAACAACAGGCCAAGGATCTGGGTGAGAAAATAAAAGAACTTGACGCCAGGAAGAAATGGACCCTCCAGCAGGCTGGGGTGAGCGCGGTGGATGAGCTTTCCCTGAGCCTGGCCGCAGACGACGAAGCAGTAAAAGCCCTTGCCACCGAAGCGGTTTCTGCCCATCAGGTGCTTCAGGCCGCCCAAGAGCAACTGACTGCAGTCAAAATTCTCAAATCCCAGTTCGAGGAACGGCGGCAGGCTGAAGCCATGCTGACCGAACTGGCTGTTCAGGCGCCGCTCATTGCCGGCAAAAAACAGGAACTCACCGAGGCTCAGCAGGCGGCAGTGCTGGCCGGACTGGCTGAACAGTTGCAGGAACGGGACAGCGAATACCGGCAGGCTGCGGATGATCTGGAAAAAGCGGCGGTTGGCCTGGCTGACAGGCAGCAAACTGCGAACCAGGCGGCGGACGTCTTGCGGCAGGAAGAGGAGCGCCAACCGGAACGGGACAAGGCTGTGGAGTCGGTGCGGCAACTGACTGATGCTCAGGGTAAGTTGCAGCAATTGACCGCCGCCCGGGAATTTTACATCCAAGCCGGTATCGAGGCTCGCGGCGCGCTGGAACTCTACGAGCAGCGCAAAGGGGAGCTGGAGAAGGTAACCGGGCAGACCGAAGCGACCCGCCGGGAGCGTGAAGGCATACGGGACGAAGCGTCCCAACTAGCCATTCGGCAGGCGGCCTGGCAAGAGGCTGAGAAAACGGTCAAACACCGCGCCAAACTAGACGAACTGCGCGAAAAATATGTCGCCACCGCCAAAAGAGAAAAAGACGCCCAAGGGGAATTGGCGGCGGCGGAGCAAACCGTGGCCGTTGCCCGGCGGGAATTCGACGCCGCTCAGAATGAATGGCGGCAAGGTCAGGCGGGTGAACTGGCCGGTGAACTGGAGGACGGCCGCCCGTGCCCGGTATGCGGCTCCGAACATCATCCCGCTCCGGCGCACAGCGCGGTGCAGGTTGTGTCCACAGCTGTCCTTAAAGCCAAAGAACAACTGTTCAAAAAACTGGAAAAGGAACTGGACACAGCGAGAAGGCGCGCCGGCGATGTCGCCATTGAGCTTGAAGGCGCCCGGGTGGAGGGGCAAAGTCAGAGTGAACTGCTGGGTGACAAAGCCAAGTCAGCAATAGCCGATTTGCAGGCCCAGTCCCAGGCGGCAAAACAGGCCTTTACGGCCGCGGAACAAGCCGCCGCCCAATCGCTGCGGATTGATCTAAAGCTTGGTGAACTCGAAGTCTCGGCCAAGACGCTCAAAGATGGTATGGAGGAAATCGAGCGCGCCGCAGCGCAGCGAAAAGCCGCTTGTGAGGCAGCCAGAGCGGTAGCCGATGAGCGGGAGCGCTCCTTGCCAGCTGAGCTTCTCGTTCCCGGGCATTTGGCAGCCGCTCTTGAGGCGGGCAAGATTCACCGCGACCAGCTGCAGTTGGCCTTTGAGCAGGCCAGGGAAGTCGCCCAGACCAGCGCCCGTCAGGTAGAGGGACTGAAGGCGACTCACGCTGCCGCGATGACGAGGCTGGGCGTAGCGCAGGACAAGCTGGCGGCGGACAAGAACAAACTTCTCCAGCGTATCGGTGAGGCCGGTTTTGCCGGTATCCAGGTTTTCACGGCGGCTCTCCGGCCGACTGAGGCTATCGCGGCTCTCGATCGGGAGATCAAAAGCTATGAAGAGGCAAAGCTCTTGGCCGAAGACCGGATGCGTCGGGCAGCGGCAGCTACCGCCGGATTTGCCGAACCCGACCCGGCCATTGCCGAGGAAGCGGTACGCCAGGCTGAGACAGCAGTCAATGACTTGATTGCCGCCCAGGCGAGGCTGCAGGAGAATATGGGCAAACGTCGCGAATGGCTGGCGGAGCTTGGCCGCATTGATGACGAACTGGCCGGTCGGGAACAGGAATACACTGTGCTCGGGCGGCTGTCCGAGGTGGCCAACGGCCAAAATACACAGCGGCTCAGTTTTCATCGCTTTGTTCTGGCTGCGCTGCTGGAGGATGTCATGCTGGCTGCCAACGCCCGGCTAAAAACAATGAGGAGCGGCCGTTATGTCCTGAGGCGAATGACCGATCCGCTGCACCGCGGGGCGGCAGGCGGGCTGGATATTGAAATCGAGGACAACTATACCGGAGTGGCCCGCCATGTAGCCACCCTGTCCGGGGGCGAGACCTTTTTGGCGTCGCTGGCTCTGGCGCTGGGACTGGCTGACGTTGTTCAGAGCTATTCAGGCGGCATTTATCTTGATACCATCTTCGTGGATGAGGGTTTCGGAACCCTTGACCCGGAATCTCTGGACATGGCGGTACAAGCCCTTGTGGAACTTCAGCATAAGGGGCGGCTGGTGGGGATCATCTCCCATGTACCCGAACTTAAGGAGCGGATCGAAGCCAGGCTGGAAATCATTCCTACCGAGCGGGGCAGCACGACCCGCTGGTCGTCTTTGCCTCTGTCTTGCGATTGACCTATTCGTTCCCGACATTGAACCTGGGCGTATAAGACGGTTTTTGGCGGGAATAATGGTAGCGAGAAGGTGAGGAGGGTAATCATATGGCGATGAAAATGAGCCGGATTCCGGTGGAGCGGATATTCCTTGATGTCCGCACTCCTGAGATGACCGGCAGCTAC
>Ga0316228_1002172_pt1 | contig 17885 bp, 14 predicted proteins | sample TBH18021metaG_FD_206005 | JGI IMG/M metagenome (GOLD analysis project Ga0316228, IMG submission 206005) | Freshwater microbial communities from Trout Bog Lake, Wisconsin, USA - TBH18021 | ecosystem: Environmental > Aquatic > Freshwater > Lake > Hypolimnion/Profundal zone | place: USA: Wisconsin... | reverse complement strand
GTTTCCACCGGTATCACGCCAGTCGCCAAAATAATCGCCAAAGTTGACCCTGATGGTCCAGTAATCCTTGGGAACAAATTTTTGAATTTCCTCCTCGCGGTTGACAATCATCCCCAGAGTCGGGGTCTGCACCCGGCCGGCGTTTAGCTGGGCGTTGAATTTACAGGTTAAGGCCCTGGTAACATTAAGGCCTACCAGCCAGTCCGCTTCCGCCCGGCATACGGCCGCATCGTACAGATTGTTATAGGCTGTTCCGGGTTTTAAGGAAGCGAAGCCCTCGCGGATCGCGTCATCGGTTTGGGACGAAATCCATAACCGCCTAAAGGGCTTTTCCCATTTCGCCGCCGCCATGATCCAGCGGGCTACCAGTTCACCCTCGCGGCCAGCATCGGTAGCAATAATCAGCTCTTTGATATCCGTCCGCTTCATCAACTGATTAATAGCATGGAACTGATGCGCTGTTTTCTTGATGACCTTCAATTCCAGATGGGCGGGCATCATCGGCAAGTCTTCCAAACGCCACTCCTTATATTTTGCGCTGTAATCTTCCGGTTCCGCCAAAGTCACCAGATGCCCCAGCGCCCAGGTCACAACATAGGCCGGACCCTCCATATAGCTTTTATCCTTGGTATTGCATTTCAAAACCCGGGCAATTTCCCGCGCCACACTCGGTTTCTCAGTCAGAACAAGCGATTTCATCATTGTCCCTCAATTCTCTCCGGTTTCATTGATCCATCCTTTTGTGTCTATTATAAACACAAATTTGGTGACAAAACCACTGCAGATATAAAGAAGAAGGGCAGCCATGATTTTGGCCTGCCCTTCTTGCGCCTGTTTTTGCTTATCCGTTGTCTGAAGTTCCCATCGCGGCGGCTGTTTCCTGCTCCCATGACTTAGAAGGTAAGCGAAGATATTTATGGCTGTCCGGCTCCTCCTTGAGGCTTAAACCGCTGCAGAATATTAGTCATTCTTGTTGAACCTTGGATGTTGATAGGTTGCAGACTGGGTATCGTTGTGGTTTCCAAGGTGCACACTGTCCTGTTTTTGTTTTACGGCAGAGCTGCTTTGAGCGTTACGCCCCTGATGAGGTTTCTTGGGAGTATTGCCTATTGTCTGAGGGGTTTGAATTTGTTGCTTTTTGCTAATAGGAGAATCATGCCTGAAATACACTAGAAAAACTCTCCTTACCTTTGGATTTTCATCATTAACCGCAAAGTATCTGAAGTACTATGTAAGATACTCATTGTTTGAATTTGTGAAAACATGCCGAATTAAACATTGTGGCCTTATTCATATCATACTCAGATTTCACCGGTATGTCTATCTCTAAGTTTCGCCGGCGAATGAACATCCAGTGATATCGGTCCTGAAGGGTCACCTTGTCAGTAAAATTGCTTGTTTTCATTTCTGGTTGGAAACAGGGACATAGTTCCACTGGGCGTCTTGTACTGAATCGGTGATGCACACAGCGCCAAGATACCCGCTTTTCCTTGATGCGCCGCAGTCAATCCCCAGCGCCCTTTTGAAGAGAAAAGGCCCGGGAAAACCATCCTCTTGCTTGCTTCCGTGCAAGACTTGTACCGGAAGATGCCCAACCACCACATCGACAGGAATCTCTCTGCCGGGACTCCTGATCACTTCCCAGAAATTCTGATTCCAAATAAGTGAATTCATATCCTGCGCTTCGCCGAAGTCCCGGGCGGACATGCCTGGTTCCCAGACAGAGAAATCCACGCCGGAATGGGCGTAAAGAACATTGCCACAGGTATGATAAAGCGGCATTGTCCGAATGAATTCCAGAACCATACTGCAAAGAAATCGGTTTTTCTTCAATTCCTGCAGCACGTCCTTACTGCCACTCCGGTAAAACTCCATCACGCAGTCGGTCTTCTCATTCCCGTTGGGCCCAAACGCCTGTAAAAGCATCTCTTCCCAGTTTCCGCGAAGAACAACAGCGCCAGTTCTTTCTTTGAACTCCTTGATCTTTAATAAGGTTTTGATTGAATCTTCGCCATAGCCAATATAATCCCCCAGAAAAACCAGCTGATAATCACTGTAGTTTCCTTTTATGCTATCGGCGATAAGCCGCTCTAGCGCTGAAAGCCTCCCATGAATATCCGAAACAGCAACAACTTTTCTCACAAGGTTCCTCCATTGGTTCAGTTTTTTTCACAGACTATCATTCATTATACGACAATACTGAATGATAGTCTGTGAAAAAACAGGTAGTTGCCTCTTTCGGCACGAAGTAAACACTAGCGACAGGTATACCTCGGTCGCAGAAAATCGGCGCCGTATTCTTTGAACGTCGCCACCAAAATAGCTGGAGAGGAAATCGGTGAGGAAAAGTGCCGACTTTTGTTATTATTGACGGAACGAATCTGGTGCACCGGGCGTTCTATGGATACCCACTTATGGCCAACTCGAAAAAAGTCTACACCAACGCCGTGCATGGCTCGCTCGCGATGCTCCTGCAAATCCTGGAGGGAACAAAGCCGGACTATGTTGCGGTGGCTTTCGACGTTGACCGGAATACATTCCGGTCTGAAATAGATTCGAACTACAAGGCACAACGCAAGGCCTCTCCCCAAGAACTTGTCGGGCAGTTTCTGCTGGTCCGGGACGTTCTGCGAACCGCCGGCATCGCCGCGCTGGATGCTCAGGGCTATGAGGCTGATGATATCATTGGCACTCTGGCAACAAAGGCGGCTGCCGCTGGAGCGGACGTGTTTATCGCTTCCCGCGATAACGATTTTCAGCAGCTAATCGGACCGAAGGTGAAGGTAATGTCACCTGTCAAGGGCTACTCCGACCCGAAGATTATCGATGAACTGACCTTCGCGGCGGAATGGAGGATCAATCCGGACAAAGTGATCCGTCCTAGACACATTATCGACTTGAAGGCCTTGATGGGTGACTCCTCTGATAACTTTTCCGGAGTACCGGGTATCGGAGAAAAGACAGCCCTGAAACTAGTCACCGATTTCGGCACCATCGAAGAACTCTATCTCGCAGTGGACTCCAATTCAGCCGGGGTTGACAAGATCGGCAAAAGCGTCCGGCAGAAACTCTTGACTTACAGAAAGGAAGCCTTTCAAAGCAAGCAGCTTGCCACTATCATCTGCGATATGCCTTTTTCCGGCGCTTTCGCTTTCGACGACTATCGTATCCGGCCCGATATGGCGCTGATGGAGAAGCTCTTCAGGGAGCTGGAGTTCAAGACGATTGTCGGCAGGACCCGCTCGGTCCTGTCAGGATTTTTGAATCCGCAGGCAGAAGCACTGTCACCCGCGCCGCCCAAACAAGAAGAGCTGGAACAGACCTCGCTGTTCTGACTCTACTTCCCGGGCATGGAAAAGCAGAAGAGGTGGGGAAGAAATAAAATGATTAACCCTAAAAACGTTTATGAATATCGTGTCAGCATTAACCGCAAGAAAACCTCGCTGTCGAAATTAGTGATCTGCGACATTGAGCCCCATGAATCGACTACTGATTTAGTGATCGCCTACGCGAAAAAAGCACTGCCTCAGTTTTTTAGAAAAATGCATGACGGAGATATTGTGACTGTTTGCTATCTGGGAGCACAATAGATCATGACCAACATGGGCATATTGTTTACTATATCCCTTCCAGCATTCCAAGAAAGGAGGACTGAATTGGACTATGGCAAGCAAGTATTACGGTGTTAAGGTTGGCAAAAAGCCGGGGATCTACAAGACGTGGGATGAGTGTAACAAGCAGGTCAAAGGGTATCCTGGGGCTTTATTTAAAAGCTTTCCCTCTGAAAGCGAAGCCAGAGAATATGCCTGCGGAATGGCTGTTGTGACACAGGCCACCCAGGTCCCCAGGCCATCAGCCAGACATTATGACATATATGTTGATGGGAGTTATTCGGACGGAAGATACAGTTGGGCTTTTGCGGCTTACGAAGACGGAAAGATTCTGCACCAAGCCAGTGGTGTGGGTGAAGACTCCGAAGCAGCTGTCATTCGTAATGTGGCCGGAGAGGTAGCTGCTGCCGAGGAGGCTATTAAATGGGCTGACAAGGAAGATGTCGGCGCAATAACAATCCACCATGACTACATCGGAATATCAGAATGGGCTACAGGCAAATGGAAGGCGAATAATAAAATCGCCCAAGGCTACTCAAGATTTGTATCCTCGCATTTAGGCTGGGTGAAGTTTAACAAGGTGTCTGGTCATTCAGGCATTGCGGGAAATGAGCTGGTAGACAAGCTTGCAGGGGAAGCGCTGAGCAGGAAATAACAAAAGAAAATGCGACAAGGGAGAACCGCCCTTTGTCGCATTTTCTTTTGGGAAAGATAGATATCTTGCTCCGCCTGTCATGCTTTCAAAATCGAAACTTATTGACAGCTTCCTGAAGATCCTGCGCCATTTGGGCCAAAGCCTGACTGGAAGAGGCGACCTCCTCCATCGATGCCGACTGCTCTTCCGTTGCGGCAGAAACAGTCTGGGCCTCGCCGGTTGCGGCTTTCGTCAATTGGTCAATTTCTTGAACCGAGGACACAATTTGTTGGCTCCCGTCGGCCAATTGCTGGATGGCCCGCGAAATCTGCCCAACTTGATCTGAAAGCCGGGTTACCAAACCGACGATTTCCTGGAAGGACTGCCCGGCCGCGCTTACAGCTCCCGTCCCGGCTTTAACTTCTCGCGTTCCCTCGTTCATTGCTTGCACAGCCTTATCAGTCTCACCTTGAATTTCACTGATCAGATGTTCAATCTGCTTTGCAGCCTCCTGCGACTGTTCAGCCAGTTTGCGAACTTCCTCAGCGACCACCGCAAACCCGCGTCCCTGCTCACCCGCTCTTGCTGCTTCAATAGCCGCGTTCAGCGCCAGGAGGTTGGTCTGGTCTGCAATCCCGGAAATCGTACTTACAATCTCTCCTATTTCTTTCGAGCGCTCACCCAGCTGAGTAACTACCTGGGCCGAGGCGCTAACCGTCCGCTCAAGGCCGATCATTTGTTGGACAGCAATTTCTACCGACTTGCCGCCTTCTTTTGCCGTTTGGGCTGTCCTTGAGGACTGCTCCGCCACAGCGTTGGCGTTATCCGCCACCTGCTTGATGCTTTCCGCCATTTGCGCCACCACGGCCGAGGCCTCATCCACCACCCCGCTTTGCTTGTCCGCCCCCTCCGCCACAGCGGTAATCGAGGAAGCCACCTGGTTCGCGGCTTGAGCTGACTGGTCCGCACTGGCGGTAAGCTGCTGCGATGACGCCGCTACCTGCTCCGCGTTGCGCTGTACCTGTCCGATCAGGGTTTTCAGGTTGTCCACCATCACATTAAGCGCCTTGGCCAGAAGGCCCATTTCATCCTTAGAAGAAATATCTAGCTTCTGGCTCAGATCCCCCTGCGATATCCGGCTTGCCACGTTTTGCATCTGGACGATCGGACCCGAAAACCGTTTCGCCAGGAAAAAGACCAGAAAGCAGACAGCAACCGAAACCGCCAGAGTTATGCCGCCGAGAATAAGGGACAATTGAAAGGCCTTAGCTGTTATCACGCTATAGGGTACCTCCAGGCATATCAACCAGCCTGTCATAGCGTCATACGCATAAGTAACCAGCCTTTTTCCGGCCGTCTTGTCCTCTATCACTGCGAAACCGTTACTCTTTTCTTTCAACCCTGTTTTGACAAAACTGACTTCGCTCATGTCCACACGATCATTGACCAGCTTTTCATCCGGATGGGCCAAGACTTTTCCGCTCTCGTCGATGACATAGGCGATATTCCCGTTGGTAGACAGCTTAGTCACAAATTCACTGATTTTTGATAGAGCCATCGATACATGGATGACCCCGACTATCGATCCGTTTGCCATGTCATGCACAGGCGTCGCCAGATTGATAATCCATTGCTTATTATTTTTGCTGAATACAACTTCCGAGATATTCTCGTCTTTGCCCTTTAGGGCGGACTGAAAATAGGCGCGATCCCAAATATTGGCCAGACCGACATCGTCGCCACGCACGGTTTGGTTGCCTTTCGTGTCGTCAAGAACAAAAGAAAAGTCGGGATATCCTTTCTGGACCTGTACAAGAAAGGCTTTGCTCAAAGGCACGTCAAACGCTTTTACCGCAGGATTGCTTGCGACAACCTTAATCGCGGCAAGTGGTTTGTCGATATAGGCGTCTATTTCCAGCCTGACCGCGTTTACTAATTCCCGGCACTGGCTGATGGTTTCTTCTTCCAACGACTTACCAAGATACTGCGTTGACACTACTGATAATACTACCAGCGGCACAAAGCTGACTAGCAACATAATCCATATCAGTTTCTTTTTAATACTCATTGGCCGCCCTCCAAGTCCAAACTCAACGAAAGCTTCAATATGGTAACTTCCGACGTATCACTACAATATCCTGCAAATTGAATAAATTACTTCATTTCCCATAATTAAATGCTGACTCCAAAGGGTAGGCCACCACTGCCTAATGCGGTTTTTTTTGGTGTCTGGAGATCAAAACAGCATTTTCCTCTTGATGAAGGATTTCTAGAAAACGATGTCAAATATAGTCGAACATAGTCGAATTGTGCAATTAATTGGGGGAGATCTATGGACCGCTTGCGTGTACTTTTTGAAAAAAGAGTATTCCCCAAGATCACAGCGCAGCAATCAGAAGTCCGTAACCAGCCAGAGACAGTGAAACCCTTGTTTGGTTTCTCCTGGCTCATTATCTTTCTGGGAATTTGCTTGTTAGGCGGCCTCTGGCTTTTTGTTTGCTTTCAAATTAACGCCGATTACGATAGGACAATCGCCGAAGCGTCCCAGGAAACAATGAATCTGGCCATAGCGTTTGAAGAACATGTTAAAAGAGTCGTTGCCGATGCTGACAAAGATCTGCGCCACCTTAAGCTGGCCTATGAACGTGACGGTCTTGCCAGTTCGGATTTTGCCGCTTTCGCCCAGACCGCGGCGGAGGATCCAAGCCGCAATCTTGTGGCAATTTACAACCAGCATGGCGATACTGTCGTATCCTTTATTCAGAGTTTCCGCACCGATAATCGCTCAGACAGGGACTACTTTCAAATCCATCGCGACGGCGCTAGCCAGAATTTAGCTATTGGCATGCCGTTTGCAGGCAGCGTCAGCGGACAGACTATCATTCCTCTGACCCGACGGATCAACAAGCCTGACGGATCTTTCGGCGGCGTTGTTTTTATCGGCTTAAGGTCAGACTATTTTACGTCATTTTACCAAAAGATAGACCTTGGCCAAAATCAGTTGATGTCCCTAGCCGGCATGGATGGATTGGTTCGGGTTCGTCAAGTTGATGACAAGCTTGTAACCGGTCTGGACATCAGAGGCGGCGAAACATGGCAAAGAATTCAAGCTGGCCGCCTAAACGGAACATACATTGCAGGAAGTGTCTCGGATGGGCTTAGCCGCATAAATAGTTATCGCGTCATGCCTGACTACCCTCTCATAGTCGCGGTTGGAAAGTCCTCTAAAGTGGCCATGGCCGGTTATGAACATCGCAAGCGGGATTATCTCCGCGGAGCTTCTGTGGCTAGCCTATTCATACTGGCTTTTTGCTGTCTGCTGATTAACCGGCACGAGAAACTGCAGGCTCAAAAAGATCAACTTGCCGTAGCTAATGGGGCTGCCCAACAGGAGAAGGACCGCCTAACATCGCTAATCAGCAGCATTAGCGACGAAGTGTGGTTCGCTGACCCCCAAAAAAGATTCACAATAGCAAATCCATCGGCTCTCCGGGAGTTCTGCCTCAGCACCCCTGAAATCGATGTAGAAAAGTTTCTTTCCAGCCTGGAGATTCTGCTCCCTGACGGGAGTCCTCGTCCGATCGAAGGAGCATCGTCACTACGGGCGCTGCAAGGGGAAGTCGTCCGAAAACATCATGAAATTGTCCGAACTCCGGCCAGCGGAGAGCTACGGCACCGTGAGGTTAGCGCCACCCCTGTCAGGGATGCCGCCGGCAATATCATTGGAGCTGTATCCATCATCCGCGACATCACTGAGCGCATTTTGATGGAATATGAGCTGGAAAAACACCGCAGCAATCTGCAGACCCTTGTGACCGAACGGACACAAGAACTGGAGAAGGCCAATATCAAACTTGTCCAGCAGGCGCAGCTATTGGAATTGGCCCATGATTATATTATGGTGAGCGACATGGACAGCAAAATCATTTACTGGAATCGCGGCGCCGAGTCCGGGTATGGCTGGCTGGCTGACGAAGCCATGGGGCAGGTGACCCACGGCCTGCTCAAGACACAGTTCCCCGACTCGGTGGAGCACCTTATGGATAGCCTCCTGACCGAAGGACATTGGGAAGGTGAACTGACCCATACCCGAAAAGATGGCAAGCAAATAATCGTCCACAGCTACCTGACGCTGAATAGGGATGCCTCCGGCAACCCGTTGTCGATACTGGGAATCAACCACGATATCACGGCACTGAAAAAAACCGACGCAGATTTGGCGCGTTTAGACAGGTTGAATACCATCGGCGAGATGGCCGCAAGTATCGGCCACGAAGTCCGCAATCCTCTGACCACGGTGCGGGGCTACTTGCAGCATTTCGGCCGGAAAGCTATTTTCGCTGACTATCGCCACCAGATGGATATGATGATTGAGGAGCTGGACCGGGCGAACGCCATTATCACCGAGTTTCTGTCGCTAGCCAAGAATAAGGCAGTTAAACTGAGTTCCACTGATCTCAACCAGGTAATCAAAAACCTTGTCCCATTATTGCAGCCCGATGCCCTTCTGCGGGGGAGCAATATTGAACTGGAGCTTGAGGACATCCCCCAGGTACTGGCGGACGAGCAAGAGATCCGCCAGTGTATCCTGAATCTGGTGAGTAACGCGCTGGATGCAACATCAAAGAGTGGTACGGTGACCATTGGTACCGCCGCAGGCGAAAACCGGGTGGTACTGTCAGTGCGGGATCAAGGCCCGGGAATACCGCCTGAGATTAAAGACAATTTGGGAACCCCTTTTCTTACAACAAAGGAAAACGGCGTTGGACTGGGACTGGCTGTGTGCTACAGGATCGCCCAGCGGCACCAGGCAACGATAAAGGTGGAAACAGGTTCGGAGGGAACAGCGTTTCACTTCATCTTCGACAACAGGAAATCCTGAATAAACAACTAAGGCCAACCGGAATCATCAATCCGGTTGGCCTTAGTTGTTTATTCTCTTACGTCAATTCTCGTGCCGCTTTTTCCACAGCTTTGATTATTTTTGTGTAGCCGGTACACCGACATAAATTACCCGAAATAGCTTCTTTGATTTCTTCTGTAGTCGGCTTAGGATTTTGATCCAACAAGGCCTTGGTCGTCAAAATCATGCCTGGCGTGCAATATCCGCACTGGATCGCGCCGGCGTCAACAAAGGCTTGCTGAATGGGATGAATATGTTCTTCATCCCCCAGCCCCTCGATGGTCAGCACTTTCTTGCCGGCGACCGTCGCGGTCAATAAGATGCAAGAACGCACCGCCTTACCGTCGATGATCACAGTGCACGCTCCACAATCACCTGTACCACAAGCCTTTTTTGTGCCAGTTAAACCAAAACTTTCCCGCAGAGTGTCGACCAATATTTCCTTAGCATCAACCGCTACCAAGACCTCTTTATCGTTTAGGGTGAACGCAATCTCAACAGCCATGTTATTTCCTCCCCCTGAGCGCTTCGGCGTGGGCTTTGTTTATGGCCCGTTCCACGACAACGCCGATTACCGCTTCCTTATAGGGCTTATTGCGGGGACTTCGCAAGGCTACCTCCGCGGGGACAATACCCTTTACTTCAGCCGCACCGACCTCCACTTTCTTGCCGGCAAGAATTTTTTCCAGACTGTAAGCCCTGACTGTTACCTGATTGACCGCTCCCATCGCGACAATGACGTCGCTGCAAACGTCGCCATCCACCGTCAAACGCACGGCGGCGGACACCTGAGCGATATCCTGCGCTTTCCGCTTGGCGAGCTTTACGAAGGCGCTGGCCGTATTGACGCCGGATACAGGTATCCGGATCTCTTTGATCAACTCGTTGGGCGCGAGCGCCGTTTTGCAGTAGCCCACAAACAAATCCGGGAATTTGATGACCCTTTCCCCCTGGGCACTTGCGGCGACAACCTCGGCATCCAGCGCCATCAACGCCACATTGCAATCGGCAGCTGGTACGGCTGTGCCGATATTTCCCACCGGGGTTCCGACCACCCTGATAGGCGGAGACCCCACCTCCGCGACTGCTTGGGTCAGCGCAGAAAATTGGCCGATAAGCGGCGAAGCCAGAACTTCCTCATAGGTGGCCGCGCCACCGATACGTACAAACCCTTTGGTGGCAACGATTCCTTTAAGCTCGGCGATACCTTGGATATAAATGATCACCGCAGGATCAATACTGCCATTGGCAATTTTCTCGACCACGTCAGTCCCGCCATTAACAATTACAGCCTGCTGCTGATATTTATCCAGTAACTCCAGCGCAACAGCAAGGCTTTTGGGGTTATAAAACTCGGTACTGCTCATTTCCCCCACCTCTGCTTTCTATTGATCTTTCTTAGCGTTCTGCTTAATCGCCATCAGCACTTGCCTTGCTGTTAACGGGATGATATTTATTTTGATCCCCAATGCGTCATAGACGGCGTTGCGAATCGCCGGTGCGGCAGCAATAATCGGTGGTTCACCGATTCCCTTTGCTCCGAACGGGCCAAGTTCGTTGGGGTGCTCGACAATGATCGACTCCAGGTCAGGCACATCTTTTACCGTGGGAATCATGTAGTTGTGGAAAGCCGCGTTTTGCATCACGCCGCCCTTCATAATGTTTTCTTCCATGATGCCCCAGCCGATGGCCTGCGCCACCCCGCCTTCCATTTGTCCTTCAACATTTACCGGATTAATAGCTTTTCCGACATCACAGGCAAAGACTGAGCGGACAACATTGATCACCCCGGTTTCAGTATCTACCTCCACTTCCACCGCCTGAGCGCCGAAAGCGTAAGCATGACAGGGACTGCCTTGCCCATCCACAGAGCTAAAACTAGGTTGGGGTGGATACCATGTTCCGATAACCGACAAAGGCACCTGGGAGGTGAAGGCTTTGGCTGCAACAACGGCAAGCTTCTCGGCCTTCTCAGGCCGGCCGGCAACAAACACCTTGCCTTCTTCAATGGTCATATCCCGCGGATCGGCCTTGAAAAACTGCTTACCGGCGACCCCCAGCATCCTATCCCGTAGCTGCGTGCAGGCGTTGACCACGGCGTTACCGACCATAACCGCGGACCTGGAACCGACTGTTGGTCCCGAGTCAGGCGACATGGCGCTGTCAGAGTAACTTACCAACACATCTTCGAATCTCACACCAAGTGTTTCCGCCGCCATCTGAGTGAGTGCCGTGGTCAGACCCTGCCCCATCTCAGTGGATCCCACCGCAACATTCAGGGTGCCGTCCAGTTGAAGATTGGCGAAACAACTGGCCCCTTCAAACGCAAGCGGAATGCCTGTGCCGTACATAAACGCACCGAAACCTCTGCCGCGTTTAACCACACCGTTTCCACGGTCGATAGGCTGATCCCAGTTGATCCGTTCCTTGACCCTTTCTATGCACTCACCCAGTCCGAGACCGCGGCTTTCCTTCATTACCTGGCCGGTTATCGTACAATCGCCGTCCCGCAGCATGTTTTTGAGCCGCACTGCGGTTGGATCCATATTCAACTTCTTGGCAAGCTCATCAATCTGACACTCAACAGCAAACTGCGCCTGAGGTGCGCCAAAGCCACGAAAAGCACAAGAATACGGGTGATTGGTAAAAACAGAGTACGCCCGCGCTTTGGCGTTGGGTATCGCATAGGTACCGCCTGCATACACGATCGCCCGCATGGTGACCCCATGCAGCGGTTCCTTAGTCCCGCCCATCGACACATAGGCCCCTTTGTCCATGACTGTTACCACATCGACGGCTGTTATTTTGCCGTCTTTGGTTGCAGCCATACGATGCTTGATGAAGGTTGCGTGGCGTTTGCCTGTCGTCCGGAATACTTCCTCCCGGGTCAGTTCGAAATACACAGGCCTTTTGGTTCTCAGCGCCAACACGCCGGCAACGGCGCAAACATCCAGGGTGGAATCTTCTTTGCCGCCGAACCCGCCGCCAATCACCGGGCTGACAGTCCGTATTTTATGCTGCGGCAAACCAAAAACAGGGGCCAGACAGCGTTTGGTGGCGTAGACCGCTTGCCCGGGACTTGTTAAAATCAGTCCTCCTGTCATCCGATCAGGTTCGGCGATACATACGTCAGGCTCTAAATAACAGTGTTCGACCATGGGGGTTTCATAATCGTTCTCGATAATGATGTCAGCTTCGGCAAAGGCTTTTTCCACATCGCCCCGATCCAGCTTAAGCAGACACAGAATGTTGCCGTCTTCCGCCGCCGGATGATTATCATGGATCTTGATCGCGCCCTCTTTCATCGCTTCCCGGGGATCATCATAAGCAGGCAGCTGTTCATACTCCACTTCGATCAGCTCCAGCGCCCTCTGGGCGATCTGGGCACTGACAGCAGCCACCAGGGCGACAGGATCGCCTTCATACTTGGTTTTGCCGTCAGCGATGACCGGTTTATCCGGCACCAATATCCCATAGCCGTTGCGGCCGGGTAAATCTTTGGCCGTCATGACCGCCACGACGCCTTCGAGCTGAGCGGCTTTCGACACATCAATCGACTTGATGATGGCGTGGGGATACTTGGCAAACAGGGCTCTACCAATCAACATATCTTGTCTTTTCAGATCGGCTGAATATTTTGCCTGTCCAAGAGCTTTAGCAATACCGTCCACGCGATTTTTTCTTTGTCCGACACAATGTAGTTTTTTCAACGGCTTCTCCTCCTCCTCATACCCTCAGGCAAAGTAAAAAAACACCAACTATTTTCTCTAACCACCAGACCGCCGAAAGCGATTACACAGACAAGCTGGGGAAAACGGGTTACCCCGCTTTCCCCCATAGATTTCAGTTCGTATGGGGCTTCAACGTTTCCGGCATGAAGTACAGGGTTATCACTCCGGCGAAGAAGACGAGGGAGCAGGCACCGATGCCGAAACCCAAACCATAGGTTTTCGCCATCACGCCAATGGTGAAGGGGGTGACCACCGCACCGAAGCCTCTGCCGACATTGAAGGCAAAGCCGCCGCCCATAGCCCGGATCTTCTCGGGGAACAACTCAGCGAAGTAGGCCCCGAACAGCCCAAACACCCCGCCGAAGCTCAATCCCATCACCGGGCCGATCCAGAACAAGAGCACGGCGTCAGGGATGATGACATACAAGGGAACGATGATCGAATCAGCGAGGAAAGCGATCATCAAAGCCTTCCTTCTGCCAAATTTGTCGGCTATGTAGGCATAAAAGAAGTAACCGATAAACGCGCCGGTAAAGATCACGATGCTGAATAGGCTCATGTACGCGATGCTAAGGCCCCGTACCTGAACAAGATAGGTAGGTATCCAGGCGCTTACGCCCCAGAATCCGCCCATCTGGCAGGCGGCCGCGATGGTGGCCCCGACTGTAAGCTTGGTGACTCCCGGCTTAAACAGCTCAGAAATACCGACCTTGTCTTGCCTGACGTTTTTGACAACCTTTTTCGGTTGGTCGGCTGGTACGAAGATCCAGAACAGCAGGGCAGCGATGACCGCCGTACCGGTGAGCACGAAGATCCAGCGCCAGTCGACCTGAGTCAGCAGGAACCGACCCATGACAGCCGCCAAGATACCGCCGAGGGCAAAGGTACTTAGCATAAAGCCGGCAGCCCGGGCCCGGTATTCGGCGTTCCAGTGCTCGGCGATCAGTGCGACGATGGGGCCCCAGAGTCCGCCGACGCCGATACCCTGGAGAAAACGGAGAACCATGAGTTGCCCCCAGGAATCGATCCAGTACACCGCCAGCGTGAATATTCCAAACTCAGCCAGAGCGATAACGGCAGCATTTTTGCGGCCATAGTTCTCTGCCAGCCAGCCGAACAATATTCCACCCAAGGCGGTGCCGATCATGGTTGCCGACGCCAGCAGTCCTGCTTCGGCCAGCGAGATTTTGAGGGACGCGATGATGACTGGCATGCAGATAGCCAGTATTTGCAGATCAAGGCTGTCATACAGATAGGCAATGAATGTCATGATAAGGACTTTCCAGCGATGTTCCGTCCCATTTGCGGGTTTAAGCGCGATGGACGATATACCGGATAGGTTTTTTTCCGCCTCCATTAAATACCCTCCTCTAGTTATGCAGCAATGCGATGCAACGGTATCAGGCCCAGGGCTTATCACCCCCACTGGCAGGCAGCGTTCACAGCGTGTCGAGCGTCGATTGTTCCGAATCAGCATCATCAATTACTTGTGGGTTTAGAAGGAACCTGAGGCACCGTTTGTACTGTCGGAAAATGCTTCTCTAAATCCATACTACCCTGTCACTCTTATGCTGTAAAGGCCAATTCCCGAAATAATTATTATTTTCAATTAATTCCAATTACTATTAAGCCAAATCGCGGCTGCATGAGCGAGCCGCGATTTGGCAAAGTTACAGCTTACCGCCAGGCAATACCCATTGTTCGGTCAGGAGTTAGCCGCATCAACACCGGGTGGTAGTGCCCTCCCAGGTGTCGACTTTGGTTTTCTTCTTCTCTTCTTCATCGAACCAACGGGAGGTGACGCATTTGGCTTCGGTGAAGAAGGCCACGCCGTCCCGCCCGTTGACATGCAGGTCGCCAAAGAACGAGTCTTTGTGCCCTGAGAACGGGAAGGCGGAGATCGGTACCGGGATACCGACGTTGATTCCGACCATGCCGCCGTGGGTACGCTTGGCGAACTCTCTGGCATAATGCCCGTTCTGGGTGAAAATAGCCGATCCGTTGGCGAATGAACTGGAATTCATGATTTGTAGTCCTTCTTCGAACCCTTTGACGCGTTTGATGGCTACCACCGGCCCGAATATTTCGCTTTCGCCTGCAGTCATACCAGGCTTGACATGGTCAAAGATAGTGTGGCCGACGAAGAAGCCGCCTTCAAAGCCCTTTACGACGGTGTCCCGACCGTCAAGGAGCAGCTCGGCCCCTTCTTTGACGCCGGTGTCGATCCATTCGGTTACGAACTTCTTGTGCTCGGCGGTGACAAGTGGGCCGAGGTCGGTGGTCGGATCATAGGCACAGCCGACCTTGCGCTTGCGGGCCTGGTTGATCAGATGTCCGACGAAATCATCGGCCACCGATTCTTCGACACAGACCACCGGCAGAGCCATACACCGCATCCCAGCGCAGCCAAACCCTGAATTGATTACCCCTGCCGCCACCCGCTCCAACGGGGCGTCGGCCAGGACGAGGGCGTGGTTTTTCGCCTCACACTGGGCCTGCACCCTCTTGCCGTGGGCAGCTGCCGTCATATACACATGTTTGCCGACAGGAGTCGAACCGACAAAGCTGACACCCTTTACATACGGGTGAGTCAGTAATAATTCCGCTTCATTCCGGCTGCAGGTGACGGTATTGACGACACCTTTCGGCAGTCCCGCTTCAATCAGCAGTTCCAGCATTCTAAAAGAGGTCAACGGCGTGAAGCTCGCAGCTTTTAACACAAAGGTATTGCCGGTGGCGATACACAAAGGAATCATCCAGCCGTAAGGAATCATCGCCGGGAAGTTAAAGGGGGCGATGCCGGCAAAAACGCCGATAGGCTCGCGATACAGCACAGTGTCATGGCCTTCGGAGACGTTCATGAGGGATTCACCCTTCATGAGGCTGGGTATCCCGCAGGCAAACTCGGTGACTTCAATCGCCTTGAGAACGTCTCCCCTGGCTTCTTCGAGGTTCTTGCCAAGTTCTTTGGCGCACAAGACTGTCAGTTCTTCGAGGTTGGCATCAAGTAATTCGCGAAATTTGAACATAAGTTGGGCCCGTTTGGTGATCGGGGTGGCTGCCCATTGCGGGAAAGCGTCATGCGCCGCTTGAATAGCAGCCTGTACTTCTTCCATCGTACAACAGGGAACCTCGGCAATTACTTGCCCGGTACTGGAATCGGTTACAGGCATGAAGCGTTTGGTTTTTGATTCCTTCCATTCATTGTTTGCGCAATAAGGCATGTTTTGTCCTAGTTTCATTGGCTTGGCTCCTTTTTAGTTTATAGTTTTGGCTATGAACTTGATCAACATTATCGTGCTTGGTCTTGACAGTTCTCATTCAATTTTAATGGTCTCGCTGGAGCTTATCAAGCAATACCCAAGACCGAAACGAAAATCAAGGCAATAACAACCATGACTGTCTTCAAGATCGTCATAACAAAAATGTCGGGATAGGACTGACGATGGGTCATCCCGCAAACAGCCAACAAAGTGATGATGGCTCCGTTATGGGGTCCCGTATCCAGACCGCCTGAGGCAATGGCGGCCATCCGGTGCAATACGTCCGGCGTCATATGGACCGTTGCAGCCCAGTCCAGCCAATACTTCCCGAACAGATCAAGGGCGATGGACACCCCGCCAGAAGCGGACCCGGTTATGCCACACAAGATGTTAATGGTCACCGCTTCAGACACCAACGGGCTATTCCCGAAAGAGATGCCCAGGACCGCGGCAGCGATAGTTTTAAATCCGGGCAGAGCGGCAATAACATTGCCATACCCGACCTCAGAAGCCACATTCATAATCGCTAATAGCGAACCAATGGCTCCCATGTTGATCGCTTTACCGATACCGCCTGCAGGCATCCTGGAAAAACCAATCGCGGCAGCCAGCGCTATCCCGAACACCAACCCGATGATCAGCGACCAGGTGCTGATTACATTTTTGATAGCCGGCGCCATCAGCGGAAGCTTCAAGGCGGCGATGGGCAGCAGGACGTCTGCATCCCACTTCATCATGTTGTTCCCGATATAGTTAATTACCAGCACCATTAAGAGCGGCAGTACCGATATCTGCCAAGACGGCAGTTTGATATCCGTGTTCACCGGCTCATTGAGAGTATGGTTGCCATAGCCCTCACCACTTTTAACCGCGGCGTTGGCCCGGTGTTTCAGCCAGACCATGCCTGAAGTAAACATAACGATAGCAATGAAGGTGCCCAGAATAGGTCCGGAGTAGATGCTAGTTCCTAGGAAAGTGGACGGAATAACGTTCTGAATCTGCGGCGACCCCGGCAGACTGTCCATCGTAAAAGTAAAAGCCCCGAGAACAATCGTCGCCGGCACGAGCTTTTTGGGAATGTCGGCTTCTTTAAACAGCGCCGCGGCGAAGGGATATACGGCGAAAACCACCACAAACATGCTGACGCCGCCATAAGTCAGTATCGCAGCCGAAAGCACCGTCGACAGCATGGCGTGCTTAGGACCCAGCGACTGGATAATGGCGTGGGCAATGGCTTTGGCCATGCCGCTTTCTTCCATGATCTTGCCAAATACCGCTCCCAGCATGAAAACAGGAAAGAAGTTTTTAACATAAGTCACAGCCTTAATCATAAACAATTCGGTATAAGTCGGCATAATGGGAAGTCCCTGTGATACCCCCGCCATCAAGGCGAAAATTGGCGCAAAGAAAATGACCGAATAGCCCCGATAGGCGACGAAGATCAGTAACACCAAACTAAGTATAATACCGATTACTTCCACAAACTTTCCTCCTTTAAATACGTATTGCTCATTTCTCACCGGTTGCTAACTTACTTCCCCCCGGCGTTAGATTAATTGCAAGAATCATGCCATAAACCTGTATCGCTTCTATCAGCAACCAATGTGCTGGCTTCCCGCTCATAACAGCCATCGCCCGGGGTTAGCGGCAATTCGTTGTTGCACAAAAAATGTGCACCCTCAGTCGGGTGCACATTTTTTGTGCAACATTTTTTGTGCATAGCGTCAAAGCAGTTCGTTGGGA
>Ga0316228_1002170_pt1 | contig 17886 bp, 15 predicted proteins | sample TBH18021metaG_FD_206005 | JGI IMG/M metagenome (GOLD analysis project Ga0316228, IMG submission 206005) | Freshwater microbial communities from Trout Bog Lake, Wisconsin, USA - TBH18021 | ecosystem: Environmental > Aquatic > Freshwater > Lake > Hypolimnion/Profundal zone | place: USA: Wisconsin... | reverse complement strand
TGAGCAATGTCTTTTCATGGGTAATATCGATGCCTTGCGCGATTGGGGTCATGCTAAAGACTATGTTCGCATGCAGTGGCTCATGCTGCAACAAGATAAGCCGGAAGATTTTGTGATTGCGACTGGCGTACAATTTACTGTTCGTGAATTTATTATCCGTAGTGCTAAGGAACTTGGTATTACTCTGATATTTGAGGGCGCGGCTGAGGATGAAAAAGCTATTGTTACTTCTATTGAGGGCGATCAAGCTCCAGCATTAAAAGTAGGTGACGTGATTGTGCAAATTGATCCTCGTTACTACCGTCCTACTGAAGTAGAAACTCTCTTGGGCGATCCTGCTAAAGCTAAAGAGAGGCTGGGTTGGGTTCCAGAAATTACTTTGGACCAAATGATTGTAGAAATGGTCGCAAATGATTTAGAGCAAGCAAAACAGCATGCTTTACTGCAAAAACATGGCTTTAATGTCTCTGTTGGTAAAGAAAATTAATCTCTGTAAATTTACCCTTAAAAGTATTTAATGACTATCAATCTTGAGCAGAAAATTTATGTAGCAGGTCATCGCGGTATGGTCGGCTCGGCTATTGTTCGTCATCTGGATGCAAAAGGTTATAAAAATATCATTAGCCGTACTCATGCTCAATTGGATTTAACAAATCAATTGGCCGTTGCAGAATTTTTTGCCAGAGAAAAGCCTGACCAGGTTTACTTGGCGGCTGCAAAAGTTGGTGGCATTCATGCAAACAATACTTTTCCGGCGGAGTTTATTTATCAAAATTTAATGATGGAAGCTAATGTCATTCATCAGGCCTTCTTGAATGACGTGAAAAGACTTTTATTTTTGGGTTCTAGTTGTATTTATCCTAAGCTTGCCCCTCAGCCTATGAATGAAGACGCTTTACTCATGGGTAAGTTAGAGCCTACAAATGAACCATATGCTATAGCCAAAATTGCCGGTATCAAGCTGTGTGAAAGTTACAACCGCCAGTATGGGCAATCCCATGGTGTGGACTACCGCTCAGTGATGCCCACTAATTTATATGGTCCAGGGGATAGCTATCATTCAGAAAATAGCCATGTGATTCCTGCATTGATTAGGCGATTTCATAAAGCTAAGATCGAAAATGCCCCAGAAGTCATGATTTGGGGTACAGGAACCCCCAAAAGAGAATTCTTGTACGTAGATGATATGGCGGAAGCCTCAATTTTTGTGATGGACCTGCAAAAGACAATCTACGAGAAGCATACTCAGCCCATGCAAAGTCATATTAATGTAGGCTTTGGCTCCGATATTACGATTGCCCAGCTTGCCGAGGCAGTGAGTGATGCAGTGGGTTATCAGGGTAGGGTGAGTTTTGATCCCTCTAAACCGGATGGAACTCCTCGTAAGTGGATGGATTCTAGTCGTCTAAATCAATTAGGTTGGAGGGCTAGGGTGAATCTGGAGCAAGGTTTGGCTTTAGCATATCGGGATATGCAGTCTCAGGTTATGGATAAGTAATTTCTTGGCATTAATGGCGGTTCTAAAATTTATCATGAGATAATTTCTATTAAATAAATGCAATAAATCCCCAATCAATTTTTAAGACTAGATGAGTCAAAATGACATCCTTGATGGCGAGATGGAAATCTCCCTCCTTGACATCCTGCTTTTTTTAAAAGAGGCCTGGAAGTATTTTTTTGTGTTTGGTGTTCTAGGGCTCGTGATTTCCGGTATTTATTTATTAATTACGCCCCCTCAGTATGAGGTAGTTGCCAATATTGCAATGGTGCGTGCCCCAACACAGTCAAAAGACTCTTTATTGGGGGTAAATGTGGAGGAACCAGCAGCACTCATGATTCGGATGGGTATGCCTGGCGAAATTAATGGTGATGTATTAAGTGCTTGTGGTTTTGAGGTGGGCACCAATATTACCTCCATTTTGAATGGGCCTATTAAATTATCCATTCCTAGAGGGCTAAGCTCGGTAGTAGAACTTAAAGTCGTTCGTCCATCGCCAGAGTTGGCAAAATTGTGTGCAAAAAGTGTTGTTGAATTAATCATTGCATCGCAAGAGCAAATACTGGCATCTTTAGCGAGTCCTTCAGAGGTCAAAAATAAAGCGAGGCTGGTGACTATAGAGGAGCGTATTAGACAAGATAAGGTGTTGCTTGTGAAAGCAGAGCAGCCCAATAGCTCCTTAACGCCAACCTATTTTGCAGTGCTCTCGGACTTACGCGATTTAGAAGATGAGAAGACTAAGCTTGTGGCGAAAGATTCCAGTTATTTTCAGGGATCTCAAGTTCAACCACCACTTTATATGAGTGATAATCCAGTCTACCCAAAAAAACTCATGAGTCTTATAGTGGGGTTCATGGGGGGGATTTGTTTGGGTCTATTGTTTGCTTTGGGTTGTCAGGCGATGGCAAAGTTTAAGCTTAAAGCTCAGGATACTTATGAAGCTTGATCAAGTAGGTGTGGGTGTATGGGATCGGGCATTAGCGGGCCTCATGCTTAATTAGGTATTAAATAAATCAAAATAAATAGCTATCAGCATTTATTAAAAGAAAGCACTCATGAAGATTGCAGTTGTCGGAACCGGTTATGTAGGGTTATCTAATGCAATTTTACTTTCGCAGCATCATGAAGTTATTTCATTAGATATTGTTCCGCAGAGGATTGATTCTCTTAACCGCCGAGTGTCCCCCATTATGGATGGGGAGATTGAGGAATACCTTCAAACCAAAACTCTTAATTTAAAAGCGACTCTGAATAAAGAAGAGGCTTATGTGGGGGCTGACTTTGTCATTATTGCCACTCCTACCGATTACGACGAGGCCACCAACTACTTTAATACGGGTTCTGTTGAGGCGGTAGCACGTGATGTGATGGCGATCAATCCGAATGCGGTGATGGTGATTAAGTCAACCATTCCCGTAGGCTTTGTCGAGCAACTACGCAAGAAAATTGGTAGTAATAATATTATCTTTTCCCCTGAGTTCCTGAGGGAGGGTAGAGCCCTTTACGATAACTTATATCCTTCGCGTATTGTGGTGGGAGAGCAATCTGAGCGCGCTAAAGTCTTTGCGGACCTACTCAAAGAAGGTGCGATTAAGAAAGACATTCCAACGCTTTTTACCAATTCGACCGAAGCTGAGGCGATTAAGCTTTTTGCCAATACCTATTTAGCGATGCGAGTGGCTTACTTTAACGAGCTCGATACCTATGCGGCTATTCATGGTTTAGATACGCGTCAAATTATTGAGGGAGTAGGTTTAGATCCACGAGTTGGCTCGCACTATAACAACCCGTCTTTTGGATATGGCGGCTATTGTTTGCCAAAAGACACCAAGCAGCTCTTAGCGAATTATCAGGATGTGCCTCAAAACTTGATGCAGGCCATCGTAAATTCGAACTCGACGCGTAAAGACTTTATTGCGCAAGATATTTTGAAGTGTAATCCTAAGGTTGTTGGAATCTATCGCCTCATTATGAAGGCGGGATCAGATAACTGGCGCGCTTCAAGCATTCAGGGAATTATGAAACGCCTTAAAGCCAAGGGCGTTGAAGTGATTGTGTATGAACCTATTCTTGGGCAAAAAGAATTCTTTAACTCTGAAGTACTTGATGATTTAAATGGATTTAAAAAGCGTGCCGACTTAATTGTCTCTAATCGTCTAGTTGATGAATTAAGTGACGTGAAGGGTAAGGTTTATACCCGTGACTTATTCGGTGGCGATTAAATCATTTGCACTGAAAGAAAAATACTATGAAAAATTATAATCAAAAAAATAAAATCCTCATCACTGGCGGCGCTGGCTTTCTAGGTTCCCATCTAACCGAAAAGCTCCTCAATAGGGGTAATGATGTTTTGGTAGTCGATAACTTCTTTACAGGCACCAAGCAGAACCTAGCTCATCTCCTGGATAACCCTAATTTAGAAGTGATGCGTCATGATGTGACTTTCCCGCTCTATGTGGAAACCAATCAGATCTATAACTTGGCTTGCCCAGCCTCACCGGTGCATTATCAATACGATCCTGTGCAGACTACTAAAACCAGTGTGCATGGTGCAATCAATATGCTCGGCTTAGCCAAAAGAACACGTGCCCGCATCTTGCAAGCATCTACCAGTGAAGTTTACGGTGACCCAGAAGTACACCCCCAACCAGAAAAATATTGGGGAAAAGTCAATCCGATTGGTATTCGTTCATGCTATGACGAGGGTAAACGCTGTGCTGAAACATTATTCTTTGACTACAACCGACAGCATGGTCTCGATATTAAAGTTGTACGCATTTTTAATACCTATGGCCCTCGCATGCACCCCAATGATGGTCGGGTGGTGAGTAACTTTATTGTGCAAGCGCTGCAAGGTAAAGACATCACCATTTACGGTGATGGACAGCAAACTAGAAGTTTTTGCTATGTCGATGACTTAATTGATGCGATGGTCAGAATGATGAACTCAGAAGATGGCTTTACAGGCCCGGTGAATATCGGGAACCCCGGTGAGTTCACCATGCTCCAATTAGCCGAAACAATCTTTAGGCTCTCTGGCAGTAAATCCAAGATCATTTATCAACCTCTACCATCAGATGATCCAAAGCAACGTCAACCGAATATTGAGCTAGCTAAAGCTAGGCTTGGTTGGCAGCCTAAGGTTAATCTGGAGGATGGGCTGAAAGAGACGATTACTTACTTTAGGAAAATTCTTGAATTGGATTAGGGTCTTAGCGACTCGTTGCTTCTGCTGTAGGGCCGCGTATAAATTTAAGGTATGGAGTTCATTATGAAGAGACTTATATTTGGTCTGGATGGAACACTGTGTCATACGTTAAAAGGGGACTATGAGAGTGCTACGCCTGATTTTAATATTATTGATGGGCTGAGAAAATACAAGTCACTCGGCTTTGAAATCATAATTAGTACCAGTAGAAATGTACGACATATAGCGGATCTATAGGTAAGATAAACGCTAATACATAGCCCGTGATAGTGGCTTGCATATTTTGCATATGCATGTATGGTTAGTTGCATTAAATAAAGTTCATTTCGATATTTTTAGTGGGGGTGAAGTAAGTTGAGCGAGCGTACCATGGTTGGGGATAGCAACCTTTTTAGGTTGCTATCAAGGCTAAGAAACCATATTTCAAGTCGCCGTCAACGGCAATTTGGTCTATTAATTTTTTTAATGTTGATTGCCTCCGTTGCAGAGGTAGTATCGATTGGCGCTATCGTTCCTTTTTTAGCCGTACTCTCTTCCCCAAGAGTTTTCTATGAGCATGCCTATTTAAAACCATTTTATGGTTGGCTTGGGTTATCCAGCCCCTCAGAATTGCTCTTACCGTTCGCAATCTTTTTTTGTTTAGCAGCTCTTTTATGTGGGTTGATTAGGTTGGCATTGCTTTGGGCGACTACAAAACTGTCTTTTGCGATGGGGGCAGACTTAAGTATGGATATCTATCGAAAAACTTTGTATCAGCCCTATCCTACACACATCTCACGAAATAGCAGTGAGATAGTTGCTGGCATCTCTGCCAAAGTCGGTTCTGTAATTTACGACATACTTACACCGTTTTTAACTGCATGTTCATCGGTCATTATTTTAGTATTTATTACTATTGCCTTGATAATTTTGAACCCATTAATTGCGGTCAGCGCAATTCTCGGGTTTTCAATAATTTATTCGTTAATCATTGCGCTAACAAAAAAATATTTAATGATTAATAGCGCTAGAGTTTCATTTGAAGTTTCACAAGTTATAAAAGCTTTGCAAGAAGGGTTGGGAGGAATTCGAGATGTTCTGATTGATGGAACTCAAAATTTTTATTGTCAGATATATCAAAGGGCTGATTTAGCGTTACGCAAAGCACAGGGTAGCAATCAATTTATCAGTGGAAGCCCAAGGTATATCGTTGAGGCCTTGGGAACATTTTTAATAGCTGGTCTTGCTTATATGTTGGTTGTACGTGAGGGCGATGGTAGTGTAGCGCTTCCAATGCTAGGGGCACTCGCGTTTGGTGCGCAAAGGCTTCTTCCAATGGTGCAGCAAATTTACAGCGCAATGTCTAACGCTAGGGGTGCGCAGCATAACCTAAGGGATGCGATTGCATTGCTTGATCAGCCAATGCCAAAAGTTCAAAATCGTGATCATAAGAGAGGGCTTCAATTTAATGTGGGTGCTCGTTTTAATGGGGTAAGTTTTCGTTATGGCGACCAAACCCCTTGGATTCTTACGGATATTAATTTAGAGGTAAAAAAAGGCTCGCGAATTGGTTGCATAGGAAAAACTGGCAGCGGGAAAAGCACCCTTTTGGATATATTCATGGCGTTATTAATCCCTACCAAAGGGGATTTTATAGTGGATGACATTGTTATTAACAAGGAAAATTCGCATCTTTGGCAATCGCTTATTGCCCATGTACCACAGGCAATTTACCTTGCCGACGCATCAATTGCTGAAAATATTGCTTTTGGAATACCAAGGGAGCAGATTGATTTCCAAAGGGTTCGTATTGCTGCAAAGCAAGCGCAGATCTCGCAAGTAATTGAATCTTGGGCTGATGGATATGAGACCAAGGTGGGAGAGCGAGGGGTTCGTTTATCGGGTGGCCAGCGGCAAAGGATTGGGATTGCTAGAGCCTTATATAAGCAGGTGGAGATCATTATTTTCGATGAGGCTACCAGCGCACTCGATGCAGAAACTGAAGAGTCTGTGATGAGGGCTATTGGAGGTCTTAGTAAAGATCTTACGATTTTCATGGTTGCCCATAGGTTTAGTACCTTGAGATCCTGCGATTCTATTATTGAACTTGAGGGTGGCTCAATTAAGTCTATAAAGACTTACGAACAAATTTTTCATCAAGGCAATTAAGTTGTGAGTAGAAAATTTATAAAATTAGAACAGGTTTTATATAAATGAAGCTAACCATTTTCTTTCATTTATACAAAGGGCGCTCTGGACTGCCTTTGTCAATTGAATACATCAAATTACTGTATAAATTTGTCCCAAAAATTTCAATAGACATCAAAATATATTCATATGCATTATCTGCCGAGGAAGTAATTTTTTTAAAAAATGAACTTAGTATGATTGGCTCAAAATTTATAGAGATATCATTCGAATCGGTGCCTGAGAATTGCGAAAGCGAAATACCAACGCTTAGGCGACTTAAAAACTATGTTGAACATTCGGCGCTCGATGATGAATATATTATGTATTTGCACTCGAAGGGCGCAAGTTACGCCGACCCAATACAAAGCAAAAATATCGCCAACAGCTCAATATTGGCGATATGTGCAATGCTTCAGGAATTGTCTTCTGGATCACCCATTCAAGATGAGTACAACTGTTTCGGACCATTCTTGAGTCTAGGGGTGTTTCGACGCTATGACTATATGTCACTGGCATATTCTGGAAACTTTTGGTTTGCCAAGGCTAGCTATCTAAATTCTTTAAGTTTTCCAGCTGCCCCCATGATTGACTCCTATTTCAATCGACACTTGGCTGAAGAGTTCGTTGGATTAAAGGGTGATGCAAGCTCAATGTTTAATATTTTGGATGAGAGTCTGCTCGATCAAGAGGAATTGGGTCAGGAACAATTTGTTAAAAATTTAAGAGAGCAAATTCGATTATTTTTTCGTGCATCGCAAGCGGATAGAAGTTCGGCAAATAATAAATTGAACGATCAAATAACTGCCCTCTCCACGCAACAGGCCTTGTATTCGAAAGGCAGGATTTTTTGGAGCTTGAGGCGCCGTCTCTTTGGAAATGGCAGTTATTTGAGGAGGTTAAAGTTATTGAGTTATTTATTGGACATAATATTTAGGTGGCATTCCTGCGAGCTTTATCGATTTTACATACTGCCATCACATTGGTCGGTGCTAGCTGGGCTTTCTAATATTAGGAAAGTTAGTGATATGACGGCTGGTAATAATCGCGAGATTTTCCCGTGAATAATCTAAGATTGAATACGCCGGTAGTCCTCATTATCTTTAATAGGCCCGAACTTATCAAAAAAGTTTTCTTGGAGATTTCAAAGGTAAAGCCCAAAAAACTCTTGATCATTTCAGATGGGCCAAGACCTGAAGTTAAGGGCGAGATTGATAGAGTCATGCAATCAAGGAGCATCATCAACAATATAGATTGGGAATGTAGTGTTGATTTAAATTTTTCAGATATTAATCTTGGTTGCAAACAAAGAGTATCGTCCGGCCTCGATTGGGTTTTTAGGTTAGTCCCAGAGGCGATTATTCTCGAAGACGACTGTCTTCCTGAAGAAAGTTTTTTCTATTTTTGCCAAGAAATGCTATCCCGCTATAGGGATGAGCCTACCATTGGAATGGTAGGGGGTACAAATTTTCTTCCTGAGGGATTTATCAAGAATCAAAGCTATTACTTTACTAAATATAGCCATATTTGGGGATGGGCTACTTGGGCTAATCGATGGAATGGTTTCTATGATGTTGAAATTAAAAGTTTTCCAAATTTTGATTTAAAAGTTACTTGTCAAACTCCTAATGAGAAAAAATATTGGCACAAAATATTCTCCAGAGTTTTTCGAGGGGAAATTGATACGTGGGATTATCAGTGGACATTCGCAAATTGGCAGTCATTAAGAATGAATATTCTGCCAACCAAGAATTTAATCTCCAATATTGGTTTTGGAGACTTTGCCACGCATACAAATAGCTACAGTAAATTGGCAGATATGCCTACTTACCCACTTAATTTTCCGCTGACTCATCCATCATCTTTGGTGGCGAATGTAGTTGCTGATGAATTTGTAGATAGAGAGTTTATACGCTTATCTTTGTATAGGCGTATAGCCAATAAGACTGCATGGATGTTAAGTAGAGTTATTAGCACCTTATGAAGATTGCCTTTGATTCGCAGATATTTTGCGCGCAAGAATTCGGCGGCATTTCTCGTTATATTTGCGACCTAGTTCAGACTTTAGAGGGGCAGGAAGATTTAGATCTACAGATTGTGGCCCCTTTTAGTATTAACGCCTATCTTAAAAAAATTTCTGGTTCAATTTTTTACGGCTTTCAGATTAAAAAATCAAAGTATCGCACCGTCAATGTTGCATGGAGGATATTGGGCTTATTGACCGGTAACCTGCTACTTTATGTCATTCGGCCTGATGTGATTCATGAAACCTATTACTCAACCTTTCCATTGGGGTCAAGAGGTGTAAAAAGAGTCTTGACTATCCATGACATGATTCATGAGAAGCTCCCTGATGACGTCACATCATCCAAACGCCTGAGTGAAAATAAAAGAAATGCTGCTCTTCGGGCTGATCATATTATTTGTAATTCCCACTCAACTCAAAACGATGTCGTGGAAATTCTTGGAATTCCTATTGAGAAGACGACGGTAGTGTATTTGGGTTTGAGTCCAAAGGTTGGAAGGGGGTCAGATCTCACGAGGGCGATTCAAACGCTTCCAGATCAATACTTGTTATTTGTTGGAGCTAGAGCGGGATATAAAAATTTTAAGGGGTTTATTGAGGCATTTGCTAGTTCAGTTTTTTTATTATCAAATTATGAAATTTTGTGTTTTGGTGGTGGTGCATTAACTGAGAAAGAATTGACTCATTTAACAGGGTTGGGACTTAATGCAGCTCAAGTTAAGCAGATGTCTGGAGATGACGCATTACTCTCGGAGTGCTATGCAAAAGCCTCGGCATTGATATACCCTTCATTTTATGAGGGGTTTGGACTCCCACCTCTTGAGGCAATGGCAAATGACTGTCCGGTGATATGTAGCGATACCAGCTCAATACCTGAAGTGGTTGGTGATGCTGGTACATATTTTGATCCAAATAGCTCTTCTCAAATGGCGGAAGTGATGGAGTCTCTCCTACAGTCAGAGGATATGCGTGAAAAACTAATTAAGAATGGCCAGAGCCGTATCGCACAATTTACAATCGAGGAATGTGCTCGGAAAACTGCAGATGTCTATAGAAAAATACTTAAATAAATCTATATCTTCAAAGATCGGATATGTCTTAAGCTACCATGGAGTGCTATCGTGAAAATTTCAATAATTACGGTTGTTCTCAATGGAGAAAAGACAATTTCTAAAGCGATGGAGTCTGTTGGGAATCAGCTTAATTGTGATATTGAGCACATAGTGGTTGATGGAGGATCATCCGATGCTACATTATCGCTTCTGGAAAAATACAAAGATCAAATTTCAATCTTGGTTTCTGAGCCCGATCGCGGGATTTATGATGCCATGAATAAGGGTATTCGTTTGGCAACCGGTGATGTTATTGGTTTTTTAAATTCTGATGATATCTATATGGGTAATGAAATTGTTTCCCTGGTTTCAAGATGCCTGAAAGATCATGACGTCGATGCAGTTTATGGTGATTTAGAGTATTTTGTAGAAGCTGCTCCTGCTAAAGTCTGTAGAACATATAGATCTGACCGTTTTTCACCTAACAAACTATCAATGGGATTGATGCCAGCACATCCAACTCTATTTCTCCGTAGACAGGTATATCAGAAATTTGGACTGTTTGATCCTTCATATCAGATTGGCGGAGACTTTGAATTTATTGCTAGAATATTCAGAGATGAAAAAATTCGTTCACATTACATTCCAAAGGTAATGGTAAGAATGCAGTTAGGAGGCATAAGTACAAGCGGTCTCCGTAGTACGCTATTGCTCCTAAAAGAAAATCTACGAGCATGTAGAGCGAATGGCATTCCTACGTCTTATTTTAAATTGCTAACTAGATACCCTGAAAAGTTCTTGGAATTCTTTTAATGAGAAAGCCATCTCAAATAAAGTAACTCTTTGTTTTTTCCGAATTGGTAGATATGGTGAGAATAAGGCGAATTAGGTAAACATCTAGCATTAGATGGTGAGCAACTCTCTGCATACTTTCTTCAATCTCATCTAAGATGATTTTTAGTGGAATCTATCCTCTATTGAGAATTTTAAATAAATGATTGAATTGATTAACGTAGCATTAATTTTTTTTAACAGCAGATACCTGATTACAGATGATAAAAAATCCTAAATATTCAATTGTTATTCCCGCAAAAAATGGTGGAAAGTATCTGCAGGCATGCGTCCAATCGATCTTATGCCAGCAGGGTGATTATGAGCTCATTATTAGCGATGACCATTCTTTGGATGGTACCCCGGAATTTCTAGCTAGCTTGAGGCATCCCAGCGTTACGGTGCTCTCACCGCCAGAATCATTAAGCATGACTGAGCACTGGGAATGGGCTCTATCTCATACCGCTGGAGAGTGGTTAATTTTTGTTGGGCAGGATGATGGTTTGCAAAGTTATTTTTTTGAACATGCTGAGTGTTTAACTAAATCTGCTCAAAAGCATAATGTCAGGGCAATTATGTCTAGTAGGGCATATTTTTTTTGGCCAGGATGTGAGTTTTTTTATGGTGATACAGCTGTTTCTTACCGAGCATTTAGACATGAGAAAATTTATAGTGCCAAATGGCAGGCGTTAAGATCGCTATTAAGTTTTCAGCATTATTTTGAGATGCCTCATATGTATACAAGCTCGCTTTTCCATCGAACTTTATTGGATGATGCGAAATCAAAGATGGGTGGCAAAATATTTAATGCTCATCCACAGGATGCGAATTTAGCCGCAATTGCTTGTAGTTTAGATTCACGCTATTTAAAGTCTTTTATTCCGCTTGGGTGGGTTGGTAGCTCTCCAAAGAGTGCTGGAATGGCCGTGAGTTCTACTGCATCCAGTATTGAGGGCGTAGATCATCAGGATTTATTAACGATTAAGCTGGAGTATGAAAAAAGAATAACTTCAAGCCAAATTGAATATGATTATCGTGCCGCGGATTTCGGCTTTGGGGATAATGCAATTTATTTCTGGCAGGCTCTATTGCGTACACCTAAGTTGAGAGGTGAGGCATGGAATAGATTTTTGGAGTCTGTATTTCTACAGCGATTGATTTTTTCTTCAGTCCTATTGAGGCATTTTCTCTTTATAGGTGATTCGAAGGGTATGAATAAATACAAGGAGATTTTACGTAGAAATCACTATACATACCTATCAGCTTTATTAATAGCCTTTGCAATAGCACCATTTCATTTGGGCGTTTTTTTGGTTGACATACTATCAAAGAGAGTTATTCCTGCAGTATTTTTTCCGAAGCAAGTTAGCTTTCATGCTACTTGGAAGCGAGATATTTCCATAACATTGGCAAAGGCATCCCGGATTTGTAAAGTTTTAGTTAGTGGCTTGCTGTAGCAGTCAAAAAACTTTCTAGCCTGATTTAATGGCGCACATTAATCATCAGTGTTGGTCTAATATTAATTAGAGGCAATTTTTATTAGTTTAATGTTACTTAAGCTATAGGATCGCTCGACGATGGAGGTGATGTTGGTTGAGTGTGTGAAAAAATGTTGCTTACTAACAGTTGTAATTGCTTAAGATATCAATTGATGCCAGTCAACAGGACCTTATTCTGTCAAGCATCTGTAGTATCCCCTCAGATTCGTACATTTAAGAAGTTGAGTTTTCTGTTGTTTATGGCAGTATTTACAACAGGAGAATCAATATGAAAAAGTCACGATTTACAGAGACCCAAATCATGGAAGCCCTAAAACGGGTCGATGCTGGCCTAGCAGTGCCTGACATTTGCCGTGATCTGGCTATTAGCATGGCTACTTTTTACAATTGGCGCTCTAAATATGGCGGCATGGACACCTCGATGATGGCTCGCATGAAAGAGCTTGAGGCTGAGAATGCCAGACTTAAGAAGATGTACATTGAAGAGAAGCTGAAGCCGGAGATATTGAACGAGGCCATCATAAAAAAGTGGTGAGGCCGTCCCACAGATGTGAGATGCCCCAAAAGGCAGTATCTGAGTGCAATATATCAATCAGGTTAGCTTGCGATATCTTTAGCCTGAGCCAGACCTGCTATCGCTATGAAGCCAAGCACAATGAAGAGAACGAACTCATTGCTAATTGGCTCATCCGCTTAACGGATAACAACCCGAACTGGGGCTTTGGTCTTTGCTATTTATATCTACGCAATATCAAGAACTTCACATGGAACCACAAGCGGATCTACCGTATTTATAAGGAGTTAGAATTCAATTTACGCATTAAGTCTCAAGCGTCTGGGAGTGATAAGCCTGACGCCTTGGTTGTTCCTCTGGGTACGAACCAAGTCTGGCCAATCGTCCCACGGGATTCCCTTCGGTCATTTTATGCATGACCAGCTAGAAGACGGCAGATCTATCCGCTTGTTCAATGTGATTGACGACTTCAATCGAGAGGCTCTGGGTAGTGAAGTGGACTTCTCTTTGCTAGAACAAGAGTGATCAGAGCATTAGATCAAATCATTGCTTGGCGAGGCAAACTATCAGTCATGCGAGCAGACAATGGGTCGGAACTCATTAGTGGTTTGCTCTTAGCTTGGGCTGCTAAGCAGCACATCCACATACAACATATCCAGCCTGGTAAACCACAGCAAAATGCTATGTGGAACGCTTTAATCGCACAGTAAAGTACGAGTGGTTATCGAAGCACTACTGGCAAGGTATTGATGAAGTTCAAGAGTTCGCAACGCAATGGATGTATAAATAGACCAAAGGGAATCCCGCGGGACAATCATCAACGTCCAAACATGGCATTGGGCGGCATCACCCCGAAACAGCGACTGGCCATGGTTGCTTAACTAACTCTACTTCTGAGAGCGGTGGTTAATGGGGGAATTACCGTTAGCTAAGGACGTAGGCTTTTGTAAAGTTCTGTAGTACCGAAAAACTTATCTGGGGCCATTAAAAACAAACCCCTCTAAATGCAATGATTTAATATAGCAATGCTCTAAATAGTATTACTATTAAATAGACAGTAGTTACCCCTCAAGTATCCTTCTTCCTATCTGGGGGGGGGCTAATGAAATACTGGTGAGGATCAATGCACATTCTCTTTACGAAAAAGGTAATAAGAAAATTGGAGACGGTTTGCGTAAATTAATTTATTTAAGATTCCCTAGGTTAGATGTGTATTTTATTTCCTTTTCTTTCTTCGCAACGCTTTTTGTATTATTTTTAAATTATGAATCCAGGCAAAGTGGCTTTTTTATAACCAATGCCTTGATAATCTTGATATGTTTAGTGGGTTTATTCCTTAGGCCCAATGAGCTCTTCAGTTTAAGAAAAATAGTTTATGTATTCTTCCTTATATTTTTTGGTTTTATTCCATTAAATGATATTTATCATGAGAATTTATATTGGGGTGGTTTAAGTATGGATAATATAAATTATTTCATTACTAATATATTTATATTAATAGGCCTCATATTTTTTATAATGGGCTGTAATTTTAATATAAAAGAAAATTATAACTTTAAATTTAACTTTAATTCCGATTCAATTTTTATTGGCAATGACTTAGAGTCATGTTACAAATCACTTGGAATTTTATTAATTTCTATTTTTATAAGTATTATTATATTCAATAATTATAATTACTCATATTTTGATTTATTATTGCGTGCAAAGAATGCTGATTTAATTTGCATCCAAATGGATTGTCAATCTCAGTCATTTAATTCTGAAATTTTTGACTATTTTATACGACCAATACCTTTTTTAATTTTTTTAATATACTGGGTCTATCGCCCTCAGTTAAAGATGCGCTGGTTCTCAACAATCCCAGGGTTAATTGGTGGGATTTTATTTTTTATTGCGATAATTACCAATGCGCCTACAGCCCTACCTAGATTTCTAGTGGCTACACTTTATATTCCTTTGTTATTAATATTTTTTAGAAAAATATTTTTTCGGAGATATATTTTTACCGTAACTCTAATTATTTCACTTTTCTTGATTTTCCCTTTTTTAGATAATTTTAGATATTATTATTCTCCCAATTTTCAACTTGGTATAAATTTTGATTTTTTGAATTCTGGTCATTTCGACGGATATCAAAATTTTGTAAGGGCAGTTTCGATCAGTTTGGTTACCTATGGATATCAACTATTGGGTGTGATTTTATTTTGGTTTCCTAGGAGTTATTGGCCCAATAAACCAGAGGGCTCTGGATTTTTATTAGCCCATTTGGAGAATTTATCGCTAGATAATATTTCTTTTCCATATATTGCAGAGGGCTATGTAAATTTTGGTATTTTAGGAGTCTCTATTTTTTGTATTGTATTGGGTTTAGTAGTTTCTAGGATGGATTACGTTTTCTGGAGTAAAAATCAGTTTTATTTTGGAAGATTTTATTTCGTACTATACCTTTTATCAATAGGATTGCTCTTCATGATATTGCGAGGAAATTTATTATCTTCTTTTGCCTATTCAGTTAGTGTTTTGGCATCTTATTATTTTAGTTTTCGAATTGTTAATTTTATTTTAAGCTGTAAATTTAAATGATCTATTGTATGAAATATTGAGATACCATTAAATCTAAAGGCATAATTTGTATCATCCCCCTATGAAGGTATTTTTTTACGCCTAGTTGTTTTAATCATTTTTTAGATTTCGATTTATTGCGCATTTAAGTCGGTAGCATATTAAAAAATTAATATCTAAAAATAAATTTAATCCATAAAATTAATATTAATTCAATCCTTAAAAATACTAATTTTGTTTAAAAAATATTGAAAATCTTGATAAAATTAACGGCGATCCTTGAAAAGGTGTATTAGAAAAGTGAATTTTTTTTATCAGTCTAGTAAAAATATTAATCCAGCTTATAGATTTGATATAGATGGCCTAAGAGCTATTGCTATAACCGCAGTTCTTACCTACCACATATTTCCAAATATCTTGCGCGGTGGATTTATAGGCGTTGATGTTTTCTTTGTGATATCTGGATTCCTTATATCAACGAATATTATTAGTCAATTAGATAATGGAAAATTTAATTTTTTTGATTTCTATGTACGCAGAGTAAATAGAATTTTCCCTGCATTAATTATTGTATTGACTGCCTGTATTATTTTTGGGTGGATTTTATTGTTGCCAGATGAATATAAGCAGCTAGGTAAACATATCTTATCTGGCGCCACTTTTACCTCTAATTTTATTTTATGGAATGAGGCTGGCTATTTTAATAACTCCAGCTTGACTAAACCATTGTTGCATCTTTGGAGCCTTGGAATAGAAGAGCAATTTTATATTTTATGGCCACTCTTGGCTGTCTTGATTTATAAATTTAAACTCAATTTTGTAGCGATAATTATTTCAGTTATCCTTGTATCGTTTTCCCTAAATCTATATTGGGTTGGCTTATCGGATATATCTTCGGCCTTTTACTTGCCCCAAGCTAGATTATGGGAGTTGCTTTCTGGTGGCTTACTAGCATGGTTAATATTGCGATTAAAAAGCTATCCCAATGAATATTTAACTCAGCTACTGACCAAAATTCTTGGGAGGGCGGGAGCTACGGGAGTTGTTTTATTAAGGGAGATCTTATCAATATTTGGCTTTCTTTTACTGGTTTTAGGGGTTTTTGTAGTAAATGAAAAATATTTCCCTGGTTGGTGGTCTTTGATACCAGTTTTTGGCACCCTTTTAATAATAGTTGCGGGCACTGATGCTTGGGTAAACCGCATTTTTTTATCAAGTCGACCTATGGTTTTAGTTGGCTTAATTAGTTATCCACTTTATTTGTGGCACTGGCCGTTACTTTCATTCGTGTACATAACCGAAGGCCACGCGCCATCAGTATTCATGGGCTTAATAGTCGCTTTCCTTTCCTTTTTTTTGGCATTTCTTACATATGATTTTATAGAGAAACCATTAAAATACATTAACTCTCTAAGGTTTAAGAGTGCAATTTTAATGTGCCTGCTCATTAGCATGGGCTGCATTGGGTTCTCTATTTATAAGGGCGATGGCCTCCTTTTCCGATTTAGTAATCTTGCTCCTGATTTGAGGTTGAGAATAGATAGGGTTGCAAATGCCTGGAAATCTAGAGGCTACCAAAATCCAGAGGGATCTTTTAATGATAAAAGATATGAATTTTTAAGAATTGGCAAAAAAGATTCAGAATCAATTCTGTTCATTGGCGACTCACACATGGTGCAATATTGGGGCGGTATTGCCAAAGCCTATAAAAATAGCAAAATCAATCCTTACAATAGCTCGGTGATGTTTGCGAGTCTTAAATTTCCACCTTTAATTGATATTAATTTGGCTTCTGACCCATCAATTAAGACTGTAATATTCTCTTATTTTTGGGCATTAGATTATCAAAGTGACAAAGTAGCTCGTTCTGAGCGGTGTTGTGGTAATGGTAAGAATGGAAGGGTTGGCACAAATGATCACCCGTACTTAAATGAGCAGCAACTCAATTCAATTGACCAGAGTCTGATTGCTGCTGCCAAATTATTTAGAAGTCATGGGAAAAGGGTGTACTTTTTATTGGACAATCCATTTGGCTCAGAGTTAGATCCCCAATCAATGCTTCTAAGATCATGGAGTGGCTTTTTTATTCCTAGTCAAAAAATCTTAACGAGGAAGCAGGCTCTTGGTAGATCTGAGCCAATTAGATCAAGAATTATTAATGCAGCAAGGCAATCTGACTCAATGGTCATTGATCCTTTTGCCTATCTTTGTAATGACGATACTTGTCCTGCATTTTCGCCCGAGGGTGAGTTGCTATATAAGGATTATGATCATCTATCTGTATTTGCATCTTCCTATAAAACCCACTATTTGGATGTTGTGTTTCTGAAATAGTGTGGGTGTGACCTGTCCTGGGATTTTCAGACCAAACTCTTTTAGAGACAATGACTCCTTCAACCTAAGGAGCAGGTATCAAGAGAGCACGGTTTTCAGACGAGCAGATTGTTCGGATATTGCAAGAGGCAGATCGTAGTCCGATTGCAGAAGTTGCTAAGCGTCATGGGGTCAGCGAACCCTCCATTTACAG
>Ga0316228_1002169_pt1 | contig 17891 bp, 15 predicted proteins | sample TBH18021metaG_FD_206005 | JGI IMG/M metagenome (GOLD analysis project Ga0316228, IMG submission 206005) | Freshwater microbial communities from Trout Bog Lake, Wisconsin, USA - TBH18021 | ecosystem: Environmental > Aquatic > Freshwater > Lake > Hypolimnion/Profundal zone | place: USA: Wisconsin... | reverse complement strand
TCCCAACTCAAGCGCAGCTAAACCCCATCGACAACCCCATGACTGACCTTAAGTCTCAACTTAAAAACCACCTAACCAAGAGTGTTGATTCCGACTTAATTGCTCGTATTGAGAAGATGGCTGCATCGAAATTTTTACTAGAGATCAAGGAGTTTGACTCGGTTGAGGACATTGCTCATCACGTCAGAAAAACTCTCTCCTTAGCAGTGTTAGATGAGTTTGCAGAAAATGGGCCCAGCCTCATTACGAACTGGGCTTTAGGCTTACTTCAGTTTCCAGCCCTATTGCTCCCATTGCAAAACAAGCAATCGAAAAAGCAAATCGATCGACTCAAAAAATTCTATTGCGCTTTCCTTGCCCGATTACTCAAAGTTTTAAAAACGCAGGCCTCGACTAAGAGTGATGGAATTCGCGCAATCTTTGAGCTGACGGATCAATGGCGCTTAGATTACGAGCAAATTACCCACACCGGATTTACTGAAACAGCTGACATTCGCGTTACCCTGCCAGAACCCAATGCCTTCGCCCAAGAAAACGAAGCAGGCTACCTTTGCTTAATGCACATTCTTTCTGCTTTTGAAAAGGGTGAGCTGTCAGCTATTGCCTGGCGAGAGCTCAGTCCCCAGGCGCAATTTGGTGGATATCTGTTCTTTGTTATTTGCCTCTCTGGCGTAACAACCCACTCCCAGCTCAAAGTGATAGCCAACATGAGTCTTATGAGGCAATCGCTTGATACGCCATTGAGCAGCCTTTTACTTCCGATTGATTCAAGCCTACGTTTAGGTGAGGTCTACGATACCCAGAAACTGGAGTCAGGAGAAAATCAAACAGAGCGGTGGATACCCGATCCAGTGAGCGCCGGTCTTTACCAACGCCTGCGTAAAAACTGGAAGTTTGCATCACCAGACTCCACCTTTAACAACAAGTGCATCCAGGAATTTTTGGGTACTCTCAAAACCATGCTGCATGAGCAAAGCAGCTCTAGTAAATCATCTTTATCCGGCGGTCAGATTTATTTGCTAAAGCATGCCCTGCAGCACTTCACCAATATCTCTTTGCTCATTAGCGCTAGCAAAACCTACCAACGCCGCACTTTACCCGCCTATGTTTGGCATCGTTTAGCGGGCAATTTTGATACTAAGGGCTTGGGATATCCGAGCCTGCAGCGCTTAAACGTTATTAAAATCGCGCCTCAAAAAACGCTGGGTAAGCCAGCGAAAGTGAAAATAACCCCCACTGATGAATCTGACAGCGAGGAACAGATCAATCCATATCCAACCATGGATCTAGATCTGCAAAATCATTGGGCGCAGTCCATCCTCGATATTGTCGATGAGTTTTCCAAGACCAAATGCGATGCACCAACAGCCATCGCACAACTCGAACAAAACAAGGTACCACTGGAATTACCCCCAGAGACAGTATTTCCACTGCTTTCTGATTGGGTCGGATGGCTCATTACCAATACCAATGCCAATGAGAAAAATCGTGGGGAACTAGAGCTTGTCAACATCTTCCTACCACCCATGGTGCAATCTTATGAGATGTATGCCGATTTTCAAGACATGGATGCCGAAAGTGGCATTGATGAATACGATATTCTAGAGACTGAATCACGCTACAACAAAAAGAATCAAGAAAAGCTGCGCCAGGCATGGAACTCTTTTTTCCAATACCTCATTGAGATTGGGCAGATTGAAAAGAATCAATTTACCCCGATTAAAAAAGATTCCAAGTTATCGCGGGTCGGCAGCGCCTATATTAGCGAGCCCGAGTTTGAGCTCGCGCGAGAAACGCTCTACTCCCAAAATGTGGATTCACCGCAATTGCGTAATATTTGCCTAGTGGTGCTCACCCTAGCGTATCGATTGGGATTGCGTCGGTCTGAAGTAGTCAAGCTCTCTACAGCTCACATCTCCTTTCTAAATGGTGCGATGTGTGGCCTATCGGTGCAGTGGTGGGTGGAGCGCGGCCTGAAAACAACCTCGTCAACCAGAATCATTCCTATCAAGGCCTTACTGAGTGAGAGAGAAATGCTGTGGCTTGAACTGATCACTGCAGCCAGAGCACGAGGCTTATGGAGTAAGGCCGATCTGTTGCATGCATCAATCGAGGAGCTTAAGAAATACATCAAGAATTGCAAAGCATATCCGCCCAACACGATCCATAACTTTCTCTTTATTGAGGACAGCTATCTAGGCCAAAGAAACAAAGCAACTGCGCAAGTTGATAAGATCATCACGCTTATTCACGAAGCCCTGAGGGCGCCAGGAGGATCCGCAGCGAAATTACGCTTTCATCACTTAAGACACTCTTGTGCTTGCAATACCTCCTTGCTCTTACAGGGAGAACATTTACCCAATTCAAAAAAATACCTTTTTAATTTGATCTATGGCAATCCCAATGCCATTGAGGAATTAAATGCGCTGTATAGAGGGCCTTTAGCAGTCGACTTTTCAAATATTCAAGCACGCATCGATGACTTTGAATTGCGCAGCACTAAGGCAAGAGAAGTATTGCTTGCAGGAGATGACTCTTCGGGTTCAGACTTGTATGCCGTCTCGCGCTTGCTAGGACATTCTTCGCCGATGACCACATTGACCAGTTACATTCATGTGACAGATCTCTTGGTGGGAGCCTTTTTAAACGAACGCTTTTGCGCTTTTCCTGAGCGGCTCCAGTTAGCTATTCATCCGGACTTTAAATCGCAATTGGAAGATCGCAAGAAATCCCTAGAGGATATGCAAGCGGAGGTAACGCTTCTGAGTGCCAAGGTACTGGGTAGACCTAAAAAGATAAGAATAATTAAGCTCAAAATGCCCAAGCAAGCTAAGCCCTCTAAGACAGACTTTTAGTCGTCCACATACTCCATTACATCTTGAACTTTGCAATCGAAGAACTTGCAAAGCTTTTCGATGTTGTGGGTAACGGTACCGTAATTGCGTGTATTGATCATTTTCGATAGGGTCACTCTATTGATACCAGTAGCGCTGGCTAGTTCGAGCAAAGTCACCCTTTGACCGTCTTTGAATTGCTTTTCAGCAATCAACTCTTGTATACGAAATCGAATCATTATTTATATATCTTAACCGATGTTCATATTTCCTTGCTTTTTTGGAATACTTATGTTAATCTATATTTACATTAGAAGTAATAGATAAATATTTGCATACATAAAGGTATTTTAAGCATGATGACTAGTCCTGATAACCACACCAATTCCCCTGCAACCCTAGATGATTGGCACGACTTTCTGCAAATTCCACCCGTATCCCGGCTGGTGAGTAATTCCATTTCAGTAGACCTGGAGCACTCAGGAGCACAAGCGCATTACGCTACGCTCTATGGGGAAGGCAAAGAGTTGGCGGTGCAATGGAACGAATCGATTGGCAGCCCACTGATTCACGGTCATCCGCTGGTGAAAATTATCCCCAGAAATCTCAGCGTACTGTTTGATGGTGGAGCAGTGCTGATAGAGCAACTGGAGATCCTAAAAAGCCCACTTGTATCTATTAATGCATTCAGCACCGCCCTGCCCTCTTGGTTTGATAATCTAGAGTTACGCGATAAGGCCATCGTCTGTTGGAATTGGCTTGATGAAAAGAATCGCCTACTTTTAAATTCCTTACTGCACGATGATGCCTTTTTCAAACGCTTTTGCGAGGGGCCCAGCTCAACAAGCAATCATCATGCCTACCGCAATGGCAACCTAGAGCACACGATTGAAGTCATTCACATTGCCACGCTCAATTGCCTGCATGTCCATAATGCCAATTATCAGCTGGCCCTTATCTTTGCATGGCTGCATGACATTGGCAAAGCAGATGAATACCAATCCAGTAATTCACCAGATAAACAATACAAACTGACTTCCGCCGGCTATCTGCACGGCCATCAAATGACAGGCTTTTACAAGTTATTGGAAGCGCGCACCAAATATGCCTCCGAATATCCAGAATCAACTTTTAATCATTTGCGCCACCTAATGACAGCACGTATGAGTAGCGACCCACTGAACTATCGCAACGCCCAAATGATTGAGTATGACTTAGTCCAGTTAGCAGACATACTCTCGGCTAAGGGTAACTTACACAGCGATGCCTTTTGTGGATTGCCTTTTGGCAGACATCCATTCCTGGGGAACAGCAAAACCCCGAACTTTAGATATGAACTCTAAGGAGAGTGCCATGAGCAACTCAGAACGTAACTTAAAAGCAAGGGCAGCGCTTGCTGAAACCCTAGTAAGAATTGATGGAGCCTATGCTCCAGCAAGTATTCGCGCATACAAAGCCGACTTTAATGAGCTGATTAACTTTTGCGATGAAGAAGAGGAAGATGCGTTACCCACTCACCCTCAGACGATTGCAAACTTCATTGTGAAAATGAGTAACGGCAAGAGATCGTCAGCCAGCATTCGAAGAGCAGTAGCCGGTATTGCAACCATTCACAAACTCAATCGCTATCCAGACCCAACTAAAGATCCAGATGTTGTTCTAGAAATGCGTAGAATGCATCGCAAGTTAGGTCGCTCTTGTAGTCAGGCTGGCAGTATCAATACAGATACTTTGGACAAGTTACTATCGGCTACCGATGATTCTATTAGAGGGATTCGGGATCGCGCACTATTGCTAGTGGCTTATGACACTTTATGTAGACGTAGTGAATTAGTCTCACTGCAAGTTAAGGATGTCAAAATGAATATTAAAAATGGTGTTGAGACTTCATCCATTCTCCTGAGAAAAAGTAAGACCGATCAAGACTCCACTGGGAAATGGCTACATCTAAGTCCCAGAGCTCATCAAGTATTGGTGGAGTGGATGAAAAAGCTTCCTGAAGGACAGAAATACCTCATGGTCGGCATTGATCGCGGAGGAAGAATATCACCCAACTGCCTGGGTTCTGGGCAGGTGAATCGGATCTACAAGCGAATTGCCAGAAGTGCTGGACTAGATGAACTGGTTGTCGAAGGGATCAGCGGCCACTCAATGAGAGTAGGTGCCGCGCAGGATCTGCTCAATTCGGGAGCAAGTATGCCAATCATAATGCAGCGCGGAAGATGGTCAAAGACTGATACGGTTATGAGATATCTAGAGCACAGCGGTTGCGCTAGCTAGGATTTAACAATCTACAGTTGCAACCTAAACCCCACGGTGGGTTTACCCATAAATTGCAAGTTGGCCCTCATAAACTGCAATTCGGTCCACCATAAAGTGCAAGTAGTGCGAATTTAAATCGAAGCACCTAAAAATCAGAGGGAGACTGAATTCCGCCGATAACCAGTGGTTTATTTATAAGCAGATAAATCAACCATTAGTTGATTTATCTGCACAAATTTAAACTCAGAGGGAAATTTAGGCGTGAGAAGTGGAAGAAAAGCTTCTTAGAGATATAAATCCAGAAGAAAAAGTTGCCGAAAAAATAGGCGCGGGACAAGAGCTTGAAGTTATGAGTGAACCTACAAAAGCCGGCTTAAGTGAATCTGAAGTTAAGAGCATCAGCGGCCACTCCATGCGTGTAGGAGCAGCTCAGGATCTACTCAATTCTGGGGCAAGCATGCCAATTATTATGCAGCGGGGCAGATGGTCAAAGACTGATACGGTGATGAGATATGTTGAGAGTGGGAACCCTATAGCCTAGGGTGCTTCATAAAATTTGTAGTAAGCCAATCAATACTATTCAGAATAAAAAACCTGCTCACCCTTGTGATCTTCTATAAACTCAAAACGAACCGTCTTTTCTATTGCCTCCATTAGCGGAACGGGCGGAACAAAACCGGTTGATTCGATTGCTGACTCATATACTGAATTAGCGCAAAACTTTTTAACCCTAATCGCACTGATAGGAAACTTTCTTCCAACAATCTTTGCCGCCAAGTCAAAGCAAGACCCAATAGATAGGCCTAGAGCAAATGGAAGTCTTAATTTAATCTCCGCACGCCTACCCAACAGCTTATTTACATGACCAACTAAGGCATTCATTGTGAAATCCGGCTTGTCAATATAGTTATAAATATGTACGCCTGGTTTAAAGCTCAATGAATACTCCAAGAATGCTGCAACATTCTCGACATAAGCCATCGACTTTCGATTTAATCCATTACCGACCATAATAAATTTACCGGAGGCAATTTGCTTGAGAAGATTAAAAACATTGCCCCTGTTTCTCTCGCCGAAAACTACTGTTGGACGCACTATTACAAGCGTGCGATTCTCAGGATCTTCTAATTGCCACTGCTTATAGACTTGTTCCGCCTCCCACTTTGTTCGACCATAGTCATTAAAAGGAGCAATTGCACCAGATTCATTTGTTCCTAGAGGGGCAAACCCATATACAGCAACTGAGCTAGTAAAAATAATTTTATTAATGCCCTTGGCTCGAGCTACATCACAAACATTTTTGGCGCCTTCTACATTAACCTCATCATATAAAGATAGTGGAGCCACATCATCACGATGTTCTGCAGCGAGATTAACCAAAACAGAGCAATTATCTGTCAACGCCATAAGATCAGAAACATTTCGCACATCACCTAATTGACAATACATTGGGTAGCGGCTACTCAGAACCTTATCGATAATTGATATATGGACACCCTTTTGCCTGGTAAATCTAGACACTAGCCTAGTGCCAATGAAACCACTGCCACCAATCACTGAAATTATTTTCATATATCTATCGACTTTCAAGTATGGCGGCACTATATCGCGCGAATAATTTATTTGCCATAATTTTATCTGTAAAGTCAATTAAATATTTACGTCTCGCTTCTTCAGCACACTTCTCCCTGAAAGAGTTATCTGAAAGTTTATTAAGCGCAATTAATACCTGCTTATAGTCATTCTTCTTTACGAGAAGCCCACTGATTCCATCGTCAATCAACTCGTTTACGCCCCCCACATCACTAGCAATAATGGATCTCGCAGCACTCATAGCTTCAATTATTGAAATTGGGAGCGCCTCAAAATTTGAAATCAGAGTAAAAATATCTGCCTCCTCTAGTAATTCGGGAATATCAGACCTAGGACCCAAGAAAAAAATGTCGGCATATCTTTTAGGTGCCACTTTAATTGCTTGATTAATAAATTCAACAGAATCTGTTCCGGTTCCGCATAAATAAAGACGGGAGGGCAATTCAAATTCTTCAAATGCCTTAATTAATGTTAAGTGATCCTTGGCCGCACTAACTCTAGCAGGCATTAATATTGACAAGGGTGTGCCAGCTATGAATTCCTTTTTTTTTCTAAATAAATCAGGCACTCCGTTGTATATCACCAACCCCTTCTTTTGATGAAGTAACAATTTATTTTTACCTTCCCACTCAACAGATTTAGAGACAAATATCATCGAAGATCTTGGGATAAATGATAATAATTTTTCAATAAGAAATATCACGCTTGCTTTTAACGATCCAAAGCCCCGCCAGCCCCACCCATGCACTGTATAAATACAGGGTATCTTATGTCTAATGCAAGCCATCCTTCCAATCATCCCTGCTTTTGAGCTGTGGGCATGTATCAAATCGGGCTTAGAACTTTTAATGTACTTAGAAATCTTGGAAAAAGCTCTGAGATCCAGCATAAAGCTCATAGCGCTCCTCATCTCCGGCACTATTTCCACAGGCACACCCAACTTACGAATCTTATTGGCGATTGGCCCCTCTTCGCCAAAAATTACAACAAAATTTACCCTATCCACCAAAGAAGAGACGACTGAATAAACATGTACTGGAGCACCAGCTTCATCACTATTGGTTGATAAAATTAAAACCCTTGGGTTTGAATGATTAGAAGAGGTATTCATTTTCGATTATTGATTAGATTTTAAGCCCTCTACACATCTCAAAGTATCCAAATTACTAACCGCATACTTGCTAAATATGTTGAGTTAATTGGCAGATTTCCATAAATTATTGTAAGCAACTACCATAGCCTGAATGCTATAGTTATCAACGATACGCTTTCTCGCCGACTCCTGCCGAGTCCGCCAATCCTTACTCTTTTGTTTTTCCTCTAAAGCCACTCTGATCGAATGAGCCAATAGTTCCGGAGAACATCTTGGAACTACCCAACCAGTATCCCCAATAATTAATTTAGCATCGCCCACATCAGTAGTCACACAAGGAGTGCCGCAAGCCATTGCTTCTGCCAGCACATTTGGGAACGCCTCAGCCGATGAAGACAGTACATGCAAATCAACTGCATTCATGATTGCAGGTATATCCGACCTTCTTCCAAGAAGAAGAACACTATCACCAAGATTTCTAGATTTTATAGCCTCAACTAGCGGAATATTAGACGAGTCCATACCGGCACCAACCAATAGAGAGATATATTCACAATTTTTTTCTTTATTAATCTGAAGCGCATCAAGAAAATTAGCATGATCTTTATACGGATCATACCTGCCCACCATTCCAACTACAACAGCATTGATATCAATGCCAAGCTCTTGCCGCATCTGAGTCCTTTTGCCTGTATCTCTATTGAACTCCTGAAGATCGTATCCATTTGGTATCACTACCATTTTTTTTTCGTTATAGCCAATACTAATATGGGCTAATTTCGCGCTGAGTGCACAGCATATTATTTTATTTCCACGAAAATATGAAAATGCAGCGCATAGCCTAGCTACTAATATTGTCCTAGCCTTTGAAACTCCTGAAACAAGAACGGTATTATGAATCCCCCAAAAAAGTGGAATACTAAAAAAGATACTGAAGATTGCGCCAATTAAATCGGCGTGATACATCCAGGTTTGGATGGCGTCCGGTCGAAAGGCTTTAATTGATCTATAGATCTCAAGAAAATTTCTTAACCTAAGAAAATGCCCATCAATTCCAATTAAGTAGAGAGGACAATTTAAATTTGACAACAATGGTCCGTACTTTCCCCCATCAGTAAGTGAAATAATTCCATGCTTGTTTTCTGAATTATTTAGCACAAGTCTGTACAAAGAGGCCTCGGCGCCACCATCTTTAAGTCCAGAGATAATATGAAGTACACGCATGAATAACCAATTGAAAAGAAGATGCTAAATTAGCGCAAATTGCTTAAACTCGGAACATCTAGACTATGAGCTTGATGTTCACTTAATGATCTCTTTGATAAAGTGGCAACCAACATAAAAACAAGGGAATACCTAGACTGCACAAATGGAATAAAAATAGATTCAAGTGCAATTCCTGATATTCCTATATAAAAAAATATATTCTTAGATATTCTAAACCCGCTGAAAAGATAAAAAATAAAAGCGAGGGATGCTAACCCAATCCAAAAATGATAGGAAATTAAAAAATCTTCTTGAGAGAAAATATGAATAATAGGGCTGGCAATATTTGCAAAAAATCTTGCAATCGAATCAAAAACGTTAATTCCATTTAAACTTTTGCTCACGGTATCTAATGGATTATTGCCAAAATACCCATCTATGAGACTAATATAATATTCTGAATTACATACATAAATAATTAATGATATAAAAATTAAATTAATTATGAGTCTTGATTTTAATTTATAATTAATATAAATATAGAGTAAAGTTAATATTAGCAAGAAAGCCAAAAACATCCTTCCAGCAACTAGTAAATAAAAACCTAAAAGCCAAAAGCAAATATTAGAAATCTTAGCGCCCGAATTAACAAAATCAGAGAAATAATAAACCGTAATAAGTGTGCCAAGAAGAAATATACACTCTCTATTTGGCTGAGGGATTAAAATCATTACGGGGGCTAGTAAAAAAAAATGAATAAATTCGAAATTAAATTTATTCATCATAAAAACAACAGACAACAAAAAAAATATTGAATTAAGCAGTAATGCCCAGTGATTTGTTAAAATCTGAATGTAGTAGTAAATAGTGAATAGGCCATTATAAAAATATCCGCCCCCACCCTCAAGAGATAAGACGTATCCCTCAATACTACTCGAATCGGGAAAATTAACATAATAATCAAAAGTGCTTAATACTATAAATAATAAAGAAAAAAATATTAGGCTCAAGATGAAAAAACGTTTATTCATGGATTTTTTATAATTTCAAATTCTACATTTTGATGAACTGATGTATTTTCTAAATCTACGAAACTTTTACTATTTATAATCCCAGCGTTGAGATAAATTTTTGCTAAATCAATTACATTTAGATCCTCTGATTTATTTAAATACTCAGACTGAACCAAGTTAAGAGGATTATTGAATAAAACTGATCTTGTAAATGCAACTCCGACCATCAATTTCAGAGTAAATCTAAAATACTGCATATTATTTTCAAATGAATTTGGTGAAGAGAATTTTATTTTCTTCATCATGTACACTAAGGAATCTTTTTTGTAAACGTTTCCATCCACAGAAAAAGGGTATCCCCAATCATTTTTACCAAATAAATATAACCATCTAATAAAAAATTTTGATTTGATAAGAAAAATTGGATACGGTAAATTTAAATTACTCTGATAGCTCTTTTTAATATTTAATCCCAACCTGAGAGATGGTATTGTCATGTAATTACACAACATAGCATACTGAGCAATGGAAAATTTTCGGGTAAAAACTATATCATCAACAAAAAATATTATATTTTCCTCATTAATAGATAAAATCAGCTCCCTTAAATCACGCGAGAATACTTCCTCTCTAATAAAAATAACATTTTCAAATCTTTGCATTAAAACTGAGTAACCAGATTCAAAAATTGGCGTACTTGCAGCATAAAGAACGAATAAGCTAGAACGTCCAACCAAGTTGGCCTGAAAAGTTTCTAGAAAAAGGTGTAGTTGAAGGGGTCGGTCCTTTGAGAATACGATACATGCAGCACTTGATGTTTTTTTCTTGTGCAGCCTGGAAAATGAATGCAAGAAAAATAAAAAATTATCGATTATTTGCTTGATCATTTTTTTATTATACTTACCAAATACATAATAGTAATTTTAAAAATATCATATGGTTTAAATTTAAATATATTCACGTATGAAATTTGCTTGAGACATTCTTTCCAGTCTCGCTTTTGATAATGTGCTCGGATAATACCATACTTTATCCAAGCTGGAATATTATTATGAGCATAAAAAAGTTTCGTAAGATGGCTATAGAATATTAATTTGTTTATTGGCATAGATGCGCTCTCTTGACCTACTCTATAGTAGCCAAGAGCAGCGTCTATCCTTTTGAATCTTGGCTTTAGCTTTGCTAAATTTAACCACGCTACATAATCTTCACCATAAGCGAACTCTTGATCCTCAGGAAACATTCCGGATCTAAGGAATAATTCCTTTTTCACCACAACACTTGAGGTATTTAAAGTATTGCCATATTGCAATAAATAACCATATGCATCATCTGGTAATTCCATTGTCCGTACTTTATATTGCAAAAATTTCGAGCGCAAACCATCCCTAAATATAATCAGATCGTGATAAACAATATCACCACCAAAACTCAGTGCTTTAAGAGATGACTCCAATTTTTCTGGAACCCACCAATCATCCGAATCAAGAAATGCTAAATATTGTCCAATCGCATTCTTAATGGCAATATTTCTCGGCCTGGATGCCCTGCCAAAGTTTTCTTGATAAATATATTGAATATTCAAAATAGAGCTAAATTCCTCTACAACTTCTTTTGTGGAGTCTAGAGACCCATCATCAGAAATAATAACCTCAAAATTTCTAAACGTCTGCTTAGTTAGAGATTGAAGCGCTTCTCGCAACAGGTCTGCTCTATTGTATGTAGGTATTATTACAGAAATAAGCGGGGGCATAATTTTCTTAAGAAACCTAATCCATTTATATAATTGGGAAATTCATATTCAGGAGCAAAGAATTAATAGAGGAAATATCATCAACACTTGATATTTAGCAGATAGATTTTTAGCTTGTTAATTGGATTTATTGAAAATAAATAATCCGAGTTGATATTGAGATTGAGCTAAAGCAGTGATTGATTCAGGATTAACTATAAACTCTATCGGCTCATTCTCTGGAGTTATGATTATTAATTTTTTTAGGGTCAAACCTGATTCTTCTGCTGCCTGAATAATAGTACGAGGATCAAACACCCAATTGGCATTGAATTCCACGCGCTCGATACCAATAGGCGTAGATAGATAAAAGGTTCCCCCTGACTTTAACAATTTGGCCATATTTGCCAGCCCTTGTTTGTACCCCTTAGGGTTAACTGGATCGCCATAACGCCCCAGCCCGAAATGCTCTATAGCATGCAAACATGAAAGTGAATCACAACATGCTTCATTTTCCGATAAAGAATCAGGATCCATTAGGTCTGCTTGGCGAAATATCACACCAGGTACGTTTGTACTAATCAAGCGCACATCAAAAACTTCACACTCTCGGAAACTTGCCACATGAGCCACAAACCCATCAACCCTTGATCCAATATCCACATGCTTGCTCGGGCAATCTTGATATATAGCACGTGCTACTAATAAGTCTTGCCAAAAATATTCGCTTTTTGTAGATCCACCCTCCTGATAACGATCGTGAAGACAAGGCTTCAACATGAATTTACCTTTGTAATCTTTACGAAATGATAAGAGATCATATAAATATGCCGGAATACCTCTAATCGACTGAAAAAGCAACCTAAGATCCAAGCCGAATTGACTGGAGAGAATCCAGTGAAATTTCTTTAAGTGATACCTCATTAAAATTAAGTCCTTATGTTAGAGCGATTTACAAGAGCTGCCATCCAGATAAAATAAATACTAGAAAAAATAATTGCGGCAATGATGATACCTTTGACCCCAAAGAGCATGGCTCCGGCCACATTTAAAAAAATCCCAATTAATGCCGTAACAATTTTTGCCGTGGTCATAGATGCGGGTTTCATATCACTCATTAGCTTCAATGCAAGCATCTGACCGGCGGCGAAAATTCCCCCAGCAAGCACTATCCACGGCAACAGGTAAGAGCTTGCACGATACTCAGAGGCAACTAAATGCCTAAATAACCAATTGTGTATTCCCGAGGAAATTATAAAACCAAGAAAAGTGCATAAAAGTGAAAAATAGGTTATTTGCCATGTGATGCGGCGAACACTAGCAATTCCATCTTTATCGCCTGTAGAACCTGAACGCTGGAAAAGGATTGGCCCTAAGAAACTAACTGCTAATCCGGTTATCAAGGCGATAGGAGTGTACCCAAGCTGGAACAAAACAGCATATTGACCAACATCACTCAGACTCCCAAAAAACTTTAATGCCCATCTATCAGATATCATCTGCATCCATGTGAAGGCGCCCCAAACAGAAAAGGGGAGTGAATAATCCCAAATTTTAGATATCCATTCTTGATGATCGCGCTTCGGTCGAGAAAAATGTGCAATTTTTTGACGAAAAAATATAAATTGTGAAGCGATTATTATCAGTAATGAAAATACATAGCCGGCAACAACGATTGAGCTTGATACGCCAAACCATAATAAAGCACCAATTACAACCGGAATCTTAAGCCACGCATCAAGACCGCTGTGCAAGGCAACCACCGCTCGCTGTCTAGCTGCATTCTGGATGCCCCCAAGAACGCCACTATATCCGCTTAGTATCGCATAAAGCAATACTCCAAAAACTAGGCCGATTAAATACGTATAGCCAAATAATTTCATAGCCACCAAGGACATTAAGCCAATAATGGCTATAATCGTAGTGGCGTAGATTAATAAATTACGCATTGCATACAAATAGCCTGTTAAATCTTTTGTCTCTACCGCGAATACATAATATCGGGTGGCACCTGCAACTATTCCTCCCATTATCACTTGATTAACTAGCGAAGCAAGCGTGAGCCCTAAAGTAAGTTGGCCATATTGATCTGGCGAAAGATATTCCGTGAGCACACGCACCAATAGTAAGCCGCCTGTAACACTTAAAATTTGACCAAAAAAAATCCAGCCGCCCTCCTTAAATAGTCGATGCATTCTCTCCTGGTTTAATTGATAATAAATAAAAATATTTTTCATTTTAAAAAATTTTAGAACTTCTATTAATCATAGACTTTGTCAAGATCTCGTAGAGAGATTATTTGATCCCAAATTAGAAGATAACTACATCCAGATTTCTCTCCACTCTCATTACCCAATTAAATGCACATGTCTAAAGATTAAAATTGGGCAAAATAATGGGAGTGTTAATCATGCTACTTGGTAGCCAAGTGCCAACAAATAAACTCCATTTCAAAGGTTAAGATAAATGAATGTGGCGATTTTTTGTGCGCATGTCCGTAACACTTTTGACCACTTATTTACAAATGCAATTAACAAATAGAATTAAAAAAAAATAACCTAATATTTAACTAAGAAATCCTAGAAAATTTTATAAGGATAAATATTAGACGTTAGTAATTCTTCACTCACTCGTGAGTGAGAGCTGGAACTTCCACATGCTCTCGCACATATCCTCTAATGACCGTTTAGAATCCCAATGTAGTAAATCAGATGCTCGCACGGGATTGGCGTAACACTCAGCCACATCACCTGAACGACGCGGCATGACTCTATGGGGAAGCTTTTTGCAAACCACATTCTCAAAGGCGTGAAGCATTTCAAAAACACTATACCCCACCCCGGTTCCAAGATTAATTGCGTGCCACCCAAAGGATTTGCTCAGGAAATTTAATGCTGCTGCGTGGCCGTCAGCCAAGTCCATAACGTGTATATAGTCTCTCACCCCTGTGCCATCATGAGTGGGGTAATCACCCCCAAAAATACATAACTCTTTTCGAATACCAGCTGCTACTTGAGAAATAAAGGGCATCAGATTACTTGGAATGCCATTGGGATCCTCCCCAATAAGCCCAGATTCATGGGCACCAACGGGATTGAAGTATCGCAAACATATAATCTTCCATTCGGCATCAGAATTAGCAACATCTTTAAGCATTTCTTCAATATGTAACTTGCTTCTTCCATAGGCATTCGTAACGCAAGTAGGATGATTTTCATCAATCGGCAAATAATGTGGGGTGCCATAAACCGTAGCGCTCGAACTAAATACCAAAGTTTTTACATTGGTCAATTTCATCGCCTCAAGCAAGCTAATTGTTCCCTGCACATTATTAGCGTAATACTGAATCGGTTTTTCGACGGATTCGCCAACCGCTTTTAAACCAGCAAAATGAATGACTGAATCAATTTCATAGTCTTGCAGTATTTGCGCAACAAGAGCTGTTTCACGAATATCGCCCTCAACACAGGGCACTGCCTTGCCTAAAATTTTTTGCAATCGCTCTAAAACGGTTTTCTGACTATTGCAAAAGTTATCCAAAATCACTACTTCATGACCACTCTGAGATAACACTACTGCAGTATGGCTACCAATATACCCAGCACCACCGGTTAACAAAATCTTCATAAGGCTAGCCTTTAGCAGTGAAATTAGTCATTGGAAGGCACCAACATATCGATATAAGCTAGTTTCAAGCCATCCTCTAATGCAACCAAAGGTTTCCACCCCAACCTATTCAACCTCCCCGAGTCCATCCATTTTCTCGGGGTACCATCAGGCTTACTAGCATCAAACCCGATCTTGCCTTGAAAACCAACCGCATCACCCACAGCATGAGCAAGCTGCGCAATCGATATATCACTACCAAAACCAACATTAATATGGCTTTGCATTGGCTCGGTTTGACTATCGTATGTTGCCTTGTCCAATTGCATCACAAAAACTGATGCAGCGGCCATATCATCCACGTACAAGAACTCGCGTCTGGGAGTGCCGGTTCCCCAAATGACTACTTCAGGAGCATTGGCTACTTTCGCTTCGTGGAATCGCCTAATGAGGGCGGGGATCACATGGCTATTTTCTGGATGGTAGTTATCACCTGGGCCATAGAGGTTAGTAGGCATGACAGAGCGGTAGTCGATTCCATGGGATTGTCCATACTGGCGGTTATAACTTTCACACATCTTGATGCCAGCAATTTTGGCAATCGCATAAGGCTCATTGGTAGGCTCTAACTTGCCGGTGAGTAGTGCGTCTTCACTCATGGGCTGCGGAGCTAACTTGGGATAGATGCAGCTTGAACCTAAAAAGAGGAGTTTTTTCACGCCATTCAAAAATGCTTGATGGATGACGTTGTTTTGTACCATCAAGTTCTCATAGATAAACTGGCCAGGGTAGGTGTTGTTGGCATGGATGCCCCCTACTTTGGCGGCAGCCAAATAGACTTGATCCGGCTTTTCTGTTTTAAAGAAGTGTTCAACAGCTGCTTGATTGGTTAAATCAAGCTGCGCATGGGTTTTACCAATGATGTTCGTAAAACCTTGAGCCTCTAGATTACGAACAATGGCTGAGCCCACCATACCCCGATGGCCAGCCACATAAATCTTTTGATGAAGGTCTTTACTCACAGATTGGCTTTTTTTGCTTCTTAATTCTCTTTACCCACTGCCACGCTATGACCATGCTTGAGTAATAAAGCATGTTGCTTGGCTTTATCTAAGTCATTCGCTACCATCTCAACAATCATTTGATCGAGGGTGATCTCGGGTACCCAGCCGAGTTTTTCTTTGGCCTTGGTAGGATCACCTAAGAGGGTTTCTACTTCGGTAGGGCGGTAGTAGCGTGGATCAATTTGCACGATCACATCACCAACCTTGAGTGCTGGGGCTTTATCGCCTTCAATGCTTGCTACGATGGCTTTTTCATTCTCAGCTTGTCCTTCAAAACGGAGCGTGATGCCTAGCTCTTTAGCGCTACGGGTAATAAATTCTCTGACGGTGAACTGCACACCGGTAGCAATGACAAAGTCTTCTGGCTTATCTTGCTGAAGCATGAGCCATTGCATACGCACATAGTCTTTGGCATGACCCCAATCCCGTAGGGCATCGATATTGCCCATAAAGAGGCATTTCTCTAAACCTTGGGCGATATTCGCTAAGCCACGAGTGACTTTTCTGGTAACAAAGGTTTCACCACGGCGTTTGGACTCGTGGTTAAAGAGAATGCCATTGCAAGCGTAAATGCCATAAGCTTCACGGTAGTTCACGGTAATCCAGTAGGCATACATTTTGGCTACAGCGTAAGGGCTTCTGGGGTAGAACGGCGTGGTTTCTTTTTGAGGGATTTCTTGTACCAGGCCATAGAGCTCAGAAGTAGAGGCTTGATAAAAGCGGGTTTTCTTCTCTAGACCCAAGATGCGGATAGCTTCAAGCATACGCAAGGGGCCAATGGCATCCACATCAGCGGTGTACTCAGGGGATTCAAAAGAGACGGCAACATGAGACTGGGCGCCTAAGTTATAGATCTCATCTGGTTGGCACTCTTGAATAATGCGCACCAAGTTACTGGTATCGGTTAAATCACCATAGTGAAGAATAAGGTCTGGATGATTGATGTGCGGGTCTTGGTAAATATGGTCAATGCGCTCGGTATTAAAAGAAGAGGCGCGGCGCTTAATGCCGTGAACGATGTAGCCTTTTTCTAATAAGAACTCAGCAAGATAGGAGCCATCTTGGCCAGTGATGCCAGTGATGAGAGCGATTTTTTGTTGGGCCATATATTTTTATAGAACTACAAATCTTTTATTTCAGACTCAATCGAACTTTAAGCCCGCTAATGCCCGATCCCGCACTGCATTCGCTCTCATTGTTGACCCTTCGATGCTGAGCTTACTTTTTGAAAAAATTGGCGACCCAAGGCAATCAATAGGCCCAGAAAAGTACCGGCCAATAGGCCCGCTAACAAGCTGGTGGCCTTTTTTGGAGCCACAGGTCTATTGGGCACATAAATCGGAGAAATTAAGCTGGTACCACGATTTTTTACCGAATTGATCAAGTCGACCATCTTTTCGCGGTCCGTTAGGTAGAAGGTGAGTTCATCGCGCGCAGAGAGGTAAGCAGCAGACATTGCCGTGCCTGATTGATCTGCTTTTGCAATTA
>Ga0316228_1002164_pt1 | contig 17923 bp, 7 predicted proteins | sample TBH18021metaG_FD_206005 | JGI IMG/M metagenome (GOLD analysis project Ga0316228, IMG submission 206005) | Freshwater microbial communities from Trout Bog Lake, Wisconsin, USA - TBH18021 | ecosystem: Environmental > Aquatic > Freshwater > Lake > Hypolimnion/Profundal zone | place: USA: Wisconsin... | reverse complement strand
GTCATCAAAGAAAAGGTCGGGGAAGATTCCCATGAATTTTTACCTAAGTTCGATTTACCGGGTCAACGTCCAGACCTAAAGGGTGTTGCGTCAAACGTAAAGTTGGTTGAAAACTCGATTACCTTCTTTAAAAATCTCGCACCAAAATGCAAACAGATTCAGCACTACATAGACCACGCTAAAGATGATGGCATGGAGCCCTTGTGGCGGGGCGTACTCAGTATAGCTAAGTACTGCGAAGATGGTGAAGAAGAGGGGCAAGCTTTATCAGCCATGCATCCGTACGATATGGATCGTCACAACACCAAGTGGCACCAAATTAAAGGGCCTTATAGCTGCTTAAAGCTAGATGAGGCAAACCCTGGAGTATGTAAAGGGTGCCCGCATTTAGGCAAAATTAAAAACCCGCTTGCGCTAGGCCGCGAGATCAAGGTCGACAATAAGCCTAAAGAAATCATTGTTGAAACTAAAGCAGCTACAGACACTAAACCGGCTGAGCAGTTAATGATTGTGCGCCCGATTCCGCCACGTGGATTTAGCTATGGTTCTAACGGCGGTATCTTTGTAGACAAAATGGTTGATGACCCTGAAAGTGGGACAAAATCTAAGAAGCAGGTAATGATTCTGCCTTACGATTTGTTTATTGTGGACATCCTAGATAACGGTGATGAGCATCTTATTCATATGGTAGTTTGCCGCCCAAATGGAACGTCCGATATCATCATGCCGCAAAAATCGGTAGTAAGTAAGGACGAGACGGTCAAGATGTTGGCAAGCCACAATATAATTGCTGTCTATGGAAAAGGTAACGACGTCAATCTGTACGAATATGTCAGGGGTTGCGTAGAATACGCTAGCTCAAACAAGGTTGCGGTTAAAGTACCCCAGAACTGCGGATGGCAAGACGATAATTCTTTTGTCTATAACAGCACTGTATTCTTTCCAGATGGTAGGGAGCTGTATGTACCTACTCCCACTTTGGCTAATATTAACCACGCCACAAAGCCAACCGGTACAGTAGATGAGTGGAAGAAAGTGCTCAATATGTATATCGCCAAGGAGTTGTGGGAGATTGTTACTATGGGTATGGTAGGCCCCGCTTCTATCTTGATGCATTTCTCGGGATTTAGGGGCGTTGTTTACCATCTTGGGTCGTCAGGTTCTGGGCGCGGCAAATCGCTTGCCTTGGCTCTAGCGGCTAGTTTTTGGGGGCATCCTGAGCTATATAGGGTTACGCAATCAACTTCAGCCGTAGCATCGCAGAACCGACAAGGTATGCTTAATAGCCTGCCGCTTGTAATGGATGAGATTACAAACAAAAACCGTGAGTCCTTCGAGTGGCTTCCGCAATTCTTACTTGATTTAACCCAAGGTAAGGGCAAGGAACGCATGGAACAGGGTGCCAATAGGGAAAGACTGAACACAACTGTTTGGAACTTAATGGTGTTGTTTTCAAGCAACACTCACATATATGATTTCTTATCGGGCGGCCGCAAGCATACATCTCAGGCTGAGATGCTTCGTATGTTAGAGGTTAAACCAGCCAAAGAAGTGCAGTGGGCGTCTGCCACAGAAAGTAGTACAGTCGATATTCTTAAAACAAATTACGGAGTGGTAGGCCGTGAATTGGTTCGTTGGATTGTTAAGAATAGACTGATAGCAGTTCAGGTGTACAACGAGACCCGCGAGAAGTTAAAAGCGGAATTTAAATCATCAGATGACGAGCGTTACTGGACTGCTGGTAATGCCGCCATCGTAGCTATAGTGATACTTATGGGAAAAAAATACGCAAACATTATTGATGTACCCCTTCGGCCAATTATTGAGACTTTACGTGGAATGGTTAATGAGGCTAGAGCAGCTGTACGAGGCAACCGCCGTAGTGCTGAAGATGTTCTTAACGCTTACACTCGTGAATGCTACGGTAAATTTGTTGTTGTTAAAGCAATTGACGGAATTACTAAAGCAACACTAGGGGGCCAAAACGAAATTGACCAATCTTTAACTAGGTCAGATGTTGCTGGAAGGGTGGAGCATGACGTAACGCCGGGGCATGTTGACTATTACATTGAGGAGCAACTTCTTAAACAGCATTGTTCTACTATGAGTTACGGATACTCCGACTTAAAGGCGGAACTCGAAACGCTACCTAATTACAAGATTGGATACATGCGCAAAGATATGCTGGCTAAGACACGCGGCCCATCTATGCGGGTTAATGTAATTAAGATCAGCCGCCCTGTGGTTATCAGTGAGGAAGATTAGGGTGCACTTTCCGTGGTTAGAAGTACCCCCGAAAGGGGGCTTTTTTGTTCCAACTTTGGCACTGGAGGAGGTAAAGGTAAACGGTTTAAAAGCCGCCCTTTACCACCAAGTTATTGCCAAAGCAGAAGTAGGCCGCAAAGATGGAAAGCTAGGAGTGTGGTTTACTCGCGTGCGCTAAGGAAGGCCTTAGAAAGTTCTATCCTAGCTTCTTTAATTTCGTCCAAAGCCGCACGTTTTTCAGCACCGTTAATACCTGTCATTGCCCTGATAGCGCGCTCTTGTTTAGACAGTTCACCCATTTGATGCCTGAAGTTGCCGGAGAAGCTGGCCATGCCTATTAAATCCGCTTGCTTAGTCATAAGGGCTTCAGCTTCTTCGTCTTGACCGCTTTCAACCAGGTTTTTATAAGAGTTATTAGCTTGAATTACGCTATCCATCTGCTCGTAGGCTTTATCAATTAGACCATTTGCATCTTTAGGCTGGAAGAATGCGCCAACAATTGGGGTTGTACTGCTTAGGGCGCCTCGACCTTCGGGTGCTTCGGCCCCACCTGCCACTGGGTTAGCTAACGACAGCAATGCTAAAGGCAGGGCGCCAGTATAGTTGCGGATTAGGTATTCCATTTTGACTGGGGAGATATTAGTAGCCGCACCAATAGCCTTTATTGCCTCGGGGGTAGTAGCGTACGAACGTTGGCCCGGCGCTAGCTCTTGCAGGCGCTGGCTTTCAATTGGTTTGCCCGTAAAGAACGAATAGTTTGACCCCAACTCGATCATAGGTTTAACAGCAGTTGGTGTGAACGAAGGTAAGAAGTTATCGACAACGTACTTAGATGTTTCAGCCGCGGCGTCGCCAAGCTTCTTATCCTTGAATGCAGTTGAGTAAAGCATCTCTGGAAGCATTTTAAATATACCGCCAACTTCAAAAGGAATTGGTACCTTTACTTTTTCATCAATGCCCGGAACTTTTATAAACCAGTTACCAATTCTTTCTGCAGACGTAGCGTTCTTGTAGTCTTCATCGTCGTAGTTAAGAGCGGTATATGCCATAGTAAACGCAGCCATCATTGCACCGCGCTGCCAAATTTTATTCTTAATGTCTAGCTTATCGTTAAGCGGCATCTTGCCAGCAAAAGCTTTGTACAAAACGTCAAGGCCTTGGATCTGGGCATTTAAGAATGGTACCATGTGGTTTAACAGATACAAACTTGGGGATGTGCCCTTCTTACTAAAGTTCATAGCTTCAAGAGAAGCCAAGGTGGCTTCCATATCAGAGGCCCCTTGCTTAATAAAACTGTTGTAAGAAGTAACACGAGACGACGCATCGCCCATCATAGCCACGTGATCAAGGTACCCCATAGCTTTTTCCCAACCTGGTTTACCATCAATAATTTGCAACATGGCTTTTTGCATTGCGTCAGAAGCGTTACCCAGTACTTGACCGCCTAAGATACCGCGCCGCTTTAATAAAAGTTCGCCTTCATTTGTTCCTTTTAGCATGCTGCCTAACTGCTTTAAGTTATCAACAATAGGAATTGAATTCGAGCCAGTTACAAACGCATTAGATAAAGAATCTCGCGCAATTTGGCGTACGGCATAAGCAGGGTTACGGGTTATAAATGAACGCAATAATCTAGCTGGATAGCCAGCAACTTTAACAAGATTAGGAATCGAAGTCTGTACACCATCCATACCTTTTACAAGCAACTCAGAGGGTATGCCAACAGAATCTGTATCCACAATAGCGTGGTAATCTTCGCCATTAATCTTAAAGTGAATTACGTCTGGCCCACTTGCGTCTTTGCCTTTATATATGCCTGACCCAAATTCTTTGCCACCACGAGCTGTTTTAATTTTTAGCAAGCCCAATTCTTTTAGGCTAAACGCCACATTTCTAGTAGCCAGATTGCGCAAAGACATATCTGTTAACATACGAGTGTTTTGCAACGCGCTAGTAAAGACGTCCATAATGGCGGTATCACCGCCAACCAGTTCATGTAAATAAGGTTGGTTTTTAATATTGCCAATATGAATAGGCTGGGCTCCACCCATTTCAAGCATAACGCTACCATCTTTTGCGGTACGGTAAAACGGCACGTAGTCATTCTCTTTAAGCAATCTTGCGGCTTCTTCTTTTGAGAATCTACCAGTCTGAACACCGAATTCTACCAAGCCGCGGTTGTAGTCGTTGTATATATTTGCTGCTTTTTCAAAAGCTGCTTTGGTTTTAGCATCAGAATTGATGCGTTTCATCACCTTATCAAGCATCTCTTGAGTAACATCTTTGCTAAAGTTCAACGTATTAAGACCGACTCTAGCCGCACGCCGTCCAGCCAAATAAAACGTAAACAACTGATTAGCCGCATTAGCATCGCCAACGTCCGCCGCCTTTAAAGCTTGGGACACTTTTAACATGCTGGCGCCTTCTTTGGTTTCAATCAGGCGTTCTAATTTACCATCAGCACGTTTCTTTTCGATTATGCTCATTGGGCCGTGTGAAGCGGTCTGGGCTACCCAGTTAATTCCCTGATCAAACATACGAAGGTAGTACATTAATTGCGTACCTTCAAGCGAGCTATTTAATTTTGCAGTTAACTTTTCAGCAACTTTTTCTGCTGGGGCAAACCTATCTATATAGCGAGTCCGTACCGCTAGGCGGTTTTCCTGAGACAGCATACCCCCAGTTTTAAGAATGTCACGTGGGGTTTTAAAGCCTACAGCAGCCGCATGTACTTTATCCCTAACTGTTTTGTTGGCCTGAACAATTTTGCCGACATCATCGCCGAGATCAGAGAACTTGCTGTTGTACTTAGCTTTACTACGGAATTGTATATCGCCGTTAGCCGTTTTGTACGCGCCCGGATTAACTTCTTTAAAATCATTACGAGCGTCACGCAGAATTTTGTAAATGTCAGAAGTATTTATATCGAGGTTAAGGCCCATTTTCCGCAAGGCAGCACGAACTTCACCCACCAAAGCTTTAATAAAATCATTAGCTTTAGCTACAAAATCTTTGCTAGGGCGTTGTTCTTCTACGTGGGCAATCATTTCATGCACAGCTTCGGCTTTTGCTTCTTGTTCTGTTTTACCAGAATCAATCGCAGCTTGATAGGCCCCAGCCGCCTCGTCACCTACACCTAGTTTGTCAGCTAGTTTTTGAACACTACCTTCTTGTGCAGTAATTTTATTAACTAAGCGCTCCATACCTTCTTTGCCAAGCACTTGCGCAACGCCTAGGTGACCTGTAACTTCATGCGCAACTGTAGCCGCAACATCAGCAGGGGTAGCATGTGCATCTGCAACAATTACTACATTACCTTTTTCAGTAACAAAGCCTTTTGTTTTTTCTGGGTCGTATCCGCGATCGCGGATATATTGTTTCATGGTCTCAGGTAGAGTCTGAATAACTTTTACGTCTAAGCCTTTAGGTAGCTTAACTTTATCCACTACAGCTTGTGCTTCAGACTTAGCCATTTGAACACCGACGTTCTTACCTTCCCCAATACGAGGGTGAAATTCACCACTCTCAAGCTCATCTGCCATAACCATATAGGCATCAACGCCCATATCGGCTTCTTTGGCCTCTTGCTTGAATAAAGCTTCAAGGTCTTTGGCTTTTTTTGTGGCTTCTTCGCTAATTTCTTTACGTAAGGCATCGCGCTTACGAGTCAGCACAGACTTCTCCGTTGGAGTCATCTCAGTGTGTTCAAGCTCGGTCTCTATACCAGCCAGTTCTTTGATCTTGCTACGCGCTTCTTTAGAAATTTTTAAGTTAGTTGTAGGTTTTGCTTTAACTTTCTCAGCTTCTATCTGGCGCACTGTTTTAGCAACGTTAGCATAAACTTCAGGCGTAATACCAGCTTCTTCAAACTTCCCTTCTTTCTCCATTGCTTTTTCAGCTTTAGAGGGTTTGTACCGTTTAGACCCCTGCTCTTCTTGAGCTTGCCCAATAATCATACCAACACGACGGGCGTTTAAGATTGTGTCTATATTTTTAACTTGCTTTTCAAGAGCAGTTTGTTTTTCAGCAAGCTCAGCGCGTTCTGCTGCGGTTGCTTCTTTGTCTTGCAGGCTTAAACCGTAAATGCGATCGCGAATAGCCTTTAGCTTTTCTTTTAGTTTGCTATTAACTTCAGCAAGTCTTGTTTCGGTAATTTGGCCAACAGCTTTTTCAGCTGGAGATTTAGCCCGTTCAATATCCGCAATCTCTTGGTTATACTTTGCTTCGCCAATATCTTCGCTAACTTTCTTTTCAGCTTCAGTAAGTGGCTTTTTAATCTCGGTAATTTTTTTAGCTGGTGTTTTAGCAAACACCTGATCTTGCATTTTTTCTTCTAGGCCAATAATACGGTTTTGGGCCTTTCGGTACTCTGCTGTTTTTTCGTCAGCAGTAACCATCCAATTCATGATCTTGGCAATACGAGGGTCGACTTGGCTGTTTTTAAATTGTTCGTTTAATTTGGCGCGGGATTCTACGTATTTTTGGCGAGCTTCTTTTAAAGCCGCAAGTTGCTTAGCGTTTAAAGTTTTACTTTTTCGAGCATTCCACTCTTTAAAGTACTGCTTAGCAAAATTAAACGCAGTCTCAACTTTACGACCTTGATGTGGCAACGCAGCTTGTAGTTTCTCTGCGGGCTCAAAAGTTTGTTTTTTACCAGCTAAGTCAAGACCTGTTTGGCGCTCTGCTTCCGCCTGGCTTTCTTCAGTGCGTTCTTTAGCTGTTTTTTCAACTGCCGGTGTAGCTTTAGCCTTGTTCTTTTCAGCTTGCTTTTTAGTAAGAACTTCTTGGACCGCATAACGAGCCTTGGCTTCTGGAGTAAGTCGTTGAAGTTTACCGATTTCTTTTATAGGGGTATTAGTGTATTTATTTTTTAAACCTTCAGCAAACCTTTGAACGTCTTTGTATTCATCCCTATGGAAACCTGTTTCGATTTCTTGCTCTGTGGTTCTAAACCCAGCACGCCGTAATGCATTTGGCATAGAAGTTGTATCTATACCGTACTGATTTGCTAGTTGATCTACAGTTCCGTTTTCAACAGCGGCATCTACTTTAGCAATAGCAGCCTTAATTTCATTTGCTTTATTTTCTAGCGCCGCGTAAACAACAGGTGACGACTTCGCAGTATATCCTTGTTTTTTAAGCGGCTCCATTTTTGCTTCGACATCAGCTAAATCTGTCTTAAGAGGGTTTTTAAGCCGCTCAGCAAGAACCATTGCACGAGCTTTTTTACCCGTAGCACGCTGTATCTTGCCAGTCATTAAATCATCTAGCTGTCTTACGATATCAGCCTTTTGCTCTTCTGTAAGGCGGGGCATGTCTTTTGCTAAACGTTCGTAGTTAATGCGGCTAACTGTCGACTGGATATACTTGTCCAAAGAACCCCGCGCTTTTTCTGCAAGCGCAGCTAAAAAACCAGAAGCTTGTTTAGGGTTTGGACCACCAAAGAATTCGCCCTTACGCATACTATCTATAGTGTCAGTCAGATCAAGCAGGTGTACATCTTGTGCTATCTCGCTAACACGGCCGGACTCAACTGGGGTTTTTACGCCATCAGGAATAGCGTCAATCATTTTGCCGCGAGCATCTTCCATTGCTAAGCGGGCGTCTTCAATTTGTTTACCGAGCGCCGCTAAATCCCCACGAGCAGTATAGACCTCAGTACCGCGACCTTTTTCACCATAGCCCAGTTCGTTAGCTTTATTTAGTAGCTCATCATATGAGCTAGCCGCTTTAGTAAAGTTATCTTTTAAGACGTTAATTGCATTAACACGTTTAGTTTCTGCGGCTTTTTGAGCGGGAGTTAGTTCTGTCGGTACGTGTGTATCAGGACGGGTATGTAAATCAACTAACTTTTGTGCAAGCAGGTCTGTGTACTCGTCAGATGTCATCTGCTCTCTATACTTACCTTTACTTACATACTCACCCGTAGACTGGTCAATCTCTTGGTTGCTTTCATTGGCTGCCTGTTCTTGCTCAAGCGCTTCTTGCGCACGCTGTTCACGTGCTTTTTGTTCTTCTGCAAGGCGTGCTTGATATGCACGATACGGGGCCGTTGCATCGCCAGGGAACCTAGTTTGAATGTCTTTAATTTCTTGGGCAATTTTACCCACGCTTAATAGGTCGCCGTTGGCTTTGGCTTTTTCTAATTCTTTTTGTTTAGCCTTTACTTTTCGAGCGACTTCTTCAGCAGTAGCTGTTTCAACTTGAGAATACTTTATTGCCTCTAAGTGGTCAGTAAGGTCTTGGACTTTTGCTTGGTTTTGCTCCAAGCTAGTTTGAATTGGCTCGGCCGCTTCTGGGTCATCTTGAACTTTACCAAGTTGCTTTTGAAGGTCTTTATTTTCTTTGTTTAAAGAATTGATTTGTTCTTTAACTTTGTCAGGGTCTATTGCATCTAACGCAGCGTGGTGCTCTTCGGCTTGTTTACTTAAGTCCGCTAGTTTGTTTAAGTCTGTCTCAGTGCTAGCCTGCTTGCGTAACTCATCTAAATTAGCTTCCGCTGTCCGTCTTTGATTTGCAATACCCACAGCTCTTTGTCTTAATTCTGTTTCTTTTTGGGCAGCATCAAGTTCTTCTGGGCCTGTAGGAAGGTCTGCATTTCCGCCCATTTGTTGTTCACGGGCAATTTCATTTCGCTGTTCTATACCTTTAGCTTCTTCGCCTTGAAGCATTTTAATTGCTTTGCCGGGTTGCCCAGCGTGCAAGAGGCCTAAGAATGGTGCGAGAATGCCTGCGGTTTTTGCCTGTTCAACATACTCTTTCATGGCCTCAGGGCTAAACATATCTTGCCCAAGCGCAGCATGCGTAGCAGCTGTATTACCAACCATCATCGCTGTACCAGCGCCAGCGGCTTCAACTGTTCCAGCTAAAACGTTTTTTAGTTTGCCAGAGATACTAGCGCTAGCTTCTTCTGCAGTCAGTTGCCCAGTTAATACTTGTGGCAGTAGTGCTTTAGCTTCTTGGGTAGCAGTTTTTAAAGCAAAGCCTTTCATCGCACCGCCTACAAGTTCACCCCCTAAAGAGTCAATTGCTGTAGATACGATTGCAGGTAGAATTGCTTTACCATAATTGGCTTCTTGGCCAGCATTTTTTTGTGCCGCTACCATTTCACCCAGATGAATAGGCAAGTTAGTTCCAGCAAATGCGGCAGTTCCAGCGCCAATACCAGCAAGGGCAGCTCCCTCAGGAGCAAGGGCAGTAGCCGCAGCAGCGGCAGCAATAGGGGCACCGTAACGCCCAATCATATTACCTGCCATACCAGCAGCAGGTTCTAGTACATTTTTACTTAGTTCAGCGCCAGCTAGTGGCAACCAACCCTTGTTACGGGCAGCTTCAATGTCTTGATCGTTAGTATCTTCGTGGGCAGCGGCTGCTTCTTGTTGGTACTGTTTACCTTTTTTAGCTAGTTCATCGGCGCCAACTAATGTGCCAAGGCCTTCCATAGTGGAACCAAGGCCGCTCTTTAAAGAAGAAGTAAATGCGCTTACTACGCCAGTCTTAGCTTCGTGGGGGACTTCTGGTGCTGGGGGAGTTTGGAAAGCTTTTAATTTTTGGAGTCCATCAAGCGACATCGCATCCAAATTGTTGGCGCGTAGGGCTCTTAAGTCGTCAAGCGACAGTTGATCTAAATCCATCAGTAAAGCTTTCTAAATTGTAGTTTAAGACTTCGACTTCTTAGCAATGGCCGCATCTATAGCGTCCATCGAGATCCCACTTCCTAGAGCACCAGTACCACTATCTTGGCCAGCCAAACTTCTAGCTTGACCACGCACGTCGTTAAAATACTGATTGCGCTCCATTGGACTCATTTTAGCAAACTTTTGCTGGAACAGCATATTTGCCATGTTTTTATCATGAATATCAGAGGCCGCTTTTAGAACCGCTGCATCAGTACGCTGTTGTATTATGTCTGCTTTTGAACCAACTGAGTTAGCCATAGCGCTTGCTTTAATCATGTCTGCGTCAGCCATACGGTTATGTACTGCTAGCATACCCATCTGCTGTGCTTTATCGTCAGCTTGTTTAGCGTAGTGGAATGCCAATTGCTCATCGCCATTTTGTTTAGCTTCTTGCGCCTTGGCCACGTTAAAATTAAAGTCTTGACGTTGTTTTTCAAGTTCATTAATAGTCTTACGGCTTGCAGCCAATCCAGGTAGAGCGGCAATACCGCCTTCGCCAGTAGCTTTACCAAGAGGCCCGACGGTAGTAGCCATCTTAAAGCCCATATTCATTAAAAAGTCTGCAGTAGCAGAATTTTTTTCGCTGGCTACTTTCTTATCCATAGCTTCTTGGGTCATTGCCATATCAGCAAAACGATCAGGAGCTGGGGTAAATGTAGGCTGCGGAGCAGGTGCCGGAACTGGGGGCTGAGGTGATCTTGCAGTGGTAAGGTCTTTTATACCACCGGCAGGTGCGTTTGTAGGGCCAGCAGCAGGAAGTTTATTGATACCGGCATTATTTGATATGGCTTGATCTAGCTGAGACGGAGTAAACTTGCTTTGGTTTGCCTCGCTTAAAGCCGCAGGCGCAGTTGCAGCAGGAGCTGAAGCCGCATTTATATCAGCCTGAGTTAGTGTGCCTGATTGTGCCTTACTTACCATTTTTGATTGTGGGTCAGAATACATCCAGTCTTTAACTGCCTGTAATGTATCAGCAGGGTGAGTAATGGCATTCCAAATTTTCTTATCGGTATCCGATACAGGCGGGATATAAAGAGCATTGGGGTCAGTCTGAGTCTGGCTATTAGCAGCAGCGCCAACAGTCTCGTCTACAGTACCGTTTTTAAATGCAATAATACCGCCGCCAGCCATTGTCTTTAGCGTAGGCGCAGGTAACTGATCCAAGCCTTCTTCTTTGACTGGGTTTTGCGCCATCTGCTGTTGTTGGGCAGCAGGCTGCGCTTGAAGTTGCTGAGGTTCAGGTTGTTGGCTGTACATTTGCTGTAAAGCTGCTTGCCGTTTTGCCATGTCTTGTGCAAGCATTTGATCTTTAACAGTTGGCTGTTGAGCTTGCATACCAGCTTGCCGGCCTTGTGCCGCAGTCTGTAATTCTTTACGCTTTTGGTTTGCTAGCATAGCCGCAGTCTGTTCCATTGAAGGAGTCTTTGACTGTAGCTGCGCATCAATAGCACTTTGTGGGCCATTAACAAACGTATTAAACATTGCTTGCAACGACGTGCCCGCTAATGAACTACCGCTATCAGAAGTATCCGCTGGAGCAGAACCGCCAGTAGCCAAGGATGCAATGCCGCCAGCCGCAAAGCCTTTAACCTTACCACCCTTCTTAGCAGCAAGTAATTTAGATGCGCCAATAGCAGCAGTACCTAGACCAGCAGCCGTATTAACAAGACTTGGGGCAGCTTGATATTGAGTCTGAGTTTGGTTGGCAGTTGCGCCAGTACCTGTGTAAAGACCTTCCAAATTGTATGCCTGTTGCATTGGGTAGTTTTGCGTGTTGGCGTAGTTTTGGATAGCTTGATTGATAACTGCTTGTTGTTGGGCTTGTTGTTGAGCGCCCAGTGTGTTTTGTGTGCCAAGGATGCTAGTTTGCGCCGCCAGATTTTGTGTACCAATATTAGCCAAATTAGAGGCCTGTGTACCAGCACCAGCATAACCAGCTTGTTGTGCATTAACCCCTGAAAGCCCTACAGCTGCGCCTTGCATACCTAAAGAACCGGCTTGTTGTGCGCCGCTTAAACCTGTCTGTGCTCCTGAAATACCTAACTGACCTGCTTGTTGTGCTCCTGTTAAACCAGATTGAATTCCAGCTAGACCTAATTGGCCTGCTTGTTGAACACCTTGTAGACCTTGCGCTGTACCTGCAAGACCTAAAGTTCCAGCTTGTTGAGCACCAGATAACCCTGCGTTTATACCGGATAAGCCTAATGTTCCAGCTTGTTGAGCACCCTGTAGTCCAGCATTTGCTCCTGCAATACCTAAGTTACCAGCTTGCTGTGCGCCAGTTAATCCTTGCGCTGTACCTTGCATACCCAAAGTACCTGCTTGTTGAGCACCTTGTAGACCTTGCGCTGTACCTGCAAGACCTAAAGTTCCAGCTTGCTGTGCTGCAGTTAAACCTTGACCATAGCCTGTTTGAGCTTGTGCATTACCTGTCAAAGCCGCTTGGTTAGCTGCATTCATTTGGCTTTGTGCGTTGTTAAACGCGGTGTTATATGCATTAGATGTAAGCTGGTTCTGCGCTAGCATTTCGTTCTGCTGATTTAAAGCAGTCATTACATCGCTACGGCCACCACCAAACGCATTAGCCTGAGTAGCAGCTCCTTGGTTTTGTGCTTGTAGCTGCCCAAACTGTTGTTGTTGAAGAGCTAGTTGTGGAGCCAAAGATGCATTTAAATAGGGGTTCATGTAGGAATACACAGAACCCGGACCTGTCGATGCGTTTTGTGATTGTTGGCCTAGGCTTGCTCCGATGGCTGCACCTTGTTGACCTTGGTTTACTGCACCTTGCCCATACATATTAGACATGCCAGCAGCTTGTTGGCCAGTATTGACCCCCATTTGCCCATACATATTAGACATGCCAGCAGCTTGTTGGCCAGTATTGACCCCCATTTGCCCATATTGGTTAGACGCATTAGCAGCGTTAGCACCAGTCATTGCACCAGCTGCGCCGTACATATTAGAAAGAGCACCAGCTTGTTGACCAGCTTGAGAACCTTGCATTCCATACATACTAGATTGACCAGATGCGTTAGCGCCAGCTTGCGCTCCCATTGCACCATAACCAGCGGCTTGTCCAACTGTATTTAAAGAGCCCATACCGGCGGCGCCAGCTAAACCAGTGGCTTGTCCGTATTGACTTGGCGTTTGTAATCCAGCAGCCGCGGAGTATGATTGGTTTTGCAAAGCTGAAGTTGGAGCTACCGCTGCTTGTGCAGCCTGCATTTGCCCGGGGCCAATACCAACACCATTTTGACCAAAAGCTGTGTATCCTAATTGCTGGCCTAAGTTAATAGATCCATCAGGGTTTGTAGTCTGGTTTGGAAATTGGTTGGCCATCTCTTGGCCGATGATTGCAGAAATGCCGGGTTGCGCCCAAGGAGAAATAGCAGATATTGTTTGGGTTTGACTAGTAGCAGAAGGGCTTGCGGCAGGACTCGGACCACCACCACCACCCCAACAAATAAAACCAGCTTTAGTCATCAGACCATAAGTCAAATAAAATAACTGGTCACTAAGTTTACCGCTTCCGCAGTCAATTCCAAAAAGTTTCATATTGTTGTCTCTACAATTCTGTATCGTTCTTCAAATCCAAACCGACGCCATAAACGAGCAATTGATTCTCTAGCTGCCCCTTGTATTTTAGTCGCTCCAAACCCTTTTAATATTGCTTTTAGTTGCGCAAAAGTATCTTTGTTTGAAATTAACTTACCACCGATAAAAGTTATAAACCCAATGCGGTCATTTGGATAATTAATAAAACAGGCTGTTGCTGCACCGTGAATTACGCCTTCTTCATCAACCGCGATAATTAAAACCCATTGATTGCTAGCCAAATAAACTTTTACTTGGTCTATAGTATAGTCATCCCCGCCATACTGCATAGCATCTGCAATATATTTTTCAACCATAGGCCAAGCTTGCGCTACAAATCGCGGTTCAACGGGTCTTAACTGTAGTGTCATGTTGGCAAGTATTTATCAGCATTAATTTCTTTACCTTGCTTTGTAGTTCCAGTACGCGCTTTGCGGACTTGCGCCATCATACTATAAAGTTTCTTAGCCCCGGCATCGCTTGATCCATTACCCAAGTGACTTACCACATCAGCGGGAACCACAAATTCATCATTTGCTAAACGGGCTGGTTGCTTGCCTTGAATAGTGGCTGGAATTGAATCACTCATTCCATCACCAGGGCCTTTAAGCATATGGCCACCATCCGAGTAGCTACCTAAATTACCGCCAGTAGAAAATGAATTTAAACTAGCTATGCCCCCAGCAGCAAACAGTTGTTGCCCTGTATATGGGTCTACGCTTGTATCAGTAGCGGTTGTTAGGATGTTGCCGGGTGTTGGCGTATTTGTTGGGTTAGTGAAATGGCTGCTATGTATGCCGGGTTGTGGGAACATTGTATTTTGGCCTGTGGCATTATCCATTAACTTCTGTGGAACTGGGCCGCCATTTAAACTTTGTTGATCTACTTGCCCACCATCAGCATAAGTCGGTGTTAAATTCATTGGGCGCGCTGGAACATTAGGAGCATAGTTAAGGCCCGCTGGTATAGTACTTGCCCCAGTAGCCGCTGGAATTTGATACTTTTTATTGTCTGCGCTGACTAGCCCAATTGCTCCAAGGCCCAACATAGCTGCGGTAGGGCTTATACCTGTACCAAACAAGCCTTTTGATGGTGCATTAGGGTTTTGGATAGTTTTTGATGCCGGTCCTACATTATTTGAAACACCGTCAGCCTGATCAGCAGCATTTGCGCCAGCCATATTAATACCGCCAGTTGTACCAGTTGGGTTAACCATGGACTGATTTATGGCAGCCTGTGCTTGGTTTGGTGTCATCCCATAAGTATCTTGTAGAGACTGAGAAACCTGAGTTAAATCTGCTCCGGGGGCGTTAACCATAGAAGTAATATCGCCTCCAATTTGGCCAGTAACATCGCCAGTAGGAGGTGCGCCACCTAATAAACCGCTAATACCGCTCGTGGCCGCTCCAGTAACACCGCCCATAGCCGCGCCTTGTAGTATGTTACCGCCAGTAAGCGCAGAAGATGCGCCCCCAACACCAGCTCCAATTACTGAAGAGCCGAGCATTGTGGCGCCAATACCAGCATCTGCTCCGAGAGCTTCGCCCAACATAGGAGCCGCGGCACCATCCGTCATAACAGTAGCTGCTAAAGCAGCCGCAACCGGGAGCATACCTTCTATACTGCTACTACTACCTCCGCCTCCACTCATACCATATCCTTTACAAATTAATTACTAGCACGTTGCCAGCAGTTTCATCCACATATACATCACCATGCCTCAAAGGTACCAAAGCTGTTATCGTAGTAGATCCAGCGGTTTGAGAAGGGCTTACTGTATAAGTTCCTGTACCGCCAGTGCCTGATCCTAGTGCCGTAATAGTTGTACCTGTAGTAATTCCAGTCCCAGTTAAAACCTGCCCAACAATAAATTTGCCGTTTGGTGCTGCCGTAATAGTTAAAGTTGTACCGGAAATGGAACCCGTGCCAGAAACTTTAGCTGGTAATACAACGACTTGCTGCCCGTTTTGCTGATTTATACTGCTCAAGTTTACCGTAGTTCCTTGCAAAGGTCCATTATTATCTAGCTGGGTAAAGTATAGTTGTAGCACCTTTAAAAGCTGGTCCATGTAGGCTTTATTATATTCAATAGGCGCTACGGGTAGGTTTGGTGCTATTACATTTTGGTTAGACATTTTTTACGTCACCTACGTCCATCAGGCCGAACATCAAGTCTTGGATTGCCCAGTTGCCATTGAACCCCAAGCTGATCTGAAGAAACAACTAAAGCCATCTGGCGGCCTCTCATACGGCAGTATGCATACTGGGTAAACTGCTGCACATTATAAGTACTTTGAGTGCTTGAAAATGGGGCGCCTGTCCAAGAAACTTGTGGGTTATCATCCGATCCATAGGCTGCACCGGGGTTTTGACGTGGAAGCATAGTAAAGTTTACTGCTGGGTTTGCTGTGTAAGAACCGTTAAAACTCACATCCGGGATAAGACGCCACACAAAACCAAAGTTAGAACCATCTCCAATATCAAAATCAGATGACTGAATGTATGCATAAATTGGGGAAGGCGGGTTAGTAGTGCCATCATCGACTCCATCTTCGTGGTAAATAAGACCGGGGTTAACGCCAGCATACTGTGGGCTAACTGAATTATTTTGGTATCCGGCGGCTAAAGGATATGTACGTAAAGGGCTATCATACCAAGCAGTACGAGTCATAGAACCGTAGTACCAGATTTGCTCTAAATAGTTGTAAATGACGTAGCTATCAATAACTGTAGAATTTTGTGAACAGTAGAACCACCAGACTTCGTTAAAGCCTTCATTCGTACCCGCAAAAAACTGCGCAGACTGAGAGCGATTTATGTTTTGAAATACATACTCGCGTAGCGTACATGGTAGCGTAGCTACTGTACCGGAATACATATAGAACTTATCTTGCCCCATCCAATACACGACGTTATTAGCAACTGCAGTTACATTTGGTCCTATGATAGAGATATTGTCCATCATTAAAGTAAAACCAAACACATAGGGCGCGCCCAGATACTGCATAGAATACAGCGCAGAATCAGTCCAGACCACAATCTCTTGCCTATTTTGCTTAGCAGAAACTATTTGAGAGCCTTTACTTAATATAAAATTACCGGCTTGGTTAGTTACACTTGGCTGCCAGACTAAAATATTTTCTTGATCTGACCAGCTTACAAGCATTGGGTTTTGTATTCCATTGCCGTATGTATCTGTACCAAAAGCAATAGTAAACCGTGAAGCGTCAGACACCATCACAAAATTAGCAATGGTCGGCGCATATGAATCAGTTAGCCAGTACTGAGTAGAATTTTGTGTGTTGGTATTGGTTTTTGATAGCTGCTGGGCTACGTCAAATACGTTAGGGTTAGTATCTACAACCCAGTAATATATAGGACCCCCACGATAGTTAAATACTAGATTCTGGCCGTAGTTAGCTTGACTCCACAAACGCATTTGAGAGCCAACACCAGTGGAAGCTGGTAGGCCCCACCCTGTAGACGCCAGACCGGTAGTAGCTCCACCCCACCCACCTGCACCCCAACCAAGAGCTGTTGTATAGATGGCATTACCTGAAGTAATTTGGTAGGTTGCGGTTACTGCGCCGCCGCCGTTGCCTGAATCGCTTGAGTTAGCGGCTACTGATGCTGTTATGGAGTACTGGCTGGAGGATATGTATGTTATCTGATAGCCTTGGGTTTGATTCAATAAAGCAGCAGTTATGGTACCGCCTAGGCTTGTAGCCCCACTAAATATTACCGTATCCCCAGTTTGTGCTCCATGTCCAGCTTGGGTAACAGTAATTGTCTTTGACCCATTAGTAGCTGCAAAAGAAGCTGAAGGTGAAGATATAACAGTCCTAATCGGGGTTACATCATATAGGCTGCCGTTTGTACCATTCTGGATATAAAACTTTTGATTTGTACCAATGCCGCAGTAGCTGTAGCCTGTTAAACCATTCCACAAAAGCAACGACCTGCATACACCGACATAAGGACCGCCTGTTGAAACTTGGCCAGAATCTTTAGTCCAGCCACCGATTTTTTCTACTTGGCCTGAACGGAATCGAATATTATTGCCTTGAAACCAACCACCTTCGTTGGCAAGAGTTGTGCCTTCCCGATTGACCCCCGGCCTGAATTGCAATTTTTGGATGGGCATTTAATATGTTTCCAGTGCTGTTTTAGCTTCAGTTATTCTAATAATCCGGTCTTCAAACCCATTTAAGCCACCGTTAATACGGCGGGTCATTTGCCCATATTCTTTAGCGTCAGCCAACTCATTAAGGCCCAGCTTATTCCAAATCCATCCAGCCGATAAAATAGCATAGCGGGGCTCAATTAAAAGTTCAGGCTGCGCTATAAAATCTACACCTAAAGCCTTACTACAACGGTCATAATTA
>Ga0316228_1002160_pt1 | contig 17943 bp, 21 predicted proteins | sample TBH18021metaG_FD_206005 | JGI IMG/M metagenome (GOLD analysis project Ga0316228, IMG submission 206005) | Freshwater microbial communities from Trout Bog Lake, Wisconsin, USA - TBH18021 | ecosystem: Environmental > Aquatic > Freshwater > Lake > Hypolimnion/Profundal zone | place: USA: Wisconsin... | reverse complement strand
TCCCTCGCGGGCACGATCACCATGTCCGCCAACACCAACCTGCTCACTGGGTCCGCGACCTCGTTCACGAGCGCGATCACCGGACCAGCCTATCTTCTCGCGGGTGGCCAGTATCTGAAGGTCGGCGCCGTCATCGACGACACGCACCTCCAGATGGACACGCAGGCTGGTGCAGCGCTCACCGGGGTTTCAGCGCAGCTCGTGCAGTGCGGTATCCAGGGCATCCCGTCCCAGTCAGTCGGCCTCTCCATCCCGGCCGATCCAAATATCGCGGACTTCAGCCTAGGATCTCCATCGAGCTACCGCGCTGTCGGCAACGTGAACGCACAGATCCTTCTTGATCCTGCATCACAGCAGAACGATTGGATCCTGTACTCCCCGACCTTCAGTGCGGCGGGAAGTGGCTCTGGCGTCTCGCTGGTCGGCGGCGGCTCTTACAAGCTCGATGGCAAGACGCTGTTCGTGCGAGGCTATGTGCAGGCCACCTACACGACGGCGCCGACGATCCTGACGTTCACGCTTCCGCCGGGGCTGAAGCAAGCCGCTGGGACGACGATCTCTGCCTTCAACGCGGATACGAATTCGCCGGCGTTCGCCTTTGGCAACTCGACGAACTCGATGAGCATCTCACCTCTCGGTGGGGCGCTGTTCACCGGCAGCGGGCAGTACGTCCAGTTCAACGGCAGCATGCAGATCCAGTGACTGGATCGACCGGTCGGGCGCCTCGCGTGCCCGGACGCCTCTGACAGATGGCTTTCCGCGGAACCGTGAGGACGACATGACCCGCTGGTTCGCGGCCCTCGCCGCCGTGCTCTTCATGATCTGGCCGCTGATGGCCGAGGCCCGGTCTCATCGCCGCTCAGTCTGCGTGCCCGTCTTCATCGAGGGCGCGACGTGAGGATCTGATCGGGCGCGGATCTTCCGCGCCCGATCATGCTGCGCTGCATCTGCAGGGCGATCTCGGGCCCGTGCGGCTCCCCGCTGGCGAATGCATCTGAGAAGCAGCTAAATTCGAACATCTGCATGCAGATGCAATGAAAAGCGGTGCAACCGGCCCAGGTATGAGCCTTGGCCGCTAGCCCTTCTTGGAGAACGTGATGCCCCTGCGCTTACTGATCGGGATCTCGGTAGCGCTGTATCCTGGGATTGCGTCAGCCTTAGATCCCGCTCAAGCCCCTCGGAGCCTATCGCCGGACCCGTACCGGCCGAACGTCGATCATCTCACCGTGCACGGCACCCTGAACTGCGCCCCCGGTTCGCTCTGCAGCATCGCTGGCATGAGCGTTGGCGGCGCCACGCTCGGGGGCGGGCTCATCCCGTCGGTGCTGACGCTGTTGACCCCTGCGCAAGCCACCGACGTGCGGTCGGGCAATCCGACAATTGATCTCGCGCCCGTGCTGAACGCGGCGCTCAACAACTGCATGCCGGGACTGCCGTCGCCCGCGATCGACATCCCTCGCGGCATTACGGTCGGCGTGAAGTCGCCGGTCAACATGAAGACCTGCAAGGCTCGCCTGAACGATGATGGCGAGATCCGCATGATCGGGGCCTTCCCGCTCGGCGATACGTTCGACACCATCTCGGCCGTCGTCACCATGTCGGGCAACGGCCATGGCTCGGCGCTGACCGGCTCGGGTCTCGTCAACGGCAACCGGACCGACCCGGCCATCCTCGCGGCCTACCTCGCAGGTCCGCGATCCGTGCAGACGAATGGCCTGTACGTGATGAAGAACCTCTGGGACTGCGTTGCGGTCGGCGGCGTGAACGACGTGCGCGTCGAGGGCGTGACGCTTCAGAACTGCATGACGCTCGGCATCGAGCGCTCGTCCGGTGGCGCTCGCGCTCAGATCCGGAACATTCAGATCAAGGACAGCTCGGTCGCCATCAACTCGAACGACAACACGGGTGATAGCTGGACCGGGATCACTGCGACGAACATTGGCAACGTGGTGAACGGAACGGCGATCCCGTACTTCGCCTATGCGATGAACTACTTCTCGCAGACCAATCTAACCGTCGATGGTTTGACACTCGACGGCTATCAGGTTCTGGCCTGGGACGGCACACCGACGTCGCCGGGCCAGCGAATCGGCGATCCCATGGGGGCCGTCGTCCAGTTCCAGCGTCTGACCAACGGCAACATTCGTGGTGTCACCGGCCGGAATATCAACTTCGACACGGTTTCCGACAAGCGTCGCTCCAATGCCATCTTCGGCACGTTCTGCGATAGCTGCGAGAACGTGACGATGTCGGACCTAAGTTTCTCGGGAGTCTACTTCGGAATCACGCTGTACGCTCCACGAGGTCTGTCGCTGTCGAACTTCGTGATCGATGGCCTCTACAACACCTCGATCCCGAACAGCCTCGGCACCGGCAGCGCCACCGGGCTTGCGCTGCTGCCGACCGCGCAGCTTACTACTCCGCCGGGGTTCGACAGCGCGGCTGATCACAACAACATGGATCCGGGCCGGCACGTTCAGATCTCGAACGGCACCGTGCGCCGGGCGGGTGTCGGCTTGGCCCTCTACAGCGGCAACGCGAGCCTCTCCAACATCGAGACGACTGCCAACCAACAGTCCGGCGTGCAGATCTGGGCAAACGTTCGCGGGAACAGCTACCCGAACGCCCCAGTGTTCATGCCGCGGAACCTATCGCTCGCGAACATTTCCAGTACCTACAATGGCGCTTGTGGTTTCCAGATCCACGATGGTGTCGACGTTAGCTACTCCAACCTGGTTGCCAACGATAACTTCCAAGACGCCTCCACGGGCTGCTCGGCAGGCATTAGCCTGACCGCCGGCTTCGGGACCAAGAAGCAGCGCAACAGCTTCAACGGCTGGACCGCCAACGACAACCAGGCTGAGGCGATTACGGCGACCGCCTCCTTCATCCCGGGTGCCAGCGCCAACGGCTATTACCGTTTCATCGCCTCGAACAGCGCTCAGCTCCATGTCGGACAGCGCGTGGTGGTGAAGAGCGGCGGTGGTGCCGGAACCGATCTGAGCGTAAAGATCACGGACATCTCCAACGACAACGTGACCGTCCAAACACAGGGTGCCAGCACCGGTTGGTCGCCCGCCGATTGTACCACCGCCCTGCCGGGAACGGTGTCCCAGACCGCGGGGCAGTACGTGCTCAACGGTTCGAGCACCAACTTCACCACCTCGATCACGGGCCCGGCGTATCTGCTTGCGGGTGGCCAGTACGTGCGAGTGGGTGCGGCGAGGTCTGATACCACGCTCCAGATGGATGGCGCTCCGACAACGAATCTGTCCGAGGCAAGCGCCAGCCTCGTTGGTTGCGCGATCCAGGGTATCCCGTCCCAGCAGGTCGGCCTCAACCTGCCGGCTGACCCGACGATCTCGGACACCAGCCTAGGCAGTCCGTCGAGTTGGACAGCAAATGGCAACGTGGCGGTGCCGACCAGCATTGCGTCCGCGTCGCTGAAGAACGACTGGGCCGATTACCAGACCACACTCACCCCCGTCGGCGGCTCTGGTGTCACTCTGTCGGGCGGTGCCACGTACAAGCTTGATGGCAAGACACTGTTCGTGCGCGGATACATCCAGGTGGCGAGCTACACCACCGCGCCCACCAACGTCCTGTTTACGCTGCCAAACGGCTACACGCCGTTCGGCGGAGCCGTTGTCTCGGCGTTCAACGCCAGCACGTCCACGCCGATCAGCGGTCAGACGAACAGCAGCAACACCGTCACGATGGTCCCGGTCGGCGGCCCCATCGTGACGGGTCAGAACCAATACCTGCAGTTTAACGGCAGCATGCAGATTCAGTGATCGGGTCGATCAGCTGGGCGCATCGTGTGCCCGGCCGCCTCCGAATATGGCTTCCGCCGCACCGTAAGGACGACATAACCCGCTCGATCGCGGCCGTCGTGCTCGTCCCCATGATGGCCTGGCCATTGATGGCCGAGGCCCGGCCTCATCGCCGCTCCGTCTGCGTCCCCGTCTCCATCGAGGGCGCCGGCACCGTGCGGATCTGCGCGCCGGCCCGCGGGCGCTGACTTTTCGCACTCCCTGACATCGTGAGGACGACATGACCGCTGCCCTCGACCGGCAGGCGTTCTTCAACGCTGTGCGCCTGAACCCATTCCCGGGCCACCTGACGCCGGCCCAGGTGTCTGGGATGGAGGCGATCCTCGACGCCTGCCCCGTCGACACGCTTCTTGAGCATCTGGCCTATGGCCTCGGGACCTGCCCGATCGAGACTGGCTGGACCATGCTGCCGATCAAGGAGAAGGGCGGCGCCTCGTACCTCGCCAAGATGTACGACATCCGCGGGGACCGGCCGGCGAAGGCTCGCGAGCTCGGCAACGTCAACCCGGGCGACGGGATCGCCTTCTGCGGCCGCGGGTATGTGCAGCTCACCGGCCGAGCGAACTATCGGAAGGCGACCCAGCGGCTCCGTGCGCTCGGCCTGCTTGTCGCCGGCCAGGATCTGGAGACGAATCCGGATCTGGCCATGCATCCTGACGTGGCGGCCGCCATCCTCTTCATCGGCACGCGCGAGGGTTGGTTCACCGGCAAGAAGCTGACCGACTATCTCGGTGGTGGGAAGGCCGACTGGAAGGGCGCGCGCCGCATCATCAACGGCCAGGATCGGGCCGCCGAGATCGCGCTCCATGCGCAGGCCTTCGCCGCCGCGCTGAAGAAGGCCGGATACGCCGCGGGCGCCGTCGTGACGAAGGTCGCGGTCCCGCCGGTGATGATCGCGCCCACGCCGCCGCTGGTCACCCCGGCGGCGCGCAACAGCGGCTCGCCCGCGCTCCCACCCGCCGTCCCCGCCGCGCCGACCGGACAGACCGTCCACACCGGCGGCGTCGGCGCATGGCTCAAGTCCCTGTTCTCGAAGAAGGCAGCATGATCATGGAATGGCAGAGCATCGCGGGGCAGCTCGCGCAGATCGGACTTCCTGCGTTGGGAAGCCTGTTCGGTGGCCCGCTGGGCGGCACCATCGGCGGCCTCGTCGGCAAGGGTGTGGCGGCCGCACTCGGCGTCGAGCCAACCCCGCAGGCGGTGTCCACGGCTATCGCCGCCGACCCAAACACCGCGCAGATCAAACTCGCGCAGATCGAGGCAGAGACGAAGGGCCGGGAGGCTGAGCTCGCCGACATGGCGAACGCTCGCGCGATGCAGATCGGCCTCGTGCAGACGCACTCGTGGGTGCAGAATATGCCCGCGATCGTAACGCTGCTGATCTTCACCGCTTGGATCACTCTGACGATCGCGCTCTACTTCGTCCAGGCTGAGATCCCGGAGCGGGTCTACCAGCTTCTGAGCCAGGCCTACGGCGCCGCGAACCTCGCGCTCGGCACTGCCATCGCCTTCTGGCTCGGCTCGTCCCGGTCCTCGCAGATCAAGGACACGCAGATCACCGCGCTCCTGCCGGCCGCGACCCGTCGCTGACCCATGCCCCACACCAAGAAGCCGCTGATGGCGGCGCACCCCGCTGGCCCGTACAGCACCTACCGTCTGTTCGAGTGGTGCATGGCGACGATGATGATCCTCATCGCCGTCACCCTCGCCATGCCCGGCGACACGATGGAGCGCGCGGCGCTGAAGCCAATCGCCGAGATGGGCTTTACCGAGGAGAACATGGCCTTGCTCTTCGGCTCGGTCGGAGTCCTGCGGACCATGGCCCTCTACCTCAATGGCCACATCAATAACATCGTGGTGGGTCCGAAGGGGGCCTACATCCGCGCCGTCTGCGCCGCGGCCGGTTGCTTCATCATGGGGCAGCTCACCGCTGCCTTGATCTTCGAGGCGTTCAAGGGCCCGGATGCGCCGAGCTTCGTGATCCCGGTCTTCGGGACGCTCGCCGGCTTTGAGGCGCTCTCCGTCTACATCGCTGCTCTCGACGGCGTCTCCCGCAAGACCCCGATCGGCAAGGCCCTGGATAAGCTGGAGAAGGTGGTTGGTTGATGGATGCGTTTCTGACGTTCCTGGCCAAGATCGTTGCGACCCAGCAGTTCTTCCAGGTGTGCATCGGCGGCTGCACGATGTGGCTGATCGGCTGGATGGTGACCCGCGGGCGCAGCGATAAGGACGCGCTGCCGGCGCCAGCAGCCGGGACGATCGCCGACGTGCCGTCCGTGCCGTTCGCGCAGGGCCCGCGCGAGGTCCTCGACATCATCCGCGAGCAACGGGACATGGATCGCCGCCGCACCGAGGACAGCTCTCACATCCGAGAGTGCATCCGGATCATCCGCGAGGAGGCGAAGAAGCAGACCGAGCTACTGCAGGAGATCGCCGAGGATCAGCGCATTGAGCATCGCCTGAACGCCGAGCGGCAGCACCGGCACTGATGCTCTGGACCCATCCCGGCGAAACGCTGATGTACGCCGGCATCGGTCTCGCGATCGGCTTGTTCGTCGGCGGCTGGGTCGCTGATCGACAGCGGAAGCCATGACTGGCCCGCCCCTTGCGGGGCTCCGCTTGGTTCCTCCCGGACCAACCTTCAGCCCGCCCGACCTAGCGCCGCGGCGGGCCTTTTTGTATCAGGATGCGCCTTCGTCGGAGAGCAGCCGTCCTGCATAGTGCCGTCCGACCGCCTCGATGACGGGCGCGAATAGGCTGGCCATCCAAGGCACCAGCGCTTCGATCTGGAGCGCATCGTCGGTCACCTGGATCGCGACGCTCGCCTTCTGGCCGTAGCCACTCCCGGAGAACGCGCGCCGGTTGCCGAACCAATCTTCGGCCTCAACCTGGATCTTCTCCTTCTCCAGGCGTCGAAGCGCCCAATCCATATGTAGGTCGATGCGGCGGCGTACCTCGGCAGCTCCGAGCTTGTGCGGGACAGTGATGGTCAGGCGCTTCGGCATTGGCATCTCATCGCAAACGGAGCCCGCGATGTGGTGCTGGAGGGTTAACGAGTGATGACCAAAGCGGAATCGCAGCGACCTCCGTTCGTCTACCTGGCATCCCAAGTGCGATTACCTTCAGCCCCGCCAGCACTGCCGCGCGGGGCCCGATTATCTGAGCGTTCTGATGCAATCAACCAACCCGTCTTGCTCGCATCTCTCATCAGCTTGTAGCTCTCAGCTTCAGACGCCGTAGGGCCATTCGACGATCCAGCGTTGCATTTCGGCTCTACCGGGAAGCGGGGCTCGACTTTAGGCTCATTGTCGATTCTCAAGCGCGGCCTCCGCCGGCGCAGGAGGTATTAATAATGTCGCTCCCTCTTGTTTTTAGCAATACACGCGTTCCAACTGCATATTTCTCGGCTGGCAACTTCAATACGTCGACCACAACCTACACCGTTACAGCGCTTTCTCCGTCCGATTATTTCTTTAATGGCACTATTAACCAAGTCGGAGATGCTGTCACTGCCACCTCGTCAGCTGGCGGTTCAGGCACTCCGATGTATGCCACCAGTTATGATGACGCCGGGCACCTTCTTCTTAATACGAATGCGGATGGGACCGGCCAGTATTATGCCATATCCACATCGCCGTACACACGATCGCAAACCGTGACATTTACGGAGACTCAGCTCGGCGATTACCAAGTAACTTGCTATTGCACCGGCACGTTGATCCGCACGGCACGCGGCGAGGTGGCGGTGGAGGATCTGCAGGTCGGCGATCTGGCCGTGACCGCATTCGGTGAGCATCGCCCGATTCGATGGATCGGCCACCGCAGCTTGGATTTGCGCCAATGCCCGGATCAGGCTGCAGTCCAGCCCTTCAAGATCGCGAAGGACGCATTTGCGCCTGGTCGGCCCGAGCGTGATCTCTTTGTCTCGCCGGGTCATCTCATCTGTGTCGACGTCCTTGGTGAGGTGCTGATCCCAGCCTTCTGCCTCGCAAACGGCTCGACCGTGCAGCAGGTTGAGCGTGATAGCGTCACCTACTGGCACGTGGAGCTCGATAGCCACGACATCCTCGTGGCTGAGGGGCTTCCGGCCGAGAGCTATCTCGAAGCCGACGACCGCTCCTTTTTTGGCAAGAACGGCCAGTCGCCGGCTCTCGGGAGCGCCGCTTCCGGTCGCTGCCGCCCATTTGCTCGAGATGGTGCGCTGGTCGAGCTCGTCCGCGAACGCTTATCGGAGCGAGCTGAGTTGCTCGGCTGGCAGAAATCCAGCGACATGGACATCCACCTGAAGATCGACGGCGTCCGAGTCGAGCCAGCTTGTGCCGATGGGCTCGTGCGCTTCCTCGTGCCTAAGCACGCAAGAGACGTGCGCCTGATGTCGGCGTGGTACCAGCCGTCCTGGGGACGCATCCCGGACAATCGCCACTTGGGCATCGCCGTGTCGGGCATCCGGCTAAGTGACGGACTCCTCTTTGACCGCGAGATCGCTCCTGCCGACGAGTGGCTCAGGGACGGCTTCTATCCCGTGGAATCTCACGAGAACTGGTCGTGGCGTTGGACGACCGGATGCGCAAAGCTACCTCGCGAACTCTGGGCGGGAGCGAACGGCGACGTCTTCCTCACTGTTGCGTTCAATTCGGCAGCGTCGCAGCGATGGATTGAACCCGGAGAGGCTTCTCAGGCCGAGGAGATCGAAGCGCTCGACAACGTCATTCGGCTCAGGGCCTAGCGGCAGTCGAGATAGCTTCTCGGCTCATCTTAGAGAATGGCCCGCCCGGCTCGCCGGCGCGGGCATTTTCATGCGGATCAGGTGCGGTCGCTTCCCGCTTCCAGTACCTTTCGCGACTCGGCGAGTAGCACCTCGTGCTGGACCGAGCGAGGGCCCATGTTTGGGACCAAGCGGCTCGCTTCTGTGATCAGCCTGCGAAACTTCTGACGGTCGAGCCCGCGCCAGCCCTGACTGGATACCACCGCGGCGAGGACAATCTGGACCGCCTCAGTGCGAGCATTTGCCTCCGCCAGCGCCTGCTCCCGGTCGGGTAAGAGATCGAGTGCCCTCTGCATAGCGGCTTGCGCCAGAGCAATTTCGCCGCGCACGGCATCCTCGGCCATTGTTCCCATCCTCCGGCATCTCGGGATGAGCGTCCTGGAATGTACGCGCCACGATGTCCACCCACGCGGACCATCAGCCCGCCCGGCCCGCCGGCGAGGGCTTTTTCGTGCCCGCAATCCCGGCGCGGGACGGCTCACCCGCCGGCATCCGCACGGCCCGGTAACCGGCCCCCGCCATCCTGACGCCGAGCCAAGTTGCGTATCGGCTCGGCTCATCGCTGGTGAGATCGGACGCTCCCCCGCCCCGTGAGCAGATCGGGGCGGGGCCGAGCGGCCATAGCACCCGCAACCTCATTCCTTCACATCACCCTGGGCGCCCTCGCTTCGGCCGGGGCGCCCTTTCGTCGTTTCATGGCCGGGAACCGCCAAGGCTCTCGCGCGTCCTCCAATCTCTCAGCCAAATAACACCTTCAGCCCCGCTGGCACCGCCGAGCGGGGCTCATTGTTTCAGAGCGTCCTCAGCCACGCAGATAGCCGTTCTGATGTCGAGCGCGAAAAGGGTTCTCAGACCAGTGGCCCCGGTATAGCGGCTTCTGCATCGACCATCAGCCGAGCCTCATGTCGGCGCATGAACAGCCACAAAGCCACAGCACCGAAAATGACGAACGCGAGCAGGCCGAGACCGACCGGCCCCATGATGTTCTCAATCGAGCGTCCGCACAGGTAAGCGCCGAAGCCCATGATCGAAGCCCACGCGACGCCGCCGAGCGCGTTGAAGGCCATGAAGCGGCGGGCATTGAGCTTGTTCACGCCCGCCAGAACCGCTGCATAAGCGCGCAGCATCGCGGTGAAGCGGCCAAAGAACACGATCTTCCCGCCGTGCTTCTTGAACAGGTATTGACCGAGCTTTAGGCGACCATGATCAAGCGCGATCTTGTTGCCGTGTTTCAGCAGGAGCGGTAGGCCCCAGCGGCGACCGACCCAGTAACCGGCATTGTCACCCAGGATGGCAGCCGCGGCAGCGGCGGCGACGATGATCCCGATGTTCAGATTGCCGGTGCTGCCGGCGTAAGCGGCCGAGGTGAGCAGCGCTGTTTCGCCCGGACAGGGCACGCCAGCACTCTCAAGTGTGATGATTAGGAAGATGGCGATGTAGCCGTAATTCGCGATTAGGTCGGCGATAGGAAGGTCGTGCAGGAAGGTCACCAAGCGTCCTCCGATTCGGCGAGCGCAAACGCTTGAGCTTTTGATCGTGGCGGCAACGAGGCGTGCCGCCATCGCTGCCTAGGACCTTGTATAGCCACGCCCTTCAGCCCGCCCAGCTCACCACTCGAGCAAGCCTTTTTCATGTCCGGGAAACAAGCCCACTTTCTCCTGTCACTTCTGAATGATCATAAAAAGGTTATGTCTCGTAAAAGCGATGTGTTGCGGCAAAGCGTAGTGCTTGAATGTCGCCATTAATATGGAATCTTCGAAAAGGATCGACCACGCATTGGAAATTATCGGCTCATAGCCCGATGCTATGATTTTCGAATGGATCTCAGGACCGATTGCGAGCTCGAAGTCGTGGTACGAAACGCCATTGCCCCAACGAACAAGGATCTCTTCGCGTTGCTCAGGCGGATATTTCTGAAATTCGGTCGCAAAACCCTCCCTAGGAGAGTTCGCCGCGTAGCTTATCCTGACCTTCGGCGGAAGCATCGAGAAAAACGGTAGATGCGAGGTATGAAAATCCATCGGGCAGAGCCTGTTCGGCGTATCGGCTACGACGAGGATGCCGCCGGGCCTCAGGATTTCCCAGGACGTCTTCAAAATCTCCTGCGCCTCCTCGAAGGTCATATGCTCCAAGGTTGCGATGAGAAGTACGCCATCGACCTTCTCTCCTGATTTGAATTGAGCACAATTTCGGTCGAAGAGCTCCGCATGCTCAGAAACTTGCCCATCGAAACCAGCCATCGAGAAGCGGAGCCTTGCAGCCTCTATGCTGGACTCGCTGATCTCGTAGGTGTGGATCTTCGCCCCGGTCTCAGCGAACGCGAGGGTGCTGCTGCCAGTGCCAGAGCCGACCTCAACCAGAGAAGCACCATCTAAAGGGAAAAACTGATTAACCCAAGGCACCAGATAATCTCGGAACGCCAGGTACCTCAGTTCCACATGGTGCCGAATATCCTCATCTGATACCTGTGGCCAGCCTTTAAAGTAGGTGCCGAGTAGAACCTGACGAAATTCGGCTCTAAAACTGTCGGTTAATACGAAAGACATCCAGCGCGCCTCAGCTCTATCTATCTCAGTCTGCTTTTATACGAAAACGGACATTCGACAGGATAGAGGATTACGGCTGGCGTGCAATGCGATAGACAATGAGGCACGCTTCGGATTAGAACGTTGATTTAAAAAAGGTTTTTGCTCTCCCTCGTTGGCAAAGGCCACATACGAGACGCCTCGCTTAGATTGTTACTGCCACCGAAGCGAACTAGATCGGCGCTTCCGACGGGCTCATGTCTCTGCCGGTTGCTCATGGTTAAGTGCGCTACGCCGCACTGCCCCATGGCCAGCTTCTGCGCCGCCGGCCCGGCCAGGTAGGGCACCTCTGTCTCAGGAAGCGAACCAACCGCACTTTCGAGCATCTCGCTCATGAAAGGAACGGCAAGGAGCCGCCGCAATTGCCTGCCAAAATCGAAGACGTTAGAAGCTATGCTAGCAATCGGATCGGCATGGTCACAGCTTCAGTCCAATTTCATTCAACGATATATTTTGCGAATTTTCCACAGATATGGCTCCTGAATTGTTGTTGATCTAAATCGTTATTCTTTACGTCTTACGCCTGCTTGTCACCGACATAGGCGGATATCGTAGAGCCTTGTCTGGTATGGCATAGATGCTTGAAACGAAGACGGCCTCGCGTACCATGGATCCCAGGCGTTGGACACTGCCGCAGCAGGGACCCGAGCCGCTTGCAGCCAGTGACGGTTGGCGCGTCCGCTTAGTGGATTTGCTGGCATCCAGCAACAAGCCGGCTGCGCAAGTGAGCCTTTCTCACGGGCCCGTCACCTTCAGCCGCGAAGTGGTCGAAGGCCACGCCTCCGAGGACCGGTCGAGGCGGTTCGACATCGCAGTGCCAGCCGTCGGCTACAAAAACCATGTTGGCATCGACCGCCGCCACGGGCTGATCCGCACCTAAATGGCGACCAACGCGGCTCGACACGATGGGGCGCCGCTGCCGGGTCTGGTGTCGGAGTCTAGCACCGCCGGTGACGTCTCGGCCGACATCACCTACCGCTTGAAGCAGAACGAGGCGCGCCTGGTCGGCAACGGCTTCCGCTCCCGCATTCATTGCAAGTTGCCGCCCGGTAGGCCGATGGCGAGGAACGTCGCCCGCACCAACGGTCGGAAGTCGAAGGTCCGCTCCACTGTCGGTCACGTTTTTGCCCGTTAGAAGAGGCCGATGGCGCTCGTCGTGCGCACCATCGGCTTGGCCCGAGCCGCCGTGAAGATCTGGCTAGTCAACCTCGTCGACAACATGAACCGGGTGGTCTGGCTCGATGGCTCCCAAACGGGGACGGTCTGAGGACCATGAGCGAGGGGATTCGGCCCGGATCTGGCTGGCTATGTGAGTCGCCTCAGATCTACAATACGCCGAGACTTCGAGCGCACCCTTCCAGAACCAGCTGTCAAACCGGTGTTTAGAGGTGTCCGGGCTTGTGCAATAGCGGGCTGCCCGCATTTCGCTTTTAAGTTGCCTACGAAGGACGGCGTTGCTAAGCGAGTCTCTGAACAGCCCACCACAGAACCGATGATATTGGTTCCGCAATTGTAATTAAGTCTGAATAATAGGAGTTTAGTTTGAACCGATCAGAGCACACAAAGCTCCACCTTGGGTGCGGTGATAGACGGCGAGATGGCTTCATAAATATTGACATCAGGGAGACGCCAGCGACGGATATGGTGACTGAGGCTTGGAATCTGAGTGGCTTTCAGGACGAGACAGTCGACGAAATATATACTCGCCATATGATCGAGCATTTGCATCCGAAGGACGCCCAGCTGGCAATGGTAGAGTGGCGCAGAGTTTTAAAACCCCGGGGTCTACTTCATATCGTCTGCCCAGATCTTGAATTTCATTGCAAGCAGTATCTTGGTATTATTAATAGTAATTTTCCCGATCAGAGAGAGCATACATTAGCTAGCATCTATGGGTGGAGGTCGGGGGCATTTGGCGGAGAAGAATTTGACCTGCATAGATGGGGATACGATCTAGAGGAAATTTCTAATCTGATGGGCCGATTGGGGTTTGCGCTTATCGAGCGGGTGCGTAAGGGCGAGGATTCCGAGCCGTGGCATCTGAATGTAAAAGCTCTGAAGATATAAGAATGTTTTTGTCCGAAGCGTCATAGGCATACCATCTATTTTGAAAGCGAGTTTCCGCGCTCGGGATCATCCTCAGTTGCGTGCTACTTCTTCGCGGCGTTTGGCAAGTCCAGATGGGCGATGGCCGTGTCATGGGCCTGAGCAGCGCGTATGTGCCTGGGTGCCTGACCAATCTGCAGTGATGCCAGGAACGCACATCGTTAAGCGCCGGCAGGTAGCTCTTTCACTTGTCGGCCATGCCACGGATCCGCGCTCGATCGCGTTGGTTGGGCCCCCGGCGATCAACTCCGCCGCGTCTTTGCCCTCGGCCAGTGAGACGCGGTTCGTCTGATTCGCCGCTCGCGCTCGGCCGCGGTGAAGATGTTGGCAGCCACCCTGTCGCCGGCATGCATGACCTTCGCCGATTCCTCGAGCTGCACGTTCCGACGCGGGAGAGAGGCCGAAGGGATTGCGGGTTTACTCCGCAATCGTTAGCCCGCCGCTTACAGCATCCGGTTGGGAACCTCTGTATGGCGATCAACATCGTCAGCGTCCGACACGTTAGCGATGACCCGCGCTGGATACAGGGAGGATCTGGTATCTAGCCTTGTATCAAATTACGACACCAGCTGACGAAGATGGCTCCATGCCTTGCCAGACGCTATTTCATCAAGGTTCCATTGGTGAGAGGCGAGGCGAGCTAACCAATCTGTCCGATCTGGCGTAGCTGGAGTGGCCAAGTCAGTTATATCATGTGATGACACGGACCACGAAAAGTTCTTCTGATTCAGTGTAACACTGGGTACCCCGGCGAGCACGGCGTCTATTGACGAGCCACTCGTGAAGGAAATCCATCGCCACGCACGTGCCAAATCTTCATTTAGCGGCGCATCAGATATTTCGACGTTATCGCCGACATCGTAGTTCGCCGGGCGATCGTTATATGACAGAGGATGTCGCCTAATAACAATATCTTTGTCGTATTTACGATTAACAAAATTGGCGACATCTGACGCCCATTCATCAATATCAACTCCGTCTAGCGAGTAATCGCCTCGCAACTGAGAAGCAATGACAATAGCGTTTCCGTCCGGTTTCCACGGCTTCACCTCTAATCCTAGCTCGTTGAGTCTTTCACGACCTGTGGCAAAATCGACAAAACGACCGCCACCATGCACATGATCGAACCCAAACCGATAATACCACTCCTCGGTATTGCGGAATAGCGGCATTTCTATAATCAGTAGGTTTCTAGGATGTAAGTTCCTTATAAATCTGCTTGCCCTTGTCGAAGGCGCGGCTCCCAACCGCGGAGAATACATCACGACGGCCACATCACATTTTTCGTAACATTGATTGGAAATTCGCGCGGCATCTCCGCAGCTTAGAAATCCAGGGAGCATCATCTGAAGGCTGTCTATTTCATGCTGCGTTCGGCATGTCTTTTTGAACAAGACAATATTCAATGGTGGTCTATTCATCTTGGTCGGCCCATATTGGCGCAAATAACTGTGTTAGCGTGGGCGCGTTCGGTTGCTCAGGATCGTTTAAGTTCAACCGGGCGGCGTTCTAACACGACCAAGGCTTCAAGTCACGGTTTCGTGATGGATATGAGTGGTTTCTTGGTACCCTTTTGGACAAATCCGGGTCACTCTTGGGGGCCGTCGATCTGGAAGTTCGTAGCCAGACCCAAGGCCGCCTGATCCGGCGGCCAGGGCCAAACCGGCTCTGTCCAAGGATCCGGTGTCGAGTCCGGGAAGGTGCGACGCCAAACAGAGGTCACCATTGGGCGCCCTCGCGGATCCCGAGCGCTGCAAGCAGCCTGCGACCGCCTGTTCCGCCGGTGCGGGCTTTTCCGCGCTGGAGCGTTCCGTCGCTTGGGAGAATGTCCAAATGCCGCGAGACCTGACGTGCATTAGAACGGTCGGCTTCGTCCGCTGAGTGCTCCTCCCAACCAATCCGCTATCGATCTGCGCCGCTGCCGTAGCGGTAGCGCGGGTTTCCGGAATCGGCTTGCTACCACGCCTTCTTCTGCAGCATCTAAATCATCAAGATCGTCGAAGTACTCAACCCGTTTCAACATCTCGCGCGCAACCTGCTTCGGGTCAGGAACGCGCCAGGCAACGCCAAAGCCCTCGACTTCCGAATAGGTTGTTTTAAATGCACAGTAATACTTCGATCGCGTCTCGTTAAAGTGATCAAATAGAAGGTAATTTGCATTAATCTGTGGGCTCCAATTTAGCCCAATAACGCGTCTGCCCGGAGCGGCGAATGCAGAGGTGTGAAAAGCAGAGGTTGAAGGACCGATGATATATTTGTGGGCTGACAAAAGACGGACCTGTTCTGCAAATGTAAGCTCTTCTGGATATGCAATCTCTACACCTAGCCGATCGAGCTCTGCCTCGACTTGCCTCTCATTAACGAGCTGGGATATACCAGAGCGCAATTTGGTTTTGGAAAGATATAGAGGCTGTTTCGCCGTGTCGACCTTATCGTTCGCCCAATATTTTCTACCAATATGGCTACACAGGTCGCCGAAAGTTGAATGAACATAGCTGCGTTCGCGGAATGAAGATTCCGCGAACATGACATTCGCAATCCGGACGGGACGATCAAATGAAATTACATCTTCCGGTCGAACACCTAGGCCCGCCAGAACCTCGTAAAGAGCATCGTGCTCTGACCCTTCGGGTCGGCTTTTGAGCCGATGACATAATATCTTTGGTCGCTCGCCATCCGCCATTAAGATCGGCCAAAAATGGGAGAGCGTGTCGATTAGGAAATGGCCGTAATGTAATACGAACAAGCCAACGTAGAGATACACACCGCTTGGTGCCTGCTCGCATTTATCAAAAGTGCCGTCGAACAAAGTTTCTGGTATGCCGCGGCCGGTATAATATACTCGCTCGCCTTCGAAAAACAGGCCCCATGTGCCGGAGTCATCTTCAGGTAGGTAGATGGCGTCTTTTACGAAGCCTACCTCTGGAAGTTCATTGCGTATTGCGTGATCGCCCCAAACGGAGCGGCAGCGTCTAAGTCTTGGCGCGGCCATGAAATTTGAAGTACCGAGTGCTGCAAGATGTTAATGGGATAGCCTGCCTGCATCTTAGCTGGGTCGCTGCCGATGGCAGAAGTGCTGGCTTGCCACACCCCGCTTTCGAGTTGACCGTGCCGAGATCAAGGCTGTTCCGTCCACTTCCGACCCGTGGGCGGATCGGGACTGGCCCGAGCGGACGGTTAGCGGACCGGCAACCATTCGGCCGTATCCCGCCGGCATGTCCAACATCCCGTCCGCCGTCGCTTCCTGGCGCGACCAGATCGAGCGCCTGTCCGAGCACGCTTCGCCTTGCCGGTACCTGTCCCCGGCCAAGTGGGCAGCGATCCGTGCGAACGCGCTGACCTTCATCGACGAGTACGGCGCCGAGGCTCACCAGCTCGGCTGGACGGCGCCGCAGCTCTTCGGCGTCCACCTGGAACACGGCTTCCTGCGCGTCGAATATGCCGGTGCCCTGATGGTCAACGACAGCCGGGTCACCGGCGTCGAGCCCGACCGGATCGTGTTCGACCGCTTTTCCGGCTATCGGACCAAGCCGGGTCAGACGTGGGGGCCGCCGGTCTGGGAATTCGCGGCCAAGGGGCGCTGACCTGCCGCTTCACCGCCGAAGCTCACCATGTCCTGATATCTCGACGGTCGTCCCATCCAGGGCCTGCTTGCCGCTCGACGAGCCCCCGCGAGACGAGCGCGCTCCAGACTAGCGTCCGGACCCATAACGGTGGCGCAGCCGGCGGGGGTGTGATTCACGGCTCCTACGGGAGGGGCCGATGGACCATTTCTGGCTGACGGACGAGCAGTTTGCGAAGATCGCACCGCTTCTGCCGAACGACACACGGGGCAAGGAGCGCGTGGACGACCGGCGCGTCATCAGCGGCATCGTTCACGTGCTGAAATCTGGAGGGCGCTGGACGGACGCGCCGCGCGAGATCTACGGGCCGAAGAAGACCCTCTACAATCGCTTCGTGCGCTGGGCGGCCAAGGGGGTCTGGGTCGAGTTGTTCGAGACCCTGGCGCGAGCCGGTGGGCCGCCCTCTCAGGTGCTGATCGACTCCACCGCCGTGAAGGCTCACCGCTGCGCTGCGGGGGGCAAGGGGGGGAGCAGAGCCAAGCCATCGGTCGCTCGCGGGGCGGGCGCACGACCAAGATCCACGCGCTCACCGACCGCTTTTGCCGCCCGCTCGCCTTCCTGTTGACCGGCGGGCAGGCTGCCGACTGCACGGCCGGCGCGCTGCTGCTCGAACGCCTGCCGACCTGCCGCATCGTGCTGGCGGACAAGGGCTACGACAGCGATGCCATTCGGCGGCAGATCGAGGCAGCCGGGGCCGCGCCTAATATTCCGCCAAAGGTCAACCGCCGCTGGAAGCCGTGCTTCTCACCCGTGCTCTACCGGGGGCGCAACGCCATCGAGCGCATGTTCGGCCGTCTCAAGGACTTCCGCCGCATCGCCACCCGCTACGACCGTCTGGCGACCCACTATCTCGCCGCCGTCTGCCTCGCCGCCACCATCAGCTACTGGTTATGAGTCCGGACGGTAGATCCTGCCCGGGGATCACAGGATGGGCTATGGCGAGACGAGGCGTCTTCATGCGGGCCGAGGAGGTCGCCTTCCTGGAGGAGGTCCGACGCTGGCGGCAGCAGTGCGTACTGGTCCTCACGAGA
>Ga0316228_1002157_pt1 | contig 17958 bp, 17 predicted proteins | sample TBH18021metaG_FD_206005 | JGI IMG/M metagenome (GOLD analysis project Ga0316228, IMG submission 206005) | Freshwater microbial communities from Trout Bog Lake, Wisconsin, USA - TBH18021 | ecosystem: Environmental > Aquatic > Freshwater > Lake > Hypolimnion/Profundal zone | place: USA: Wisconsin... | reverse complement strand
GAACAAAAGCAAAGGGAGCTCACTTCACAACCCCTTTTACTTATACCGACCAAATCCGACATTTTTTAGCAAGTCACTTCAATCGAGGCGGACAGAAAAATACTGGGGGCGTTTCTGGTTTTGGAAATACACCTTCAACATCCCAAACTACCCTTACCTTAAGCATTAAGCCGATCTCCATTAGTAATGCTTTAACTTCTTTCTTGATGCTGCTCACAGCAGTAGGAGTAACTTACTGGGCAATGAGAATCGCACAAATTCCGGGGGTTCCGAGTCAAGCTGCTAATGGCATCAATAAGGGCATGACACTGTATTCAAATCAGGATGGCACTTCTGCTTATAGCTTGTTTGGTAATAAGCCTATCGTTACAGACAATATTTATTTGCGCGGTGTAGTAGTTACCTCTAAAAGCAAAGATGGCACTTTAGATGGTTTTGCTATTTTTGAAATTGATGGCAAACCTACTAATGCCATCAGCGTTGGTGAATCTCTGGGCAAAGGCTTAAGCTTACAAAGCATTGGTGATGAATCCGCCACCCTGCTTTACCAAGGTCAAAAGATGAATTTCAAACTGAGTAAGCCGGGCAAAGATAAAAGTAGCAGTAAAAAGTAGTGCATCGTCAACTTACATAACGATAGAGATTAACCATAGAGATCAATGATAGAGATCAGCCATATAAATGACTAACTCAAAACTCTATCTTCACGCTCTTGCGTGTGTGTTGGCAGTAGTATTCACAATCACTACCGGTCCGAGCCATGCTCAAGGCACTGATAGTTCTGATGAATTCATTCACCTCGTCACTCCAGAAACTAAAAATCAGCTTTGGCTCAATCCTGGCATGGCGTCATATCACTTTCAGCAAGATAAAAACTTCAATGGTGGTAACTGGGGTGCTGGTGCCGAATATCGCTTTAATAGCGTAGCCTCAGTCACCGTGGGGCGCTTTTATAACAGTGATCGTGACTACTCCAACTATGCAGGGGTTTACTACCAACCCATTGCAATTGGGCCCATTAAGTTAGGCGCAGTCTTTGGGGGTTTTAATGGCTATCCCGGCGCCAATAATGGCGGTTGGTTTCCCGCGGTATTACCAGCCTTGACCTGGGAGGGCGACTGGGTTGGGGCTAATGTCTTTGTGATCCCTACAGTTGGAGATCGGGTGCATGGGGCAATTTCTTTACAGTTGAAGCTGATGATGTGGGAATAACCAAAATTGAAGATGGTAAAGGGAAGAATGTGAAGTCAGATAAGAAAATAGAGGCGCCCTCACTAGACAAGGTGGGGCAAAGACAAAAAAATCTCCTTAGAAAATCAATAGACTTTACTAGAATGCATGCCATCCCCATCGCAAACAATTACTTAAGAAACATTTTATTGCTCAAGAAAAGACTAGAAATTTATTCTTTCTGCTTCAACAACTATCGGGCGCCTTTGAACGTAAGTATGTATTGCACCAATATACTCACCCAAAATACCAATAAAGATCAATAAGGTGCCAAACATCAATGCAACCATGATCGCTAAAGGCGCAATTCCAAGCGGAAACTTATCCCAATAGAATATTTTTAGCACAAATACAGCAAACGCTATACACAAGCTCAGTCCACCCAAAATGAATCCCATGAATGAGGCCAATCGGATTGGAACCATGGAATGGCTAATTACACCAAGCATGGCGATATCGTATAGCGTGTAGAAATTATTCTTTGAAATTCCTCTCAAGCGTCTGGGCTGATTAAAATCAATGGTTTTAACCTTATAACCAAGCTCTGAAATTAAACCTCGTAAAAATGGATAGGGATCGTTAATTTCACGCAAAGCATTTATAACTGACTTATCGTAAAGACCAAAACCAGTTGAGTCCTTCGTGATGGAGATATCGGAAATTCCATCAAGCGCTCTGTAATATAACTTTCTTAGGGTATGCATTAGAAAGCCAGTTTTGCTAACAGGCTTGATTCCTAAAACCACCTTATAACCCTCTTCCCAGGATTTGATAAACGCAGGAATTAACTCAGGAGGATCCTGCAGATCTGATGCCAGATAAATAGTGGCATCACCAGAAGTCTGTAAAATACCCCAATATGGCGAGCGAATGTGGCCAAAATTACGAGTATTTACGATAATCTTGACACGCTTATCTCGAGCAGCAATTATCTTTAAAATCTCAACCGTATTGTCCGTAGAGGCGTTGTCGATAAATACATATTCAAATTCATATTTTGGATAGCCATCAATTATCGAACAAACTTTGCTATATAAGTCTCTTACATTCTCTGATTCGTTATAACAAGGGGAAATAATACTTAAGGTTTTTTTATTCATATCACTTATGCGGCGATGCTTTAAAAGTTAAATAATGATGCCCAAAATAAGAGGCCATTACCCCAAGTGGAATAGCAATAGCTTGAGCAAGCCAAATATTTACCCCCATCTTCGCTACTAAAATCCAAATTAAAAGTATATTGAAGCACGCTGCGCCGCCATATACTATATAACTCTTCAAGTATTCTTTAAACCAATTTCCTTTTGTGCAAAAGACAAATAACTTGTATGTTGAAAAAGACATGGAGATACTTAGTAAATTGGCAATAATACCAATTGTGACTAGATTCAAATATGGAGATAAGTAATTAAAAAGCCCTCCCATGACTCCATAACCAAAGAGGGTATTCCAGGCCCCAGCAAGCAAATACCTAATTGGCTTTGAGTTTAATTTACCCATTTAAAATAGCCACTGCAACTTCCTCTATTGCATCAGACAAAGAATGGTTAATTTTCAAACCCAAATCTTGCCTAGCCTTATTAATGCATGGGACATATAAATTTCTATTAGCACCTAGTGATGCGTCACTTCCAAATCGAATATTGGCTCCTGGGGCTAAAAGATCCCGTATGAGGTGTGCCAAATCCGAAATGGTTAAAGCCTGATCTGAGCCAACGTTGTAGGCTTGATTATTCTTTCCACTCACTAGAATTGATATCAGCCAATTTGCAAGATCCCGTTGATCCAAGTAAGAGCGGATTGGTGAGCCATCTCCTTTGACTAATATTGCATCACCATTGAGAGCATCTCGAATGAAATTTCCAATGGCAAAATGCACATTCATAGGAAGGTCGCGGCCTATAAAAGCAAAGCAGCGCGCAATCATAATTTCCAGCCCAAATGACTGAGCATATAGGGCACACAAATGTTCTGCCGCTCTCTTTCCAACACCATATGCATTATTTGGATTTAATGGGTCAGGCATTCCAAAATAATCCTCTGGGATCAAACTTAACCCTGAAGGTTGAGGGCCATAAACCGCGCCCGAGCTCGTCAGGAGAAAGCGCTTTGCCCCAACCATAACCGAAAAATCCAAAATATTTTTTGTTCCAGTAACAATTTGCCCATAACGCTCAAGGGGCGGAAGCAAAAGGCCTGTAGTGGAGTCGGTAGCAGCATGCAGGATGTCAGTAAAACTCTCTCCCACAGGCAAGGTATCAGCCTTGCAGATATCGCCCGAAACCAACTTTAACCATGGCAATCCAGAAAATTCTGGATATTGAGTAAAAAAAGTCTTTGGGGATCTTGACAGAACAGTTACCTCAGGTATGACCTCCCCCAAACTGGCCTCAGAGCAAAACTTGCGCAGTATTGCCCTACCAAAAAACCCCGTTCCACCAGTCAGAAAAAGCTTCATCTATCTATTTGGCTATCAAGTCAAAAACGGCCATATCCCTAAGATAATCCATCGCCGGACTCATAAGATCAATTGGATTTGACTCCATCGTGCCAGTCTCAGTGATGCGACTGGCAATTTTTGGAAAGTAGGTTTGCTCTGGATCGATGGACACTAAAAAGACTTGCAATCCTTCGGAGTGAAAACGCGTTAAAAATTCCGCATTCTTACTGAAGCCTCTATTACACTCCATTACGGGAGTATTCCATGCCTGAAATAGAAGATTCCAATTTGGCAATCCCAAACCAGATCCACGATCGCACCCAAGATATTTTCCATGGAAATAATTAATTTGGGTCATCCGGATTGAGGCATGCCCTTGATCATTAAAGATAAATATTTTTAGATTTAATTTATTTAATTCAGCAGTCCCCATTTCCTGCATGTTTTGCGCAAAACCGCCATCACCCTCAATCAAAATGGTGCGGCGCTGATTATTTGTCGCTAGAGCAGCCCCAACCGCTCCCGAAAGCCCATAACCCATTGCTGCCAAGGATTTATTCGTCAGCAACCTTTGTCCAAATTTCTGCTTATATAACTGCATCGCCAAAGTAAAGGCGCTTCCACTACTGCAAGGAATAATCAAGTCATCAGGTCTTGTTTGTGATTCCAAATCAACAATAAACTGATATGGCGAAATGAAATTATCTCGAGTTTTGTTAACTGCCTCTATGCGAGGAATTTTTTGACGTATGGTTTGAGCATAGGATAACCAATCTTGCTTAGGCTCAAGGTAGGAATTTAAAAAACGAGTAAGAAAATCGTTTGCATCGACCTGAAGCTTTGCCGACGTATTTGGATGTCCTTTGTTAAGCTCGAAAGGGTCAATATCAACATGATAGATTTGTGCCTCTCGTCCAAACTCCTTCCAATTAAACCCCGTTTGCTGCAAACCCAAACGAGTACCAACAGCAATAATGCAATCTGACTGCTGAATGATGATGTTTGAAGATCTTTGACCCCAAGTGTTGGGCCGCCCTAAATAATAATTGGCATCGCCATCAACTCTATCTGCGCCGTTATATGTGGTCATGGTTGGAACTGACTTGCTGGCAAGAGCCTCTTGAAGATGAATTGCAGTTTCATAATCAACACCGCCACCTATCAATAAAATAGGTTTTTTTGCTGCATTGTAAGCATCAACAGTTTGACTTAATACATGGCCCTGAATGCAAGGTAGCGCAATAACAGGAACTAAAGAAATGTCCTCCTCCACAACGTTTGCAGCCTGAATATCCAAGGGTAACTCAAGAAATACCGGACCCTTACGAGGCTCCCATGAGAGTGAAACTTTTTCTACAAATTCGCTTGCACTTAAGGGTTTAAGAAAACGAAATGCACATTTTGTTGTGGACTTAACAAGCTCAACCCCATCAACCTCTTGAATCCCTCGAGACCTCAAACCAGGCGTAGCTAAATCGGAACTTTTAACTTGACCGCCAATAACGAGTAACTCCCTACTTTCCAGATATGCACCGGAAAGTGCCGTGACAATATTGGTTAGTCCAGGGCCTGCCGTAACCAAAGCCAATGCCTTGGAGTCAGTTGAAACAGCATTGAAGTACTCGGCACCTATGCCTGCAGCCACTTCATGAATAACGGGAACACCTTGCAAATACCGACTAAGACTTTCAGTTAAGTGCATGATGTTGCCACCACCCACATAGAAATAATGGGTATACCCAAGCTCTTTCAGCCAGATGGCCAGTTGATCACTATATTTAATCATTTTTTTCTACTAGCTAAAGCCACTAAACCATTAATCATATTAAAGGCCTGATTTTCTGTATAACTTTCATACCCGGATGCGTCGTACCCCCATCCCGCATGAAGGCATAGATCCACATTTCCTTGGAATGGCTCTAAATGAGCATTCATATCATCTATATAAACTGTATAGTGATTACCGTTAAGCCAGCCTTGTGAAGCGGCAACATTTAATTTTGACCCCTTATCTCTTAAAGACTCTTGGCCAAATATTTCAATATTGGGCACCGAATAAAAATCCAAGGTTCTCTTGATTGAATGCTCATTACGGGTAGAGAGAATCCTAAACATGCCGGGGTATTTATTAATAAGCCCTTTAATTTGATAGAAAAATGGATAGGGTGACATTAGCTTTTCCCAATCAGCATTAGCCATCAAAACTTTTCTTGCCGCAAAAAATTGATCAACAAATGCCCAGTCCCCTGCCTTTGGCTCTATCTCCGGCAAAAGATTAAAATCTTTTAGATGGTCTTGCTTGCTGTACAAACGATTGAACTGCCACGCATCCGTTAGGCGAGCCCTAAAGTCCATAAATTCATCAAAATGAACCCCTCTCCTAAGTTCGGAGTCTTCCTTCACTACTTGTTCACAAACTTGATAAGCTTCATATGCGCTATTAAAAAGCACGCCATCAAAATCAAGAACAATTAATAAATCCACATTACCCCCGTGAATTAATTGAATTTTTTCTAATAATTGCTGAAGAAGCTATTTTTTCCGCCTCTGCAATCCTTCTTTCCAACAAAAAGACCTCCAGCTTTAACGCATTTGGCAAACCCTCTTCTTCTAAAAACTTTTGAAGCGGCATAACTACTTTACGCGTCTCAACAAAATCCACCAACCCTCTAAGTTCATCATCCTCGAGGAGAAAATCTCGAGTTGCCTTATTGACGCTTCCCCCCATAGTCACTTTTAAATCTTTTCGTTTGGCTAGGCGAGCGACCTTCCTCACCATGTCCATGGTCTCATGAGAGTCAACGCCTGATCCTTTGTAGGATGCAGTTAAATCTGTACGGCCAATAGTTACTTCATTTAATTTGATGCCCGCCTCTAATATCGCCTCAATATTAGCAACAGCAGTAACTGTCTCAATCGTAACGCTAACATGATGGAAGAAATCCTTCGGAAGGGATTCCATATATTTCTCCATCGCAAATGCAGTCTCAATCATCGGGGCAACCAAAGAGGTAATACCTAAATTAACCAAATAACTAATGTCTGATTTAGCTTCACACCCACCAATTTTGACTAAATAATCTAAATTATTACGAGCGGCAAACAAGCTTTCTGCAGCTACATCATCACGACCCAATCCCTCAGCCTCAAACTCTCCCTTAAGACTTGAGAAATACGTAAAATTTATTTTTTCCATGACTCTTCCAAAGTATTTCTATTAATTTTAAAAATTAAGACCGAGAAATGTTTCGATCTGTGTCGCCGTATATTCAAGCATCTCAGGAGTAAGGGATGGCTGAACTCCAATCCAGAATGTGTTATTCATCACATTATCAGTATTTGTTAATTCACCGCTAATACGATATTCAACATCAGCCATATAAGGCTGACGCGTTAAGTTCCCAGCAAATAGCAAACGCGTGCCAATCTTATGTTGATCAAGATATGTTGTTAAATCAACGCGTGAAACTGGGCAATCAGCCTTTAAGGTAATTGGAAATCCAAACCAAGATGGATCTGAGTCAGGCGTTGTCTCAGGTAACTGCAAAAATTCAATGCAAGTAGTCAGGCGCTCTTTTAAAAATTTGAAATTCTCTTTTCTGGCCTGAATAAACGCTGGTGCTTTTTCCAATTGGGCCAAGGCACACGCCGCCTGCATGTCAGTAATCTTCAGGTTATAGCCAAGATGACTATAGGTGTATTTATGATCATAGCCAAAAGGTAGGTCGCCTAATTTCCAAGCGAAACGCTTGTCACAAGTGTTATCCTTCCCAGGCGGGCAGTAGCAGTCACGACCCCAGTCACGAAAACTCTCGGCAATTTGCTTGAGCTCATAGCTGTTAGTAAATACCGCACCACCTTCGCCCATAGTGATGTGATGGGCGGGATAAAAACTTAAAGTTCCAATATCCCCAAAAGTCCCAACCATTTGTCCTTTATAAGTCGTTCCCAAGGCATCGCAACAATCTTCAATCAACCAAAGATTATGCTTTTTGCAAAGCGCTGTTACAACATCTAGATTAAAGGGGTTACCTAGCGAATGGGCCAGCATAATCGCCTTAGTCTTCGGTCCAATTGCAGTCTCTATTTTTGAGGCATCAATATTATGAGTGAGTGGATCCACATCAACAAATACTGGAATAGCACCAAATTGCACAATCGGATTAACGGTGGTTGGAAAGCCAGCGGCCACACCAATTACCTCATCACCTTTTTTAATGGCCCGCTCGCCCAATCTAGAAGAGGTGAGTGTTGAAAAAGCAACCAAATTTGCAGATGAGCCAGAGTTTACGGTGATGAGATGCTTCACACCGATAAACTCTGCCAGTTTTTTCTCAAAAAGATCATTGAAGCGCCCCGTGGTCAACCAACCATCAAGGGATGCTTCAACCATATTTTCCAACTCTTCAGAACCAATTAGCTTACCCGATGGTGGCACCACAGTTTGGCCGGGAATAAATGATTTGGGAGCAAACTCTAATTCTGCATAGTCCTTCACTAAAGACAAGATTTGCTTACGAATTTTGTCTTTCGCAAATTGATTAGTAGGGATAGTAGTTTCTGTCATGATGAGCTTTAAGTTTTGAAAATAAGAATTAAGTCGATTGATATGCGTTAATTTGCCCTAAGGAAATCTTCTGCATATCCTCGCCAGATAAAAATGCCTGCTGCCAATCGGCAATATTTTGAACCGCAGTCTCTAATGCCCATCTTGGGGTCCACCCAAGCAACTGAGCAGCTTTTGAGCAATCTAATTTCAAAGAGTGGGCCTCATGTGGCTGCTCAGTTTGATCTTGCCGCCAACTCGCCCCGACCGGGTATTTATCAATAAGCAAATCGATCACCTCTTGAACAGAGCGAGCGTCCCCATCCTTGGGACCGAAATTCCAACCACTTGCAAATTCAACACCATCTTTATATAGAGCCTGAGCAAGTACAAGGTAGCCAGACAAAGGCTCAAGAACATGCTGCCAAGGGCGAGTTGCCAATGGATTGCGGATCATCAAAGGAGCGCCTGACTCAAAGGCTCTTATGGCGTCAGGAATAAGACGGTCCTCAGACCAATCACCCCCACCTATTACATTGCCAGCTCTAGCCGATGCCAAAGCATGTTTATGTTGATGATATTGAGCATCGGAGAAATAGGACTGACGAAACGCAGAAGTAACCAATTCCGCACAACCTTTACTATTACTGTAAGGATCATACCCACCCATTGGTTCATGTTCACGATAACCCCAAACCCACTCCTTATTTTCATAGCACTTATCCGTAGTAACCACTACCGTGGCACGTACGCCACTCATACCACGAATGCACTCTAAAATATGAACCGTGCCCATAACGTTCGTAGCATAAGTCTCTACAGGGTTCGCGTAGGAGTAACGCACTAGGGGCTGAGCCGCCATATGAATTACTATTTCCGGGTCCGCACCCTGCATTGCAGTACGCAGCCTATCTAAATCGCGTATATCGTCTATATGTGAGACCTGAATAGCCCCCCTCACCCCGGCAACATCATAAAAATTAGGCAAGGTATTTGGTGCGAGTGCATAACCAGTAACGCGCGCGCCCATTGAAGCTAGCCAAAGGCTTAACCAACCACCCTTGAATCCAGTATGCCCGGTTAAAAAAACACGCTTACCAGCCCAAAAAGATGCGTCTACCCCATGCGCATTCATTACCAAGATTTCCAAGGAGCCTTGCCTGACACCCAAAGCTCCTCTAAATAAGTTTTATCTCGCAAGGTATCCATTGGCTGCCAAAAACCTGAATGAGAAAAGGCCTGCAACTGACCGTCCTTAGCTAACTTCTCCAATGGTTTGCGCTCCCAAATAGTGTCATCGCCTTCAATTAAATCTAAAACATTAGGATTTAAGATAAAGAACCCACCATTAATACGACCACCATCACCCTGGGGCTTTTCTAAAAAAGAAATAACTTGAGTGCCCGCAATCTCTAAGGCCCCAAAACGCCCTGGAGGCTGCACGGCCGTCATGGTTGCAAGCTTGCCATGCTGCTGATGAAAATTAATCAAAGAAGTAATGTCAATTGAACCAACACCATCGCCGTACGTCATACAAAAGTCACCGTCAATGTAATCAGCCACTCGCTTTAATCGCCCACCCGTTTGGGTGGCCTCTCCCGTGTCAACCAGAGTGACCTTCCAGGGCTCCGCTTTTTGATGGTGGACTTCGATACTATTATTAGTCATGTCAATTGTCACTTCTGACATGTGCAAGAAATAATTGGCAAAATATTCTTTAATAACATAGCCTTTATATCCACAGCAAATAATAAAATCATCAATCCCATGGGATGAATACATCTTCATGATGTGCCAAAGAATTGGCTTCCCCCCAACTTCTATCATGGGTTTTGGGCGAGTTACACTCTCTTCAGAAATGCGGGTCCCTAAGCCCCCTGCCAAAATTACTGCCTTCAAATTACTACCTCCAATAATTAATTTTTAACAGAGACATTGCGTTTAAAACCAAAGCCAATTACAAGGGTCGATTTCATTTTAATGCCATTTAAATACAAAATACCCATAGTTGAAGAAGAATCACTACTTAACCAAAATGTTGGGGATAGGTCAGGTGGGCTATCTATTGAAGTAATTTGCACTTTAAAAGACTTATTGTTAGATTTTATTATAGGTTTAAACTTGAATGGTGCATAGGCATTGTCCTGGAGACTTTCTAAATCAATAAAACCAGACCGTAAGACTTTATCATCATCACCCAAAATATTAACCAATAATTTACCCTTACATTTTTTTTGATATGTAGCCATTAAAAAGTTTAATTGGGAGAGATTGTTATTATTCGGAAATATTGATTGCTCTAATACAGACCCAGAACTGAATTCACCTAAATTTTCGTTGTTTGATACCACTGGATATAAATATTCATTAGAAAATAAATCTGGATTTTTATTAATTGCATTGTTTACAATATCAATATAGTATTCATTTCTGATCATTATATCAGGGAGTATTGCCCTCAGAGGTGTATAGTGGCTATAAATATAAGAATTTAGAATTGGCGCATAGTCTGAAACTTTATGGCCCCAAACTTCATTACCTCCGTTATGTAAAACTAATTTTGGTTTTGCAATCTCCAAATCAGAAACAAATCGATCCTCATTTCCCTCTGTAATCCAAGGAACAACGGAAGCAATGCTAATGGCAGGCAAATGACTTGTAGTTACATAAACAGATAGTTGATCGGTAGCCAAGGATGTCATAAAGATCTTATCATTATCAAAAAGCGCTGTATTTATATACTCTTTATAACCAGGAGTTTTACTAATTTCAGTATTATTTTTTATATTGTAAAAGTAATGCTGACATCCATATGAAGCCAAGATGAGAAAAATTACAATTATTAATGGGTACTCTAATTGCTTTCTAAACATAAGGGCATTACAAAAAATAATGCAAAAAATTAGCTCAGCAACAGCAAAATAAGGCAGCGCATGAAAACCATGTGCGCCACGCATGGTTAAGGAAATTATAAAAAATAAAAATAAAATACAATAAAAAAAATCTTTTTTGATGAGGATTACAAGATACAAAAATACAAAGAACTTCATAAAAAGCGGGAAAAATATACCTTTTTTGAATTCACCGACCTCGAAAGATCCACCATAAAATATTGGATCAAAATATAGCTTTCCCGCGCCTATTAATGCCTGTAATTTATCGCTTCCAAGGCCATTTTGAAACTTAGAGTATACCTTTACGTTGAGAATGTAAGCCTGATAATAAAATTCATATAAATTACCTTCTATATACATGTATAAAAATAATAATAAAAATGGTATTACTACAAATAATAATAATATACTTGCTTTGCCTATAAAGGCTCTGATGCCATTACAGTTTTTATAGGTAAAATATAGGACAATTAGATAGCCAAAAAAAACAGGGTAAATAGCAATGAATGTGGCTAATATTGCAGAAAATCCAGAAATTGAAATAACCAGTAGATCACTTACCTTCACTGTTTTAGTTGCATTAATTCTGAAGACCTCTAGGGTTAATATAACCATACATAAACCAGTGAGTTGATCAGAAATTAGGGTATGTGCAACAGGATCAATATAATGCAGTGAAAAAATATAGACTACTGGATATATTAGAAATAATATTTTGCTAAAAAATTTACTGTATCTATAGTAAATAAACATCCATATCAACACAAGAAAAATGTAGAAATAAAGTCTAAATTCTATTAAGCTTTTAGCTCCAATTAAATTAAAAATAAAGCAGATATAATAGAGGAGTGGGGTATGCTGAGAGAAATAACCGGTATACATTTCTTTTCCAGATGCCAATACTAATCCACCTATAATGTTATCGTACTCATCAATAAATTCAATATTACCTATGTATTTTGATAACAATAAAACCCATAAAAATCCATATAATAACGGCATTAATAATCTGAATAGAATATGAATTCTTGAATTATTTAAAAGCATAATTTTATTAAATTTATACCTCATAATTCACCAATAAAATTTAAAAAAAGATCTATTAACTTAATCGAATTTTTAGACCTCCACTTTATTAAAAGCTGCTGCTGCAGTTCCTTTGCTGGAATTTTAATTTCATAGTTATTTATTTTTGAAAAAATTTCCACTAACGAAACTGTATTGCGACTCACTAAATCCTTTTTTAATAATGGAATGGCATAATACTCCAACCCAATTAATGAAAATATATGAGATGGGTTTCCATCCTGGAACGCACTCAATAGAAAATTTTTCTTTTTTCCATAATATTTAAAATAGTTATTTGGAATAAAAGATTTATTAATTTTATTTTCATTAATATCTTTAGAAATACTAAATGGATTAATCAAGGAATTTAATGAAAATCCAACCTTAAGCATGTGTCGACTAAACCCTAACTCCCCCTGGTGAATAGCCATTTGCCTTGTATTTGGTGATTTATAATTTTCCCAATAATTTATAAAATTAGGATTTTTGTGTGCGGAGTTTTTACATAACATCAGAAAGCTTTGCAGGTGATATTCGATTTGGTAAGAGCCGAATGGCGCTACGATATCGCCATCCAAACCTCTTAAATTTTGCCAAAATAAATATGAATCAAAAATTGGATATAAAATCGTATCGTTCATAAAAATTAATTCAACGACAGAAGAAAACTCCGGCCTTTGAATAAATAAAAATCCAGATTTATACCCCGCCATATCCCTTCCATAATTAGGCCGCTCAATTAAAACCTGACAATATGTTGAGAGGAAATTTTTCATATCCTCTGACAACTGAAGATTCGTAACATATATTATGTAGAAATTATTTAGCGCAAGGTCTTCTAACTGCTTTTCTAGGCTTACATTAACAAATTTTTGATATCCATAAAAAATACAGATGGTTTTAGTATTACAGTCTGGCTTTTTGAAAATCGTTGTTTTTTCCTTTACACCTATTCTATTAATAAAGCCCTTAAGTTCAGCGTAAAACCTATAGCAACGTGAGAAAATAAATACAAATAATATCCTAATTAATTTTTTAAATATTTTCATAATTGTTAATAAAAGCTAATAATCCAAATTTTAATTATCATTACTACCTAAAATATTCATCTCAATATTTGAGAATTGAATTCCAACCAAGCCCCATCGGACTTTACTAGAAGAAACTTTAATTAATGCTGCATTATGTAAATAATGATGCTGCGTATGGCTATGCAAGTCTCCCTCCGCAACAGAGCACATTAAAAAATACTCCCCATTAGGCAACATAGGCAACCTAAAAGAAAATCTTGCAAAAAAGTTTGATTCAGGTGGAATAGTCTCGGTTTTTATTTTCCTAAGTGGGAGCGTATTTTCCCCAAATAAATCTTGCCCAAGCCTATCCTTAACCATAAATCCAAGTATGGGCTGGTTAAGCTGTTTTTTAGTTCTAGCTCTTAATTCAAGGGTAACGGATTCACCACCATAAAATACCCCCCCCTCCTCTCCCGAAGCTTTTCTTAGGCTAACACTAGTTATTTCGGCCAGCCCTGTCCTCCACCCATTTGCATGATTTAAGTTGCTTGCAACGCTAATTATCGACTCATAATCCAGCACCTCATCCTCACTAGCGCTTATGTTTTCAATAACTTCAACCCACCCCTCTAAATCATCATTACTATTTTTTGCTAGCGTTATTTCCTGGCCATAAATTTTCTGCTGGGTATATTCAAGATATCTTTCAGAGATTTCTTTAGCACTCCCCATACTTACAATACTTCCACCATCTAGCCAAATAGCTTGCTCACATAAATTTAAAATAGATCCCATATCATGGCTGACAAAAAGTAATGTCCCATTTTTTTGAAAATTACGTATAAAACGCATACATTTTTGAGTAAAGATGGTATCGCCAACGGCTAAGGCCTCATCTATCACTAAAATATCAGCATCAACATGCGCAATAACTGCAAAAGCCAACCGAACCATCATTCCACTTGAATAAGTTTTTGTTGGCTGCTCAATAAAATCCCCGATATCAGCAAAGTCAAGAATATCTTCGAAGCGATTATCCGTCTCCTCTTTAGTTAAACCTAAAACTGAAGCATTTAAGTATATGTTTTCTCGCCCGGTAAACTCAGGATTGAAACCTGAACCCAATTCAAGAAGAGCGGCAATACGTCCATTTGTCTGCACCAGTCCGTTGGTAGGGGTTAACGTTCCACAAATAACTTGTAATAAGGTAGACTTTCCAGAGCCGTTGCGCCCAATTATCCCAATCGTCTCACCTTTTTTTATCTCAAACTTTATTTCTTTTAACGCCCAAAATTCGCGATAATACCGCCTTTGTCTCAGACTAAATATTCTAAAAAAATGAGGTAATACAAACTGCTTAAGGCGATCGCCTGGACGCCCATAAATCTCAAAACATTTAGCTAGATCATTAACCTTAATTGCTATTTCATTAGAGGACATCTGCGAAGCCCTTTCTTGTCTTTTGAAACCAGGCATACCCAATCCACATTACAAGCAAGGCAATCATTGTGTATATGGCCAACCCAGTCCAGTTAGGTGGATGCCCCAAGATCAATACAACTCTGCCCTGTTCAATAATAAAAGCAAGGGGATTAAACATCATTAACTCTTGAAATATTGGAGGCAATGCGCTCACAGGATAAAAAACTGGTGACATAAACATAAGCACAGTCGTCAAAATACCAATAGTTTGACTAACATCACGCATATAAACCCCCAAAGCTGATAATATCCAAGTCATACCGAGGGTAAAAATAACCAAAGGGGCTAATACAAGAGGGATAAAAATAATTGTCCAGTTTAGATAATGGTTTGTAAATGCAAATACAAGTAGCATTACCAGTAGGCTTATTGCTGAATGAAATAATGCCGCACCTAAACTAATGATTGGCAAAACTTCCAATGGAAAAACTACTTTTTTGACATAATTTGCATTATTCAAAATAAGTGTTGGAGCACGATTGACGGCCTCTGTAAAAAATCCAAGAACAATCATTCCTACAAAAACAAGTAGCGCAAATTGAGCCTTAGTATCAGCACCACCGTCGCCCCAACGCGCTTTAAAAACAACAGAAAAAACAAAGGTATAAATGGTCAACATTAGAATGGGAGTTAAAAAAGACCAGGCCAAACCAAAAATTGACCCCTTATAACGCCCTATTACCTCACGCCTACCCATTTGCATAATTAATTGACGATGACTAATTACGGTCTTAATCAAAGAGCCAAAAGATAAACTAGGAGGGCAATGGGGATTTTGAAAATTCATAAATTAAAAACCTTAGTTCAGGTAATGATTTTGGCTAAGATAGCCTTATATAGCCAGAGAGTATGGAGCCTACATCACAAGTTCAAGGTAGGTGTATAAAAAAATTAAATGGAATTATTGCACTTGCAATACTGAATAGCTTAAAAAATAAATATGCATTTAAGGCTAAATTAGAAATTTATTTAGAACTCGAATTGATGATAGGGTATGACTAATATCTGTCATTGAGCGATATAAAATTGATTATTTTTCTAGATTGCACAATCAAGGATCAAACCTTTTTAAATAGAACCGATAAAAAAAGACTCCATGTACCTCGACGTGTTTGCCTATATAAGCCACACACCTCAACAAGTCGAAATCTATCCCGCAGACGCGCGCCCCTCAAAGACTCAAATATTTTAAGTATCTCTTGATGATTCCTTGCAAGCAAATGGTTGGCTTTTTTTAAAGCATATATATTTTGTGTGTTCCAGCTATGAAAGCGCCCCTGCAACACCATCAATACCCGCTCAATTCTAGAACCAAAGGAATTATTTCCTCCAATCAAGGCATCATCATGTTGACGATAAAGCAAGTATGGAATAGGATCATAGAAGACATCACCTTCGGCTCCAGAAATAAGCTGGTATACCCACCAATCATGCGAAGGCACATCTACGGGACCAGCCCTTTCAATGAGCAATTTTGCTGAAAGATTAAATACCATGGTATTGCCACCTGCAATGCTTTGCACTAAAGCATTGCGAAACGATGGCGGAAATACAAAAAGGGGTGATATGCCGCAGACTTTTAATTCATCCGTAACATATTTGGTGCGTCCACAATAGACAAAGGGCACATAAATATTCTGATTCGTAATAATGGCTTGTAGGGCAATTGATAATTTTTCAGGCAACCAAATATCATCCTGGTCGCAAAAAGCAAAATAGGCCGCCCTAATATCAGCATCACAGGCCAAAGATAAAAAGTTCTGGCAAAAGCCCCGTTGAGGCCCATTGCGAATAATCATCTTCCCTTGCGGCCATTTGATCTGGTATTGCCGTAGAATTTCTAGCGTTTGATCGATTGAGCCATCATCACTTACATAAAGCACCCAGTTTTGATGAGTTTGAGATTCCAAGGACTCCAGTTGTTGCGCTAGAAATCTCTGCCCGTTATAAGTACAAAGCAGTATTGCCACCAAAGGAGCTACGCTTACAACCGCTGGATTAAGGAACGAGCCCTCTACAGCGAGATTATTTTCAATTAAATCAGTCATTAAGATTGACTTCAAGAAATGGCAACCAATTACCGAATAGCAAACCGACCCCTAGAATAAACACTTCTTTTATATGCTCTAATTATAACGAAGGGAGGGCTAAATCCCTGAAAATTAAGGGTTAATAACTATCCCTAAGGATAAATTAAGCGATGATACTTAGTGTTTGACAGGGAAATACCCCTGAACTAAGTCCTGCAGGCAGACTTTCACATTTTTTGCATCACTGGAGGACAAAATCATCTTCAAATTTTCCAATTTTTCCTCTAGGATATTGACAGGAAGAAACTGCTCATTGGCCTTCATGATGCGCTGATGATCAGTGGGCTGCGGATTTTCACCGATCAATAACTCTTCATAAAGCTTTTCCCCTGGGCGTAGTCCAGAGACTTCAATCTCAATATCACCCTCGGGATTGTCAGTATTGCGCACTTCCAACCCTGATAGCTCAATCATATGTCTAGCCAGATCCATAATCTTGACGGGTTCACCCATATCCAAAACAAAGACATCCCCACCTTTAGCCATTGCTCCAGCCTGAATTACCAAAGAAGCAGCCTCGGGAATAGTCATGAAATAACGCGTTACCTCAGGATGGGTAACGGTAATAGGGCCGCCATCTTTAATTTGCTTGCGAAATAAGGGGACCACCGAACCAGAAGAATCAAGCACATTACCAAAGCGCACCATTGAAAAAGTGGTTTTTGATGAAAGGTCTGAATTAGCCAAGGCCTGCAATACCATCTCTGCCAAACGCTTAGATGCCCCCATTACATTGGTGGGTCTGACTGCTTTATCGGTGCTAATTAATACAAAATTGGCTACTTGGAATTTCATAGCGGCTTTTGCCACTATCTGGGTGCCATATACGTTATTTTGAATACCTTGGGCAAAATTTTCCTCTACCAAGGGAACATGCTTGTAAGCTGCCGCATGAAAGATAGTATTTGGTCGATTTGTACCCAGCACCTGATCAACCAATTGTTCGTCTTGAATAGATCCCAAGACTGGTAGCAGCCCAATGGAGTGATTTAAGCCTGACAAACTCATGCTTTCGAGCTTTGCCAATAACTCCTGATGAATTGAGTAGAGAGCAAATTCACTTTGCTCGAATAACACCAATGTTTTTGGGTTTTGCCGGATGATTTGGCGACATAACTCGCTACCGATTGAGCCACCCGCTCCAGTAACTAACACCACTTCATTGGAGATATTTTGCTGAAGAAGCTTGGGGTTG
>Ga0316228_1002152_pt1 | contig 17979 bp, 20 predicted proteins | sample TBH18021metaG_FD_206005 | JGI IMG/M metagenome (GOLD analysis project Ga0316228, IMG submission 206005) | Freshwater microbial communities from Trout Bog Lake, Wisconsin, USA - TBH18021 | ecosystem: Environmental > Aquatic > Freshwater > Lake > Hypolimnion/Profundal zone | place: USA: Wisconsin... | reverse complement strand
CGCCACACCGGCGAGGCGGTGTACGAGGACGAGGCGATGGACCTGGCGCCGCTGCCCTACATCGTGATCGTGGTCGATGAGATGGCCGACCTGATGATGGTGGCCGGCAAGGACATCGAGGGGGCGATCCAGCGTCTGGCGCAGATGGCGCGGGCGGCGGGCATCCACCTGATCATGGCGACCCAGCGGCCGTCGGTGGACGTGATCACCGGCACGATCAAGGCGAACTTCCCGACCCGGATCAGCTTCCAGGTGACGAGCAAGATCGATAGCCGCACGATCCTGGGCGAGATGGGCGCCGAGCAGCTTCTGGGTCAGGGCGACATGCTGTTCATGGCCGGCGGCGGGCGCACGACGCGCGTGCACGGGCCGTTCTGCTCGGACAGCGAGGTCGAGACCGTGGTCGCCCACCTCAAGCGCCAGGGCCGCCCAAGCTACCTCGACGCCGTCACCGCCGACGATGCATCCGAGGAGCCCGCCAAGGAGGGCGGCCGGTCCGGCCGGGGCAAGGCCGCCGCGGCCGACAAGGCCGAGCGGTCCGACGAGTCCGAGGAGGAGGCTCCCGTCTTCGACATCGGCGCCTTCGCGGCGGCGACCGGCGGCGAGTCCGACGACCTCTACAAGCAGGCGATCGAGGTGGTGCTGCGCGACCAGAAGGCGTCGACCAGCTACATCCAGCGTCGTCTGCAGATCGGCTACAACCGCGCCGCCTCGATCATGGAGCGGATGGAGATCGAGGGGATCGTCGGCCCGGCCAACCATGCCGGCAAGCGCGAGATCCTAGTCGCCGGCGCGCCGCACATGTCGAGCGGCATGTACGACGACGAGTGAGACGCTGTCCGGGCCGCTTCCCCACGGGGCGGCCCGGACGTCGCATCTTCGCCACAGGGCGAGGTTCTAACGGGCCGCTGCGAAACCCTCCCATCCTTGCGAGCGGAGCGAACCAATCCCGGGCAGCGCGCCATCCGGCGCCGTGGCGCTCCTGGATTGCTTCGCTCCCCTCGCAAGGACGGGGGCGCCGAGATTTCCGCATCGGCCTGCAAACGTCATGTTCCGCCCTCAGCTCGCCGCCGGAGCCCACCAGCGGCTCCTCAGGAGACTCTGCCGATGATCGGCCGCCGCATCCGCACAGCCGGCTCCGTGATCGCCGCCGGGCTGTGGCTCGCGACCGCCAACCCGGCCGCGGCGCAGGTGGGCGCCTTCATCGACAGCCTGTTCGGTCACAAGGAAGAGCCCGCCCCTCAGCCGGAGGCCGCCCCGGCGGCGCCCGCGCCGGCCAAGAAGCCCACGCCCAAAGCCAAGGAGGCGAGCAAGGAGGCGAAGCCCGGCAGCGCAAAATCCGGCAAGGCCGGCGACAAGGCCGACCGCAAGCCGACCGAGCCGAAGGTCGCGGCGGTGGGTGCGCCGACGGCGATCGTCACCGGCGACTCGGCCGATCCCGCAACGCTGCTGGCGCAGGCCAACGCCTACTTCAACGGCATCGGTACACTGACAGGCAGCTTCATGCAGATCGGCGCCGACGGGCGCCGGATCGGCGGCAAGCTGACGCTCGCCAAGCCCGGCCGCCTGCGCTTCGACTACGACCAGCCCTCGCCGCTGGAGGTGATCGCCGACGGCACCTCGGTGGCGGTGCGCGACCGCAAGCTCAACACCCAGGACCTCTACTTCATCGCCCAGACGCCGCTGAAATTCCTGCTGCGCGAGAAGATCGACCTCGCCCGCGACCTCACCGTCACCGACGTGGCGAACGACCCGGGCGGCGTGCGCATCAGCCTGGAAGACCGCGCCACCCTCGGCGGCACCTCGAAGATCCAGCTGTTCTTCGATGCCGAGATGAAGACCCTGTCGCAATGGCGGATCACCGACCCGCAGGGCTATGTCACCACGGTGACGCTCTCGAACCTGCAGAAGGGCAAGAGCGTCGACGGCAGCCTGTTCTTCATCAATTACGGGCGCGCCGAGGACAAGGCGATGCAGCAGCAGATCCAGCAGTCGCAGCAGTGACGGGCCGTCACGCCGCCTTCGCGTCGATCCCGCCGGGGGCGGCTCCGCGCCAGCGGTCGAGCTCCCGGTCGATCGCCCCCTCGGTGCAGCGCAGGAACTCCGCGGCCGGCAGGTTCGGGGCGACCGCGGCAAGGTAGCTCACCACCACCGTGCCGGACCGGGTCGCGGCACCTCCGGGCCAGAACAGGCCGGAATTGAGCGCCACCGGCACCACCGGCAGGCCGAGCCGGCCGTAGAGCAATTCGACGCCGCGCTTGAAGCGCAGGGGGGCGTCGATCCCGCCCCGGGTCCCCTCGGGGAAGATCAGCACCGATCGGCCTGCCGCCACCGCCTCCCGGCCGCCGTCGATCATGGTGCGCAGGGCCTGGGTGCCGTTGGCGCGGTCGATGACGATCATCGGCGAGCGCCGCAGGAACCAGCCGACCACCGGGATCGCCAGCAGCTCCCGCTTGGCGACGATCGCCACGTCCGGCACCAGGACCAGGAAGGCCAGCGTTTCCCAGGTCGATTGATGATTGGCGACGATCAGGCAGGGTCCGGCCGGCAGGTGCTGGCGGCCCTCCTCGACGTAGCGCAGCCCGACGATGCGCTGCAGCCCGACCAGGATCCCGCGCGCCCAGAGCCGCGTCGCCCGGCGGATCGGCCGCTGCGGCGATCCGGACAGGAGGAAGATCGCCAGCGGCGCGAGGAACAGGGTCGTCCAGGCGGCCCAGTAGACGGCGAACAGGAGGGAGCGGGCATATGCCATGGCAGGGCCTCGACGAGGGGCCCGGGACAGGGCGGGGTCTGGGCATAGCGCCTACCGGTCGCGTGCGCACGGCCTTTTGCCCGACTGACGGTGAGCGGACTGTCGCGGGCCGCGAAATCGGCTATCGGAGCGCAACACCGTCAGAACCCCAGCGCCGCCCGTGCAATTCACCGTCACCACCTGGAACATCAACTCCGTGCGGCTGCGCATCGACCTGGTGCTGCGCTTCCTGGCCGAGCACAAGCCGGACGTGCTCTGCCTCCAGGAGACCAAGTGCCCGGACGACGCCTTCCCCCTGAAGGCCCTGCGCGGCTCCGGCTACGAGCACGTGATGTTCGCCGGGCAGAAGGGCTATAACGGCGTCGCGATCCTCTCCCGCCTCCCCCTGCAGACCCGCAGCGTGATGGGCTTCTGCGAGCGGCCGGATGCCCGCCACATCTCGGCGGTGCTCGGACCGGAGGCCGGGGCCGCCTCGGGCATCGTGCTGCACGATTTCTACGTCCCGGCCGGGGGCGACGTGCCGGACCGTGACCTCAACCCGAAATTCGCCCACAAGCTCGACTTCCTGGCCGAGCTGCGCGCCTGGGGCGGGAAGCGCGTCTCCGGCCCGGCCATCCTGATGGGCGACCTCAACGTCGCGCCGCTGGAGCACGATGTCTGGTCGCACAAGCAGCTCCTCGACGTGGTGAGCCACACCCCCGCAGAGACGGAGGCGCTGGAGATCCTGCGCGGCGAGGCGGGCTGGATCGACACGGCGCGCCACCTCACCCCGGAGCCGGAGAAGATCTACACGTGGTGGAGCTACCGCTCCCCCGATTGGTCGGCCGCCAATAAGGGCCGGCGCCTGGATCACCTCTGGGTCTCGCCGGACCTCGCCGGGACTGTCCGCAAGGTCGAGGTGCTGCGCGAGGCCCGCGCCTGGGAGCGCCCTTCCGACCATGTCCCGGTGACCCTGACGCTGGAGCTGTGAGCGGGGGCGGAACTGCGGCGCGGTCCGAGCATTGCCCGCTCACGAACCCGTGATGTGAGCGAGCCCCGATGCGCAAGATCCTGATCGCCTTCCTCCTTCCCAAGGTCGTGTCCTACCTGCGCCGCCGTTACGGCGGCCAGCCGGCCGGACGCACCCGCGCTTTCTGAGACGATCCGGTACCTGCGCCCGGCCTTTGACGGCCAGGCGCAGGGGGCGACAGCCGCGGCAGCCTGAATGCGCGTGTGATCGTCCACCACGAGGAACCACGCCCTGGTGACGGCGAGGAGAGCTACCTCGGCAAGGGGCTTCGCGCCGGCCGGGGGGCGCTGATCACGGGCAGGGATCCCGGCATTGGCCGGGCGGTGGCCATCGCCTATGCCCGCGAGGGTGCCGACGTGGCGATCGCCTATCGCGAAACCGATCGAACCTGCTGGCTCCGCAGGGGATCCCGGTGAACTGCGTCGCACCGGGATCGCTCTGGACGCCGATCCAGCCGATGCTCTGATCGGCCTCCGATTGCCGCCCGTCGGCGCCGAGGCGACACTCCCGTCAAATACGTGCCGACCGAAGCGCCTCAGGGCAGCGCGACATCCGTGCACGCGGCGCCGCTGGATTGCTGCGCGCGAGAACGGCACTGGAGCCAACGGCCGGTCCCGGGGCGGGGCGTGCCCTGTTCCCGCGATGCCGGGCAATGGCCGCGCAGGCGCTCACCGCCGTGTGCTCACCCGGTGGCGTATTCGAGCTGCGGCGCGAGAACCGCATCGCCGTCGGCGTGGACCGTGACGGGGATGGACTTGGCGGCGGGCGTCTTGCTGCCGATCGCGTAGTGCCAGATCGGCATCAGCACGTTGCATTCGGGGTAGTAGCCGCCGATGCAGCCGACCGGGATGTCGTAGGCCACGACCAGCAGGCCTGAGAGCTTGCGGTCCACGCCGTCGTCGGCGACCGTCCGGAGCGTGACGGATTGGCCGATCTTGAGGCCCCGCCGGTCGATGTCCGAGCGGTTCATCAGCACCACCTTCCGGGTGTTCTTGATGCCCCGGAAGCGGTCATAATAGCCGTAGACCGTGGTGTTGAACTGATCGTTGCTGCGCAACGTCATCAGGCGCAGGGAGTCGTGCCCGACATCGGGCATGTCCGCATCCTCGTCGAGCCCCGTCGGGGTGACGAAATTGGCCTGGCCCGATTCCGTGTGCCATTCGCGCCGATTCGCCGGCAGGTCGCGCTGGAAGCCGCCGGGCTCCCACATGCGCCGCTCGTAATCCCAGAACGAGTCCGGCAACGTCTCGCCGATCTCCCGGCGGATCTCGGCGTAATCCTCGCTGTAGGCCTCCCAGCGCACGCGCGGATTCGGATCGAGCACGCGCTGCGCCAGCTCGCAGATCAGCCGGATCTCGCTGATCAGGTGCGGCGAGGCCGGCCGGCGCAGGCCGCGATTGCCATGCACGCAGGCCGAGGTGTCCTCCATGGAGAGCACCTGCTGGCCCTTGGACGTCTCGATGATCTCCAGGCGGCTGATCACCGGCAGGATGTAGCTGATCGCGCCCGGCAACAGCGCGGTTCGGTTGAGCTTGGTGATGACGTTGACGGTGAGGGGAATCCGGCGCCAGGCCGGCTCCATCTGGCCGTGGTCGGGGATGGCGCGGGCGAAGTTGCCGCCCAGCATGACGAAGGCGCGGATCTCGTCCCGCAGGACCGCCTCGCAGACCTCGACGGTGTTGTAGCCCGGCTCGCGGGGCGGCTCGAAATTGAATTGTCGTCCCAGCCGGTCGAGGTCGAACAGCTCGGGCTTCTCGGTGATCCCCATCGTGCGCTGTCCCTGCACGTTGGAATGGCCGCGGATCGGGCAGATCCCGGCGCCGGAGCGGCCGATATTGCCGCGCATCAGGAGCAGGTTCACCAGCATCTGGACGGTCTCGACCCCGGCCCGATGCTGGGTCAGCCCCATGCCGTAGACGCCGATCACCGCCTTCGCGTGGCAATAGACATGGGCGGTCGATTCCATGTCGGCCCGGTGGAGGCCCGAGCGGCGCTCGAGCTCGTCCCAGCTCTGGGCGCGCAGCCAGGTGGCGAAGGCGTCGAAGCCGTGGGTGTTGTCGCGGATGAAGGCCTCGTCGAGGACGGCGTCGCCGCCCCGGGCGCGGGCGTCGTCGTGCTGGGCGAGAACCGCCTTGCAGATACCGGCGATGGCGGCCAGATCGCCCCCCGCCTTCACCTGATGGTACTGCGAGCTGATCCGCGTCGCCTTCCCGGTCAGCATCTCGGTGGGCGATTGCGGGTTCAGGAACCGCTCCAGCCCGCGCTCGCGCAGCGGGTTGTAGGTGATGATCGGAACGCCGCGCCGGCTCGCCTCCTGAAGCGGATGCAGCATCCGCGGCGCGTTGCTGCCGGGATTCTGGCCGAAGAACATGATGCAGTCGGAATGGGCGAAGTCGTCGAGCGACACGGAGCCCACGGACTGGCCGATGCTCGCGGGCAGCGCCACCGAGGTCGTCTCGTGGCACATGTTGGACGAGTCCGGCAGGTTGTTGTTGCCGTAGAGCCGGGCGAAGAGCTGGTAGAGGTAGCTCGCCTCGTTCGACAGGCGGCCCGAGCTGTAGAACGCGGTACCCTTCTGCCGGTCCTCGACGGCACGCAATGCGCGGGCAATTTCCTCGACGGCGTGGCCCCAGGAGACCGGCACGTACTTGTCGGTGGCCGGGTCGTAGCGCAGCGGATGGGTCAGGCGGCCGGTCTGCTCCAGCTGGTAATCGTCCCAGTCCAGCAGCTCCGTGACCGTGTGGGTGGCGAAGAAGTCCGGTGTGCAGCGATGGGCGGTGAGTTCCCACGCCACGGCCTTCACGCCATTCTCGCAATATTCGAAGGGAAGCGGATTCGCGGGCTTCACCCAGGCGCAGCTGTTGCACTGGTAGCCGTCGACCTTGTTGTGCCGGCTGAGCGCGATCGGTCCGCTCGCCAGGACGCCCTCACGCCGCAGGATGTTGCCGACCGAGAGGGCCGAGCCCCACCCGCCGGCGGGGAGGCGGTAGGGCTTGAATTCGGGCTTGTCCAAGGGGCGATCTCCGGATCGTGCCGCCGGGATACAGCGGCCGCGTCGCGACGTTCTCCGTTGAAACCGCGGGCGTGATGCTTTGTTCGTGAGAATAGTTTGATCCTAACGGAGGTTAGTATGGCCGTCGGCCGAGATTACATGCTGAAAAAGCCTTCCGGCACGTCGAGCCCGAAGCTGTTCCTCGACACGCAGGTCGTGCCGCTGGCCGCCAATATCGCGGGAAGCCTGGAGGTCGCGCTGGACCGCGTCGCGGCGCGCACGGGCGTCCGGCCGGCGCTGATCCTGGCCGGCGCGACCGGCCTGATCGGCCTCGGCCTGATCCGCCTGTTCACGCACCGGAGCGCGGCGAACGACCGGTTCGACCGGTTCTGAACGGCGGCCCCGAACAGCAATCGTCGTGAGGCCGATGTTCGAGGAGACCCTCGACGGCGCCCGCGCGATCAATCAGACCTTAACCGCGGATCGGTTCTCAACGGCGGGACGGCCCTGCAGGCCTCCCGGGCCCGGCATGCGGCGATCGCGCCGCTGCGGACTCGAACCCTGCGCCGTGCCATCCGGGCGCGGCCGACCCCGACGGAGACGATGATGAGCGACGCCCAAGTCCGGACCGCGCTGGTGACGGGCGCCGCCCGCGGCATCGGGCTCGCCACCGCAAACCGCTTCCTCGCGGACGGCTGGAATGTCGCCCTGCTCGACATCGACGGGCCGGGCGTGGCGGCGGCGACCGAGCGGCTCGGCCGTCCAGAGTCCGCGCTGGCGGTGACGGCCGACGTCTCCGAGCCCGATGCGGTGGCGGCGGCGATCCGGCAGGTCGCCGAACGGTTCGGGCGTCTCGACGCCCTGGTCAACAATGCCGGCATCGCGATCTTCAAGCCGCTGATGGAGACCACGTTCGCCGACTGGTCGCGGGTGCTGGCCGTGAACCTGTCCGGCGCGTTCCTGTGCACGCAGGCGGCCGTCCCGCTCCTATCCGAGCGCGGCGGAGCCATCGTGAACATCACCTCGATCTCGGGCCTGCGCGCCTCGACGCTGCGGACGGCCTACGGCACCAGCAAGGCGGCGCTGGCGCAACTCACCAAGCAGCAGGCGGTCGAACTGGCCCAGCACGGGATCCGCGTGAATGCGGTTGCCCCCGGCCCGGTGGACACCGCGATGGCCAAGGCGGTCCACAGCCCCGAGATCCGCGCGGATTATCACGACGCCGTGCCGCTCGGACGTTACGGGCTGGAGACGGAACTCGCGGAGGCGATCGTCTTCCTCTGCTCGGAACGCGCCTCTTTCATCACCGGGCAGCAGCTCGCCGTGGACGGCGGCTTCGAGGCGACCGGCATCGGCCTGAAGACGCTGCGGGGTGAGCGGAACGCCTGAACGCGCCGCCGGCCCCATCAGCTTTGTCCGGACAGAGTTCGTTAACCCTGTCGCCGTAGCTCGGAGGCTTGGTCAACAGGCGCGGATACCATGCCGAGACTCGGCTCCATGATCGTCGACGGTCTAGCGTTCCTCCTGGTGTCGATCTCCCTCGCGGCGGTCGTCGTCGGCTACGAGCGGAACCTGCCGGATCCGGCCGCGCCGCCGTCGCGGGTCGCCGAGAGCGCCCCCATCTGGGCCGACCCGGACACGACCGGGTCGATCGCGCCGGCGGCATCGGGCGAGGCCTCCCGCTGGGTGGATGCACAGTTTCGGCTCCCGCCTTCCGGAGCGGATCGGGCAGACCACGCCGCCGGCGGATCCTGGGTGAACCCGCCGCGCCGCTGAGACGTCCACATGTCGACCGTCAAGGCGGTTCGACCTGGCGCCGGTTGAAGCGGCGCCGCGATTCGGGCGATCACAACTGATCGTTAACTATGGTTGCCGAACCTTCCACCGCACAGCGAAGCGGAGGAGCACGCATGGCGCGCGACGGCAACCGACCCCACCCCAGCGCCCTGGCCCGGTATCCGGTTCCGATCGAGCTGATCTCGGCCCTGTTCCGCGCCGACGACGCGGAGCGAGACCGGCTGCTCGCGCCGATGCCGGCCTACGGCCGCGCCCGGATCGCCGCCTATTGCGCGGACCACGCGCGGCTCGAGGCGCTCGGCCTGAAGGTCGCGCGGTCCTGCGACGAGGCCATGCTGGTCAAGGCCGCAGGCCCGGCGCTCGGCGCCGATCTCTTCGTGCGCTCACGCGCGGGCGCACCGGCCCAGATCCAGCGTCAGGCCGCTTGACCGACCCGTCACGTGCGGCCGGACCCTCCGATGCCGTCGGATTGATGAATGCCGGGGCCCGTCCCGGTTCAGAGCGGCCGGCGCATCCTCCTGTCATCGGCCCGGCGAACCCGGTCCGCAGGTTCAGGAGATCGTGTGATGATGCGCTCCAAGATGCTCGGTCTGGTCGCCGTGGTGACGGCGGGTCTCGCAACCGCCACGGCGGCGAACGCGGCACCGTTGGGCTACGGACCGCCGGATGCCGGGGTCATGATCCAGCGCGTGGCCGGCGGCTGCGGCCCGGGCTTCCACCCCAATCCCTGGGGCCATTGCCGGCCCAATGATCGCGGCTGGGGCTGGGGCGGCCCCCGCGGACCCTATGGCGGCCGGCCGGGTTACGGTGGCCCCGAGCGCGGTTACGGCGGCTACGACGGCCCGCGCCGGTCCTACGGCGGCTGGTGACCCGCGACCGTCCGGGTCGCCGTGACATGCTCGGCGCGCGACAGCCCGCTCCGCTTGTGCCGGATCAAGGCACGACCGCTCCCGTGTCCCGCCCGAACGGCCAAACGCATATTCACGGCGACATAGAGGCGTATTAATCTCTTCCGGGACGCCACATAGTGTCCCGGAGATTTTTCGTCATGAGCCGCTATGTATTTACATCCTTGATGATTGTCGGTCTGGCCGCCGGAGCCTCGCCGGCTGCGGCGCTCTCCGCCAAGGATTGTTCGGTGAAGTACCAGGCCGCCAAGCAGGCGGGGACGCTCAACGGGCAGAAGTGGAACGACTTCCGCAAGGCCGAATGCGGTGCGGCGGCCGACACCGCGCCGACGACCGCACCCAACCCGGTCTCGCCGACCGCGGCGACCACCGCGCCGCCGGCGACGGGTTCGCGCGCCGGGACGGCGCCGTCCGCCGCATCCGAGTCGGCCTCCTATCCCCGCGCCATCGATCCGAAATACGCCAAGGAATCGGCCGGCAAGGCCCGGATGCACACCTGCCTCGACAGCTACAACGCCGCCAAGGCCGCCGGCACGCTCGGCGGGATGAAGTGGATCGAGAAGGGCGGCGGCTACTACTCGGCCTGCAACAGGCAGCTCAAGGGCTGAACGGCGGCGTTCCGGGGCATTGAAGGCGGGCAACCCGGAACCGTCGCCGACGCGCGATCTGGGCGCGTCGGCGGGTCTGGATTCCGGGCTCCGCTGCGCGCCCCCGGGATGACGCGGTGAAACGGCGCAGCCGCTGGGGGCGGAAAAGATCCTAGAACGGGATGTCGTCGTCGAGGTCGTAACCGCCGCGGCTGCCACCGCCACCGCCGCCGCCACCACCGCCCGAGGAGGCCGGGGCCGGTCGCCGTTCGCCGCCCTGAGCGCGGCCGCCGCCGAAATCGCCGCCGCGCTCACCGCCCCGGCCACCGCCGAAGTCGCCGCCGCGGCTGATCTGGCCGCCGCCCTCTTCCTCGCCGGCGAAGTCGCCGCCGCCGCCGCGCCCGTCGAGGATCGTCATCTCGCCGCGGAAGCGCTGGAGCACCACCTCGGTCGTGTACTTCTCGACGCCGGAATTGTCGGTCCACTTCCGGGTCTGGAGCTGGCCCTCGATGTAGATCTTCGAACCCTTGCGCAGGTACTGCTCGGCCACGCGGGCGAGGTTGTCGTTGTAGATCACGACCGAGTGCCACTCGGTCTTCTCCTTGCGCTCGCCGGTCGCCTTGTCCTTCCACGACTCCGACGTCGCGAGCCTCAGGTTGCAGACCGGGTCGCCCGAGCCGAGGCGGCGCATCTCGGGATCCCGCCCGAGATTGCCCACCAGAATCACCTTGTTGACGCTGCCCGCCATCGCTCTCTCCTCGTCGTACGGATCTCACAGGGCATCTGCCCGGCGGCGCGCGAACCATGCGCCCGGGCCTCCGGAGCGGCAACCTGCGGAGCGGGCTTGTGCCCGCTTTCCGCAGCGCCGCCGGGTCCGTTTGTTCTACATCTGTTCCCAATCGGCAGCAAGACGCTCTCAGGCGACGCGCACGACAAGCTTACCGAAATTCCGGCCCTTCAACAGGCCGATGAACGCCTCCGGAGCGCTCTCCAGCCCCTCGACCACGTCCTCGCGGTAGCGGACGCGCCCGTCGTGGATCCAGGCGCCGACCTCCTTGCGGAACGTCTCCGCCTGCTCGGCGAAATCCCAGACGATGAAACCCTGGATGTGCAGCCGTTTGGTCAGGACCGACCGCATCAGGCCGGGCAGGCGGTCCGGGCCGGGGGGCACCTCGGTGGCGTTGTAGGCGGAGACGAGGCCGCAGACCGGGATCCGCGCAAACGGGTTGAGCAGCGGCATCACGGCTGCGAAGACCGCGCCGCCGACATTCTCGAAATACACGTCGATCCCCTTCGGGCAGGCGGCGGCCAGCGCTCCGGGCAGGTCGGATCCGCGATGGTCGACCGCAGCGTCGAAGCCGAGCTCCTCGGTGAGGTAGCGGCACTTCTCCGGACCGCCCGCGATCCCGACGGCGCGGGCGCCGTGGATCTTGGCGATCTGACCGACCAGGGATCCGACGGGGCCGGCGGCGGCGGCCACCACGACGGTCTCTCCGAATTTCGGCCGGCCGATATTGAGAAGGCCGGTATAGGCGGTCATGCCCGGCATCCCGAGCACACCGAGGGCCGTCGAGGGCGGGGCGGCATCGGGATCGACCCGGCGCGAGCCCTTTCCATCGGTGACGAAGTATTCCTGCCACCCCGCGAAGGCCGTCAGCAGGTCGCCCACGGCGTGATCCGGATGGTTGGAGGCGACGACCTCGCCCACCGTCTCGGCGGTGATCGGCGCGCCGATCTCGACCGGGGTCGCGTAGGATTTCGCGTCGCTCATCCGGCCGCGCATATAGGGGTCCAGGGACAGCCAGCGGGTGCGCAGGAGGACCTGACCGGGCCCGGGCTGCGGCACCGGGACCTCCTCCAGGCGGAAGTTCTCGGGCCGCGGCTCGCCGTGCGGGCGCGAGGCCAGGACGATGCGGCGGTTCATGGCAGTGGGCATGGCGGACTCCCGGAGACTGTCTGTCGCACCCGATCTGGGGCGCCAGGCCGCGGAGGCAAAGGCGCGGCGGTGATCGCGCGGGCCGGTCGCGCGTTGTCTCGTCTCGTGAGCGGGGAGCGTCGGCATGCGGGAAACGGCTTTGGGTCTTGGGCTGGCGGCGATGGCGGCGGGGGCTGCCCTGGCCGGTCCCCTTGACGATTATCGCGACCGCGCGCGGGTGCTGGTCCTCTCGGCGCCCGAGGCCGGGGATGCGCAGCTGCGGGCGCAGCGGGCGGCCCTAGGTTCGGTCCGCACCGGCGCGGCCGAGCGCGACCTCGTGGTGCTGGAGGCGATCGGCTCCGGGGCGGAGGCGCGGGATCTGCGCGACCGGCTCGGCCTTCCGGCTGACAGCTTCCGGGCCGTGCTGATCGGGAAGGACGGGGGCGCCAAGCTCACCGCCGCGACCCCGATCGCGCCGCAGACGCTGTTCGCCATGATCGACGCGATGCCGATGCGCCGTGCCGAGATGCGCGGGCCTCGGTAGGGCCGGATCCCCTGTGAACAGGCAGGTCGCGGACACCAACGGTTAAGCCTACCGGCCTATCACCGGACCGTGTCGACGGCCGCGTATCGGCCGTCCGTTGAGGCCCGCCAGGACGCTCGGACGAGACGCTCGAATCGATGACTCGACAACAAGTCGCCACCGCCATCCGCCGCCTCGTCGACCTGCAGGTCGAGGATATCGAGCGCGCGGTCCGCGACGGCCACAAGACCATCGCGCTGAACGAGCTGGCGGATCTGAACCGTCAGCTCAAGGCCTTCGCGGCCGCCCTCAAGAAGGCGCCGGCCCGCATCTGAGCCGGCTCCCCACGCTACCAGCGCGGCCCGCCCCAGCGGCGGGGCGGGATGTCCTCCGGCGGCGGCGGGGGGGGCGGCCCGCGGTCGACGACCGGCTCGTCACAGACCCGCACCCGGCGCAGCACCGGCGCGCCATCCGGATCGAACCGACGCCGCACGAATTCCCGGCAGGTGTCGGGGGGCGCCGCGGTGAAGCGGGGGCCTCGGAATTCCGGTTCGGCCCGCGGCGGCGGAGGCAGGGGCCTGTGCTCGGGCTCCTCCTCCTGAGCGGGGCCGCCATAGCCGTGCGGCTGCGGATAGGGACCGTCGAAATCGGCGGCCAGTGCCGGGCCGGCAGCGAGGAGCAGGGCGCAGATACCGGTGCGCACGAGGAGACGACGAGCGGGCACGGGGGCCTCGGCGTGATCGGGCGCGCGGGGATCGCGGCCATCATCGCCGGAGGATGCGCCGGAGCGCCTGAACCGCCGCCGTGTGGCGATGTCGGCTGCCGTTCAGCCGGCTAGTTCTGCATCGCGTTGACTTCGCACTGGGCGTAGTCCGCACTCGCCTTCACGTAGGCGTTGAGCTTCTGAAGGTAGGCCTCGGCGATTGGGCGGAAGGCCTGCGTCTGCAGGTTATAGGCCTTGATCGCGTCGTTGTAGCTGTAGGCCTCCCAGCCCGGGCAGCCCTCCTTGGCGTCGAGGCAGGCGGGCTTGGCCGGAAGCGCCGGCTTTGTCGGCCGGGCGGAGGCCGGCGGCGGCTCGGGCGGCGCGCAGGCCGCCGCGGCCGGTGCGGGGGCCGCCTGGGGTGGCGCGGCGGGGGCCGCCTTGGCGGCCGGCTTCGCGGGCGGGGCCGCCATGGCGGCGGTCGAGGCGAGTAAGCCCGCGATCAGGAGAAGCGTGCCGCGCATGGCGTCTTGAAAGCTCCGCTCGGCCCGGAACCGCCGGCGGCGGAGGACCGGGAGCGGGTTCTGCGGCATCAGGCCGGCGGCGACAAGGCCTCCCGCGTGGCCTCCCGGCGGGGCAGGTGCGCCGGCCGTCTGCTCGGTGCCTGCCCGGCCGCGCGCGGCTTCGGACCCCGCACCAGCGCCATGGCCGGCAGCGACAGCCCCACGGCCAGCACCCACCAAGCCGGCCGGATTGGGCCGGAAAAGTCCAGGTTGGCGGCGAGCACGAGGTTGGCCGGGACGCCGCTGGCAAGACCGTACCACGCCGCTTCCAGCCCGGCGGTCGCGAGGGCGGCGAGGACCGCCAGGAGGAGGAGCGACCAGGGCCGTTCCGGCCACTGGAAGCGCCGCATCGCCCGCCAGCCCATCAGCAGCAGGAACAGCCCGGCGGAGAAGACCGGGTCGGTGACGTCGATCTTCGACTGCAGGAAGTAGTGGGCCAGCGCCAGCACGGCGATCGTGTAGGTAAGCCGGTGCAGCCGGTTCCAGTTCGGGCCGAGATGGCGGATCGCCGCGTCCGTGGAGGTCAGCCCCAGGGCGATCAGGCCGACCAGGGCCGCGAAGCCGATCGTCAGGTAGAGCCGGAGCGCGATCTCCGAGACGACCTTGGTCAGGATCAGGTTCTGGTCGACCGCGTAGAGGGTGAGATGGGCCACCGCGTAGGCCATCACGGTGACGCCGAGCATGCGCCGGACGACGATGACCTTCGGCCAGTCGGCGAGGCGGCGCAGCGGCGAGATCGCCAGCGAGAAGAGCAGGAAGCGCACCGCCCACTCGCCGGTGGCATGGATCAGCGCCGTGATCGGCTTCGCGCCGAGGGCGTCGAGCCGGTAGGCGGCCGCGAGGTACAGGGCCGGCGCGATGCAGGCGAGGAACACCGCGAGCTTCAGCCAGGACAGGCGGCCGGCTCGGTCGAGCCAGGGGAGGGGGACGGCCAAGCGATCGATCATGGATCCGAACGGTAGCTTCTCGGTGGACGACGGCGGTGCGGCGCCGGGGATAAGCCCCGGGCTGGAACGGCTGCCCCGGCCATCGGTGCCGCCACGGGGCGGTTCGCCGCGGCCGCGCAGCGGTTACAGGGACGCGTTGACCTGTGTGGTTGACCTCTCCGCCCCTGGAGCGAGATAGCGGGGCGACGGACACCGGATGGATCCCATGCAGTACCGCAATCTCGGCCGCTCCGGCCTCAAGGTCTCGCCGATCTGCCTCGGCACGATGATGTTCGGCGGCCCCACCGACGAGGCCACCGCCGGCCGCATCGTCGGGAGCGCCCGGGAGGCGGGAATCAACTTCATCGACACGGCCAATGTCTACACGGACGGCCGCTCCGAGGAGATCACCGGCCGGGCGATCGGGCCTGAGCGCAACGCCTGGATCCTGGCCACCAAGGTGGCCAACCCGACGGGGCAAGGCGTCAACGACCGCGGCCTGTCGCGGGTCCACGTGATGAAGGCGGCCGAGGACAGCCTGCGCCGGCTCGGCACCGACTTCATCGACATCTACTACCTCCACAAGGAGGATCACGACACGCCGCTGGCCGAGACGGTCCGGGCGATGGCCGACCTCGTGCGGGCGGGCAAGATCCGCCATTTCGGGGTCTCGAATCACCGGTCCTGGCGGGTCGCCGAGATCTGCCGGCTCTGCGACGAACTCGGCATCGACCGGCCGGTGGTGAGCCAGCCCTACTACAACGCGTTCAACCGCATGCCCGAGACCGAGCATCTGCCGGCCTGCGCCCATTTCGGTCTCGGGGTCGTGCCGTACTCGCCGCTGGCCCGCGGCGTGCTCACCGGCAAGTACGACCCCGACGCGCCGCCGCCGGCCGAATCCCGTGCCGGCCGCCAGGATACGCGGATGATGCAGACCGAGTGGCGCCCGGAATCCCTGCGGATCGCCCGGACGCTGAAGGAGCATGCCGAGGCCCGCGGCATCACGGCCGGCCAGTTCGCCATCGCCTGGGTGCTGAACAACCGCCTCGTCACCGGCGTCATCGCCGGTCCGCGCACGGAGGCGCAGTGGCAGGAATATCTCGGCGCCCTCGACTACGCCTTCACCCCGGAGGACGAGGCGCTGGTCGACGGGTTCGTCGCCGCCGGCCACCCGACGACGCCGGGCTACAACGATCCGGCCTATCCCCTGGAGGGGCGGGTGCCGAGGAGCGGCTGACGGCGCTTGAGAGCGGCCGATCTGCAAACGACCGCCTCATCCTGAGGTGACCGCGTCAGCGGGCCTCGAAGGCGGGGTCCAGGGATCGCTGCGACCGCCGGAGGGTTCCTGCGAAGCCTCCGCTGGGCTCCGGCACCTCAGGATGAGGGCGAGATTTGGAACAGCCGGGCCGCGCGCTGCAGCGGATCTGCCTTGCGCTCCCGGCGAAGGGTCGCTATCTATCGCTCAACAGTTCTGATGGCAGTCGAAAGGCTGCGGTTCGGGAGTGGGCCCCACCGGGTCCGCTCTTTTTTTTCGCCGCGCGAACCGCACGCCGCGGGCGAGCCAGGCAGAACGCCGCAAAGGTTGCGCGCTCAAATCCATGTCGTCCGAGATCGAAGCGGATCTGTCCGAGAAGCGCCTCGTCCGCGAGGCCGGCGTTGCTGCGCGTGTCGCGCAGGCAATCGAGGGTCCGATCCAGGGCCTGGGCTTCCGGCTCGTCCGGGTGAAGATGTCCAACATCAACGGCTGCACCGTGCAGATCATGGCGGAGCGGCCGGACGGCACCTTCACCATCGACGATTGCGAAGCGGTGAGCCGTGCGATCTCGCCGATCCTCGATGTCGACGATCCGGTGGGTGGCGCCTACAATCTGGAAGTCTCCTCGCCGGGGATCGACCGGCCGCTGGTGCGGGTCTCGGATTTCGCCCGCTGGGTCGGCTACGAGGCCAAGGTCGAGCTGAGTCCGCCGCTCGACGGGCGCAAGCGCTTCCGCGGCATCCTCGGCGCGCCGGATCCGGCGGGCCTCACCGTGCCGATCGATCTGCCCGACGTGAAGGAAGGCCTGCCGAGCCGCATCGACCTGCCGCTCAAGGACCTCGCCGAGGCCCATCTCGTCCTCACCGACGAGCTGATCCGCGAGTCGCTCCGCCGCGGCGGTCCGGCCCCCGGCGACGAGGATGACGAGGCCGAGGACGAGGCGCCGGCCGAGGACAGTGCGGCGCCGCCTGCGCGAAGCCCGTTCCGGCCGCAGGGGCCGAAGAAGGCCAGCCCCGCGGCCAAGCCCAAGCATCCGGCCCGGGCCGGTCCCAGGAAGCCGGTCGTCACCAAGGCGTCCCGGCTCAAGGACCGCGACTCCCTGCACTGAGACCCCAGCGTCGGCCGTCCAGCGGCCGGCCCGAAGATTTGACGGAAGAGAAGGACCGAAACCGATGGCCGTCGTCAGCGCCAACAGGCTCGAACTCCTCCAGATCGCCGACGCGGTCGCCCGCGAGAAGGTGATCGACCGCTCCATCGTGATCGACGCGATGGAGGAGGCGATCGCCAAGGCGGCCCGCTCCCGCTACGGCGCCGAGACCGACGTTCACGCCGAGATCGACAACAAGACCGGGGCGCTGCGCCTGTCGCGCCACCTCCTGGTCGTCGATCAGGTCGAGAACGACGCCCGCGAGATCACGCTGGAGCAGGCCCGCCGCTACAATCCGGGCGCGCTCGTCGGCGACGTGATCTCCGACACCCTGCCGCCCTTCGATTTCGGCCGGGTGGCCGCGCAATCGGCCAAGCAGGTCATCGTTCAGAAGGTGCGCGACGCCGAGCGCGCCCGCCAGTTCGACGAGTACAAGGACCGCATCGGCGAGATCCTCAACGGCATCGTGAAGCGCGTCGAGTACGGCAACGTCATCGTCGATCTCGGCCGGGGCGAGGGTATCGTGCGCCGGGACGAGATGATCCCGCGCGAGACCTTCCGGCCGGGCGACCGCATCCGCTCCTACCTGTTCGACGTGCGCTCGGAAGTGCGCGGGCCCCAGATCTTCCTGTCGCGCTCGCACCCGCAGTTCATGGCCAAGCTGTTCGGCCAGGAAGTGCCCGAGATCTACGACGGCATCGTCGAGGTGAAGGCGGTCGCCCGCGATCCGGGATCGCGCGCCAAGATCGCGGTGATCTCCCGCGACGGCAGCATCGACCCGGTCGGCGCCTGCGTCGGCATGCGCGGCTCGCGCGTGCAGGCCGTGGTCGGCGAGCTGCAGGGCGAGAAGATCGACATCATCCCGTGGTCCGAGGACGAGGCGACCTTCATCGTCAACGCCCTCC
>Ga0316228_1002145_pt1 | contig 18007 bp, 14 predicted proteins | sample TBH18021metaG_FD_206005 | JGI IMG/M metagenome (GOLD analysis project Ga0316228, IMG submission 206005) | Freshwater microbial communities from Trout Bog Lake, Wisconsin, USA - TBH18021 | ecosystem: Environmental > Aquatic > Freshwater > Lake > Hypolimnion/Profundal zone | place: USA: Wisconsin... | reverse complement strand
GTATTTGCGTTCCTTAAGCATTGTGTCCCCTCCATAACAAAATCTCCCATGCCTTATACTTCGACATAGGAGATTAAAAACCATTTTCGTACCCTATTACTTTTTTTACTTTATCGACAGCCTGAAGCAGGCTTAAAGGCCTGCTTTTTAATGTGCGAAGGTATGTTTTCTAGTTCCCAAAGGCGACTTTTCGGCGTCCAGGCAGGGGAATAGGGTGTATACGATCTGTCTAATGTGAGTTGAAGATTGCGAGGGGTTATAAGAAGTATTAAGGGGCTAGAGCATTATTATGTGCGCCTCGCGGGGGTAAAAGGCATTGTCCCTGAATGGCTAGGCGACAAGTTTCTTGAACCAGATGCTTTCTTGCGGCTGTAAAATTGAAATGTTGAAATTGACACTCGCCAGTTTCTATTTTATTATATGCTGATAGTCACCAATCTTATATGATAAAATATTGCAAGACCCACTGTTTCCAAAAGTGCGTAGGGAACACTATAATTGATTTGACACACATATATCAACGCCTTTTCTGATATTATATCGATAGTAGAGAAAGGATTTTTGATATATGGTACAGTTGCACAAGCTTAAGTTCTTTGGTAAATAGTTAAACAAGTGAAAGAATTAAAGATTCAAGACTTAACTTGCACTTATCCAGTTAATCGTATCAGATATCACACTTGCAAGCTGGATATTTGATACAGTAAGACAATTTTAAATATAATAATATGCAGCACCTTATTCCAGATACAGGCGCTGTCAAGGGGAGAAAAAAATGAAGTTGCAGACGGTTAAAGTGGAGGACGCGGTAGGGAAGGTGCTCAGTCACGATATCACCCAAATCGTAAAAGGCGAATTTAAGGAAGCAGCATTCAAAAAGGGCCATATTATAATGGCACAGGATGTCCCAGAGCTTCTTATGATGGGAAAGGAAAATATCTATATTTTAGACCTTGAGCCAGGCGATGTCCATGAAGATGAGGCCGGAATCCGCCTGGGAATTGCTGTTCAAGGCTCTGGCGTAACATGGAGCGGCCCCAAGGAAAGCCGCGTCGATCTTTTCGCCGACTGTGACGGTTTGCTGAAGATTAATGTTCATGCCTTGGAAGCAATTAACGATTTGCCGGACGTAATTTTATCCACCCTGCCCAACAACACAGTCGTTCAAAAAGGGGACCTTTTAGCAGGAACAAAGGTAGTTCCGCTAGTAGTTGAAGAACAAACCCTTGCAGCGGCTGAAGCTATTGCCTGCCAGGCCAGCTGGGTCGTTAAAGTGCTCCCCTTCCAAAAGGTAAATGTCGGAGTGGTCATTACTGGCAGTGAAGTATATAAACAACGTATCCGGGACGGGTTTGGACCTGTGATTACAGAGAAGGTAAAATCATTTGGGTCAACAATTTTGCGAATAGATTACGCACCTGATGACATGGAAGTAATAGCCGCAAAAATTAGTAAAATGGCAGATGACGGCGCCGGCATAATTTTTGTTACCGGAGGCATGTCTGTTGATCCAGATGATGTTACGCCTAACGCGATACGTCTCTCAGGGGCTAAGGTAGAAAAATATGGAGCACCTGCCCTGCCCGGGGCTATGTTCATGCTTGCCTATCTTGGGAATATACCTGTCATGGGAGTACCGGCTTGCGGGATGTTTTTCAAAATAACCATCGTTGATTTAATACTGCCTAGGTTGTTGGCGGGAGAACGGGTAACCCGCAAGGACTTAGTGGCGTTGGCCCACGGTGGGCTCTGTCGGGCGTGTCCCCGGTGCAGTTATCCCAAATGTACTTTTGGAAAAGGTACTAGTTATTCTATTGATTGATAGTTTGATGGTAGATAGTTTTGAACTAAAGTCCCTCTGCCATTTACCTTAAATTATCCGGCTACAAGTCGTTTTCTGGCTATCTTCGAACTATCCAGTTATGATCTAGAAGGGACAGGTACGTATGGAATTAGACTTGCAACAAGAATTTGTCATAACAACAGTCATTGGGGTGGAAGGTCTTCCGTGCAGCATGCTGGGAAAAAAGAAAGTGTTCATAATCACGGGCGAGGGGAGAAATCGGGATTTAGGATTGCCATGGCTTGAAAAGCAACTGGCGGAGGTAGTCAGGGAAAGGCAGTCTCACGGAATGTTTCAGATTGCAACCCTTGTTAACCCAAATGGGTCGGATCAAATTGTTAGAATGATGATTGACTTTTACCTTCCACCCGATGAACTCATTATTCTTGGCGGTGGGCATATTGCCCGGCAGCTGGTAATTATCGGACGAATGCTGGGATATAAGCTTACAGTAATTGATGACCGTCCAGACTTTGTTCTTGCCGAGGATTTAGTTGAGCCAGACAGAAGTATATGCTGCAGTTTTGCGGCAATTGAAAATGTTCTAACGTTAGGGATCAGAAGCAGTGTGGTAATTATCACCAGGGGTCATATGCACGACATGGACTGCCTACGAAAGGTCATTAAATATCCACTTGCTTACCTGGGGATGATTGGCAGTAAGCGAAAAGTTAAAATGGTTAGGGAACAGTTGCTTGAAGAAACTGATATTGACAAAATCGATAAAGTTCACATGCCAATAGGTCTGGATATAGGAGCCCAGACGCCAGCGGAGATTGCTGTAAGCATCGCCGCAGAGTTGATCAAGGTTCGTCGTGGCGGTAGCGCAGACTCGTTAAAAGCAGTCGATGCTAAAACTGTTAAACGCATAAACGATGGAGAAATGCTTTCTTCTGATGACCGGGAAACGTTGCAAAAGGCGATAAGAGCCGCTTACGATAAAACACCTGCAGCACTGGCAACAATTGTACACGCGAAGGGATCTACTCCTCGTAAAGCTGGCGCTAGGATGCTTATTTATAGGGACGGACAGACGTATGGAACAATTGGCGGTGGTTGCGCTGAAGCGGAAGTCCGATTGGTAGCCTCAATGTAATTGACCAAGAAGAACCTGGTATTCATAAAGTTTATTTAAGTGCGGATATTGCCGCTATGGAAGGCATGGCTTGCGGCGGAATGCTGGAAGTGTTTATTGAACCGGTAAAAACGTTGAAATTTCTGGATATTAAATGATGATGAAAAACGCGAATAAAATAAGCTAATGGGTATAGTGAAAGGGGCCGGAGTTCTCGCCTCAGGTGTTGTTTGCCGTGTTTAAATGTAGTCATGCCCAAATATTGTAACACGCCGACAACTCTCCTGAACGGGAGTAATCGGGGTGTTACAGAGTTGATTTTTCATGGTGTTTACAATATTTTAAAGAAATATTGACAGTTCCTTAAAAAGGAGGTAGTATTTACTTAAGTATTTCAATGACGTGAACAAATGTTTTTACTGACAACATAATATATATGACTCAACTGTGAGTTTATGGCAGAGCTGCCTCTTCCAATGTCTTAGGATATTGCGAGAGGCAGCTATTTATTTTTACTTTGTTTAACCCTGTCACATACACGGGGCAACGCTCTTGTCAAAAAGACGATGAGTATTTTAAATTGTCCTTGAAATGGAACGACGTACCGCTGAGTGGAACGTTAAAATCTCTTCGACCGCTGGTCCCTAACTCTAGGGGGATAATGCAGATACCCTGTTGATTAGTTGACTAAAAAGAATAATAGAAAAATGTTTAGAAGACGAGGGATTCGATGGAGTGGCTAAACCGATTTGTGTTGGTAATGGACATTATCAGTGAAGAATCGATGGAGGGACTGGGAACGAGTGAGTTGGCCAAACGGACTCTGCTAAGCAAAGGGACTTTGCACCGTATGCTGCAAGAAATGCTCGGACATGGCTTGGTTGTTCAGGATCCGCAAACACGTAAATACAGTTTAGGATTAAAGTCGATGGTGTGGGGCAGCCGATTTCTCGCCGGTCAGGACCCAATAGGCCTGCTAAGAGAACATTGTGATTTACTGGCTCAACGAACCGGGATTTATACTTATCTGTGCAGGTTTGATTCAGGCCAGGTATATTGCACTTATACCAAGCAACCTTCCGATGTTAGAAATACATACTTTGTACATGTTGGCCAGAGGATGCCGTTACACTGTACAGCAGCCGCCAAGGCGATTCTTGCCTTCCATCCTCCAGACAAAGTTGCGTCGTTGTTTCTTAAAGAAGCATTGGAGCAGTTTAATGAACACACGAAGACGGATATGAGTGAATTGAGATCAGAATTAGATGAGGTAGCGCAAACCCGAGTGGCATTTTGCGTGGAAGAATTGGAGCCTGGAGTTTCGGCTATAGCTACTCCGGTTTTTCACGGAAAAGGGGAAGTTTTAGCAAGTATTGGTCTAATTGCCGCTACCCAACATATTGATGCCAACCGGGACATTTTAGTTAAGGAATTGATCAGTATCGAGGGAAAAGCCAGTGCCCGTATCTCGTCAGCGCACCTTCTTGCATCTACTGGGCGCGGGGTATTTTAAAATTTTTGAGGGGGGATTGAGAACGTGAGTGATTACTATTATGTTGCACCAACAAGTGTCGGTGAAAGTCTAAAAATTTTACACCAATCGGATAGTAAAATACGCATTGCAGCAGGATGTACGAACATTATGCCTGATTTGAAGAATAAAAAAAATACTGATAGTGTCTTCATGGATATCAGTGGGCTGGAAGAGCTTAGGGGTATTCAAAGTGACGACAACATCATCCGAATCGGTGCCCTTACTACAATGAATCAAATACTGCATTCAGAGGTAATTGAGCAGGGGGCAACAGCTTTGCACCAGGCCTGTCGTCATTTTGCAGACCCTTTGGTGCGTAACCGGGCCACCGTTGGTGGAAATCTGGCCAATGCTTCTCCGGCTGCGGATAGTGTTGTTCCATTGTTTGTACTGAATGCTTTCGTAACGGTTGAAAGTATGGAAAACGGGAAAAGGGAGATTCCGCTCGCGGACTTTTTGGTGGCACCTGGAAAAAGCGTTTTAGGGCCAGATGATTTGATCACCGCGGTGTCTTTCTCCAAAGATACCGGTGTGAAAAGCTGCTTTATTAAGTTTGGACTGAGGAAGGCCATGGCAATTTCCGTTATTAGCATTGGTGTGGCTCTGAAGCTGGATGACCATACCGTGACCGATATCCGAATCGCTTTGGGTTCTGTAGCGCCAACGCCTATCAGAGCCAGACAGACAGAAAGCTACCTAACCGGGCGGGAAATCAGCCCTGAGGTGATTAAACGGGCTATGGAGATGGTTAAAAGTGAGATTACGCCGATTAGTGATATTCGAGCCTCGAAAGAATATAGGACCCATTTGGCAGGTATATTGCTGCGTCGTGCTGTAGAAGGTGCGCTGATTGAGGGGGGGGACATAGTTTGAATTTCGAAAAGGACGTTGCGATAAAGGTGAACATTAACGGAATTGAAATACGGTCCACTGTGGCGGCGGCGGAGTCCTTGTTGGAGTTTTTGCGTAAGCATAGTGAAACCGTTGATGTAAAGTGCGGTTGTAGCCAGGGAGATTGTGGGACCTGTACGGTGGTGTTCGAGGGGCAAACAGTCAAGTCTTGCCTGGTGTTAGCCGCGCAGGCCAACACCAAGGAAATTTGGACACTAAAAGGCTTGGAAAAGGATCCGCTTATGCAAAAGCTGCAAGAGAGTTTTGTCCGGCACGGCGCTGTGCAATGCGGATTTTGTACCCCAGGTATGTTGGTTGCAGCCAGGGGCTTCTTGGAGAACAATCCGAATCCCGACCGCGCGGGGATCAGAGATGCTCTTTCCGGAAATCTTTGCCGCTGCACCGGCTATCAAAAGATTGTGGACGCTGTTTGGACGGTTGCTTCCGAAAAAGCGTCGGAACGTGTGTAAAAAGGAGGGCAAATATGGATACGAATGTAGTGGGAAAAGGCCTGCCAAAGTTTGATGCTTGGCCTAAAGCGAAAGGGAAAATTATCTACGCAGATGATTTTAGCATGCCAGGCATGCTTTACGCTAAAGTTTTACGCAGCCAACATCCGGCAGCCAATATTCTGGCTGTCGACACGTCACAAGCCAAAGCCTTGCCCGGCGTTTTCGCGGTCTTGACGGCTGAAGATGTGCTTAATAATAACCTGCGGGCCAAATTTGGTCAGAGTACTGATGTTGGCGCTCAGTTCGAGGGGTTGTACCGAGTACTGGCGGAGAAAAAGATCCGGTTCTTCGGTGAGGCGATTGCCCTGGTGGCCGCCACGAGTGAGAAATTGGCGGAGGAAGCTATAGGTTTGATTGAGGTGACATATGAACCTCTTCCCGGTGTTTTTGATCCGATTGAAGCCCTGCAGCCTGGCGCGTATTGCGTTGGTGAAAGCGATAATAATGTTATCTCCAGATTTAAGATTCGCAAGGGAGACGTAGCGGAGGCGTTTAAAACAGCAGATATCGTCATTGAGAATACGTTCCGGGTACCGTTTAGCGATCATGCTTATTTGGAACCGGAATCCGGTGTTGCCTGGATTGACGAAAATGAGGTAATCACCATCCGGGCCTCCACTCAGGTTATTGAGCATTTTCGCACAGTAGCTGAGGTCTTGGGGGTCCCGCACAATCAGGTGCGAGTCATTGGAACGTGGGTAGGAGGAGGGTTTGGGGGCAAAGAGGATATCACGGTAGAGACCTTTTTAGCTCTATTAACCTGGAAGACACGGCGTCCTGTAAAATTGACGTTTACAAGGGAAGAATCGCTTTTGGCCCATGGTAAAAGGCATTCTTTTATCATAAAACATAAACTTGGAGCAACCAAAGACGGCCTGCTTGTAGCAGCGGAAACGGAACTGGTCGCCGATGCCGGCGCCTACATTTATCTGAGCCCATGGGTGCTGCTCTATTCCACAGTGAATGCTGTTGGTCCCTATAATATTCCGAATGTCAAAGTTGATACGGTGGCAGTTTTGACCAATAATCCTTTTGGCAGCGCCTTTCGCGGTTTTGGGGCGATACAGCCCAATTTTGCGTACGAATCACAAATTGACGAATTGGGACGGACTTTGGGAATAGACCCTCTGACTATCAGACAAAAAAACTGCCTACACCAGGGTGACGCTCTGGCCACCGGGGTTACTTATGACCGGTATGTGGCGTTGAGCGATGCGGCAGAAAAAGCTTGGCAGGCTCTGGGCCCAAAACGCTCCAGCAATAGCAAGAATGTGAAGATCGGCCACGGCTTGGCTATCGGCATGATGAGTTATGGGAGATTGACGTTCCTGCATGATACTTCCCGGTCATATGTCAAAATAGAGCTGGATGGAAGTGTCCTGGTCCGCTGCGGCATTCCGGATCTTGGCGCCGGGCAAGCTCAGGCGCTGTGCCAGATTGTCGGTGAGGAACTGGGTGTGCCTCAGGAAAAAATTAAGATATATATTTCGGATACGGCTTTGACACCTTTGGCAGGAACATCAACAGCCACCCGGCAGCTTTATATGTCTGGCAATGCAACCCTAAAGGCAGCTGCAGCTGTGAGGGAACGGCTGTTGACGAAAGCAGCGATGATGCTAAATACTGACAAGGCCAATCTTAAATTACTAAATGAAAAAATTGTTGATGTCACAAACCAGGATACAAGTTTATCCCTGAAAGCCGTTGTGGGACAATGTTCTACCGATGGGGATGAATTGTACAGCGAAGCTCAATTCAACGCTCCCTTTACCGATGTGCCGATTTCAGAGCAAATTACTGGTCAAATCTTTGCCGATTTTACATTTGGAGCTTACGCCGTGGCCGTGGCGGTCGATGTGGAAACCGGAGCTGTCACGCTGGAAAGAATCATTGCCTGCTTTGACATCGGTAAGGCAATAAACATCCTCAATGTTGAGGGACAGCTTGAAGGCGGGGGGCTGATGTCAGTAGGTTATGCTCTTTCAGAGAACTTAATTGTGGAGCAAGGTTATTTAAAGAGTCGCTCTTATAGAGAATATTTGTTGCCTACTGCAGCGGATGTGCCGGATATAGAGACTATTCTTATTGAGTCCGGATCTGGTATAGGGCCGTATGGCGCCAAAGGAGTTGGTGAGCCATCAGGGAATGCGATAGCGCCGGCAATCACCAACGCCATCTGTGATGCCGTTGGTGCCAGAGTAACCACGTTGCCAGCAACTCCTGAAAGGGTTTTTTTCACCATGTTTCCCAGGAGTTAATATATGAAGCTGGGCAGTCTATCATCTTCCAATGCGCATGCGTCAAAACAATGTCTACTGTAAGGCCAATAACCAAAAGGAGGGGATTGTACGAGAGTTAAGAAGGCTCTAGGTTGCAATTGATTGTTAAAAATAGGAGGAGAATTTTTGTGAGCACAATAAAAATGCGCAAGTTTACAGTAATATTAACCGTGGTTATTCTCTTAGTAACTCTTTTGGCTGGATGCGGGAGCAAAGAAACAGGTTCTGACAAGAAGACAGTTAAAATTGCTTTTATCGGTCCGTTGACAGGCCCTAATGCCATGCAGGGCAGTGGCGCCCGCAACGCTTTCCAACTGGCTGTAAAGCAAGCCAATGAATCAGGCAAGTTAGCCTTTAAGTTGGAAGTCGTTGACTTGGATGATGCGTCAAATCCTGCCACTGGCGCTTCCGCTGCGCAAAAAGTGGTGGCTGATCCCAGTATAGTGGCGGTATCCGGTCACTGGAATTCACCGGTGGCCGAGGCAACCATACCTATCTTTAAGGCGGCAGGGTTACCCTTGGTAATATGGGGCGCAATTGGACCTACATTGACTAGTCCGGCAAACTATCCTTACGTGACTCGGGTTGCTCCGACTCAGTCTCAGGAGAATGCACCTCTTGCCAAGTTTGTTGTCAGCGACCAAGGGCGTAAGAAATGGGCGATAATCTCCGATACCAGCACATATGGCAAAAGTAATACCGCGGCATGGACTGAGGAACTGAAGAAGTATCCCGGAGCAACAGTTGTTTCTGTTGATGAGATACAGGTTGGCCAAACTGATTTCCGCCCCATTCTCAGTAAGATAAAAGCTGAAGATGTCGATGGAATATACTTCGGCGGCGTGGTCATGGAGGGTGCGCTGGCACGGCGTCAGGCCAATGAGCTAGGACTGAAAGCCACTTTATTGGTGGGCATTTCCGGTATCATGGAAACGAAATACGTTGAAACAGCAGGCAATGATGCGGCCGAAGGGGTAATCGCTACCAAACCGGGTGCCGATATCGGCAATATGCCTGGCGGCAAGAATTTTGATGAAGCTTACCAAAAAGCCGGCTTTAAAGAACCGTACGGAGCTTATGGCCCTTACGCTTATGATGCGGCTAACATTATAATTGAGGCGCTGAAGCAAGCCGGACCTGACAAGAAAGCTCTGGTTACTGCGATTACCAAGATCCAATATAGTGGTCTGTTGGGTACTACTAGCTTCAATGAGGAAGGTCAAACGAAAAACATCCAGAGTACTATCTACGTGGTACAGGATGGCAAGTGGGTAGATTGGGAGTCCTCTGAATATAAAAAGGGAACACGCAAACTGCCTGGAGCCAATTAGCGGCTTCGAAGCTTGGTAGACAGTACTGACTGGAAACACATTGTTTTCAGTCAGTACTATACCCTGGGGGAGATCGATGGTAATCCCATTACTTAGGTCATGGAAACTTCTCTGCTAACACAGTAACTAAAAGGGGTAATTGAAATGAAATACGGGGTAATTAGCAATGCGGAAAGGTATTGTGAATAACATGAAAGTGCGTAAGTTTACAGTAATCTTAACCGTGGTCATCCTCTTGGCAACCCTTTTGGCTGGTTGCGGGAGCAAAGAAACAAGCTCTGACAAGAAGATAGTCAAAATTGCTTTTATCGGCCCGTTGACAGGCCCTAATGCCATGCAGGGGACTGGCGCTCGTAACGCTTTCCAACTGGCTGTAAAGCAAGCCACTGAATCAGGTAAGTTAGCCTTTAAGTTAGAAGTCGTTGACCTGGATGATGCGTCAAATCCTGCCACCGGCGCTTCCGTTGCCCAGAAAGTGGTGGCCGACCCTGGTATAGTGGCGGTAGCTGGTCACTGGAATTCACCGGTAGCCGAGGCAACTATACCAATTTTTAAAGCGGCAGGAATGCCCCTGGTAATATGGGGCGCAATTGGGCCTACGTTGACCAGCCCGGCAAATTATCCTTACGTAACTCGGGTTGCTCCGACTCAGACGCAGGAAAGTGAGCCACTTGCTAAATTTGTTGTCAATGATTTGGGACGAAAAAGATGGGCGATAATTTCCGACACTAGTTCTTATGGGAAAAGCAACACAGAAGTTTGGACGAATGAACTACAAAAATATCCAGGTATAGACGTTGTTTCTGTTGATGAGATACAGGTTGGCCAAACCGATTTTCGGCCAATTCTAAGTAAGCTTAAAACCCAAAAAATCGATGCAATCTACTTTGGCGGCGTGGTCATGGAAGGGGCGCTGGCAAGGCGTCAAGCCAGTGAACTGGGCATGAAAGACATTTTGTTAGTAGGAATTTCCGGGATTATTTACGATAATTTCATCCAAACTGCAGGCACCGATGCGGCTGAAGGCGTAATTGCAACAAAGCCAGGGAAGGAAATCAGCAAAATGACCGGGGGTCAGGAATTTGAAAGCGCCTACCAAAAGGCCGGTTATAAGGAACCGTACGGAGCAAGAGGCCCTTACGCCTATGATTCAGCTAACATTATCATTGAGGCACTGAAGCAAGTTGGTCCTGACAAAAAAGCTTTGGTTAATGCTATTGCCAAGATTAGATATGAAGGATTATTGGGAACAACCACTTTTAATGAAATTGGTCAAACGGCGAATGCTGCAATTACCATCTACGTTGTTCAGGATGGGAAATGGGTGGATTGGGAGTCATCCGAATATAAGCGTGGTGCGCGTAAACTGCCTGGAGTCAATTAGGGCGGGAATGATTCTCGGTAGTATAGTACTGACTGGGAACAAGCCATTGTTTTCAGTTAGTATCATACTCTGGGGGGAGCAACTGGCGATCCCATTGCTTAGGTCGGGAGACTCAACTGTTAAAACAGTAACTAAAAGGGGTTATGGAAATGGAATACCGGGTAATTGGCAAAGTGTTACCAAGAAAAGACGGGGTCGCGAAGGTCTGTGGACAAGAAACCTTTGCCAGTGACGTTGTAGTTCCCAACATGCTATATGCCGTCACTTTGCGTAGTCCTTACCCTCACGCCGAAATTGTCAGCATTGATACCTCGGCTGCTGAAGCCTTGGGAGCAGTATGTATCACCCCAGATGAAGTTCCTGATCTTATATACAATGAACGTACTGTAAGCGTACCAGAGAAGACGTACCGCGACCGAAGGGTATTGCCGCGGCGTGTTCGGCATGTTGGCGAGGCAATAGCTGCGGTTGCAGCAGAAACAGAAAAGTTGGCTTTTCGTGCCATGCAGGTGATAAAGGTTGAATACAAGCTATTGCCGGCGGTATTCAATATCGATAAAGCCATGGCGCCGGATGGTGTTCCGCTTTACGATGAAGTTTTCCTTGGAAGCGAGACGATAAAAATAACCAACAATATTGCCTGTCAGCGAAGCATTGTCATCGGCGATCCTGCTGAAGGTTTTGCCAAGGCGGATTACATTGTCGAACGCGAATATGAGCTGCCACGGGTTTATCACCATCAGATGGAACCTAAATCGGCAGTTTGCCGTCCGGAGCCGGACGGTGGCATTACCCTTTGGGCTACCACTCAAACTATTCACAATGTCCGCCAATTAGTGGGCGAGATTTTCGATATTCCTTTAAGTAGGGTAAATGTAAAAAAAATAGCCTTGGGAGGCTCTTTTGGGTCGGGTATCCAAATGAGTTCAGTTATTCCAATCTGCGTAGCATTGGCACTTAAGGCCAAACAACCGGTTAAGCTGATGAGCAGCCGCGAGGATGACATGCACAACCATGTGAAGTTTCCCGCGCGGATCAAACTTAAAGTCGGAGTTAAGAAAGATGCTTCCATCGTGGCAGCAGATATGCAAGTCAAGGTGGATATTGGTGCCCATCAGATCAATGCTTACCCTCTATTGGGATGTATGGCTGGTTGGTTTGCTTCATTATATAAATGGAATGATTTTTCTTATGATGGCACAACAATCTATACCAATAAGGTGCCTGCATGCGCAATGCAGGGCTATGGCAACCCACAAGTTAATTTCGCAGTTGAATCCCATATGGATATTATCGCCAATGAGTGTGGCTTTGATCCTATCCAATTTCGCAAGAAAAATTACGTCGGGTGCGGGGATGAGTTCTGGGGGCAAGGTCCCACAGTCAAATCCATAATCAAGAGTTGCGGTGTTGAAGAGATGCTGGATGTGGGGGCGGAGAAAATTGGTTGGCTCCAGCGTGGGCTTCCCCGAGAAAAAATAGGCCGTTACCGCAAGGGAATCGGTGTAGCGCGCGGATTCCACACTTCAGGTACCGGTGGACCCAAACCGGGAGAAGTCATTGACTATTCCACCGCAACAATTAAAATCAATGAAGATGGAACGGTAGACCTCCTGACACCGGTTATGGATTTAGGCGGTGGTACTGGTGAGGCAGCAGTCAAGGTAGTGGCCGAAGTACTGCAATTACCTTATGACAAGGTCGATTTATCAATAGTAGACACAAGGACTACTGGCTATGATGTTAATACTCACGCAACCCGTGGAGTTTACTGCGGCTGCGGCGCGGTTCTGCATGTGGCCAGACAAGTACGGCGAAAGGTACTGGAGTATGCCGGCCGTATTCTGGATGAAGACCCGGAAATTTTGGAGATGAGCTTTGAACCCGATAATAATGCGACCATCATTCATGTCAAAGAATATAAGCAAAAACAGATTAGCCTCGGTGAGGTTGCCAAATTGGCTCAGATTTATAGTTGGGGAACCATCGCGGTTACTGACAGCTACCGGCAAAAAAATTGTCCGCCGTGTTTTGTTACCCATTTTATTGAAGTGGAAGTCGATACCTTGACTGGTATTGTCCGAGTTCCGCGGGCGATTATGCTAGCTGATTCTGGCACCCCAATCAATCCCGATATGCTGGAAGGGCAGTTAATCGGATCTTTATCCAGGGGACTGGGTTATGCTGCTCATGAGAGTACGGAGATCAATGAGACGACAGGCGAACTGAAGTGCGGAGGCTTTATAACGGATAATAAGATTCCAACAATCTGCGAGATGCCAATGATTAACGCTATGCAAGTATACTTTGCTAAAACTTATGAGCCGACAGGGCCCTTTGGCGCTAAGGGGATTGGCGAAGCAGCCCTAAACTCCGTTGCTTCCGCTTACGCCAACGCGGTTTATAATGCAATTGGTATTCGGTTCTGTCAGCTTCCCATCACACCGGAAAGAATACTTGAGGCTTTAGAAGGAGGCGGCATAAATGAAGACTGACACGAAAATTTTGGCTGCTGAATTTGACTATTTGCAATGCCTGACTCTGGCGGACGCCTTGGCTTTTCTTGCCCAACACCAGGAAAAAGCCAAAATATTAGCCGGCGGCACAGACTTGATTGTAAAAATGAAAATCGGGTCGGTTCAGTGCGAGCAGGTTATTTCCATACAAAATATTGAGGAGCTAAATTATCTTCGTTCCGACACGGATTCATTGAAGATCGGGGCGGTGACCACTTTGAGGGAAGTTGAAGGAAGCGAAGTTGTCAAGGCACGTTATAGCGCGTTGTTTGAAGCGGTGCGTTCGATGGCTGCTACATCGGTGAGAAACATGGGGACGATTGGCGGCAATCTCTGTAATGGCTCGCCGGCCGCAGATACCGCCCCGCCGCTTCTCGTTTTTGATGCCACTGTGAACTTGGCCAGTAAATGCGGAGAGAGGATAGTTCCTATTACCGAATTTTTTTTAGGCCCCGGGAAGACGACTCTAGCTGTCGATGAAGTGCTTACAGAAATTACAATTCCGATGCCGGGCGAATATACTGGCAGCAGTTTTTTGAAATTGGGGCGGGTAGCCGCTGATATCGCCAAAATCAGTGTAGCTGTCTTCATACAGCGTTCTGGACAAACTTGCAGTGTATGCAGGATCGCCCTCGGCTCGGTGGCACCTGTCCCGTTACGGGTGCCGGAAGCGGAAGCGATGCTTGTTGGTAATACGGTAACGCCAGAGTTGATTATAGCAGTCGCGAAAACCGCTGCCACGCTGATTAGGCCGATAACCGACAATCGTTCAACAAGCAGTTATCGCTCTAAAGTAAGCCCGATTATTTTGGAAGAGGCCATAACTGCGGCTTGGCAGAGATCGGGAGGAGAGTTATAAATGGAAAAGAGGCACATCAAGTTAACGGTTAATGGTAAAGAGCGGGAACTGCTCGTTAAGCCCAATGACCTTCTCCTTAATGTTTTGCGCAACGATTTGGAACTCATGGGGACAAAATACGGGTGCGGAATTGGGGAGTGTGGCGCCTGTACAGTGCTGCTAAACGGCAAGGCAGTATTGTCCTGCATTGTGTTGGCCATCACGGTTGACGGGCAGTCAATTACCACGGTCGAAGGCCTGGGGAATTATGCCGACCTTCATCCTCTCCAGTCTTCGTTTATCAAGCATGGAGCAATACAATGCGGTTTCTGTACATCCGGAATGCTGTTAACAGGTGAGGCTTTATTAAAGGAAAACCCAAATCCGAAAGAAGAGGAAATCCGCGAGTATCTCCGGGGCAACCTTTGTCGTTGTACGGGTTATGCGGCGATTGTCAAGGCAATCCAAGCAGTGGCCAAAGAAGCATAGCAAGAATAGTCTTTAGATGATCTCTAAAGAATGGCTATGAATAAAAGGGGGCTGGAGTTTTTGTCACTTATTTTGTCTCAAGTCATCAATGCCGTGATGCTGGGTTGCACATATTCTCTGATCGCAATAGGATTCTCCCTGTTTTTTGGGGTGATGGATGTCGTAGTGTTTTCTGCTGGCGATGTGGCGATTTTTGGCGCATTTAGCATAATGGCGCTGGCGACCATGACCGGTTTACAGCCAGTTTTGGACGCTATACTGCCGCACTACGTGACTGTCTTTCTGCTGGTCTCTCTAGGAGCGGCCTCGACAGCTTTGCTGATGTTGCTGATTTATAGGCTAGTCATAAAGCCGTTTGAGGGGAAGAGTCCATTGATGCCTTTGCTCAGCACTATTGCTGCAGGCATCGCTTTGAGTGAACTAATTGGTATTTTCTATCCACAAGGAAGAAACCCCCAAGCTTTTCCTCAATTATTACCAAATGATGTTCTGTTTCCTGGCATAATGATGTCTGAGCGAAATATTATTATTATTCTAGCAACAATTCTCTTGGTAACAGTACTTTACTGGTTTGTAAATAAAACGAAGATGGGATTGTCCATTCAAGCTGTGTCCCAAAACAAGGAAGCTGCTATTATGGTTGGCGTAAATTGGCAGCGTAGTGTTACAACAACCTTTTTAGTTGGCGGACTTATTCTAGGGATCGGTGGCTTTCTGGTGGCTTCCTATTTTAATATTGTTCGCTTCGACATGGGATCTATGTATGGCTTGAAAGGTTTTAGCGCGGCCGTCGTTGGAGGTTTAGGCAGTATCTACGGAGGAATTGTTGGAGGGATGTTAATCGCCTTTATCGAGGTGTTCGTAAGTGCTTTCATCCCGGGAGGAACGGCGTATGCCAGTATAGCAGCATTTCTGACAGTTGTGGTTTTCATATTGTTCAGACCTGAAGGAATAATTGGAGAAAAGACGGTGGAGAAGGTTTGAATTATTAGTACCGTCTAGGGGGAGAGAAAATTGCCTAAGACCGCATTATTTTCAAATACACTTGTGATTGCCATACTAGTCAGTTTTACCGGTTGCATGCTGTTATATATTGCTTTGGTCGGCCCCTTAATTGCAGCATTAGCTGTACTAGTTTTGGTATTAGGCCTGATGGTTACCGCCGAACGCACTGGCAAGGTTGAACCTGTCTATCATGCGGTCGAAGACCATAAGGGGATAAGTCTGGCTGTGATAATACTATTTGTGCTGGCCCTGCCATTTGTGTTGAGCAACAATTATTTGCTGCATGTGGCTGTAATGGGCGGAATTTACAGTATTGTGACTCTAGGGCTTAACTTTCAGGTGGGAAGTACAGGTATGGTCAATTTCGCGACAGCGGCTTTTTTCGGTACAGGCGCGTATACGTCAGCCTTATTGGCCACAAAGTTTGGCCTATCGCCATGGTTTACGACGGTGGCAGGTGTGGTTGCCGCAGCTAGTCTGGGCTTAGTATTCGGGTATCCGGCTCTGAAAACCCGAGGTTATTATCTTTCGCTGGTCACGATTGCTTTACAGGTAATTTTCACATTGATGATAATCAATACCAGTTGGCTAGGTGGGCCCAATGGAATTCCCGGTATTCCTGCATATAGTCTGGGGGGGACTTCGTTTAGATTGCCACTTGCAATCTTCGGCATGGAATTGCCCTACCAGGCCAATTATCTATATTTGGTGTTTATCCTTCTTGGACTGGCGCTTATGGCAGCTTCGCGCTTGCATAACTCGCGTACTGGGCTAGCCTGGAACGCGATTGAACAAGATGAAATCGTGGCGGTTACCCAGGGAATAAATTTGACCAAATTGAAATTGCTGGCCTTTGCTTTGGGGGCGGCTTTCGCCGGGCTGGCAGGGGGCCTTTATGGGCATTACACCAGCTTTATCGGCGTTGAAGATTTTGACTTCAGTAAATCGTTGGTATTTATTTGCATGGTTCTTTTGGGAGGCATGGATAATGCAATCGGTGTAGTTTTAGGGGCTTTGCTGCTAACGATTGTAGACGAAAAACTGCGCGATTTCGCCGACTACCGGATGCTAATGTATAGTGTGATATTGATAATCATTTTGTTGTCTCGTCCCCAGGGGTTATTGCCTAAACGAATCAGACGATATCAAGCGGCAAAGAGTGCAGGCGAGGCTAAAGTCCAGCTTTAGCTAGGATGGGAGGGGAATTTACGCCGTGAATGTATTACAGACAGAGGCGCTGACGATTAATTTTGGCGGATTAAAAGCGGTAGATGAGGTAGATTTTGCAATCAAAGATGAAGTTATCGGCTTGCTTGGCCCCAATGGTTCCGGAAAAACGACCTTTTTGAATTTGGTGAGCGGAATCTATAAGCCGACCAGCGGTAAGATCATTTTTGAACAAGCGGATATTACTGGTGCGGGACCCAATGTTGTCCGGGAAAAGGGTATCGCTCGCACCTTCCAGACAAATCGTCTCTGCTTAAACTTGAGCGTAATCGATAATCTGTTGCTTGGTCTCTACAGCCAGCAAAAGTCTACCTGGTGGCAAGCCGTGCTCCAACCTAAGCGTTGCCACAAGGAACTCAATCGGAATATCGAAGAATGCTTGGAGGTTTTACATCATTTTAATCCGCAGCTTGTGGCAAAGGCATATGAGCCGATTACTGCCATACCGTTGATTGATCGGCGCAGGATTGAAATCGCCCGAGCCATAGTGGGCAGTCCCCGGCTTTTGCTCCTGGATGAGCCTACGGCAGGGCTTAACACAGAAGAGACAAGCCAGATAATCGGGGATATTGGAAAGATCAGAAATGGAAGTCAAAAGGTCAGTATGATTATCATCGAACACGATATGGTAGTGATATCAAGAATCTGTCATCGGGTCGTTGTTTTAAACGCAGGCAAGAAGATAGCCGATGACTGCTTCGGAGAGGTCTGTAAAAACGAGCAAGTGCGCAGGGCATATCTAGGAGGTTAAATAATGTTGGAACTGCGAAATGTCAGCACCGTATATGGTTCGATCCCCATGCTGATGGAGGTAAGTATTAAGGTAGGCAGGGGAGAAGCGGTTTGTTTGCTAGGGGCCAACGGCGCCGGCAAGACTACCATGCTGAAAACTATTATAAGTATGGTCAACCCGGTAAAAGGGGAAGTTCATTTTAATGGACAGAGGATTGACCTTTTACCGTCACATAAAATAATTCAGGCAGGTATTGCTATCGTTCCCGAACGGGAAGGCTTGTTTCCTAAGATGACTGTGGAAACAAACCTTATTATGGGAGCTTACTATGAAAAAGATAAGAAAAAAAT
>Ga0316228_1002140_pt1 | contig 18037 bp, 18 predicted proteins | sample TBH18021metaG_FD_206005 | JGI IMG/M metagenome (GOLD analysis project Ga0316228, IMG submission 206005) | Freshwater microbial communities from Trout Bog Lake, Wisconsin, USA - TBH18021 | ecosystem: Environmental > Aquatic > Freshwater > Lake > Hypolimnion/Profundal zone | place: USA: Wisconsin... | reverse complement strand
TAGGGTATTTCATCGTGTCACCCATCATTCGCTTGTCAATAAAAACTGACAATTATACCATGCTTAAATGGCTATCGATTATTTTTTTATCAATGCCAATCATTGAGTATTTAGCGTGATACTTTGCTTCAATAATCACCAACCACATGGCGAAAAAATCTAACTCATAAAAAAATCCAAGTCATTCGGCTTGGATTTTGATTGATTCACGGATTCATAGTTATTGTGACGGGTTCATAGTTATTGTGAATCGATTTGGCTATCGCGGATGATTAATAATTCGTCTTTTAAACTTGTGACTTTAAGTTCGTTGGCATCATTAAACACTTGAATGTTAGCGCCTTTGCTATCTTTATAATCTTTATGACGACGAAAGTTGTGCTCAATTTCAAAACGAACCACAGTCTCAAGCAATGATTGCAATTCTGCTAACGTATAATGTTCCCATTGAATTTCAAGATGTGGGGCTAATTTACCTGTAATCATACGAACTTTATTATCGATTTTGACAACTTTGGTGGTCATGCTGATGCTCCAATATTTTTATTAGTAATTATGAGTTTCATCAATAAATACGGCTGGATGAACTAGAGATTGCTTTAATGCTAACGGATTAACCGGCTTTTATCAAGCAACATTCATAGACTGGGCAATCACCAACGCCCCTATTTAAATGTCGATTGAATGAACTTGCAATACACCTCTATAGCCACTGCTATAAATTGTCTGTTCACTAGTGTAACCAGTCATATAATAAAAAAATAGGCGCGCTAAACGCTCTTGGATGCCTAAAAACAGCCTCATCTTGATAAAATGCTGGTATCACATTGTCATCACTATAGCCAGGGATACCCATTACAGGTAACGGCTGAAAGCTTTTGGATGATAGCTTAACGGTATTATCCGCCAAATCTGGCATTGCCAGTTGTCTACACATCTTAGCAATTGCCGTATCAAGCTGGTTTCTCTGACTCGCTATAGATTGCTCAAACCAACCCTCATCTACTAAAATCAGCAAGGTATGACTGGTGATATTTTTTCTTGGGTTAACTAATTTTTCAAGCAGAGCATGACCAAATGGAAAAAAGGCAATGGTACGATGTTGACCCAACCAATTTGCTCTATGAGTGACTAAAGCTGCGTGCCATTTAAATGCTTGTAACTGTTCAAGCAATAGTTTATCTGAACTCACCACAATGCCGCCATTTTCATCAAATACGGTTAACGCATTACGCAGCGCTGTTCTGGCGTTATGAATACCATGTCGCAAAATATCTTTGGCATGAAGTTCGTTAAATACCGCTTTGGACTTCGGAAAATTCAGCCAAATTAAACCGTTCAGCAAATCATGGTGATTGTCACGGGTTGGAATTTTACCTGTGTTGGCAATAAAACGCTCATAAGCCTCACCCTCAGGCAGACACGCTTGCCCAACAAAGCGAATCGGTAATTTTTCAAAATTGGCTATACGGCGGGCGTTTACATCCTCAAATCTATCCAGACAAGCATTCAAATTTTCAACAATATTGATAGCAGGGGCATGACTATGTGTTGCATGAGGATGTTTTGTGTCAAGCTTCGAAAAATTAGGAAAATTCGGAAAATAAGTCAAATAGTGATACCAAGGTTTATTAAAATCAATGATAGCGTTGGTGGGATGAGTCGCTGACATAAATACAATCTGACAATATAAGAATAAGAAAAATAATCGTAGGCTGAACCAAAAATATTAGCACACTTTTGGTTAACCTTATGATAGATAATTACCACCTACCAATCATTACCAGCCAATCATTACCAGCCAAGCATAGCTAATGGTTTAGATACTGTTGACCTCAATCCATGAAGCTATTGCGATTTTTTGAATGACATGCTTTGTATAACATCTCTTGTATAATAAGCGATTTTTAGCACGATGTTGCAAAACATCATATAATAAGATACAGTCATTCAAATTTTACCACCCAGTAGAAGTAGAGTTATTACATGCATATTTTTCTAGCTCGCAATAATGTGCAAGCCGGCCCTTATACCCTTGAACAACTCAATCAAATGCTTGCCACAGGGCAAGTGTTACTCACTGATTTGATGTGGCATCAAGGGATGGATAACTGGAACACAGTCAATGCGATGACGGATGGGCAATTTTTTTACCGTCCAATGATTGATGAAAGCTCGCCAGTAGATACTTATCAACGTGAGCAGCCCGCTTCTGATGAAGCAGATTATATTATTAACAACACGCCTAATCCTATATCGCCTTCAGAAGACTCTGAGAATGTTTGGGACCGGTATTCAGCAAATAACCCGCACAAATCCCCCAACCCTACCAAGGTCACATTGACCAAGAAACTTGGCTCGAACCAAGACATTGCCCATGCCAAAAAACAGTTAGGCCTTGCCAGCATCGGTAGTCGTATCGCAGCAAAATTGGTAGATACCCTGCTTATGGTATTGGCGTCGTCGCCCCTGTTCATTTCCCTATACAATAGCCCAAATTTTGATAAATTGCTCAAATGGGCAGAAGCAGGACAAACCCGCTTGACGTCTGCCCAGCAGATGGAACTCATGTCAGCGTTACCTGAGCATATATTGTTGTTGACCAATATTTTGGTATGGGGCTTAATGATTGCGCAAGTCCTATTATTGATGCGCCGTGGTCAGACTATCGGTAAGATGATAATGGGTATACGCATTTTGGATCGCCAATCCAATGCCATTCCTAGATTTTTTAACTTAATCATTATGCGTGGGTTATTCACCACATTGGCTTACTCTTTATCGATTTTTGGTTTGGTTGTGTTAGTTATTGATTTGGTCATGATGCTCACCAGCAAAGAGCGATTAAGCCTACATGATAAAATCGCCAAAACTTATGTGGTACGTGCCGATGACACCCAAACCACGCCCCTTGCGTTAAAACCTGACTAAAATGAATTAAAATCATTAAACCGTGTGGTATAACCATGCGGTTTTTTTATGGTCAATTGCCAACACGCCTCGCCACGCGCTAGGTATTTCACCTCAAAATGCGTGCGTTCACTATGATTGGGGACTTGGGTTTTATCCACCGGTACTTGCCAAACCGTCTGTGCTTTATGCTCGGCTTCATCGATATAACTTTCAATGTTACTGGCAAGTATAAGCTCGCCACCTGGTTTTAACCGAGACAGTAACCACTCAAAAAACGGCATGTTAAGCCAGCGTTGGTTGGGGTTATGCGGCTCAGGGTTGGGGTAAAGAATAAACACCCCTGACAAGCTTTGCGCAGGTACAGCATGGGTGACCCAAGCAATGGCATCAGCATGAATCGTGGTTAAATTAGAAAACTTTGCTTGATTCGCCATTTTTTGCATGGCTTGATATTTTTCTGCGGTACGTTCAATCGCGATAAGATGCGCATTGGCATTATTGCTGGCAAAACTCAGCGCATGCTTGCCTTTACCTGCACCAATTTCAAGAAAAATGGCGGGTTGCTGCCAAAATGTTGCGGCAAATGGCTGAAAATCTCTGGGATGACGGATACGATCGGGTTGAAATGGTCTGGTAAATTGATGACTTAGCATGAACAGTCGCTTGATTCGCCTAAAAAAAAGGATTTATAGTATACTATGGCAAATAATCCGATACACCATTTTTCAGAATACCTTTTGTTTATGTCTAAAATCGAGCACACCCCATCAAATGCACCTGTCAAAACTTACCCCTGTCCGCGCTGCGGCAAACCCACCGTTTGGGCAGATAACCCTACCAAGCCATTTTGCAGTGCACGCTGTAAACTCATTGACTTAGGCGCTTGGGCGAATGAGGACTATAAAGTCGGTGCAGAAGACACCCCGTTTAGTGACGAATTAGACGCTTTTAAATAACGTAGATTTGATTGGTTAGTGATTGCGCTAGCTATGATTTGCTAACTATGATTCACTGACTATGATTCGCCAACTAGGATTAAAGGAATCCCCATGAGCTCTTATTTACTTCCCACCTATAAACGCCAGCCCATTAGCTTTGTCAAAGGTCAAGGTAGTTACCTTTATACCGCTGACGGGACGCCGTATTTGGATGCGTTGACAGGGATTGCTGTCTGTGGACTGGGGCATTGTCATCCGCGTATCACTGCCGCGATTGCCGACCAAGCCGCGACGCTTGTGCATACCAGCAATTTATTTGGTATTGATTGGCAAGAGCGCGCGGGTGAAAAGTTATGCCAAGTCGCAGGCATGGATAAAGTATTTTTTGCCAATAGCGGTGCCGAAGCCAACGAAGCGGCATTAAAGATGGCGCGACTGTTTGCATCAAATCGTGGGCAAACCCAAGCCAAAGTGATTGTGATGGAAAAATCGTTTCATGGACGTACCTTACTGACCGTATCCGCCACCGCGAATCCAATGGCTAGAGCTGGGTTTTTTACCTTAGATGATGATTTTATTCGCGTGCCTTTTGGGGATATCGAAGCCATTAGCCAAGCGATTGCGGATAACGACAATGTTTGCGCTGTGATGCTTGAGCCTATCCAAGGTGAAAGTGGCGTCAATACTGCGACCAATGGCTTTGATTTTTTAACCCAAGTTCGCAAAGTTTGTGATGACCATGACTTATTAATGATTTTAGATGAAGTGCAAACGGGCAATGGTCGTACGGGGCAATATTTCGCTTATCAATATTCATCCATCAAACCTGATATTTTGACCACAGCAAAAGGGTTGGGGAATGGTTTTCCTGTGGGTGCATGCATGACCAGCGCAAAAGCCAATGATATTTTTAGTTATGGCTCGCACGGCTCAACGTATGGTGGTACGCCGCTTGCTTGTCGTGTGGTTAGTGAAGTGATTGATGTCATTGATGATGAAAATATGATGGCAACTACGCTAAGCAATAGCGCAGCATTGATTGAGCAAATCACCAACGAGCTGGGTAGCCAAGGGGTTACTGTACGGGGAAAAGGCATGATGCTAGGGGTGGTGATGCCACAGGATAGCGGCATTGCATTTGATAGCTTGGTCGATAAAGCGCGTGACAATCATCATCTAATCATCAATGTAGCAGGCGGTAATGCCATTCGTTTATTGCCACCGCTCAACATGAGTGCCGATGAAACCGCCCAAATCGGTGAGCGCCTCATTCACCTTATCCAATCAGCCATGTAGTTTTTTTGATGGTAAAGTTAGCCGATTAGTCAATATCGGCTTTTTCATCGCAAACTTGCCAGTCAACCGTTTGATTTTGACAAGATGATATAATAGCTGTGTTTTATATTGGGGTAATTTTATGACAACCATTGCTGTTTTTGGGCACAAAAAACCAGATACCGATGCTATCGTATCCGCCATCGTCATGACCTATTGGCTCAATCAACAAGGTATAGATGCCAAAAGTTACCGCTTAGATGATATCAATCAAGAAACCAAATTTTTAATTGAACTTGCTAAAGTCCGATTACCAGAATTACTCACTCATCTTGAACCTGCCCAACCCGCTGCTTTAGTCGATCATAACGAAAGCCAGCAATCGGTTGTCAATCTAGCAGACGCCCGTATTTGTTACCTTGTCGACCATCATAAACTCGGTGATTTGACCACTACCGAACCTGCCTATATTCGATTTGAACCTGTCGGATCTACCAGCACCATTTTATACCATATGTTTATGGAAAAGAATTTGCTGATTTCTCAGCAAATGGCGACGTTGATAGCAGGTGCAATTATTTCTGATACGCTTAATCTGACAGGTCCTACCACTACAGACAGTGACAAGCAAGCGTTACAAGCAGTCATCCACCTTGCAGGGATTCACGATACAAACAGCTTTGCCAATCAATTATTCGATGCAAAAAGCAATATCAGCGACTTAACGGATGATGCGTTAGTCACTACCGATTATAAACAGTTTATTTTCTCAAATAAAAAATGGGCAATCGCTAGTATCGAAACTGTTAAACCTGATGTGGTGTTGGCGCGCATTGAGGGCATCCAACAAGCCAGTGAACTAATCCGCCAAAGAGATGGCTTGGATTATATGCTAGTTATTATTGTTGATATTTTAAAACACCAGTCTTGGGCGGTTAGTAGCAACGATGCACAAAATGAAATCATTGCGCAAGCATTTAATACCAGACTCAATGATAAATTGCTTGATTTAGGTCACTTGGTCAGCCGAAAAAAACAATTTGTTCCTACTTTAGAAGCATTTTATGCCCAATAGTCAGTTTTTAATTCACAAAAAAGGGCTAAATTGTTAGCCCTTTTTTTTATTCAAAAATATTTTTTATGCTTCAACTTTACCCAAATTCGGAAATTTTACCGATAAAATCGCTGTCACTGTTAGCACGGCGGCAATAAAGCCCAGTGAAATCGCCATCGGCACATGGAAAACATCAAGCAGTAGCATTTTGGCGCCAATAAACACCAAGATGACACTAAGCGCATAAGGCAATAAATGGAATTTATCCGCCAAACCCGATAGCAAGAAAAACATCGCCCGTAGACCCAAAATAGCCAACAAGTTTGCCGTCAAAACAATAAACGGGTCGGTAGTGACCGCAAAAGATGCCACAGGATAGCGGCATTGCATTTGATACCTTGTTCGATAAAGCGCGTGACAATCATCATCTAATCATTAATGTAGCAGGTAATGCCATCCGGTTATTGCCACCGCTCAACATGAATGCCGATGAAGCCGTCCAAATCGGTGAGCGCATTATTCACCTTATCCAATCAGCCCTGTATTAGACTCACCCATCAGTGAGTCTTTTGATTTTAGAAAAATAAGCTTGCTCAGCCAAAAGCCGTTTGTTAGGCATCTTAATTGGCAAAGAAGTTGGCAACCAAATTGGTAACCAATCATAGATTTTCCGATTAATGTCGCAAGCTTTTAATCGCCCATACCATCGCAATGACAACCATCGCAATGGATGCACCATATAAAAAAGTATTGATATTTGCGCCACCTTCAACCGCTTGCTCCAAAAACAAAATCACTAAAATAATCATCGACACTTGCATCAAGTTAATCTTTAAGTCATGAAAATCTTTGATGCCTAACACGGTGAGAAAACGCGATTCTTGGGCAGGTTTATTGGAAATAAATAAACGATAATTGGCAATGGCAATCATTTGAAAACTCAATGCAATGAGTAAAATATCCAATGTTTTTAATAGATTGACCGCCAAAATTTGCCCATCTAAAGGTTTGACGGTGGGATTGGTAAAAAAGTCAGAGAGTATATGAAAAATAATATTTAAGGACGCCATATAAAGCGTGACTGAAGATACTAAACTGACCATAATGGTTAGAAATACCAAATAACGGCTATTTTTAAACAGTTTTTCAATCATAAAAAATAAGCCTTTATCAAAAAGGCTTATTTTATCACACTCAAATTTTAGGATGGTGATTTTGTAATTGCCACAGGGGCTATCTTTTACCCAACTATGCTTTACCCAAATTATGCTTTACCTAAATTTGGAAACTTTACCGATAAAATCGCTGTCACTGTTAGCACGGTGGCAATAAAGCCTAACGAGATAGCCATCGGCACATGGAACACATCAAGCAGCAGCATTTTGGCGCCAATAAACACCAAGATGACACTAAGCGCATAAGGCAATAAATGGAATTTATCCGCCAAACCCGATAACAAGAAGAACATCGCTCGTAGACCCAAAATAGCCAGCAAGTTTGCCGTCAAAACAATAAACGGGTCGGTAGTGACCGCAAAAATTGCAGGAATCGAATCCACCGCAAAAATCACATCCGACAATTCAACCAAGATAAGCACCACCGCTAACGGGGTAAAATACTTAACGCCATTTTTCACCAACACAAACCGCTCTTGACCTGACGCATCATGGCTGTCATCGCTGATTTTCAGATGTTTTTGTAAAAACTTATATAAGCCTGACTGCTTGGGGTCTTCTTGCTCATCGTGGTTTTGCCACATTTTCACCCCTGTGTAGAGCAAAAACGCACCGAAAATATATAAAATCCAGCTAAACTCCGTGACAAGCCAAGCCCCTGCAAAAATCATCACCGTACGCATGACAATCGCACCAATCACCCCGTACAGTAAAATCTTCCGTTGCATCGCAGGCGACACCGCAAACGCCGCAAAAATCATTAACCATACAAAGACGTTATCAATGGCGAGCGATTTTTCCAGTAAATATCCTGTAAAAAACTCCCCTACTTTTTGAGTGGCGATAGCGCCGCCAAAATTTTGTGATAGGTACCACCATAGACCGCCTGCAAACAGCACAGACACGCCCACCCAAATGGCACTCCAAATACCCGCTTGTTTCATCGAAACCGCTTCACCATTTTTTGGGGTTTTAAAGGTAAAAAAATCAACCAATAACAGTATCGCTACGATAGCAAAGAACACAGCATACAGCATGGGACTGCCAATGCTCATGGGTTCTGTCATTTGATTTACCGCTGCAAGTAACATTATCGCTCCTTAGTATGCATTTACAAACTATGGTTGGCAATAAGTCAAAGGATTTTGGAAAAACGCTAAGCACAAAAAAACCTTGACTCACACCGACCAAATATGTGGTTGTGTTAAGTCAAGGTCTGGCTTACTATTTGATAATTAGCTTAATATATGGCTAAAAAATAGCTGATTTACCGGTAAGCGGCTACTTACGTAATGACGATAAATCACAAACTGGTGAAGTGAGAAGTTACTCCCCTTGATAGCGATAATGTAGCAGATAAACGACGACTTATCAATTGAATTTATCAATCAATAAGTTTTGAATTTATTGGTTATGTTAGCTAGCGTATTTAGCATTTAGACAGTTAATTAAATACTTTCCCCATACAGTTAGGATGGTAAACTAACACCCATGCGTAAAATTATTCATATCGATATGGATGCGTTCTTTGCCAGTGTTGAGCAACGGGATAATCCTAATTTACAAGGTAAACCATTGGTGGTTGGCGGTGATCCCAATGGGCGTGGTGTCGTCGCAGCAGCAAGTTATGAGATACGCAAGTTTGGTGTGCATTCTGCCATGTCATGCTATCGAGCGCGTCAGCTGTGCCCACAAGCAATTTTTGTCAAACCACGCTTTGAGGTATATCGTGAAGTTAGTGAGCAAATTCGTACCATTATGCACCAATATACGCCACTGATCGAACCTTTATCACTGGATGAGGCGTATCTGGATGTGACCGATAGCCCGCATGAAAAAAATTCTGCAACACTAATCGCCAATCGCATTCGCCAACAGATTTTGCGACAAACACAACTGACCGCTTCAGCAGGGGTGTCTTATAACAAAATGCTTGCCAAAATCGCGTCAGATTTAAATAAACCCAACGGTATTGCGGTTATCACACCTGAGCAGGGATTGGACTTCATCGCCAATTTACCGGTAAAAAAATTTCACGGGATTGGCAAAGCCACTGTCAAAATGTTGCATGACATGGGTATATTTACAGGATTGGATTTACGCAATACCCCGGCAGACGTATTGAAACAACGCTTTGGCAAACGGGGTGATTTCTTTCACCAAATTGCCCACGGTATTGATAATCGAGAGGTCAAAGCTGAGCGCAACCATAAATCTGTCGGTTCTGAGACAACGTTTGTACACAATACCATGGATGATACAGTCATTGTGGCTGCCTTATATCGCGAAAATAGCCAAGCTTTTAAAGATTTACAAAAAAAACAGCGTAAAGCCCGCACCATCACCATTAAAATCAAATATAGCGATTTTAGTGTGATTACCCGCTCTCATAGTATTTCCTCCCACTTTGAACAAGAATCTGATGCCCATTATTGGATTCAATGGCTATACGACCATACCCCAAAACTTTTACCCGTACGTTTGGTTGGGGTGACTTATTCAAATTTGTTGCAAGCTGAAGCCTCGCCACAGATGCCATTACTATAAACCAAATTTTGCCAAGATATTTTTTAGCTAAACGTTCAAAAAATTTTTATGTAAACGCTAACAACAGCAAAACCCTGCTATGTTGCAGGGTCTTACTTTATTGCTATCCTACTTAATTAAAAGCTATCCTACTTAATTAAAATTAGAGGAGCCTAACTTAATCTAACGATGGTTAGGTAAGCTGTGCTACGTTAATTTTATTTGCTTCTTCCGTATACTCGCTCATACGGTCGAAGTTTAAGTATTTGTAGATATCAGCTGACATGCTGTTGAGCTTACCCGCATATTGTTGATATTCTTCGTTGGTAGGTAGCTTACCAAGTACCGCAGCCACCGACGCCAACTCGGCAGAAGCCAAGTACACGTTAGCACCTTGACCTAAACGGTTCGGGAAGTTACGTGTCGAAGTTGATACAGCCGTTGATTTTGGTGCGATACGCGCTTGGTTACCCATACACAGTGAACAACCCGGCATTTCAGTACGTGCGCCCGCTTGTGCATAGACATTGTATAGACCTTCATCCATCAATTGGCGTGCATCCATTTTTGTGGGTGGTGCAATCCATAGACGCGTGGTCAAGCTACCCGCAGGTACTTCTTTCAACAACGCGCCCGCTGCACGGAAGTGACCGATATTGGTCATACATGAACCGATGAATACTTCATCAATCTTGTCGCCGGCAACGTCAGCCAAAGTTTTGGCGTCATCTGGGTCGTTTGGACAGCAAAGAATCGGTTCTTTGATGGCGCTCATATCGATAGTAATGTCAGCGGCATATTCTGCATCTGCATCAGCACGTAATAACGTTGGGTTAGCAAGCCAGCTTTCCATACCTTTGATACGGCGTGCAATCGTACGCGCATCGCCATAACCTTCAGAAATCATCCATTTGAGTAGGGTGATGTTTGATGTTAAGTATTCTTTTACTGATTCTTCAGACAGGGTGATAGTACAACCTGCGGCTGAACGTTCGGCAGAGGCATCTGACAATTCGAATGCTTGTTCAACGGTTAAGTCTTCTAAACCTTCGATTTCTAGGATACGGCCGTTAAATACGTTTTTCTTACCGGCTTTTTCAACGGTCAATAAACCTTCTTTGATGGCTTGGTAAGGAATCGCATGTACCAAGTCACGTAAGGTGATACCAGGCTGCATTTCACCGACAAAACGTACACGAACTGATTCTGGCATATCTAATGGCATCACACCAGTTGCTGCAGCAAACGCCACTAGACCTGAACCTGCTGGGAATGAAATACCCATTGGGAAGCGCGTATGTGAGTCACCACCTGTACCAACGGTATCAGGCAATAGCATACGGTTTAACCATGAGTGAATAATACCATCACCTGGACGTAATGATACACCGCCACGGTTCATGATAAAGTCAGGGAGTGTGTGCTGAGTTTCTACATCGATTGGTTTTGGATAAGCTGCCGTATGACAGAATGATTGCATGACCAAATCTGCAGAAAAGCCTAAACAAGCCAAGTCTTTTAATTCGTCACGGGTCATAGGACCTGTGGTATCTTGCGAACCCACGGTAGTCATTTTTGGTTCACAGTAGGCACCCGGACGAATACCTTCTACGCCACAAGCTTTACCGACCATTTTTTGCGCTAAAGTATAGCCTTTACCAGTATCGACAGGTTGTTCTGGTTTTGCAAAAATGTCAGACGCGCCCAAACCTAGATATTCACGGGCTTTGTTTGTTAAGCCACGACCTACGATCAATGGAATACGACCACCGGCACGCACTTCATCGAGGAGCGTTGGTGATTTTAATTCAAAAGTCGCAATCACTTCATCAGAATCATGTTTGGTGATTTTGCCGTCATGTGGGTAGATATCAAATACATCACCCATGTTAAGTTTGCTAACATCCACTTCGATAGGTAATGAGCCCGCATCTTCCATGGTGTTGAAGAAAATCGGTGCGATTTTACCACCCAATACAAGACCGCCAGCACGTTTGTTTGGCACGCCTTTGATGTCGTCACCCATCAACCATAATACCGAGTTGGTCGCTGATTTACGGCTTGAACCGGTACCAACCACGTCACCCACGTATGCCAATGGAATACCGTCTTTTTTCATCTCTTCGATTTGTTTCATCGGACCAATCACGCCGTCTTGGTCTGGCACAATGCCTTCACGGGTATTTTTTAGCATCGCTAATGCGTGTAGGGGGATGTCTGGGCGTGACCATGCATCTTGGGCAGGTGACAAATCATCGGTGTTGGTTTCACCAGTGACTTTGAAGGTTTTGTAAGTGGCTTTTTTTGGCACTTCTGGACGGCTGGTGAACCATTCGGCGTTTGCCCAAGATTGTAACACCTCTTTGGCCACTTCATTGCCCGCTTCCGCTTTTTCAGTGACATCATTAAAGGCATCAAATACCAGTAAAGTTTTTTTCAGCGCGTCGCCTGCAGCTTTCGCCAATTCTTTGTCGTCTAATGCTTGAATTAATGGTTCAACGTTGTAACCGCCTTGCATATGACCCAGTAACTCAATCGCTTTTAGTTTTGAAATCAGTGGCGAAGTGGTTTCGCCTTTAACGATGGCTGCTAGAAATGCCGCTTTAACATACGCTGCTTGGTCAACCCCAGGTGGAATACGGTTTTCTAATAAATCTACAAGTGTCGCTTCTTCACCCGCTGGTGGGTTTTTTAATAGTTCAACCAAATCAGCCGTTTGCTGTTCGTTAAGTGGCTGTGGCACAATACCCTGTGCCGCACGATTTTCGACGTGTTTACGATAGTTCTCTAGCATGAATCGTCCTCATAGTCATGTAAGATTATTGTGTTAACCATGCGTCTGCAAGCCCTCTTCACAACACAGTTGAATTTTGAAATGGCTACTAGCCAGCATGGCTTTGGCTAAAAAATTTAACCCTTCTAATATACTTGAAATGTGATGAAATGTTAATGAGAAAATACGTTTTTGTTAACATAGCCATTATTTTTTAAAGAAATAGCGCAATAATTTTTAATAAATGCGTTTGAGCCGATTATCGCTTTTTTTACTATGATACAAAATAACTTTGGCTCTGTACTTTAAACAACAAAGCTTATCCCAAAATAGTTTAAATTCGTCAGCATAGATTTCTGTTATAATAACCCCCTAAAATCTGCTAAGTGAATTCAAGGATTAATCATAGCAATGACCGACACTGTACAAACTTTTGCCCCTTCAACGCCGCACACCGATAGACCCATCGCTCGTGACAAATCGAATTTCGACAAGCCAAAACGTCCTGAAGTGGGTGAAAAACTACGTGGCCATGATAAAGTTGCCCGTATTCCAATTAAAATCATTCCAACGGTACAAACCCCAAAAAAACCTGACTGGATTCGCGTCAAACTGTCATCGCCGAGTGAAGTCGCACGCATTAAGTCAACCTTACGTGAACAAAAGCTGTATACGGTGTGTGAAGAAGCTGCGTGTCCTAATCTACCCCAATGTTTTGGTGATGGCACCGCGACCTTTATGATTATGGGAGATATTTGTACCCGTCGCTGCCCATTTTGTGATGTGGCGCATGGTCGCCCCAATGCGCTCGATGAGCTTGAGCCGATTCACACCGCTGAGACCATTGCCGGTCTAGGATTAAAATATGCGGTGATTACCTCGGTTGACCGAGATGATTTGCGTGACGGCGGCGCGGAACATTTTGCCAATGTCATTAAAGAATCTCGTCAGTTAAGCCCTAATTGCTTGATTGAGATTTTAGTCCCTGATTTTCGCGGTCGTGAACAAGTGGCACTTGATATCTTGAGTGACACAGCGCCTGATGTGTTTAACCACAATATCGAAACCGTGCCACGTTTATATAAAGCGTTTCGCCCGGGGTCGGATTATCAGCATTCATTACAGCTGTTAAAAGATTATAAAGTGCGTCGCCCTGATATCGTCACCAAATGTGGTTTTATGGTGGGTCTTGGCGAGACCGAAGAAGAGGTTTATGCCTTACTCGATGATTTAAAGGCGCATGATGTTGATTTAATTACCATCGGTCAATATTTGCAGCCAAGCAAATCGCACGCCCCAGTTGATAGATTTGTGCATCCGGATGAATTCGACCGTTATACTACACACGGTAAAAAATTGGGCTTTGCAAATATTTGGGCAGGTCCGATGGTGCGCTCAAGCTATTTTGCCGATCGTCAATACTATGGTGAACCTTGCCCACGTCCTACCCGTGGTGCCAATCCGTTATCAGAAGCGGACATGAAAAAATCAGGTTGTTGATTTATAGGTTGATTTGTGAATTTGTGCGTTGATTTAAAGCCGTCATTAGACGGCTTTTTTATGCTACCCTAATTATAAATAACACACAGGAAATTTGCGATGAATAATAACTACACATTCTATCTGCCTAAGGTGACGCCCGTTGCTACTTTACTAATCGTGCATGGCATGGCAGAACACCAAGGACGCTATCAGCACTTTGCGAAATTCTTAGCAAATCATGATATTGCGGTATTAACGTTTGACCATTTAGGTCATGGACAGCAAGCTTATGACAATGGTTGCTTAGGCTATATGGGTAACCCCAATCCTGCGGAGTTGATGATAGACAATGTGATGGAGCATGCACAGTTAATCGCTGAAAAATACCCTGATATCCCCCATTTTATCTTGGGTCATAGTATGGGGTCATTTATCGTTCGCTGTATTCTGCAGCGCTATGGTGAGCGATTTGCGGGCGCAATAATTATGGGAACCTCAGATTTTAATCCATTGGCAAACTTATTTGTGCCGGTGACCAAAAATCTTAATCACTTTACCACGCTTCGCACCAATCCGGTATTCGATAAGATTTTAAACCAATTTAATAACCTACCCTTTAGAAAAGAACCCGATTTACAAGGGTTTAATTGGTTGAATTCAGATCCTAAGCAAGTAAAAGCCTACCTTGATGACAATCTTTGCGGCTTTCAGTTTACCAACAATGGCTATTTTGCCCTTATGTCGTTGATGCAAACAGGCACCAATAAGCATTGGTATCAACAAGTACCCCGGCAGTTACCGCTGCTATTTGTCAGCGGAAAAGATGACCCCGTTGGGCAGATGGGAAAAGGGATTGCGCGTATTGTCAAACGTTTGCAACAAAACAATTTTGCCTCGGTTAGCATGCAGCAATATGAAGCGATGCGCCACGAAATCTTACTAGAGCCTAATCACCAACAAGTGTATGACGATATTTTGACTTGGCTCACTCACCATATCAATTAGCTTAAAACCCCTGAGTCTTACTAATAAGTCTGGCTTTTCAGTGTTTAAGCAGCGTTTTATAAGTGTCATGATGAATAGACTATTAACCTTGTTTTGACACGCCAGTTGCTTGTTAGAAATATCGATGTGATGTATTGAAAGATTTGAAAAAACAACCATTTAATCTAAAGTTATTTATGGAGTTAAGTTATAGGAAATGTCATTGAGTACAACTGATAAAATTAAAGTGCGTTTAGATAAATGGCTCTGGGCAGCAAGGTTTTATAAAACTCGCACCCTAGCCAAGGAAGCGATTGAATCGGGACGGGTCCACCATTTTGGCAATCGCGTAAAGGTTAGTAAAGAAATAGCAGTGGGCGATGAATTGACGATTCGTCAAGGGTCAGCCAATCATTACACCCAAAAGACGGTCAAGGTGCTGGCGCTGTCCGAAGTGCGCGGTAATGCCACTGCCGCCAGTGTGCTTTATCAAGAGACCGATGCCAGTATCAGTCAACGAGAATTTTTCAGCGAACAAAAAAAACTGGCTAACCTTGCCCGCCCCGATCATCGCCCAAATAAAAAACAGCGTCGTCAGCTGAGCCGTTTTAGGGATATTAACCATTTTGGCAGTGATGAAGAAGGTTTTTAATTGGTTGTCATGGGGTCATAAAAATCCCGATTTTCCCTGTGATATTTCGTTATAATAAGCACTTTATCATTGCACTGGCGATGAGCAACTCTGCCGATTATTAACGATATTTTTATGACCAATCTTTTTGAACCTAACCCTGTGCAGGCTAATGCTAGCTATGTGGATATTAGCGCATACAATACCATGGCATTAGCCTGCCAAGCCAAACAATTTATCCGTTTAACTCAACTATCTGATATTGAGCCGACTTTTAAACAACTGGCAGCCCATCAACAAGCGTTTGTTGTGCTATCTAATGGCAGTAATATCATTTTGCCCGAAGTGTTGAACGCGGTTGTCGTGTCGCCCAGTCTCAAAGGTAAGACTATCCTGTCTGAAGATAGTCAAACAATAACCCTTGAGGTGATGGCTGGCGAGGATTGGCATACGCTAGTGGTAGACACGGTTCATCAAGGTTGGTATGGACTAGAAAATTTGGCGTTAATCCCAAGCTGGGTGGGTGGTAGTCCCGTGCAAAACATCGGTGCGTATGGGGTACAAGCTGAAGATGTGATAGACAGTGTAAAAGCGTTTCATATACCGAGCTTAACGTGGCATCATCTAAGCAAATCTGATTGCCAATTTAGCTACCGTGACAGCCTGTTTAAACAGCAAGCAGGACAGTGGCTCATTACCAGCGTCATTTTTACCCTCAGTAAAACCGCCAAACCCAATACCCAGTATGGGGATGTGGCAAAAGTTGCACAGCACTATGCAAGCCTAGCGGGTCGCGATGAAATCACACCCGTGGATACCATGAATGCGATCATCGACATTCGTCAAAGTAAACTGCCCGATACCAACGACTTGCCCAATTGTGGCAGCTTTTTTAAAAACCCCATCGTTGCCAAATCTCAAGTTGACTACTTACTTCAGAGCTACCCCAATCTGGTGCATTATCCTGTCAAAGATGCCCAAGGCAATTTGACCGATTATTGTAAAGTTGCAGCTGGCTGGCTTATTGACCAATCGGGACTTAAAGGTAAAGGCATTGCTCCGATTTTAACTCATGTAAAACAAGCCCTAGTATTGACTAACCATGCGCCTAAAGTTGCAACGCAACGTGATGTTGCCAAAACTATGCAATTTATACAAGAGACTGTGCTTGAGAAATTTGGGATAAAATTGGAAGCTGAACCAGTTTGGATTGAATCTGATGGTAGCATTCGCCAAGCTCATTAACTATCTAGAGCGATTTTTTTCAACCATCAAACGGATTTTGACCGTTGTTGTACTGGTGGGGTGTTTAATCACACTCAGTTTTTTCACACCCTTGTTTTCTACCATCGTATTGTTTATCTTAGATTGCTATCGCCTGCCAGAATCAGCGGTAAGCGTCAATCCTGCAACGGCGATTGTGGTATTAGGTGGCGGATTAACCAATAACCAGCAAAATGAGATTGTGATTAATCAATTTACCGAAAGTCGATTGATTAAAGCCAGCCAAGTGTATCATCAGACTGGCTTACCCATCATCGTCAGTGGTAAGGAGGCGCCATGGATGGCAAAATGGCTGCAAAAAAAAGGTATTATGTGGGTCGTGGCAGAAAAAAACAGCTTTAACACCTGTCAAAATGCAAAATATACCGCAGAAATGGTCAATGTCAGACAGGTAATTTTGGTAACCGATGCGTATCACATGAACCGCTCAAGACGGCAGTTTGCCATGAATGGTGTGGCTACCATTGCAAGTGTCGCGCCATTACCAAAGGCAAATGATTGGCAGCATTTTGATCAGAACCTGCAGCATTCGAGACGTGCCTTATATGAATTATTGGCATTTGCTCGCGATCTTGTCAAACCCCAATACGAATGCCAACCAACCAATAAATAAATAACTTATTTTTGAATCTCTACATTGGTATAGCCAGCTGATTGTAAGGCAGACTTGGCTTGTTCGGCACGACCGCCTCCACGACTATACACTTTAATAGTATCTGATTTTGCAATGCCTTGCGCCGTTATTTTGGCAAGTAATTCATTGTGTGGAATATTAATCGCACCCGTTGGATGATTCACAGAATACTCCTCTGGGGTACGCACATCAATGACTACCGTCGCAGCGTTTGCTGTTGGCATCAATAATGCGCCAACCATGACAGCCGCGCCTAAGGCAAGCAAATGTTTTTTTGAAAGCTTCAGGTTCTTCGAAAGTTTAAGGGAAGGCTTAAAGATTTTAGGTATCAACATCATCATTTCCTTGTAGAATTTTGAGTTTTAAAA
>Ga0316228_1002131_pt1 | contig 18061 bp, 18 predicted proteins | sample TBH18021metaG_FD_206005 | JGI IMG/M metagenome (GOLD analysis project Ga0316228, IMG submission 206005) | Freshwater microbial communities from Trout Bog Lake, Wisconsin, USA - TBH18021 | ecosystem: Environmental > Aquatic > Freshwater > Lake > Hypolimnion/Profundal zone | place: USA: Wisconsin... | reverse complement strand
CTTGCTGGCAACCGTAGCGATGATGATTTACTATTGCTAGATGTCATACCACTATCTCTTGGCCTAGAAACCATGGGGGGATTAGTTGAGCGTTTAATTCCTCGCAATGCCACATTGCCAGTTGCACGTGCACAAGACTTTACAACATTCAAAGACGGCCAAACTGCAATGAGCATTCACGTGCTTCAGGGAGAACGTGAGCTAGTTTCAGATTGTCGCTCGCTTGCTAAATTTGAGTTACGTGGTATTCCACCTATGGCGGCTGGCGCCGCACGAATTCGTGTAACCTTCCAAGTAGATGCAGATGGCTTGCTATCCGTCACCGCCCGTGAACAATCAAGCGGAGTAGAAGCGGAGATTGTCGTAAAACCATCGTATGGTCTATCAGAAGATGAAATTACCAACATGCTTAAATCTTCTTTTGAAGCCGCGGAGCAAGACAAACAAGCACGCGCTTTAAGGGAGTCTATTGTAGATGCAGAGCGTTTAATTGAGGCCATTAATGCAGCCCTAGCAGAGGACGGCCATCTTTTAAGTGCTGATGAAAATTTTACGATTCAAGCACAAGTTCAAGCACTCAAAACAACTATTCATGACAAAAATAAAGACCATATTATTCAAGCAATAGAAATACTTAACCATTCAACAGAAAATTTTGCTGGAAGACGAATGGATGCCTCCGTGAAGAAAGCTTTTGCTGGCAAAAACTTAAACAAACTAGAACTTTAAGAGACTAAATCAAATGCCACAAATTATTGTATTGCCACATGAAGAGCTATGCCCTGAAGGTACAGTCTTTGACGCAAAAACTGGTGAGTCTATTTGTGATAGCTTGCTTAATCACGAGATTGATATTGATCATGCTTGTGACAAAGTTTGTGCTTGTACAACATGTCACGTAATTGTTCGTGAAGGCTACAAAACACTAAACGCACCAGAGGATCAAGAAGAAGACTTACTTGATAAAGCCTGGGGATTAGAGCCTAATTCACGTCTTTCGTGCCAAGCAATTGTTGGCACCAGTGATTTAGTTGTGGAAATTCCTAAATACTCCATCAACATGGCTAAGGAAGGTCATCGCTAAGATTAACTTTGATCAGCTGACATTTGTAAATAATTACATCCTCACTCCCCAATTGTCATCAAATTTTCATAATATCGTGATTGACTATCTTTACTCAAAGTGGATTAATGCACTTAGTTAATCTTGGAGCTAACTGATAACAGTTACCTTATAAGCTTACTTTTCGGGAGTGATGTAAATGACAAAAAAAGACAAATTAACGATTCACTGGCTAAACAAACCACAAGAACACGATTACCCAGCGGCAGCCTCTTACTTAAGCCTAATTTACGATGAAAAAACTTCCAATGATCTTGTAGCTAAACTAAAAAAAGCAACTTTAGTCGAATTTAAAGCCAAAGATATTTTCAGAGCATCTAATTTGTCTTTATTAGGTGTAAGTAATTTACATGTTAGGCGCGATACCAAGAAAATAAAATCTGGCGAACTAATATCCCCTCTTTTACTTGTTAGAGATCAATCTAATGGCAAGCTTAATATCGCTGATGGATACCATAGGCTTTGTGCAGTCTATCGCGTTGATGAAGATGCATTAATTCCATGCAAAATTGTTTAATTAACCTACTGTCTTATTACTGCAACAATCGACATCTATAATCATTACTGATTAACGCATAATCACTCCTAATTTATTAGAGCACTTAACCGTGCTCTATTTTTTTATCTTTTGTTTGAGTCAATAAAATGAAGATATTTTTTATCAGTTGGATTGTCTCCACTATATTATTTACTAGCTATTCAAGCTATTACAAATTGTTTGGCTTCAGGAATATCGCTAAAACAGCAAGCGGAATGATTGCCTTACTTTCTCTAGGTATATTTATTTTTTCAATAAGCTGCCTAATGTATAGAGAGGCTATGATTTATTCTTTTATTTATTAAAAATCTAAGGCAAAAATCCAGCACTCAACAATCTTAATGCTTAAAATTCACACTGATGTAACAAATTTGATTTTATATAGTGTTTTAATGTGAAAATTTAGGAGTCAGAATGAGTGATAGCGAGCTAAATCGTTGGTCTATTGCCAATCTAGATATAACTAAATTTACTGTCACCATATCAGACAGCCAATCCAAACGTAAGAAAACTTACCATATTCCTTATTTAACACACGCTGTTATTAAAAATCATCTGCTTTTAGTAGCCACCTCTCTAAATAAGATCATGGAAATAAATCTAATCAACGAGTCAAGAAGATTCATTTAATAACTTAGTAAAAGCAGAGCTTAATAAAAATCGTCATTGATTTATATTGAATTTGACATATAAATGAAATATATAAAAATCATAATTTAATGCAACATGTGAGATTTATTAAAGAAGTCTAAAGATGATTGAAGTAATGAAATTAATTAAACAAAGAAAAACTACAGAAATAAACAGTCAATTCACTCGTCAAAAAGTACTCAATAGCATTCACAAGCTATCAAAAGAAGAGATCTCAAGATCAGCCGAAACACTTAAACTCATTACTGAACATTTAAAAGTAAAGAAACAAGACAAGCAACCAAAGGATATTGTGCCTGTGTACCTTGTTTTTTAGTCGATATTTTTAAAGATAACTCCCTTTAGAGTGCCCTTGGTGGCACTCTTTTTTTCACATAAATTTCATGCAGTCTTAACACAACCTCTCATCAAGCTTGCGTAATATACGCACAAGTTAAATGTCATCTACGGTTGACTTCAGGCTAAGCCGTATTAATCATGAGTTAATTTTTTAAAGTGAAATTTGTGCCCGAAACCATTGGATTTTTTGACTTCAACGTCATCAAACATCATCAAGATTATATTAACTTCTCCGTCACCTTTAGCTTTGGCAAGCATTATTGTGAAGTAGCTGGCATGGGGTGGTTAGGCAAAAAGAAAGTCCATTACTACATTAGCAATATAATCATGGACAAAAAACACGCATCATTTGCAGAAGCAAAAGAGGTAGGTATTGCTCTCATTCAAGACAGTGCCGTATTTGAATACACACAACTTGATCACTTAACCAAGACCTACATCAAAGCTAAGTTATTAGGAAAATAAGTGGTGCGTTAGAAGATTAAACTATTCGCGATTTGGGCCTGTAATGAAGTAGAGTTGCCCCCCTTCAACTAGCTCAATATCACTTGATTTTGCATGTACTTGTAGCGAACCTAAGAAATAACGATTACTTGGTTGAAACCATGGCGCTTTGCGGACTAAATCAGTAATCTCAATGATTCCTGAGTTTTCTTCATCTTGCGTTAAAAACTCAGGACTATCTTTATCCAAAAACGCTTCTGGCGCGACACTTAATATCTTTTCTGCCTTGCCTATTTTAGGGTCAAATTGCCAAATGGAAGCCATATGCGGATTGTCACCCGGATCCTCTTCCACTATTACCTTACCATCTCCCGCCACCGTAATGTTATCAAACATCTGCGCCCCTATGTCACGGGCACTAAGCACTACTTTAATAACACCACCTATCTCTGGCTTTGTAATATCATCAAATGTGAGCTGGAATAATTGACTAGCCCCATCAATCTTATCAGTTGTTGCAAAGTAAAAAACACTAGGATTATTTACATCCCAAGCACCGTCTTCCGGGCGCATAAAATTTGCTACATTAGCAGATCTTCCAGCCCTCTCTAGCGTATCTCCACTCATACTGGAAACATCACCTAAATTAGCAAACTCAAAACGCTTACCATCAATTTTTATCGCATAAAGATTGCCACCCATCAATCCTGCAAGCTCGACAGGATTTCCAATAGCACGCTTTTCACCCACATACATATAGACTTGACCACCAGGACTGTCGTCCATACCCATGACTACTGTTTTTATGCCAGTACTTGGATTAGCTACTGCATTCTCCCAGGCAAACTTTCCTAAATAAGGCAGCTCATAACTAATGCCTTTTTGCTCACCTGTCAAAACATGTGCAAAAGCTCTGCCACCCTCGCGGTCCTCTTCACCATTCATAAACAAACGTCCTTTAAAGCCTCTGCCTGAGACCTTGTCATAAAAGGCACTTAATGATGGTAAATCTGCAGAACATAATCTATTGAAACTATAACCGGGATGATTGATATGCTCTTTTAGTTCAGGCGACCAAATTTTAACTAGCTTAATTAAATCTTGACCGGCTGTAATTCTTAAAGTTGATATATCTAAAATCCAATGAGAAACAAAAGCGCCGTGACCATGATGAAGACGATTTTTGCCTTGATCTTTACCAATCTCATGATTCATGTATATGGATAAAGTACCATCACCATTATCTAAGGCTCCAAGCCCATCAGGAATGCCAACCATACGGTAACCATTGTCGCCAATGTGCTCGCCTACATTCATTAACGGCTTAACCGTCCACGCACTATCAAATGGTTTTAACCAAGCTCCACCCTTCTGGATTTCTGCTGCTTCAATTGGTCCATTCAGGACAAAAACAAGAATGCCAACAAGTGGGAAAAGAGATGTTTTTATCATGTCACGATTAATGAATTTATTGTAGATGCTTGATGTTAAGCCTTAAATACTTCATTTTCTTTACAATTGGAAAGAATGATTAATTAATGCTTTTCATAACAAGATTTAGCACGATTAACCGCACTTACTACAAGTAACATCAAAGGCACTTCAATCAAGACCCCAACTACTGTTTATAGTGCCGTACCTGCATGAGAACAAAAAAGCTAATACAAGTGTCGTGTTACCAGAGGCTTAATCAATTGAGTATCAAAACTATTGTCGCTATAGCGTCGTTTACACGACGCTATAATAGTTAACATAGTTCACATAAAAAAAACCCGCCGAAGCGGGTTCTTTACATTCAAAAATAATACTTTGAATTAAGAGATTAGAATGCCATGCGTAGACCAGCACCATAAGCTTTAATATCGGTATAATTAACTGCAGCATTAGTACCAATACCAACTAATTTGTTGTTTGTGAAAGCTAAATATGTATCAAAGCGTTTATTAAATCTATAATCAAGAACTAAAGACTCTGTATACATATCAATATCTTGACCTGTTTTGTTGTCAGCGCCAGCATTAGTGCTTTGCATTGTATAGTCATAGAGGCCAGCTTGCAATTTCAAACCGTCCAAAGTCGGATAAAGCTTACCTATATCAAGTTCACCTCCAACAAAACCTATATGGTATTTACTTGCACCGCCTAAATTTGAACAATGTGAACTGCTAGTGCTAGAACTTGATCCACCGTTACAGTTAGAGTCTGTGTTAACAACGTATCCCCAAGCAGAACCTGGATTAAAATAAGTATCTGTTGGTGTGCTATTCATATACCAATTGTAACCACCTGATAATTTCAAATACTCAGTAGGCTTAATGCTCACAGTGGTAAAGTTTTCATTGATATTCATCATACGTAAAGCAATTTGATTGTAAACATCACTTTCATAACCTTTATACTGATCATTGCCGTATGTATATCCAGTTTGAACATCTAAGTTCCACCAGTCTTTATTGTGGTAACCTAGGCCTACACCCCAAGCGTAACCATGGCTTGTATCGCCCAAGTCATTACCAATTTGATACATAGCTGCACCATTCACAACACCATAACCTGTATCATACTTATTGACGTATTTGAAAGAATTTGCCCAACGAGCATCAGGTGAAACACCACCACCGCCACCAACCTTACCTGACTCGCCAAGTGGTGAGAATGAGTCTGACTTAACTGGATCAGCAGCACCAATAACATCCTTACCAATACTATTTTGGAAACCAAATGTTAATTTACCTAATTTGTCATCAACTAAACCAAAGTAAGCTGCACGGTTACCTAAGCCACCATTAATTGAAGAATCAGCTGCAAAGTTTTTGCAACTAGTAGCTGCTACACCTTCTGCTGGTCCGCTACATTGTGCAAGAGCTTTAGCAGCATTAGTGATTTCGCCAGTCACTGGGTTAAAGCCTGTTTCCACATTAAACATTAATTTAGTTGAACCAACTAAATTAATAGCACCCTCGATACCGATACGAGAGTTTTGCAAACCATTACCAGGGAAGCCAGATTGGTTCTTAACATTCGGATTAGCTGTAGATATAGCAGCTGCTGGGCCTGATGCTGGGCTACCAGAAGTCCATGGATAAGCAGGGTTTGGCAAAGCAGTATCAAAACCTAAACCATGATTTTGGTCAACAAAAGTTTCATCAATGACACCATAAACTTTGAATGTGCCCTCATGACTTCCAATATGAAAACCTGTAGACAATGGTGCATCATCGTTCAAGAAGTCGATTGATGATTTTGGAGCTGCTTGAGCTGCAGCAATATCTTTATCATGACCACGATTAACTACATCAGCCGCTTCAGGTGTCAACATACCACCGTCAACCAAGCCTTTTACTGCATCAGTTGTTGCATCAGCCATTGCGTTCGCGCCGAAACCGAACAACAAAGCACCCATTACCGCAGCACATACGCCACGTATTTTCATAGACTTCATAATTACTCCCAGTTGAAAATCAAAATAAAATTCTTTTACTAAAACATCTAGTACGGGTGCGATTCTGAGGGGTAATTATTACATTTAGATGACAATAAATGATTTAGTTAAACTTTGTTAAATTTTGTTGTAAAAATACAACAATGGCCTTAGAAGCCTTATGGGTTATGATTTTATCCATTAATTTTATATTTAATATTTGACGAATATTATGACGACTCATCAGATTTCATTAAAGCAAGCCACCCTTTACTGGTTAAGGCTTGGATTTATTAGCTTTGGCGGACCTGCCGGGCAAATTGCAATCATGCACCAAGAATTGGTGATCGAAAAGCGCTGGATTTCTGAAGCACGTTTCTTACATGCACTTAATTTTTGTATGCTTTTACCAGGCCCCGAGGCTCAGCAACTAGCAATCTATATTGGTTGGCTCATGCATAAAACCAAAGGCGGACTGATAGCTGGCATATTATTCATCCTACCATCCTTCTTTATACTAACTAGCTTTGGAATGATCTACATGCAATATGGTGACGTGCCGGCCATACAAAGCACATTTGCCGGCATCAAGCCTGCTGTGGTAGCAATTGTATTATTCGCCGCTTATCGAATTGGCTCTCGTACTCTGAAAAACCCTTTGCTGATAATCATTTCCTCAGTATCTTTTATATGCATTTTGTTTTTCAAACTACCATTCCCATTGATTGTTTTACTTGCCGCGATGATTGGTTGGTTAGCCAGCTACTTTAAACCAGATATCTTTAAGGTTTCTTCGGATAATAGAGCAGAGGGTAGCAACTATTTACCAGCATTTATAGATGACAATACTGCAATCCCTGACCACGCAAAATATCGTTTGAGTGCGTTACTAAAAACCATCACCTTAGGACTTTTGATTGGGGGACTAGGGTTTTATTTGTTAGGTTCTACTTTTGGCTTTGACTCATTGCTGAGCCAATCAGCTTTATTCTTTACTAAAGCAGCCTTACTTACCTTCGGTGGGGCCTATGCAGTTTTGCCTTACGTTTATCAGGGAATGGTTGAACACTACCATTGGGTATCAGCCTCACAAATGATGGATGCCTTAGCGCTTGGTGAAACCACTCCAGGACCGCTCATTATGGTGATTGCTTTTATTAACTTTGTAAGCGGCTTTATAAATCACGCACTTCCTAACAATCCACTTTGGTTATCAGGCTTAGCAACCGCATGTGTCGCAACCTTCTTTACATTCATTCCAAGCTTCATAATGATTTTTTTAGGTGCGCCCTTTATTGAAAAAACACGCAACCACCTAAAACTCTCAGCCTCTCTGACCTCAATTAGTGCGGCAGTAGTTGGAATGATTTTAAATTTAGCGTACTTTTTTGCAATTCAAACATTTTGGCAAGAAAAAACCCTCCAACTTAACGTTACGGGTCTAATCATTACTTGTTTATCTTTTATTGCACTTACAAAATTCAAAGCGAATACATTAGTCGTAATTATCATCAGCGGGTTAGTTGGACTAACACTTGGCTATATACATTAAACTTCTTTTCGCATATGCGGAAATAAAATCACGTCACGAATACTTGGACTATCTGTAAGCAACATCACTAAACGGTCAATACCGATGCCGCAACCACCTGTTGGGGGCATACCATATTCGAGCGCACGAATAAAATCAGCATCGTAATACATAGCCTCATCATCTCCCGCTTCCTTCGCTGCCACCTGGGCGTGGAAACGAGCCGCCTGATCTTCAGCATCGTTAAGCTCTGAAAAACCATTTGCAATTTCACGACCTGTCACAAAAAGCTCAAAGCGCTCCGTAATTTCAGGATTCGCATCTGAAGCACGCGCAAGCGGTGAAACCTCTATCGGGTAGTCAATGATATAAGTTGGCTCCCACAATTGGCTTTCCGCAGTTTCTTCAAACAATGCGAGTTGCAAAGCACCTAGTCCAGCATGATCAAAAGCCTTTACGCCAAACTTCATTAATTCTTTACGGATATATCCTTCATCAAGAAGTTGATCAGCAGAATATTGCGGTGCATATTTATTGATCGCTTCAACAATCGTTAGACGTTGGAATGGTTTACTAAAGTCTAAATCACGACCTTGGTATTGTAAGGTGGCACTACCACATGCAGCCAATGCTGCCGCACGAATACAGTTTTCAGTGTAGTCCATCAACCACTTGTAGTCGGTATAAGTCGCATAAAACTCCATCATGGTAAATTCAGGATTATGGCGAACGCTCACTCCTTCATTACGGAAATTACGGTTGACCTCAAAAACGCGCTCAAAACCACCCACAATCAAACGCTTTAAATAAAGCTCAGGGGCAATACGCAAAGTCATTTGCATATCAAGAGCATTGTGATGCGTAATAAATGGTTTAGCTGATGCACCTCCAGGAATCGGGTGTAGCATTGGTGTTTCCACTTCCAAGAATTCATTTTCAATCATGAAATTACGAATTGCAGAAACAATCTTGCTACGTGTACTGAAAGTATTGCGTGTTTCTTCTGAAACAATCAAGTCTACATAACGTTGTCGGTACTTAATCTCCTGATCAGCCAAGCCATGAAACTTTTCTGGGAGCGGCCTAAGCGATTTTGTAAGCAAGCGAAGTTCACTTACTTTAATTGAAAGTTCTCCCGTTTTAGTTTTAAAAACAACACCATGAGCAGCAACAATATCCCCTAAATCCCAATGCTTAAATGACTCATAAATTTCTTCCCCAATATTATCTTTGGAGATGAAAAGTTGAATACGGCCAGAGCGATCTTGAATAGTAGCAAAGCTCGCCTTACCCATCACGCGTTTTAGCATCATGCGCCCAGCAACTTTTACTGCTACAGCTTTACCTTCCAACACTTCATTTTGAAGCGCATCATATTGATGATGTAAATCAGCCGCAAATTGCTCGGGCTTAAAGTCATTAGGGAAGGCTATGCCAGCAGCACGAATCGCTTTGAGCTTTTCACGTCGCTCTGCAATTACGTGATTTTCGTCTTGCAATGGTGGATTTAGATGTTCACTCACTTCAAACTCCCTGCTTTAAACTTTCAGATATAAATGGATCAAGGTCTCCATCTAGGACTCCTTGTGTATTACCAACTTCAACATTCGTGCGTAAATCTTTAATACGTGATTGATCTAGGACATAACTCCGAATTTGATGCCCCCAGCCGATATCAGTTTTGGCATCTTCTAAAGCTTGTTTTTCTTCATTACGCTTATTGAGCTCTAATTGATAAAGCTGGGCTTTAAGCATATTCATTGCTTCAGCTTTATTACGATGTTGCGACCTGTCGTTTTGACACTGAACTACAGTATTGGTTGGAATATGCGTAATACGAACTGCCGAATCAGTTTTATTGATATGCTGACCACCTGCCCCGCTTGCACGATAGGTATCAATACGCAAATCTGCTGGATTGATATCCACTTCAATGGAGTCGTCAATTTCAGGAAATACCTGCACACTAGCAAATGAAGTATGACGACGATTGCCAGAGTCAAAAGGAGACTTTCGTACTAAACGATGCACGCCTGATTCACTGCGTAAATAGCCGTAAGCATATTCCCCAGAAATCTTTAGTGACGCACTTTTAATACCAGCAATATCACCTTCAGATTCCTCAAGCACTTCAACTTTAAAGCCCTTACGCTCACAATAACGAAGATACATACGAAGTAACATTGATGCCCAATCTTGCGCTTCAGTACCTCCACTGCCCGACTGAAAGTCCATAAAACAGTTATTTGGATCCATAGGGTTAGCAAACATGCGACGGAATTCCATTCCTTTGAGCAGTTGATCTAACGCCAAGCTGTCAGCTTCGACACTCAACAATGTGTCCTCATCGTTTTCTTCTTTTGCCATTTCAAAGAGTTCAGATGCATCACGAATACCCGCTTGGATATCAACCAAAGATCTGACGACACCTTCAAGCTCGCGACGCTCTTTACCTAGCTTTTGTGAAAGCTCATTATCATTCCAAATTCTAGGATCTTCTAATAGTTGACTTACTTCTTCTAAACGTTGTTGCTTGTTTTCAAAGTCAAAGATACCCCCGAAGCGCTTGTTGGCGCTCGGCAAGATCGACTAGACGATGAATAATTATATTGAGTTCTTCTGCTTCCATAACACCTAAAAACCTTCAGTTAACCGCAAATTATACCTCAAACAATATAGCCGAAGAATGAGATCAAAATAAATCAAAAAAGCACACAGAATATTTCGCAAAAAATGTCACAAAAATGTAATATTAGAAGCCTAAAGTAGAGCCTGTTTAATTAAGCTCACCAAACCTGGAGAAATTCATGAACTTTGTTTTAAAGAAAACACTTTCTGTTGCCTTATTAACAGTGGCAGCAACTGCTTCACTTTCAGTTTCTGCAGCAGAAATGACAGGTGCAGGCTCATCATTCATCTACCCAGTACTTTCAAAATGGTCAGAAGCTTACAAAGCTAAAACTGGTAACAATTTAAACTACCAATCTATTGGTTCAGGCGGCGGCATTAAACAAATTAATGCAAAAACTGTTGATTTTGGCGCGACAGACGATCCGGTTAAAGCTGAAGACCTGCAAGCTAAAGGTCAAATTCAATTCCCTGCAATTGTTGGTGGTGTAGTGCCAGTGGTCAACATCGAGGGCGTTAAACCAGGCGAATTAAAATTAACACCTGATGTACTCGCAAAAATTTTTCAAGGGGTTATCGTTACATGGAATGATCAACGTATTACCTCTTTAAATCCTGGCTTAAAAATTCCAGCTAACGTAATTAACGTAGTGACGCGATCTGATGGTTCAGGTACAACAGCGATTTTCACTAACTACCTTTCAAAGGTAAGCCCATCATGGAAAGACGCAGTTGGTTTCGGCAAAACTGTCAACTGGCCTGCAGCTTCAACAGTAAGCGGCAAGGGTAACGAAGGTGTTGCAGCCAATGTAACTCGCGTAAAAAATTCTATCGGTTACGTTGAATACGCGTTTGCTAAAAAGAACAACATGACATACACCTCTTTGCAAAATGCTGATGGTAAATATGTATTGCCAGATGACAAAACCTTTGCAGCAGCAGCATCGGGTACAGACTGGACTAAGTTCCCAGGCATGGCAACTTTCATTACAAATGCCCCTGGTGCAAATGCTTGGCCAATCACTGGCGCAACGTTTATTGTGATGTACAAAGCCCCTTCAGATAAAGCAAAAACTGCAGAAGTAATGAAATTTTTTGACTTCGGCTTGAAGCAAGGCAAACAGCTTGCAACAGATTTAGACTATGTTCCACTCCCAGATGAAACAGTGAATTACATTGAAAAAACTGTTTGGTCTCAAGTCATTACAAAGTAATACTTTAGTTAGGTAAAGATAAGCCCTATTTAGGGCTTATCTTTTAATACATTCAATAAACGAAAATTTGGAAATTATGAACGCCATTTCAAGTTCGCAAAAATCTTCGATTCGCAACGATAAAACATCAAAAATACAACGCATTCAAGATGGCGCATTTCTTATTGTGTCTCAATTTTCTGCTTTAGTTGTTTTGATTGTTCTTCTTGGCATCATTATTTCATTGTTTATAAATGCACTTCCTGCATTGAAAGAATTTGGTCTTGGTTTCTTTTTTAGTGCTGATTGGAACATCAACAAACAAAAATTTGGTGGTCTAATCTCCATATACGGCACTTTAGTATCATCTTTTATTGCGCTAATTATTGCTACTCCACTCAGTTTCGGCATTGCATTATTTTTGACAGAAATTTGTCCTCTGAGATTACGTCGCCCACTAGGAATAGCAGTTGAGCTATTAGCAGCAGTTCCCTCAATTATTTATGGCATGTTTGGTCTCTTTATTTTTGCGCCAGTTTTTGCAGATCATATTGAACCAGCACTCGCTTCTTCATTTGGCAAACTCCCCTATGTTGGCATATTGTTTTCTGGAGCACCAAATGGTATCGGTATGCTATGTGCTGGTTTAATACTTGCGCTCATGATTCTGCCTTTTATATCGGCTGTAATGCGTGACGTATTTGAAATTGTTCCACCAGTTCTTAAAGAGTCGGCTTATGGTCTAGGATGCACGACTTGGGAAGTCGCAAGACATATCATTCTCCCATACACCAAAGCAGGGGTTGTTGGCGGTGTTATGTTAGGTCTCGGACGTGCGCTAGGCGAAACAATGGCAGTAACTTTCGTAATTGGTAATGCGCAGCGTATTCTTCCATCATTGTTTGCGCCAGGTAGCTCAATTGCATCAACGCTTGCTAACCAATTTGGTGAAGCAGAACCTGGTTTACATTTCTCATCATTATTTGCGCTAGGCTTAGCACTTTTCGTCATTACAGTCACTATCCTTTCACTTGCGAAATTAATGTTGCTCCAAATGGAAAAGAAACAAGGATCTAAATCATGAGTGACACATTACTTCTCAAAAAATCTATCCTGTCAAAAAGAAAAAGAACCAACAACTTTGCATTGACATTGTGCATGATAGCTATGGCTATTGGCATGTTTTTCTTGCTATGGATTCTCAGCATTCTTTTTATTAAAGGGTTCTCCTCAGTAAATTTAGCCATGTTTACCGCGAACACCCCAGCAGCAGGCACTCCTGGTGGCGGATTACAAAATGCCATTATTGGAAGCCTCTTAATGGTTGGCAGTTGTACTTTAATAAGTACACCTATTGGGGTTCTCGCTGGAATTTACTTATCCGAGTATGGCGATAAAAGCCGTATCGCGCCAATTACTAGATTCGTGACAGACATCATGCTATCGGCCCCATCCATCGTAATTGGCTTATTTGTCTACGCGTTAGTTGTTGCTCAATCTCAACATTTCTCTGGTTGGGCTGGAAGTATGGCACTTACCCTGATTGCAATCCCTGTAGTTGTTAGAACAACCGAAAATATGTTGCGTCTAGTGCCAGGCAGTTTAAGAGAGGCTGGCTATGCGCTAGGTGCGCCAAAGTGGAAAGTCTCACTTATGATCGTCTTAAGAGCCGCAAAAAGTGGTGTGATGACTGGAGTATTGCTCGCGCTTGCACGCGTTAGCGGCGAAACTGCCCCTTTACTTTTTACAGCCCTCAACAATCAATTCTACTCAATGAATATGAATGCTCCAATCGCAAACCTACCAGTTGTGATCTTCCAATTTGCAATGAGTCCCTATGATAATTGGGTTGGACTTGCTTGGGGTGGGGCACTACTAATCACATTAGGTGTTTTAAGCTTGAATATATTAGCGCGGGTATTTTTCCGTGATAAAAATAGAGGATAAATGGGTATGGCCATCAAATTAGACTTAAAAGTAACCAATAATAACTTCAGTGCCGCTCGCTTAGATCACAGTACGAATGCACTAGAGATTCGTGATTTGAATTTCTATTATGGCGCTTATCATGCGTTAAAGAATATTAATTTTGACATCATGCATAGACAAGTTACAGCCTTTATTGGACCTTCAGGCTGTGGAAAATCAACACTTCTTCGTACGCTTAATAGAATGTATGACCTCTACCCAAACCAATTGGCGACAGGGCAAATTAATTTTCATGGGGAAAATATTCTCAATCCCAAACAAGACTTGAACCTTCTTAGGTCAAGAATTGGGATGGTATTCCAAAAACCAACTCCTTTCCCAATGTCAATTTACGAAAATATTGCTTTTGGTGTTCGCTTGTATGAAAAATTATCTAAAGCAGAAATGGATGACCGCGTTGAATGGGCTCTTAGCAAGGCAGCAATTTGGACTGAAGTAAAAGATAAACTTCATCAAAGCGGATTGTCACTTTCTGGAGGACAACAACAACGCTTATGTATCGCACGTGTAATTGCTAATAAGCCAGACATATTATTGCTAGACGAGCCTACATCTGCGCTCGATCCTATATCTACTGGAAAAATTGAAGAACTAATACATCATCTAAAAGAAGATTATACGATCGCTATCGTAACTCACAATATGCAACAAGCAGCGCGATGCTCAGATTTTACCTCTTACATGTATCTTGGAGAGCTAATTGAATTTGGCAAAACAGATGAGATTTTCATCAAACCACAACGCCAAGAAACTGAAGACTATATTACTGGTCGATTTGGTTAATCTTGGAGCAATAAAAAAACTGGCCTAGGCCAGTTTTTTTATTGCTACGTACTTATCAAATAGATGTAGCAACATCTTTATAGAAACTAATCATACGCTTAGCCTGTTCTCGATCTGTCCAATGAGTCTTTGCATAAATGAAAGCTGCCTTACCTAAGGCATCACGATGCAACTTGTCACTAAGTAGTGAGTGCACCATATCTGCAAAAATTACTTCATTATGAGGTGCAATCAAAGCACCCTCACCTTCTACCAAAATAGACTTGGTGCCTAACTCGGCAATAGCAACAACTGGCGTTGCTTGTGCCATTGCCTCAAGCAAGACAAGTCCTTGAGTTTCGCTCAGAGAAGAAAAAACAAAGACATCGGCACTTTGATAACAAGCATTTAGCTCCGTAGCACGATCCAAGTAACCAATAAACTTAACGTTGTCCTCAAGATTAAGTTCTTTACTTAAATTATGCAGACTCACTTCAGCTGGTCCCTCTCCAGCGACTACTAAGAGCGCATTAGGTTGCTTTTTAATTAACTCAACCCACATACGCAGTAAAAAACTGATATTCTTTTCAAACGCGACCCGACCGACAAAAAGGCCCATCGGCCGATCAGCTGCAATTTCGTACTTCTCTCTAAACTTCCCTCCATCTGCTTTTGCAAAGCTATGTGCTTGCAACCCAGTAGGCACCACTTCCGCCTTCGATTTAACTCCATACTGACGTAAAACATCTAGCATTGGCTGAGACGGAGCTACAATTGCATCAACTGCGTTACATTGGCGACGAGAAATAAAGCGGGCAATACTCTTTGCAATGCCTTTTGGAATAAAAGGAAGATAGTGATGGAGGTAATCCTCAAAAAAGGTGTGATAAGTCTCAACACACGGCACATCAAGTAAGTGTGCAAGCTTCAACCCTAAATAGTGAGCTACAAATGGGGTATGAATATGCACCATGTCATATTCTTCACTACGAAGTGCCATTAACCCATCCAAGGCAATACCATATTTCATGAGTTTATCTTCTGGATCAAAGTAAATACTCCGTGCAGGAATGCGTTTAATCCACGTCTCATCTTCAGTCTGAATGCCATATTCAGGTGCAATCAAATGCACGGTATGGCCCATATCCTGCATTTGTTTTACAAAAGTGCGGATAGAGGTAGAAACACCATTGATGCGTGGAAAATAGACATCAGAAATAAATAGGATTTTCAATGCTACGGCCTTAGTAGTGGCGCCGCGATGACGGTCGCTAACAACCTTATGTTAGCGACGCTTTATGACATTTATATGAAATGTCACAATTCTTTTAGACAGCTGGGTAGAGCACCAGTGACCAAACAACAACGAGATTAAGCAAGCTTAACAACACTGCTGCGCTTCCGATGTCTTTAGCACGCTTAGCAAGCAAGTGATGATCTAAAGAAATACGATCAACGGTTGCCTCAACCGAAGAGTTTAACAACTCAACAATAATTACTAAAAATACACATGCAATCATCAAAGAGCGCTCTAGTCCATTGTGGCCCAGATAAGCGGCGAGAGGAATAAGAATAAAAGCTACACGAATCTCTTGCCTAAAAGCATCCTCATTCTTATAGGCAGCTGACAAGCCTTCCATCGAATAGCCAAACGCATTAATTAAACGACGTAAACCTGTTTTTCCTTTAAATGGACTTTCCATAAGTTCCTCAATAAATAGATATAAAACTTGGCGTGCAGTATAGCAAACAAGTACTACTAACAATGACTGTCATCATACCATCATCAAATCTTCACATTTCCTTAACGTCTTGAGTGCAAATTATTAACTCATGAAAATGCGACTCTATAAGTTTTGTTGGTTATTACCAATCATACTTCATGCTGCTGATGCCAATGCGTGGGGACTAATGACTCATTTATATTTCGCACACTCTCTTTTGTGGGCGATGCCAGCTCTAGATGCTAGACTAAGAAAAGCCGTTCAAAACTTTCCAGATTTAGTAATGGCAGGTGCATGCTTACCTGATCTAGCGATTGTGTCGAAACATTTTAAAGATACGCACGACTGGCAACATGCACACCATTTAATCGACAAAGCTGAAACCGATGAAGAGCTCGCAATTGCAATCGGTTATGCCAGCCATCTCTATGTAGATGTGATAGCGCATAATCATTTTGTACCAGCTCATGAGGAAATGTGGACAGATAATGGCATGCTAGCGCACATCGCTTCAGAATGGGCTATGGACGCACATTTGCAACCTTTGCTTCATACTTCACCAAGTAGGCTTATCAATAAGCATAAGCGACTCTTAACAACATTTATCAGCGAAAACTACCCCTGCTCTTTCAATGAAACCAAGAAAGCATTAACGAGACTGAGCTTTTGGGATGGAGTACTCCGCACAGTAAAGATTCCTCACATTATTTATTTAAGTGTGCGTATTGTCGATAAACGCGTATTTAAACACTTCGTTTATTACATCTCTAAAACACAAACAGCGATTAGCGAAATTGGGATTGTATTAAGCGGAGAAAGGCCAGCATGGAAAGCCGAGTTGCTGCATTTAAATGACGTGCAGTTAAGTGCATGGCGCCTAGCATGTTTAGGGGATTTGGCCTTACTTCACCCTGCGCCTATCAGCTATTTCCTACCTAATAATTAAAGACTAGAAAAAGATAAATAGGGAAGCAATCATTCCCCCAATTGTCGCGCCAGCCATAACATCTGTTGGGTAATGCAAACCAAGTACAACACGAGATAAACCAACGAGCACTGTAAATGGAAGTAGTAGTCCTGCCAATTGAGGATAATAATAAAGGCCAACAGCGCAAAATGCTACGGCATGTAAGGTATGACCAGATGGGAAACTAAAACGATCTAAGGGACGTCCGGTTAACCATATATCTTGATGGACTTCGTATGGGCGTGGACGTAATGTTTTACCTTTAATCCATTTATAAATAAACGTACCTGTTAAACCAGCACTTGCCATATGCAGTACTGGCATATAAGAAGACTCACCCTGAGTCAACATTATCCCAAACATTACTGTATACCAAAATACACCATCACCTAATCGACTGATCAGCCTAAAAAATATTCTTACTGCTCGGTAGTGGCTAGTTCTATTAACACGAATACAAAGCGCACTATCCCAAGCAAGAAAGCGATTTCTATATAAAGCTAATTTATAAGGCATGAAGGCTCCAAGGCTTTTTCATGAAGCTATATTGACAAGCAATTATGACAATTTAATGAAGATTGCAGACTTAAAATGAAAAAAACCCTAGTCAAACATGACTAGGGTTTCAAATAAAGAGTCTGGCGGTGACCTACTTTCGCATGCACGAAGCATACTATCATTGGCGCAGAATCGTTTCACGGCCCTGTTCGAGATGGGAAGGGGTGGTTCCAATTCGCTATGGCCGCCAGAC
>Ga0316228_1002125_pt1 | contig 18107 bp, 25 predicted proteins | sample TBH18021metaG_FD_206005 | JGI IMG/M metagenome (GOLD analysis project Ga0316228, IMG submission 206005) | Freshwater microbial communities from Trout Bog Lake, Wisconsin, USA - TBH18021 | ecosystem: Environmental > Aquatic > Freshwater > Lake > Hypolimnion/Profundal zone | place: USA: Wisconsin... | reverse complement strand
GCGTGCTGATCGGCTCCGGCATCGGCGGCATCGGCGGCATCTACGACGCCTCCGTGACCCTGCACGAGAAGGGCCCGCGCCGGATCTCGCCGTTCTTCATCCCGGGCCGGATCATCAACCTCGCCTCGGGCCAGGTCTCGATCGCGTACGGCCTCAAGGGCCCGAACAACGCCGTGGTCACGGCCTGCTCCACGGGCGCCCACGCCATCGGCGATGCGAGCCGCCTCATCGCGCTCGGCGACGCCGACGTGATGGTGGCGGGCGGCGCCGAGTCGCCGGTGAACCGCCTCTCGATCGCGGGCTTCTCCGCCTGCCGGGCGCTGACCACGGGCTTCAATGACACGCCGGAGAAGGCGTCGCGCCCCTACGACCGGGACCGTGACGGCTTCCTCATGGGCGAGGGCGCCGGCATCGTGGTGCTGGAGGAATACGAGCACGCCAAGGCGCGCGGCGCGAAGATCTACGCCGAGGTTGTGGGCTACGGCCTCTCGGGCGACGCCTACCACATCACCTCCCCGTCCCCGGACGGCGACGGCGCCTTCCGCTGCATGAGCGCGGCGGTGAAGCGGGCCGGGATCTCGCCGGCCGAGATCGGCTACATCAACGCCCACGGCACCTCGACGCCCATGGGCGACGAGCTGGAGCTGAAGGCCGTGGAGCGCCTCCTGGGCGACGCCGCCGCGAACGCCACCATGTCGTCGACCAAGAGCTCGGTGGGCCACCTGCTGGGCGCCGCCGGCTCGGTCGAGGCGATCTTTTCCATCCTCGTCCTGCGCGACGGCGTGATCCCGCCGACGCTCAACCTCGACAACCCCTCCGTCGACACCAAGATCGATCTGGTGCCGTTCGAGGCGAAGCGGAAGCAGGTCGATGTGGTGTTGTCGAATTCGTTCGGGTTCGGCGGGACGAATGCCAGCTTGGTGATGCGGCGGGTCGCATAAGAGCGTCGCCGGTTCACTCCGATACGCTCTGCAAGTCTTCCAGAAACTTTGGCCGTGGTCGGGCGCACGAATACTTTGGCGCTCTTGCAGAGGGCGCCACGTGGAACGTGACGGGCCGTGCTCGCCCGTGCGGTAGGGGTCTGGCATGGGCCTGAAGGTTGCGGGGCGTGCGCCGATGTAACGAGCCCCGTGGAAGCCGTTGCCTGGAAGGCCGAAGGGGTCAGCCTCGTCTGGCGCCTCTCGCATTGCGCGCCGAGGGTGCGTCCAAGAAGAAATACTCCCGGCCCGCAGCTTTTCAGTCGATCAACGCGAGCGTTTCGTAGACAGCCTGGCAAAATCTGCGGACGGTTACTGAGCTGCGTGCAGAATGCCGCCTCGGATCCGGCAATCGCGCCCGCGTAGACGCTCTTCCCGAAATCCGCGACGCTGGTTGCGCGAAGCTTGTGAGCGATATCCCGATCTCGCTCTCATCCTGAGGCGGTGCGCAGAAGTCTCGAAGGAGCCCTCCAGAACGCGCTGTGGTCCCCGAAGGCCTCCTCCGGGGCCTCCGCCGCGCTTCGGCACATCAGGATGAGAGAGGGACTTGGATTTCTGTCACATGAACCGTTGTTCTAAAGAAATCCTAGGTTCAAACAGGCGTTCTGGCTGCGGAGAAGCAGTAATAGCTTGATCTCTACCACCCCCGCCGCTCGTCCGCCCCCGGCACCCGCCCCTGCGGGGTGAGCGTGTGCACCACCTCCGGCAGCGCCTGGGCGAGCTGCGACAGCAGCGTCTCGCGGTCCAGCCCGGTCTGGCTCTGGAGGGTGTCCACCGTGTCGGGGCCGAGCGCCCGGGCGAGCTGGTCCGGGGCCACCGGGCGGTTGGCGCCGTGGCCGATCCAGGACTCGATCACGTCGCCGAGGCCGCCCTGGCGGAACCTTTCCACCAGCCCGTCGAGGCCGCCGAGATCGCCCTGCCCGTCCGGGGCGGCGCGGCTCGGGGCCGGGGCCTCGCCCGGGCCGTCGAGCATGCCGGACAGATCCGAGAAATCGCCCGGCGGCAGGGACCGGTCCACCGGACCGTCCGGGCCGCTGTCGCGGCGGCCGCCATACTGGTCCCAGCCGCCGATATCGCCTGGGTCGTCGGAGCGGCGTCCACCGGCATCGGCCGGATGCTGGCCGGGATCGCGCCCGTAAGGTCCGGCGCCGCCGGAGCGGTCGGCCTCGGGGCCCGGCTCACCCTGGCGCCCGCGCCCGAAAATGTCGCCGAATCCACCACTGGCGCCCTTGGCGAGCAGCAGCATCAGCAGCGCCTTCACCAGGGGCGACATGCCCCCGGAGCCCTGCTTCTGCCCGCCGAACACCTGACCCAGCACGCCCCCGATCGCCGATTCGAGCAGTCCCATGCGCGTCTCCCCCAAGGTTCGGGCCTGACGAGCCCGGGCGAACAACAATCCGGGGCAGGCGCGGGTTGCCTCGCTCAGCGGCCCGGATGGGTGAGCGCGGCCTGCGCGGTGCCGCCGCCGGTGGTGGCGTCGGCGGGCTCGACCAGCGGCACCGTCGCGGCCGAGAGGATCAGTCCGGCCAGGAACAGGCCGGTGGCGGCGGCGCCGGCGCGGGGGCGCGGCAGGCGGACGGCGCGGCGTTTCGCGGGATGGGGACGTTCGACGGTCCTGGGCATCGCGGCCTCTCCGGGTTCGGGGCGGGCCCTCGGGGCCCTGTTGCCGGAGGAACGCTGTCGGGGGGCGGACCGGTTCCCGGAGCTTCAGGTCCGGACGACGAGGCGGCGCCCCAGCGCCCCGAGGGCGCAGGCCCCGCAATAGACCGGCAGGATCAGGGCCGCGCCATCGAGCCACAGGCCGGCCACGCCCGGTACGAACCCGGCAATTGCCGCCGCGGCCACGAGCCCCGCGATCACGCAGAGTCCCAGCGAGGCGGCGAGCCGGGCCGGCCAGCCGACCAGCCCCCCGACCACGAGGCCGAGCGCGGCCGCCCCGGCGAGCCCGGGCCAGAATCCGGCGAGCAGCAGCGTCACGGCCGTGCGGCCTCCCTGGGGGCGCGATGGTGGCGCGCGGATGGGCGCGGCCCGGCTTGCGGGCGCGCGGCGGAGCGGGCGTTCCTCACGGCAGCAACGCGAAGACGACGGGTCCGGCCGGCCCGTCCGGCCCGGCGCTCACCTGTTCCGGTCGGGCGCCGGCCTGGAGCAGATACTCGACCACCGCCTGGGCCCGCAGGCGCGGCAGATCGGGCGGCGGCTCGTCGGAGGTCTCGGCAGGCTTCTTCGCCGCCTTGCCGGAGGCGGCCGGCTCCTTCTTGGGCGGGTCTGTCTTGGCCGCGTTCGCCTTGCCGGCCTCGGTCTTGCCCCGATCCTGGCCGGCTCCTTTGGCCGTCTCCTTCCCGGCCGGGGCGGGTTTCCCGGGCGTCGCGGGCTTGGCATGAGCCTCCGGCTTGGCCGCGTCTGCGACCCGGGTCGGCTCGGCGGCGGGGGCGCCCTCCCCCGCAGCCGGTCCGGCGGCCGGGGTCGCCGGCGGCTTGGCCGGATCGGCGGGGCCGGAGACCGCGATGCGCAGCGACGGGCAGGTCTTTGCCAGGGCGGCGAGCGCGTCGAGGGTCGGGTAGAAGGCGGGCGTCAGCACGGCGCCGCCCGCGGGGAAGTGCAGATCCGCGCCCGCGAGGGCGGCGGCGAAGTCGGTGCGGCAGGTCGCGGGATCGCGCCGCTCCGCCGCGTCCCGGGCCGTGACGCTGGCCTGTCCGGTCCAGCCGGGGGGCAGCACCTCGGCCAGCCGGTCGGGGGTGCGGGCGGCGCCCTCCCGGTAGAGGCTCTCGCCGGTGAGCGTCAGGGTGCGGTCCGAGACCGAGACGGTCCCGTCCGCGAGGTTCGTCACCAGCGGGGCAACGGCCACCAGCGCCTCGCCGAGATCCGCGGGCGCGCCGTCGGCGAGGCGGGTGCGGTCGATGACCGGCTCCCGGAACAGGCGCGGGCGCAGGGCAGCGAGCACGCGCTCCCGGGTCGCGGTGTCCGGCAGGTGCCCGGTGAGGGTCACGGACTCGGCGGTCCGGCGGATCGCCACCCGGTAGGGCGAGAGCGGCCGCGCCGTGAGCGCAACCCGCCCGGCCGCCACCCCAGCGGGCCGGCCGTCGCGCATCAGCGCCTCCGCGTCGGGAAGCGCCTGCCCGTCGATGGCGTCGCCGGTCACCGAGATCGCCCCGTCCACGAAGGCGACCTGGCCGGATTGGATCAGCTCGGCGAGCTTGAACGCGAAGGCGATGAGGCGCTTCGGCTCGATCGCCGGGTCGAGGCCCCGGGCGGCCAGGAGCCGGTCCTCCACGGTCCCGCCCGCGGCGGCCTCGGTGGCGGCGCGCAGGGCGGACTCGCGGTCGGCCGCCGAGGGGGCGAAGCCGTCGAGGACGATGCCCCGGGCCGATTTCTCCACGGCGAACCGGTATGCGGCGACCTTGGGCGGCAGGATCTCGACCCGCCCGATGCTGAACCCCTCCGGCGGGTCCGACAGGGCCGCCCGCAGGGCCTCGTAGGCCGGCACGTCGAGCGCCTCGCCGGACAGGCTGAGCACGGTGTCGCTGAGCGCCGCGCGTCCGCCCTTGGCGAGGCCGGAGAGCCGGGCCGCCAGGAACGCGGCTGCGCTGGCGAAATCCGGCGGCGCACCCCGGGCGGCGCGGGCGGTGTCGTCGAGGCTGGTGCCGGGATTCACCGCGCCGGTGATCCGCGCCTCCAGGGCCCTCCGGCCGATCTCCACCGGGCGGCTGCCCTCCAGGGCGATCTGGTTCGTGCCCGTACGGATCGCCGCCCACTGGAAAGGCGTCGCGGTCTCCACGATCCCGACCTCGGAGACGATGCGGCGGGGGCTCTCCAGGGCGGCGAGGCGGGACAGGATTGCGGCGCGTTCGGCGACGTCCGGCGCCTCGCCGGCCGCCACGAGGTCGCGGCCGCTGGCCGCGAGCCGGAGCCAGGGCTCGCCGGTGGCGGTGGCCGTGCCGGACACGATCGCCGCACCCTCGGCCGCGAGCCCCTCGGCGATGCGCGGGGCGGCGTAGAGGGTCGCGCTCGCCCAGATCAGCGCGAGCGCCGGCAGGCCGGCGAGCCAGCCGGCGCTGCGCAAGCCTTGGACGAGAGTTTCGGGCAACGGCACGATCGCAGGTTTAGGCGGATCCGGCCGGGAGAGCACACCGCCTTTCCGGCAGCATGAAGGCCGGCGGCGCGCTTTCCGCGCCTGTGCCGCCGCTCCGCGTCGCTGGGCCGCCGGAACCGGCCGGACGACCCTCTGTTTCCGGCAGGAAACCTTCCCGCCCGTCCTTCTGCCTCCGGGCGGCCCTTTGCCCACGGTGCGTGCCATGCGGACGATGCTCGCTTTCGCCCTGCTGCTGCCGATCGCCGTCCCGGCCTCGGCACAGAGCCTGTCGGCCACCGCGACAGTGCCGAATTCAGCCGCGCTGGAACCGCTGACGCCCATCGCCAATCCGGGCCAGCTCAGCCTGGGTGGCGGCTCCACCACCGGGCCGTTTCCGACCGTCTCGGCGCAGACCGGCGGCCTGGTGAATGCCGGCCAGCTCAGCTTCGGCGGAGGTGGCGGAGGCGGTGGCCGCATCGGGGCATCGGCCGGGGTGTCGGCCGGGACGACGCTCGGGGCCTCGACGGCCGGATCGGCCAGCCTGGGCCAGCTCGGCGTCCTGGGTTCATCCGCGACCGGCGGTGCCGGTGTCACCCGTTCGACGCTCGGGACCGGCGGGACGATCGGAGCCACCGGCGCCCGTGGCGGCCTCGGCACGGCCACGCGTTCGGGGTCGGGCTCGACCACCGCCGGGAGCATCCTGTCGCCGACCATCGGCACGGGCGGCTTCGGGGGCGGATCGGGCCTCTCGGTCGGCCGGGGTTCCGGCGGCACGAACACCGCCGTGCCATTGACGCCCCTGGTGGGGGCCGGCCCGGTCGCCGACCCTGCCACTGGCCTGAACGGTGCCGGAACCCTCGGATCCTCGCTCGCGGCGGGCTCGTCCGGCGTCGCCGGCTCGGCCGGCCTCGGGAGCGGAGTGGCCGACGCAGCCGAGATCGGAGCGTCCGGCACCGCCCTGTCTACCGGCAGGCTGTTCGGCTTGTTCGGGTTCGGCACCGCCGTGAGTTCAAGCGCGGGCGGGACGATTGCGGGCACGGCCGGCGCAAGCGGGATCGGCACGGGCGGGATCGGCACGGGCGGGGTTGGGATCGCCGGCAGCTCCGGGCTGCGCCCCGACGTTCCGGCCCCATCGACCCGGATTCCCCCGTCCGGCGGTGGAGCGGTCGGCGGTGCCGGAATCGGCGGCGCGGCTGCCGCGCCGGTCCGGACCGGCGACCTCTGCAGCGGGCCCTTCGCCGAAGCCTGCCTCGGCCAGGGGTTCTGAACGGCGGCCGTGTCCGGAACCGCGCCGAACCGCTGCCGTTCCTTCTGTTCCGGCACCTCGGCCGGGACAGGAGTCAGAGATGAACGTCATTCTGGGCCGCGTCTCGCTTGCGGCCGCCCTCGTTCTCGGCGTCTCGGGTGCCGCCCTGGCGCGCGATGCCGGGCCCAAGGCGCACGGTGCCAAGGGCACGACGGGGCTGCATGGGATCGGCTTCACCGAACCGAAATTCGGTTCGAGCCTGCGCACCGGCAAGGATCAGCCCTATTCGTGGCCGGTCAGCGACCGCTATCGCCCGGTCTCGCAGCCCTTCTACGGTCGGGCCTACTGAGCCGCCCGGCGCCCGCTCCACCGAATGGAGGAGTGGCGCGGCCTCGGCGCCCACGTCACAACCGCTGCCGGATCGGCGCCTCCCATCGGGACGGGCGCGGGTGCGGCAGCGTCTCAGCGGCACGGCGTTTCGTGGCGTGCCGGCTTCGGAGCCAGGAGAATGTGATGCGTCCGCTGAACCGGCTCGTCGTCGCGGCCCTGGTCATCGCTCCCGTCCCAGGTCGGGCGGGCGAGTTCGCGCAGGCGCCGCCGGTGCCCGGCATGGCCCTGTCGCTTCCCGATCCCGGCATGGCCAGCGGTGCGCCCGAGCCCGCGTCGCTGCCCGCACCGTCACCTGTACCGACGACCGATCCACCGGCTCCGGCACGGGCTGAAGCCGGGTCGACGGCTGGACGCCGCCTCCGGGCCCTGGGCAGCGGCTTCTCGGCGGTCGAGGGGCAGCTTCCGAACCAGCGCACCGGGTCGCGACATCAGCACGTGGTGCGCGACATCTGCATCGGCTGCTGATCGGCTCCGCGAGCCGGCTTTCGCGCCGGCTATTGCAGCCCCCACGATCGGGAATTCGCCTGGATCCAGCGCGGCGAGAGGATGTCGCCGGCCTCGGTGATGATCCACGGCTGGGCTTCGCCGGATTCGATCGCCGCGATCGCGACCGCGAGGGCCTCGCGCAGCGTCGCGAAGGGCCGTCCCTCTGCAGACCGGCCGGGTGCCCTTCGGGGCCAGATGGTTAGCTCGGCCCGTTTGTCGAGATCGGCGGGCGTCATCGGAACGCTCGTGGTGCTTCGCGGGACAAGCGGTTCTACCGTGCTTGTATGACGCGGATCTGGCGCCATGGTTTCCGATTCGCGCCAGCAGGCGCGACAACAGCAACCGTGACGCTTGAGCCGCTTCCTCGTGCGGTCAGAGGGGCCGTGCGGAAATTAAATGACGTGCCCTTCAATTTTGATTTGAGAACTCGCCGTCGGAAGTTTATTTCATTTGCATCGAATGCATGGCGCGTTCGGTGATCGGCTGCCGTCAATGCCTGAGGATCTTAGGGAGACACTGCATTACCGTGCCATCATGGCGATATGGTGCAATGCGATAAATGCATGCCGCATCGCACAAATCCGTGGTCTCATGCGCTGGTCGATCGCATCCCGCGATCGACCCTGCGATCGAAACGGAGACGCACCATGCGCACGATCCTCATCCTCGCGTCGGCCGCGCTCACCTCGGCCGCCTTCACCGGCCTTGCCGCTGCCGACGACCGCCTGCATCTGACGCCGCCCCTCTATCGGGATCAGGCCCGGCCGGCCCAGCAGGTCCGCGTGATCCACGATCTGACCACCACGCCCCAGCCCGTCGCGGCGCCGGCAAGCGTCGGCCGCACGGTCTCGTCCCTCAGCCGACCGATGGTTCAGGCCTCCGTCGAGGCGAGCCGCTGAGCCCGCTGCCGGAGACGGAGCGCCCTAGGCAGCTCCGTCTCCGGCCATGGCTCAGACAATGTGCAACTCCTGAGCGGCCGCCGCCGGTGCCACGCCGCGCCGGATCAGCCGCCGTGTCCGCGCCTGTCGGTTGACTTTGGCGCTGAGAGCGACCCCCGTCGTCCGGTATCCCTCGAACCACAGTTCCGCCCACGCGTATTGCGCGGCCATCACGAGCAATACGGCATTCTCGGCCTGCCGCAGGCCCAGCCGCAGGCTCTCATCCGCCAAGCGGCCAACCTCTCCGTACATCATCTCCAACTCCGCATCCGAACACGACCGGCAGCGCCTCGACGGGCCGGCGGCCCTCTCACCCGAAGGTCGCTCGACGAGGGCTCAGTGCGAAGCCTCCCTGGCGGGCTGCCGTTCCGGAACCGCAATCTCCTGGGCCGAATCCCGACCCGTGTCGCAGGCGCGCCGCGCGGTCCGGATGAAGCTCCCGAAGACTTTGCGGGCCTGTTCGAGGCTGGTCTCGGCGACGTCGCGGATCTGGGTCGGGACCTCGAAGCTCGAAATCTCTGCCATGACCGGTCTCCTGTCGGCCGTCCGCTCGGCTGCGGCCGGCTCGTTTGTGCATCGCACACGCCGGCGCGTCCAGGGATCGGCCGCTCGCCGGAGCGGTCGGTGAGATCTCGGTCTCGCGCCGAACGATCGCGTTCTCGCCGCTGCCCTTCTGCGCCAGGCCGACCTCGGGATCCTCGGTCGGGATCGCATTGGAGACGTCCCTTTGACCGAATCCCGGCGGGATTTGCTCCCCGTCGCGCGGGCCCGCTGTCTGGCCCGTCGGCGTTCCGGTCTCGCGCGCGTTGATCATGCAGCTTCTCCCTGCCTGCAGCCAACGCGACGGCGCGGGTACGGGTCCCGGGTGCTCCTCACGATGACGGGAGGCGTGACGCGGCTCTATATGGGAGGCGAAAGCAGGGAGAGCGGCGTGTTCACCGTTAAGGGGATTGATCCGTCCGGGCGCGTCATGACGTTCGCATGCGGGACTGACGAGCAGGCGATGGAGAAGACCTGGGAACTGGCCCGCCGGGGCTTCCGCGAGATCACGGTCGCCGACGCGAAGGGCAAGGAACTGTCCGCGGCCGCCTTCGAGCGCTCCCTGAACATCGATTGGGATTGACGCGCATCGGCAAACTCGGCCCGCGATGCTGCTGCGCGTGAAGCGCGGAACACAGCCGTGACGACTCTGCGGCGCCGGGCGGCGGATACGCCGCCGGACGCGGCCGTCAGATCGGCTCCAGTTCGCGCCGCAGGTTCAACCTGCCCGGACGTGCGGCTTCGGGGGCGTCGGTCGCTGCCCCGATCTCGTCGGCCTTGCGCCACATGGCCCGGCAGACGAGGATCTCGTTGCTGGCGTCGATGCTGAGAATGAAGCTGTCCGGCACGATCTCGGCGTCCGGAAGGGCAACCCGCACGCCGCCGGCGGACCGGTCGTAGACGATGCAGGGTATGCTTCGATGCTCGTCCACCGAGATGCTGCCGGTCTCGTTGAGGCGTGTGCGTGGAGCGCTGCGTCGTTCGAACATCACCGCCTCGAAGACCTTTGCCCGACAGGATCCGCCATCCGCGTTCAGGCCGGGTTTGCGAAATGCGTCGAATTGTCGGGATGCCTGCGTCCCTGTGAATTCTGAGCTTTGTATGCGGGTTGCGCGGCCAGGCCGCATGCCCAGCGCCTCGCCGCCTCCGGAGGCAGCGAGGCCACGGAGACGGAGCCTGCCTCGGCCGGACCGCTTCGGAGGTGGTCGGGGCCTCGGACCGGTCGCCATCTACTCCGTGACGACTTCGACGAGGGTGGTCAGAAAGCCCAGGGCGACAGCCCCGATACCGCTCATGAACGCGACGTCCCATCCTGCGAATTCCTTCGACTGAGGGGCACGCAGGAAGGCGAACAGCGTGACGGCAGCCCCGCAGACGACGAGAGCAAGGGCCAGAACGATCGATCGAGACATGGCGTTTCCTTCTTCGCCGGTCTCGCGGCCCTTCAGGGCTCTTGTAAACGAATGAGTGCGACCGGCTTGATCTGTTCAGGTTCATCCGTCGTCAAAACATGACAGACGAAGAACCCGTGAACAAGACGATAATCTGTTCTGCATTGCGGAACACGCGAGCGGATCGTCATTTCATCTGATCTGGGCGCGGGGCTCGGGGCAAGTCGGCCGGCAGGGATGCCCCTGTCGAGGGGGCATCGACCGGGCGGCCCCGAAGACGCTCAATCGACGAAGACGCGGACGCCATCCGTATTCAGGATGTCGCGCTGGTCGGCGCACCATTGCTCCGCGCCGATTGCGGCGATCTCCCCCGCGACGCGCCGACCCTCCTCGGCGATGGCGCTCTGGGCTTGATGGTGGCCGAGGGACGCATCGAGGGCGCGGCGAACCGTGCGGGACAGGCCTTCCGAGACCGTATCGTCGATGGTGTAGAGCTTGCGGCAGTACAGGACGATACCGGCCTGTGCGCCGACGATCCGCACGAGGCCCTCGATCGTCTCGGTGCGCTGGCTGTCTTTCGTGTCTTCGGCAGCCGAAGCCGCGTCGGGCAGGGCTGCCGTAGTCAACAGGGCGGCGAGCAGCAGAGCGCGTTTCATCCGGCCGCATTCCTTCGGTCCGAGGCTGAATCCGCCTCTGGAACGCCGCACCGGACCGGCGGTGCCCGCCCATCGTGGCTGCCGTGTGGGGACAGGCCCGCGGCCACGGCTGTCAGGGTGGGCCGGTCAATTTCTGGCAGTCACTTGCGGGCAGTCACTTGCGGGCAGCCATCAAGTCATGGGTCAGGACGGTGAGCTTGCCGATCAGATTGCTGATATCGGAGCCGTTGCAGGACCATTGCGTGCCGATCGCCTCCCCGTCCGCCGAGACGGACACGACCGCGACCGAGCGCAGCCGGCCCTCGCGGGCCATCGCCAGCTGGTCCTGCAACACGGCGATGATCGACGCGGTGTCTTCATCCGCGACCGCGGGCGCGATATGCGCCGGGAACGGCACGACCGAACTCGTCATCGTCTGCTCTCGCTTCATCTCGCCGAACCCCTCGGTAACATCGATGGGTTCCGGCGTGCGCATCAGCTTTGTGCAGAGTGTGGCAGCTTGTCCGTGTCGTGCAATGTCCTGGACGTGTGTGACCGCGATGCAACGGTCTCGGCGCGGTCCGGTGCCTCGGGGCCATGGAATGATCCGGCTGCACCATCGGGTCGGCGCGCACCGTCGGCCGCTGCCGCGCGCTACGCCGGGCTGCGCAGCCCGTCGTTACGGGGGCGCACGCATAGGCGCCCCCGGAAACCTTCGCCCTCAGGCGGCCTTGCGGCCCTTGCGCTCACGCTCGGCCATGGCGCCAGGCTGGCCCAGACCGATCGCCTTGGCGAGGGCGGAGCGCTGCTCGGCGTAGCTCGGGGCGACCATCGGATAATCGTCCGGCAGGCCGTAACGGTCGCGGTAGCTGCGCGGATCGAGGCCGTGGCTCGTCAGGTGGCGCTTCAGCGTCTTGTAGGTCTTGCCGTCGATGAAGCTGACGATCCCGTCATGCCGGACCGACTTGCGGATCTGCGCCGCACTCGGCTTCTCCACATCGGCCTGCTGGGCCGCCCCGGTCTCCGCCGTCAGGCTCCCGGCGACGAGTCCGCTGATCGCGCCGTGCACCCGCGCGATCAGTGCCGGCAGCTCCGAGGCCGGCACCGGATTGTTCGATACGTAGGCGGCAACGATATCGCCGGCGAGCTCGATAAAGTTGGAGTTGGGCCCTGTGGTTTCTTCTGTCACTGTAAGATTCCTGGTGTGCCCCTCGCCTGGGATCTGCTACTTTTGAGCGCTGAATGCAAGTTACAAAAGCGTTTGCAGGGGGCATCCGGCGCATGATTGGCGTGCCCGCCGCGCGGAGCAGGCAGGTACTTCTGGCAAATTGTGACGGAGACCTTTCGCACGCCTCCGCGTCCGGCCTATCGACTGCGGTAGAGTTTCCGCTCTGCGGAACGACCAGAAGGTGCATCTAGCGGCTGTGAAACCCAGCGACACCGGCGGGCGGGGCGTTCCATGTCTTCTGCGGTGACGCGGCGGCTGCGCCGTGGCATGGCGCGACCATGCTGATGCTCGCGCTCCTCATCGCCCTGCTGGCCGTCGTGGTCGCGATGTTCATCCTGCGGCGGTGGACCGGGCGCTTGGCTTCGGTCGCGACGCTGCTGGCAGGGGCGATCATGGCTCTGTGGCTGGCCGAGGTCGGGCTGCTTCCGGGAACCCAGGGCCCGCTGACGGCCTATCGCCCCCTCGTCCCCGGGCTCGATCGGTAACGGTTCGGTAAGCGTACCGGCGCGAGCATGGGGTATGCCCACGCTCTCCGCACCGCGCCTGCTCACGTTCCTGGTGTCGGCCGTGTTGATCGGCCTCGCCGTCGCCAGCCTCTACACGCGCATCCCCATGGTCGGCAAAACGGTCGTGGCGCACCGGCAGTGGTTCTTTATCGGCGCCTATGTTCTGCTCGCCCTTGGAGTGACCACCCGCAGCCTGTAGCGGAACACGCATCGGTCCGGTCACGACCGCTGTCCGCGCCGAGGAGGCGGGAATGACCCTGAAGACCACCTATCTCGTGCAGCCGTTCGAGATGCACCGGAACCGCCTGCGGCCCGCGCGCCAGGAGCCGGCGCAGAGCGAATTCGGTGCCCTCAAGAAGGCGGAGGCGCTGGCCGCCCGCATGCCGGGTGCGGCGGCCCTCAAGGTCGTCGCCGACGACGAGACGGGTGAGCTCGAGGGCGTCACGATCCTCGGTCAGTTCGGCACTGTCCCGGACGATTTCGCCGAGAGTCTCCTGGGAGGCTGAGCCGGTCCGGAACGCCTGCGGACAACCGGGCGCATCCCGGGGTGCGACACGGGCGCCGCCGGATTGCGGCCCGCAGGAAACTACGTAGAAACAACCGGGGCTGATTGTTGTCAGCCCCCGCGCTCGCTGAGCCCGCATCCGTGCCCCGCTATTTCATCGACCTTCACGACGGCGCCAACTTGGTTCGCGACCGGGACGGCTTCGATCTGCCGGATCTCGCCGCGGCGCGGGCACAGGCGGTGCGCATGCTGACCCGGCTGGCGCAGGGATTGGCCGATCCGATGGAGCGGCAGGATTACGTGATCGCCGTGCGCGACGAGCAGGGCGCGGTCCGCCTGCGCCTGCGCCTCTCCTACGATATCGAGGGCGGCTGACGGGGCTGCCGTCGCACCGGTCGGGGAAAGCGCTGCGCCCGATCGCGTTGACGGAGGCCGGCGCACAGTTCCAGGAGATCGCATGCGACGTTCAACAGGTCTGACCGGCTCTCTCGCGGCGGTGCTCGTGCTTCTCGGGGCCGCCGGGCCGGCGACGGCGCAGACCGCGCCGCCACCGCCGGCGGGTTCCGCCACGGCGACGGCGGACAACGCCGTGCTGCTGACGGTCTTCCTGCGCCACGACCAGTCCCGTCCGCTGGCGGAGCTGAACGCGCAACTCGCCAAGCAGGGCTTCTACAAGGCCTTCCCACCGCCCGGTATCGAGGTCGTCTCCTGGAACGTCGTCATGGGAATTGGGCAGATCATCGTCCTGCGGCTGCCCGCATCCCGCCTGCGTGAGATCAACCGCGTCCTCGAGGACACGGCCTGGGGCGCGTACCGCACCGAGTTCTTCCCGACCTACGATTACAAGGCCGTGGGCCTCGGCGAGCACGAGAAGGCGCGCTGAGCGCTGCCTTGCGGGAGCCGGGCCGCTCCCGGCGTTCTCAGACGAAATGCGCCGGGAGCGACAGGCCCTGGGCGTACAGGGTCAGCGCGAGGGCGCCGCCCATCAGGGTGAGAGCCAGGGTGATGCGGTTGGTCCAGCTCATCGTCGATCTCCATTCGATTCGCGACTGTCTTCGCGGTGTGGGGGTTCGATAAGCCCAAGCTTTCGCCGCGGGCGTGTTCCGCGACACACCGGATCGCGGTCGCCTCAGGCCGGGGCACCGTGGCCGGTATCCGTGGGCGCGAGAACCAGCGCCGCGTCCCACAGGCACGGATGGCCGAGCCGCTTGGCCGCGTACATCGCCGCGTCGGCCCGCTCCGCCAGGGCCTGTGCCCGCGTGGCGTGCAGGGGAGCGCAGGCCACGCCGACCGCGGCGCCGACCCGGACCGGCGATCCCGTGCCGAGATCGTAGGGCTCGGCGAGTCGCGCCTGGACGCGCCGGGCGAGGCCGAGGGCCGATGCCGGGGTGGCGTCGCCCAGGAGGATGGTGAACTCGTCGCCCCCGAGCCGCACAGCGACGTCCTCCGCGCCCAGCCCCTCACGGAGGCGCTCCGCCAGCTGCCGCAGGAGCGCGTCGCCCGCGGCGTGGCCGTGCCGGTCATTGACCGGCTTGAAGCCGTCGAGGTCGATGCACAGCAGCGCGCAGGCCGCGCCGTCGCGGCGCGCCAGCGCCCGGTCGAGCCGGGCCGCGAACAGGTAGCGATTCGGCAGTCCGGTCAGCGGGTCGTGATGGGCCATGTAGCGCAGGAGCGATTCCGCCCGGCGGCGCTCGGTCACGTCCTCCCACAGGGCGGTCCAGGCGCCGCCGGCCTGTGGGTGCAGCGTGATCGCGATCTGGCGCCCGTCCGGAAGCGTCTGCACCACGGCATCGGCCGTGCCCCGAACCCGGAGCCGGCGGCGCGCTGCCCAGAGCCCGCAGCGCTCCCGGTCGGCCGGAAGAGTCCCCGCGACGCTCGCCGCGCCGACCTCCCGGGCATGCATGCCGAGCCGGATCCGGTTCGCCGGTGGTCCGAACAGGCGCCGGAACCCGTCGCTCACGAACAGCAGCCGGTCGGCGGAATCGAACAGGCACAGGCCGTGCGGCAGCGAGTCCAGAGCTTGGACGAGACCGGGGCCCAGCTTCCGCCCGCGGCCGAGGCCGTCCTGGCGCCGGCCGCAGGCCGCCTGACGATGGCGCCGCGCCAGCCTCATCGCTGCCCTGCCCGCCTGCGCCGCCATGGCCAGTCCCCCGAAGCGCCCCACCGCGCAATCGTGCCACCGCCGGATCGATCCGACCCGGACATCAGTCGCGACTCCACATAGAATGGGATTCCTTTCGCCAACCTTGACGAAAGTAATGCACGTTGAGCGATCGAAGTGGGACTGGCGCCATCCTGAAGTTGAGATGGTGGACCGGGTGCGCCTCAAGACTGTTCCCGACCGACGTCCGGCCTCTGTCCGCCGACTTGCTCGGGTTCCGGCTCCGCCTGGCTTCGGGATCGCGCCAGCGGAGCCGCCGTCTCGGCATCAACGCTTCACAGCCGTCGGCTCGCCCCATCGGTCCGGGGCGCCGCAGGTGAGCCCGGACACCGGAACCACCACCGGCGCGATGTCATGGGACGTCGGCGCGTCTGGATCCCGGGCGCTGCTGTGCCGCCCCGGGATGACGGCGCCCGGATACGCCGTCAGGGCGCGTCGTGCGGGCCGTGATGGCCGTCGAGGACCGTGTCGCTGGTCGGGACCGACTCGGCCACCGCCTGGGCCCGGCGGAGGTCCGGGGCGGTCGCCTCCTCCACGAAGGCCGCCACGGCCTCGGTCAGCGGCAGCGTGCGGGTCTGCTGGCTGCCGAGCCGCCGGATCGAGACCGTCCGCTCCTCGGCCTCGCGGCGGCCGAGCGCCAGCAGCACCGGCACCTTGGCCAGCGAGTGCTCGCGGACCTTGTAGTTGATCTTCTCGTTGCGCAGATCCGCCTCGACCCGCAGGCCCGCGCGCTCCAGGGTGCGGATAACGTCCCGGGCGTAAGGATCGGCCTCGCCGGTGATCGTCGCCACCACCACCTGCACGGGCGCCAGCCAGAGCGGGAAGTGCCCGGCGAAATGCTCGATCAGGATACCGGTGAAGCGCTCCATCGAGCCGCAGATCGCCCGGTGGACCATCACGGGCGGCTTCCTTGCGCCGTCGGCGTCGATGTAGAAGGCGCCGAACCGCTCGGGCAGGTTGAAGTCCACCTGCGTGGTGCCGCATTGCCAGTCGCGGCCGATCGCGTCGCGCAGCACGTACTCGAATTTGGGCCCGTAGAACGCGCCCTCCCCCGGATTGATGGCGGTCCGGATCCGGCCGGCCGACTGCTCCTCGATCTGGGCCAGCACCCGGGTCATCACCTCTTCGGCGTGGTCCCAGAGGGCATCGGAGCCGACGCGCTTCTCCGGCCGGGTCGAGAGCTTCACGACGATCTGGTCGAAGCCGAAATCCGCGTAGGTCGAGAGGATCAGGTCGTTGATCTTCAGGCACTCGTCGGCGAGCTGGTCTTCGGTGCAGAAGACGTGGGCGTCGTCCTGCGTGAAGCCGCGCACGCGCATCAGCCCGTGCATGGCGCCCGACGGCTCGTAGCGGTGGACGATGCCGAACTCGGCCATGCGCAGGGGCAGGTCGCGGTAGGATTTCAGCCCGTGCTTGAAGATCTGCACGTGGCCCGGGCAGTTCATCGGCTTGAGGGCGAACCAGCGCTTGTCCTCGGCCTCCTCGCCGGCCGATTGCGCGGCGAACATGTTCTCCCGGTACCAGCCCCAGTGGCCGGAGGTCTCCCAGAGCGCCTTATCGAGGATCTGCGGGGCGTTGACCTCGGCGTAGTCGCCGCGCAGCCGCCGGCGCATGTAGGCGATCAGCTCCTGGAAGATCGTCCAGCCCTTGGCGTGCCAGAAGACGACGCCCGGCCCTTCCTCCTGGAAGTGGAACAGGTCCATCTCGCGGCCGAGCCGGCGGTGGTCGCGGCGCTCGGCCTCCTCCAGCCGGTGCAGGTAGTCGTCGAGATCGGCCTGGTTCGCCCAGGCCGTCCCGTAGATGCGGGTCAGCATCGGGTTGTTCGAATCGCCCCGCCAGTAGGCGCCCGCGACCTTCATCAGCTTGAAGGCGGTGCCGACCTTGCCGGTCGAGGTCATGTGCGGGCCGCGGCAGAGGTCGAACCAGTCGCCCTGGCGGTAGATCTTCAGGTCCTCGCCCGGCGGGATCGCGTCGACCAGCTCGACCTTGAAGCCCTCACCCTTGCCGGCGAACAGGCCGCGCACGTCGTCGCGCGTCCAGACCTCCTTGGTGAAGGGCGCGTCGCGCGCGATGATCTCGCGCATCTTCGCCTCGATCTTCGGGAAGTCCTCGGGCGTGAACGGGGTCTCGCGATGGAAGTCGTAGTAGAAGCCGTTCTCGATCACCGGGCCGATCGTAACCTGCGTCTCCGGCCAGAGCGCCTGCACGGCCTCGGCGAGCACGTGCGCGCAATCGTGGCGGATCAGCTCCAGACTGCGCGGGTCGGTGCGGTCCAGGAACTCGATTCGGGCATCGCGGTCGATCGGATCGTCGAGGTCGGCGACCGTGCCGTCGAGCGCCATGGCGACGGTGCGCTTGGCCAGGGACTTGGCGATGCCCTCGACCACGGCGCGGCCGGTCGTGCCGGCGGCGATCTCTCGGGTATTGCCGTCGGGGAAGGTGAGAATCGGCATGGTTCGAGCGTCTCCAGGCTCAGTCCTGCATACGCGGCAGGTAAGCGTCTTCGGGGGAGCGGCCGTGTAGACCGATTTTTTAGGCGAGGGAACGGCCGCGCAGCGCATCCCTGGCCCCAGCCCGTCCTCAAGCTGTGCGTCATCGTCCCCGCGCGCCTTTGGCGCCGGGGGCATGGCCCAAGAAGCGAACACGCGGGACGCGGGACGCCGCGGGAACCCTGTGTTGGCCAGTCAACGCGCGGGATCCGATCCCCGCGGCGCCCGCGGCATCGACCGGGCTTGGTCCCCGGCCTGTGCCGTCTTTCTCGTCGCGGTGTCTTCCGACGCCTCGGACCTGCGCCTGCCTGCCAAGCGGTCTCTGCGAGGCGCACGCACCTCCGGAACCCGCTATCAGCGCCGTGGCCTTCCAGCCGTCCCGCCTCGTCGTGGGCGGGTCCGCAGGTCGCTCAGGGTCAGCCCAGAAGCGGGTCGGCGCGGGGGCATTTCCGCACCCGCCGGGCAAAGCACCGCCCGGTCTCACGCCCGCCACCGAGACACGCCCCGTACCGGTTCGCCGCCCGGGGCGATGGCGGCTGAGAGCCA
>Ga0316228_1002122_pt1 | contig 18112 bp, 13 predicted proteins | sample TBH18021metaG_FD_206005 | JGI IMG/M metagenome (GOLD analysis project Ga0316228, IMG submission 206005) | Freshwater microbial communities from Trout Bog Lake, Wisconsin, USA - TBH18021 | ecosystem: Environmental > Aquatic > Freshwater > Lake > Hypolimnion/Profundal zone | place: USA: Wisconsin... | reverse complement strand
CGTCGCGCTCCCGCTCGCCGGCTGCGGCGGCGAGGAGGAGCGGGAGCGCGAGCCCGGCGCCATCGCGGCGCGCAGCGACCGGGCGGCCCCCGAGACCGCGTGGCTCTCGCCCACCGACCGGACCGAGCCGGCGGTCTGGCTCGCCCGGCACGCGGCCGGCGACCAGCCGGTCGATCCGGCCGCGCTCGTGGCGCTGCGGGCGAGCCTCGCGGAGGCGCGCGGGCGCTTCGTCGAGGATCCCCGCATGGTCGCCAACCGCACGATGCAGCTCGAGGCGATGCTCGCCGAGATCCAAATCCCCGAGAACCAAGTCGCCGAGAGCCCGGCCGCCTTGATAGCCGATCTCGCCGGGGTCGCGGCCGCGAGCGGGCGGCGCCAGCTCTACGGCGAGATGTGCCAGCACTACGTCACGGTGCGGCGCGACGGGCTCTCCCGCGAGGCGGCGCTGGCGCGCCTGCGCGAGCGCTACGCCGCGCAGGCCCGGTGAGGAGGGCGCGGTGACGGGCGTCCTGATCGTGGACGATCACCCGGTGATCCTGCAGGGCTTCCGGCGGGTGGTCGAGGATGCGGGCGTCGCGATGATCCTCGAGGCGGCAGACCCGGTCTCGGGCTACCGGCTGTTCCACCGCATCCGCCCGCAGGTGGCGGTGGTCGATCTGGCCTTCCGGGGCAGCGGGCTCGCGGGGCTCGCGCTGATCCGGCGCATGCGCGCGCTCGAGCCGCGGGCCCGCATCCTCGCCTTCAGCATGCACCGCGACCCCGTCATCGCCGCGCGCGCGCTGGAAGCGGGCGCCATCGGCTACGTCTTCAAGGATCTGCCCGTGGGCGATTTCCTGGCGGCCTTCGACGCCGTCCGGGCGGGCCGCCCCTACCTGCCCCACCGCCTCGCGACGCAGATCGCGGGTCTCGGCGCGGCCTCGGAGCCGTCGCGCTACGACACGCTGAGCGCGCGCGAGATCCAGGTCTCGATCCTGCTCCGGGAAGGGCGCGACTACCGCTTCATCGCCGACAACCTGTCGATCGGCTACCGGTCGGTGGTCAACACCTGCGCGTCGATCCGGAAGAAGCTCGGCGCCCGCACGCAGGCGGAGTTGCTCGGGATGATCCTCGCCGTGGAGGATCTCGGCTCGCACGGGTGATGCACCGCGCGTTCTCCCTCCCCCGCGGGAGGGGGAGGGAGGGGGGAGGGAGGATGCGGGAGGCGTCGCGCCCCCGTCAGTGCCCGCCGCCCAGATAGGCCGCGCGCACGGCCGGGTCGTTGCGCAGCTGCTGGGCCGGGCCCTGGAAGCGGATGCGGCCGTTCTCCAGCACGTAGGCGTGGTCGGCCACGCCCAGCGCCGCCATGGCGAACTGCTCGACCAGCAGCATCGTCACCTGCTCGGTCTTGAGCTGGCGGATGATCCGGAACACCTCCTCCACGAGCTTCGGGGCGAGCCCCATCGAGGGCTCGTCGAGGAGCAGGATCTCCGGGCGCAGCATCAGGGCGCGGCCCATGGCGAGCATCTGCTGCTCGCCGCCCGACAGCGTGCCGGCGAGCTGCGTGCGCCGCTCCTTCAGCCGCGGGAACAGCTCGAAGGCCCGGTCGCGGTCGGCGGCCACGTCGCCCTTCGGCCGCGAGCCGGTGAGCCGCGGGAAGGCGCCGAGCGTCAGGTTGTCCTCCACCGAGAGGGTCGGGAAGACCCGGCGCCCCTCGGGCGAGTGGGCGAGGCCGAAGCGGGCGACGTCGTAGCTCTCGAGCCCACCGATCTCGCGCCCGTTGAGGCGGATCGAGCCCGCACGCGGCCGGATCATCCCTGAGAGCGCCCGCATCGTCGTCGTCTTGCCGGCCCCGTTCGAGCCGATCAGCGCCACGACCTGACCTTTCGGCACCGCGAAATCGAGGCCGTGCAGCACCTCGATCTGGCCGTAGCCGGCCGACAGACCCGAGACCTCAAGCATGGGTCGTCTCCTCGTCGGCGACCGGGCTGCCGAGATAGGCCTCGACGACCTTGGGATCCTGCTGCACCTCCCGCGCGCTGCCCTCGGCGATCTTGTGGCCGAAATCGAGCACGCTGACCCGGTCGCAGAGCCCCATCACCACGTCCATGTGATGCTCGATCAGGATCACGGTGATGCCGGCATCGCGGATCTTGCGGATGATCGCGGTCAGTTCCGCGATGTCGGGGGCGGTGAGGCCCGCCGCCGGCTCGTCGAGGAGGAGCAGCACCGGGTCGAGCGCGAGCGCGCGGCCGATCTCGAGGAGGCGCTGCTTGCCGTAGGGGAGGTTCCTCGCCTCCACCTGCGCGAGCGCGCCCAAGCCCACGAAGTCGAGGATCGACATGGCGCGCGCGCGCTGCTCGCGCTCCTCGCGCTTGCGCCGCGGCGTGCCGAGGATCGCGTCGAAGATGTTGCCGCGGAAGCTGTGGTGGAGGCCCACCAGCACGTTCTCCAGGGCGGTCATCTCGCGGAAGAGCTGCACGTTCTGGAAGGTGCGGGCGACGCCGGAGGCCGCGATCTCGGAGGGCGTGCGCCCGTCGAGCCGCGTGCTCCCGTCGGCGCGGGCGAGCGTCACCGAGCCGGCGGTGGGTTTGTAGATGCCGGTGAGCACGTTCATCATCGTGCTCTTGCCCGAGCCGTTCGGGCCGATCAGCCCGTGGATCGTGCCCGGTCGCACCGTCAGGTCCACCCCGGCCAGCGCCTTCAGGCCGCCGAACTGCATCAGCGCCTGCTCGACCCGGAGGAGCGGGTCGGCGCCGCCGCGCCCGCTCTGGACGCTGAGCGCCGCCCCCGCGGCCTGCACGCTCTTGCCCTCGGCCGTGTGGGCCGGGCGGAGCGCCGGGATCTTCTCGCGGACGAAGCCGACGATGCCGTCCGGCAGGTAGTAGACCACGAACAGGATCATCAGGCCGAAGACCGTCAGGCGGAAATCGGTGACCGATTGCAGGGCGAGCGTCGCCGGGAAGAAGGCGAGGCAGAGCACCACGGGCACGAGGATCGCGAAGCGGTTCTCCTGGCGGCGCAGGAAGGCCAGCGCGCCGACCACCAGGGCGACCGCCGCGATGAGGCCGGCCATGATCCGCACCAGCTCGATGTCGGCCAGGATGTTGGGCATCATCACGATGATGGCCGCGCCGATGATCGGGCCGGCGCGCGACTTGCGGCCGCCCATCGTGACGGCGAGCAGGAACAGCACCGTCAGCTCGAACCCGTAGGAGTTCGGCGCGACGTAGCGCTCGGACCACGCGAAGAGCGCGCCCGCGAGCCCGGCGAGCGCGGCCGAGATCACGAAGGCGTAGACCTTGTAGCGGTAGACCGAGACGCCCATGCAGTCGCAGGCGATCGGTGAATCGCGCAAAGCCTCGAAGGCGCGACCGAAGGGCGAGCGCACCACCCGGTTGACCACGAGGATCGTGCCGAGCAGCGCGATGCAGGTGAGATAGTAGAACTCGAGCTTGCGCCCGGCCGCGCCCCAGGGCGCCTGCATGCCGATGAGCGAGAAGTCGAGCACGCGGGCCGGCGGCAGGGTGATGCCCAGCGGGCCGTTGGTCAGCGGCGTCAGCTCGTTGATGAAGATCTGCACGATCGTGCCGAAGGCGAGCGTCACCATGGCGAGGTAGGGGCCGGTGACGCGCAGCGCCGGCACCGCGAGCAGCACGCCGAAGGCCGAGGTCACGCCGATGCCGGCGAGGATCCCCCACCACAGGCCGAGCTTGAAGTGCAGGAACAGCACCGCCGCCCCGTAGGCGCCGACGCCGAACAGGCCGGCATGGCCGAGGCTGACCTGACCCGTGTAGCCGACCACGATGTCGAGGCCGAGGATCAGGATCGCGTAGATCGCGATCACCACCACGAGGTGGATGTAGTACGAGCTGGTGACCACGTGCGGGAAGGCGGCGAGGAACGCCACCAGCAGGATCGTGCCGATGAGGCCCGCGTAGCGCGACAGGCCGGGGGCGGAGGCGGGCGCGGGCGCCGCGGCGGAGTTGGGGGCGAGGGTCTGCGCCATGGCGTCAGGCTGCCGTCAGGGGGAGGCGGGGGAACACGCTCAGACCTTCTTGATGACCGCCTTGCCGAACAGGCCGACGGGGCGGATCGAGAGAACGACGAGAAGCAGGATCAGGCCCGGCACGTCCTTGTAGCCGGTCGAGATGTAGAAGCCGGTGAGCGTCTCGGCGACGCCGAGGATCAGGCCGCCGACGATGACGCCGAGGCCGGACTCGAGGCCGCCGATGATCGCCACCGCGAAGGCCTTCAGGGCCAGCACCGCGCCCATGGTGGCGCCGGTGAGCGTCACGGGAGCGACGAGAACGCCCGCGAAGGCCGCCGTCATGGCGCTGATCGAGTAGGACAGCGTGATGACCTTCTGGGTGTTGATGCCCATCAGGCCGGCGGCGTCGATGTCGTTGGAGGTGGCGACGACCGCCTTCCCCCAGATCGACTTGCGGTTGAAGATCTCGACCGCGAGCATCATCAGCAGAGCGCCGGCCACGATCAGCAGCTCCATCGGCAGGATGCGGATGCCCGCGACCTGGATCGCCTCCTCGGGGAGCGGCGAGGGGAACTTGAGGTCGTCGCGGCCCCAGACATTCTCGGCGACGTTCTTGAAGATGATGCCGAGCGCGATGGTGGCCATGATCCACCCGTACTCGGACTTGATCTTCACGGCCGGGCGGACGCCGAGCCGCTCGACCACGGCGCCGAGCGCGAAGCCGAAGACGAGGACCAGCGGGATCATCAGCCAGTAGCCCGTGAAGGGCACCAGCGTCAGGCCGAACAGGGCGCCGAGCGCCAGCGCCTCGCCCTGGCCGAAGTTCAGCGTCTTCGATGTGGCGAAGGTCAGCTGGTAGCCGAACGCGATCGCCGCGTAGATCATGCCGACCGCGACGCCGGACGCGATGAGCTGGAGCAGGATGGCCATGGGTGCGCCGTGAAGGGATGGAAGTCTGGGATCCGCGGGCCTCGCCGCGGGGTCGATGGATGTGCGACCGTTTCCGGTCCAAGAGTTCTGTTTATTGCATCGTCTCAGGACGAAGCGCGGGTCCCCTCTTCGGTCGTGAGAGGGGGCACGGCGCGATCCACCCCACACGGTTGAACCGCGCCGTGCCCCCTCTCCCATAGGGAGAGGGTTGGGGTGAGGGGTATGACGGATCAGGACGGCGCTCGGCATCGACGCGCGATCAGCTCGGCGTCTTCTCCGGCAGCCTCATACCCCTCACCCTGTCCCTCTCCCTTTGGGAGAGGGGACCCGCGCTTCGTCCTGAGACGATGCGTTAGACCGAACCCATCAGCCGGCAACGGTATGAGCCGGCAGCCCGGTCGCGCCGCCGGTCGTGACCGGCGGCGGCCATAGCCGAGCTCAGTTCGAGCTCTTCTCCTTGAGGCGCACGACGCCCGCGTTCTTGGCGTCCTCGGGCTTGGCGTAGACGATCTTGCCGTCCTGCACCTTGCCGAACACGACCATGTTCCGCGAGATCGCGTTGTGGTCCTTGGCCGTGAAGGGCTTCTCGTAGGTGGTGACGACGCCCTCGACCCGCTCGTTCAGGTTCTCGAGCGCGGCGCGGATCTTCGGCCCGTCGGTGCCGCCCGCCTGCTTGATGGCGGCGGCCAGCAGGAAGATCGAGTCGTAGCCTTGAGCGCCCGCCACCGGGGTCGGAATCTTCGTCACGCCGTAGGTCTTGTAGTAGTTCTCGAGGAACGCCTTGCGCTTCGGCAGCGTCTGATCCTCGATGAAGGTCTGCGGCATGATCACGCCGTTGCCGTTGGCACCCGCGATATCGATGAAGCTCTGCATCGAAGAGGGCCAGCTCGTGATCATCGGCACCTTCCAGCCGAGCTTGGCCATGCCGTTGGAGATCTGGGCCAGCTCCGGCCCGATGCCGTAGGCGAGGATGACCTCGGCGCCGGCCTGCTGCGCCTTCAGCAGCTGGGCCGTCATGTCGACGTCCTTGATGTTGAACTTCTCGACGGCGACCGGCTTGATCGACTTGGTGGCAAGGTACTTCTCGATGTCCTCACGGCCGAGCTGGCCGTAATTGGTCGAGTCGGCCAGCACCGCGATCTTCTTGTGGCCCTGCGCCAGGGCCTCGTCCACCATCAGGCCGGCCTGGAGCACGTCGTAGGCGGAGTTCCGGAAGACGTAGTTGGCGTCGTAATCCGGTTCCTTGAACTGGTTGGTGATGATCGTGCCGGTGGCGACGTTGTTGAACACCGGGATCTCGGCTTCCTGGTAGAAGCGCTGGGCTGCCAGCGCCACGCCGGTGTTGATGAAGCCGACGGTGGCGACGACCTTCTCCTTGTTGATGAGTTCCTGCGCGACCTGCGCGCCGACCTCGTTCTTGGCCTCGTCGTCGCGCTCCACGAGCTGGATCTGCCGGCCGAGCACGCCGCCGGCCTTGTTGATCTCGGCCGCGGCGAGCTTGGCGCCGTCGCGCATCGACACGCCCATCGAGGAGGAGCCGCCCGTGTACGGGCCGGTCAGGCCGATCTTGATCGGATCGGCGGCGCGGGCCGGTGTGAGCGCCAGCGCGCAGCTCAGCGCGAGCGCGGACGCGCCTACGGTAAATCGCATCGTTTCCTCTCCCAACAGGCCGCTCGCGCGGCGTGCCCTTCGATGTGGCACTCTGTATTCAGGTGCCTTGAATTCAGATCGACCGTCAAGCGGCCGTCGGGAGCGGAGCCGGGTTTTTACTGCCGATGATGTGGGCATGTTGCCGAACCGCGATGACAAAGCAGCGCGACTGGGTATCGGGCGCGCATCGCGGCGGGGATTAAACCGCACGCTTGGCAGAACGTCGCGTTACGTTCGTGCCCTCCGAGATGGGACGTGGTTCTTCGGGTGCCGACGCGCGTCCGCGCGAACGGCGCCGCGACCGTGCCGGCGACGGATCGTCCCGTTCCGAGCCCCCGTTCCGAGCCCGGCCGACGGATGCGTCGGTGCGCGGATCGGCGCGCGAGGTTCAGCCGGCCCGGGCGGGGTCCGCGAAGGCGGGCAGGACCGCGCGGCCGAACGCCTCCAAGAAGGCCTCCTGACTGCCTCCGACCTGGTGGACGATGATCTCCGCGAAGCCCAGCTCGGCCAGTTCCGCGAGCCAGGCCGCATGCCGACCCAGGTCGTCGGAGACCCGCACGCAGGCGTGGATGTCCTCCGGCCGCACGAAGCGTGCGGCGGTCTCGAACTCCTCGGGCGTGCGCAGCTCCCAGTTCACGTCCCCCTCGATGGCGTTGCTCGCCCACTGCGCGTGCGCCTCGGCGAGCGCGCGGGCCGGATCGGGGTCCCAGCACACCTTCGTCTGCAGGAAGACCGGCTTGCCCGCGCCGCCGCCCTCGCGGAACGCGTCGAGCACCGGGCGCAGCTTCTCCGGATCGATCCCGACCGTGACGAGCCCGTCCGCCCAGGCCGCAACCTTGCGCGCGGTCGCGGGCGTGACGGCGCCGCCGACCAGGAGCGGGGGAGTCCGGGGCCGCGAGTAGAGCTTGGCATCCACCACCGTGACGCGGCCGCGATGCGTCACCGTCTCGCCCGCGAAGAGCGCCCGGATGATCGCCGCGCACTCGCCGAGCCGTTCGGTCCGCTCGGCCTTCTCCGGCCAGGGCAGGCCGGTGACGTCCTCGTTGAGGCGCTGCCCGCTGCCGAGCGCCAGCCACAGGCGGTCGGGGAACATCTCGGCGAGCGTCGCGGCCGACTGGGCGAGCACGGCCGGGTGGTGGCGGTAGCCCGGCGCGGTGATGATCCCGAACGGCATCCCGGTCACGGCGAGCGCGGCCCCGAGCCAGGACCAGGCGTGGCCCGAATGGCCCTGTGCCCGGCTCCACGGCTTGAAGTGCTCGGACGACATCGCGCAGGCGAAGCCCGCCGCCTCGGCCGCCCGGACATGGCGCAGCAGCGCGGAGGGCGCGTGCTGCTCGTGCGACGCGTGGTAGCCGATGCGTGCCAAACCTGGTCTCCCGGTCGCCGTGGGGTCTGTCGATGTCGATGGGAACGCCCGGCCCGCGCTCCCGTGCGGCGGGGCAACGCCTCAATCCGCCCCGGCGATGCGCGGCGCCCGGCGCGAATCGGTCTCGCGCAGGGAGCGGTCGGCGTAGGTGCCCTGCACGGCCGCCCGTCCGCCATGGTCGTAGAGGTCGAGCGTCAGCGCGCTGTGGATGAAGCCCAGATGGCTGAAGGCCTGGGGGAAGTTGCCGAGGAAGCCGCCGTCCTCCGCCGCCTCCTCGGCGTAGAGCCCGACATCGTTCTGCAGCGCCCGCAGCGCGTCGAAGCGGGTGCGGGCCTCCGCGTCGCGGCCGAGCCAGAGCAGGGCATCGACGAGCCAGAAGGCGCAGAGCAGGAAGGTGCCCTCGTGGCCCGGCAGGCCGTCGTCGTTCCGGTAGCGGTAGACGAGGTGGCCGTGGCCGAGCCGCGCGATCACCGCATCGACGGTGCAGGCGAAGGCGGCCTCGTCCACGGGGAAGCCGACCATCGGTGCGACGAGCAGGGCGGCGTCCGGCTCGTCGGTGCCGAGATATTGCGGATAGTGGCCGTCGCGGTGGATGGCCTCGCCGTTGACCCAGGCGACGATCCGGTCGCGCTCGCGGCACCAGTGCGGGCGCTCGCCGAACAGGCGGATCGCCCGGTCGAGGGCGACCCAGTTCATGATCGCGGCGTGCAGGTAGCGCTGCTCGGGCTTCCTCGGCTCCCACAGGCCCGCATCCGGCTCCGCCCAGTGCGCGGCCGAGATATCGGCCAGCCGCGCGCCGTGCGCGCGCATCGCGTCCGGCAGCGTGCCGCCGAGGCGCTCGTAGAGGTAGAGCAGGTCGAGCACCTGCCCGTAGGCGTCGGCTTGGTGCTGCTCGGCGGCCTCGTTGCCGTGGCGCACCGGCGCGCTGCCGCGCCAGCCCTCGAAATGGGAGATCGTGACCTCGCCGAGGTCGTCCTCGCCCGCGATGCCGTAGAGGGGCTTCAGCCGGCCCTCGGCGCGCGCGCACAGGTCGGAGACGAAGCCGAAGAAGGCCTCCGCCTCCTGGACCATGCCGAACTTCTTCAGGACGTAGAAGGACAGGCAGGCGTCGCGGATCCAGCAGAAGCGGTAGTCCCAGTTCCGAATGCCGCCGACCTCCTCGGGTAGCGAGGTGGTGGCCGCGGCCACGATCGCCCCCGAGGGCGCGTAGGTCAGCGCCTTCAGGACCAGGGCCGAGCGCATCAGCTCGTCCGCCAGCGGCCCCACATAGGCCGCCCCTTGCGTCCACAGCACCCAGGCCCGGCGGGTCTTCTCCATCAGCGCGCGGGCGTCCGGCGGGGCGTCGGGCATCGCGCCCGGATAGAGCGCGAAGCGCCGCTCCTGCCCGGCCTCCAGGGTGAAGCGGGCGACAGCGCCCGCGTCCTCGACCGCGAAGGCGGCGTCGGAGACGAGCCCGGGGCAGCCGGTCGCCGCCACGCGCCCGTCCGTCACGGCGAGCGGCGCGGCCGCCTCGGCGAAGCCCGCGAGCGGCCGGTAGACCGCGACCATCGGCACCCGCCCCGAGACGCCGGCGACGAGCCGGACGAGGCGCGGCCGGTCCGCCCCGCCCTCCGGCCCGACCATGAAGTCGTGCAGGGTGACGAAGCCGGTCGCGGTGGTGAAGGTGGTCTCGAGGATGTTGCTGCGGCTCAGATACTGCCGCGCCGTCTCGAAGCGCTCGGCGGGCCGCAGCGTGAAGTGGCCCCCGCGCCGCCGGTCGAGCAGTCGCGAGAAGGTCGGGTCGGCGTCGAAGCGCTCCAGGCAGGCCCAGTCGATCTCGCCATCGCGCGCTACCAGCGCGCAGCCCTCGCAGTTGCTGAGGAGCGCGTAGGCCTCGATCGGCTGGTAGTCGCGCTCGTCGTCGAATCCCGGCATGGCTCTTCCCCCCTCCCTGCGCCGCCTCCCGGACGGTCGCCGTCGTCGTCCGCCGCGAGGGCCGCTCAGTCCGCGAGCCGGAAGGCGGGCTCCAGCAAGCCCCGCGCGCCGACATCGACCCGCAGCGTGCGGCCGTGCTCGGGGTCGGCTCCGCGCTCCGCCGCGTCCATGCCCTCGTAGGCCGAGGTCACGAGGAGCCAGTCGAGCGCGCGGCCCGCGAATGTCGGGCAGGTCGGCCGGGACGGGGGCACCGGAACCGTGCGCACCCGCTCGCCGGCTGGGCTGTAGGCGTCGAGGCAGCCCGCGCCGAACCGGGCCGTCCAGATCAGCCCCTCGGCGTCCACCGCGGCGCCGTCGATGCCGCCCGCGCCGCCGCGATGGTCGTAATGCGTCTCGGGCTCGCCCGTCGGCAGGCCCGTCGCGGGGTCGAGGGCGACCCGGCGCAGCACGCCCTCGTCCGTATCCACGAAGTAGCCGGTCGCGCCGTCGGGCGAGAAGGCGATGCCGTTCGGGATCGTCAGGTTGGCGAAGAGCCGCGTCACCCGCGTGCCGGCGACGTGGTAGATGGCGCCCCGCCCGGGCTCGGCGTCGCGGCCCATCGTGCCGATCCAGAGGGCGCCGGCCGGGTGGACGCGCCCGTCGTTCGAGCGGGTGCCGGGGTCGTCCGCCTCGAGCGGGCAGCAGAGCGAGAGCCCGCCATCCGCGATCGTCCGGACGTAGAGGCCGTCCTCGGCCGACAAGAGCTGCCGCCGGTCGTCGATCGCCGCGACGTCGCTCGCCATGACGGGCAGCGCGTGGATCCGGGCCGGACCCGCTTCGCCGAGGCGCAGCTCGAACAGCCGGCGCTCCGGGATATCGACCCACCACGCCGTATCGGTCGCCGGATCGTAGCTCGGCCCCTCGCCGAGATGGCAGCGGGACGTGTCGAGGATGCGGACGCGCGCTGGCTGCAAGGCTCTTTTTCCTGGCTGACTGCGCAGGACGACGTCCCGGGAGGGAGCGCGGTTCCGGCCGCGCCGCGCCCCGCGCCGGCCCGGGTGCGCGGGCGCACCGCGGCGTGCGGCGCCCCGCGCGGCGCGGGGATTAATCCCGGGTGCGCGCGCCCCGCGCCGCAAGGCCATACTCTCGACGTGTTGCCCCCGCAGAGCCTGCGGCTTAACCGGTGGCGGACGCCCCGAGCCGAGAGACGCAAGACGCCATGAGCTACCCGGGTCAGCCGGCCCTCGCGCTCCCCGAAGCCGCGCCGCGGCTGAGCGCGACCGAATCCTACCTGCGCGTGCTGCACGCCCTGATGCTGCGCGACATGCGCACGCGCTTCGGCGCCTCCTACTGGGGCTACGCGGTGGTCGTGCTCTGGCCCTGCGCCCACGTCTTCATGCTGGTGGCGATCTACTACTTCCGCAAGGTCCCGGCGCCGATCGGCGAGAGCAGCCCGATCTTCTTCGCCAGCGGCGCGGTTCCGGTGCTGGTCTACCAGTACATGTCCCGCGAGGTGATGAAGTCGGTCGGCGCGAACCGGCCGTTGACCTACTACCCGCAGGTCAAGCTCATCGACGTGATCATCGCCCGCCTGCTCGTGGAGATCGTGAGCGGCTCGCTCACCCTGATCACCGTGCTGGCGATCCTGACCGCGCTCGGCATCGATCCGCGGCCGGCCGACCCCTTCACGGCGGTGACCGGCTTCCTGGCGGCGATCCTGCTCGGGATCGGGATCGGCTTCGTGAACGTCTGCATCATGGCGTTCTTTCCCACCTGGGCACTGGGATACGTGCTGTTCAACATCATCATCTACATCACCAGCGGCGTGATGTTCCTGCCCAACTACCTGCCCGAGCAGCTCTACGCGATCTTCAAGTACAACCCGGCCGTGCAGATCATCGAGTGGGTTCGGCTGGGGTACTATCCGACACTCGACGTCCAGGTGGACTACTTCTACGTGATCATGTTCGGGCTCACGACGCTGAGCATCGGCCTGCTCATGGAGCGGTTCGTGGTCCGCAGGCTCTCGTAGCCGCGCGAGGGCCTTGAGCGTGTCATCTTCGGGCCGGCGCCCCGCGCCGGCCCGCGCCGCGGATGCGGCCGAGCCGGGGTTGCGTGTGGGACTGACGATCAAGGGCCTGCGGGCCGCGCTCCGGCGGATCGCGACGGGGCAGGGGAGCCTGGGTCCGTTCGGGGGGACGCCCGATTTCGCCGGCCGCGTCGCCGGCATCACGGGGGCCCGGTGCGAGAACCTGACGGTCTCGGGCCGGGGCCGCGTCGTGCTGGCTCCCGGCGCGCGGATCGGCTTCGGCATCAAGCCCTATCTCGCGGCCTCGGCGCTCTCGGTGCAGGTCGTCCTCGACATCGAGGCCGAGACCGTCAACGGGCCGCCCTGGCTGGCGGTGGATTACGGCGCGGGGTTCGCGCCCGAGCACACCGTCCCGCTGCGCCGGCCCGACGCGGGCACGCGCTGGACCCTGCACGTGCCGCTGCCGCAATTCGTGCGCGGCCTGCGCCTGGAATTCCACAACCAGATCGTGGGCCCGGCCACGATCCACGCCTGCCTCGTGCAGCGCTCGGACCTGCGCGACCTCCTCGATCACCTGTTCCGCCTGCCCGCGCCCGAGCGGCAACGCCTGACCGGGGCCAAGGTCGCGGGCGTGCTGGCCGCGCTGGAGGACCGGCGCGACGCGGTCGCCGAGGATGCCGCGGCCGAGCGCCCGCAATCCGCGCTCGCGGCCGCGATCGGGTGCGGCCTGCTCGCCGACCACGCGCAGTCCGCGCCCTCAGACCCGCGCTACGTCGGCGTCGTCGAGCGGGACGACCGGCTCGGCGAGGCCGACCGGGCCTGGATGGACGGCCGCATGGCGGCCTTCGCCGATCGGCCGCTCCTCTCCGTGGTGATGCCGGTCTACGACCCGCCGCTCGACCTGCTCGAGGAGGCGATCCGCAGCCTGCAGCGGCAGACCTATCCGCACTGGGAGCTGTGCCTCGCCGACGACGCCTCGCCGGACTTCGCCGTGCGCGACGTGGTCCGCCGGCTCGCCGCCGAGGATCCGCGCATTCGACCCGTCTTCCGCGAGACGAACGGCCACATCTCGCAGGCCTCGAACGCGGCCGCCGCCCTGGCGCGGGGCCGGTTCCTCGTCCTGATGGACAACGACGACCTGCTGCCGGACCACGCGCTCTGGACGGTCGCCGACGCCATCGACCGCCATCCCGGCTGCCGGATGCTGTTCTCGGACGAGGACAAGATCAACCTCGAGGGGCGCCGGGCCCAGCCCTACCGGAAGGGAGCCTTCGACCGCTTCCTGATGTACGGCCACAACATGTTCAGCCATCTGGGCGTCTACGAGCGCGCCCTGTTCGAGGCGGTCGGCGGCTTCCGCGTCGGCTACGAGGGCAGCCAGGACTACGACCTCGCCTTGCGCTGCATGGAGCGCTGCGCCGAGGCCGAGATCGTGCACATCCCGCACGTGCTCTACCGCTGGCGCCAGCTCCCCGGCTCGACCGCCCTCGGGGGCGGCCAAAAATCCTACGCCTTCGCGGCGGCCAAGCGCGCGATCGACAGCCATTTCGAGCGGATGGGCTACCCGCTCGAATCGATCGACGGCCCGGGTCCCGGGATCGCGGCCGTGCGCACCCTGGGCGTCGCCGACCCGAAGCGGATCAGCGTCGTCATCCCGACGCGCAACGGACTCGACCTCCTGCGGCCCTGCATCGAGTCCCTGCTGGCGGTCGGCGACCCGCTCGTCGAGATCGTGGTCGTCGACAACTTCTCGGACGATTCCGGGACGCTCGCCTACCTGGACGGGCTGCGCCGCGACCGCGCCCGCATCACCGTGGTGCGCTCCGAGACAGCGTTCAACTTCCCGCACCTGTGCAACCTCGGCGTGGCGCGGGCGCGCGGCGAGATCGTCTGCCTCCTGAACAACGACACCGAGGTGCTGAGCCAGGACCTGTTCCAGCGCGCCCGGGCCTTCCTGTCGATCCCCGACGTCGGCGCGGTCGGCGCGCGCCTGCTCTACCCGCACGGGGCGGTCCAGCATTTCGGCGTCTACACGGGCGTCGGCCCCTACGGCATCGCCACCCACGCCCATGCGGGCCGGGCGGACGACGCGCACGTGCAGTTCAGCAAGAGCGTGCTGCTGCAGCAGTTCGTGGCGGTCACGGCCGCCTGCTGCTTCCTGCGCAAGGCCGATTACGAGGCGGTCGGCGGCATGGATGAAGCGTTCGCGGTCGCCTACAACGACGTCGATCTCTGCCTGAAGCTGCGCCAACGGGGCCTCAAGGTGATCTGCGACCCCGGCATCCGGCTGGTGCACAAGGAATCGGTCAGCCGCGGGCGCGACGTCGATCCCACGAAGGTGGTGCGCCTGCGCCGCGAGGCGGAGCTCATGGAGGCGCGCTGGGGTCGCGAGGGCCTGCGCGATCCCTTCTACAACCCGGCCTTCTCCGCCCGGAGCGGCGATTTCGAACTCGCCGAGTTCCCGCGGGTGGCGATCCCCTGGAAGGACCCGGCCGGTCTGGCCGAGGCGCGCCCCGAGGCGCCGCCGGAAATCGAGGTCGCGTACGAGCCCGCGTCCGAGGGGCGGGCGGGGCTGTGAGGGGCGGCGCGGACGATCCGCCGCCCCCCGCGGCCGCGATGCCCCGCCGACGCCCGCTCGGCGCCGGCTCGACGCTTCGCGCGGTTCGGGCGATGCCGGGGCGCTGCCCGGGGTTCCCCGCGGGCCCCCCGTCCGCCGGGCCGCGTCGAGTGCCCCGCGCCCCACGCGGCGGGGCCCGCCGCTCCGGCGGATGAGCGAGGAAACCCGATGACGAAGCCGATCGACATCGCGGACGTGCGGGCGCGCCTCGCCGCCCCGATCCTCGGGCGCGCGCAACCGGACCCGTTCGATCTCACAGTCCACCATCGCCACCCGCGCATCGCGACGATCCGCTTCGTGCCCGGCCGCCCGATCGGATACGCGCTCTCGGCGAGCTACCCGGACTGGACCGACCGGTCCTTCCTCGCGCAGCGCTTGGCGGGAATGCGGTTGTTCTTCGGCGCGTTGCGGGACATCGAACCGGGGCTGGACGGGACGTGCGACCTCTGGCTGGGCGACGTCCCGGAAGCCCCCGGCCTCGCCTTCTCGGGCTGCGCGAGCTCGAACGTTCTGGTGCCCGATCCGGATTTCGTCGCGTCGGACGGCTACCGGCAGCTCCGGCGCGAGGCCGAGGGCATGCTGCCCTGGCCCGAGCGAGAGAACGACCTGTTCTGGCGCGGCACGCTATCGGGCGATCCGAAGCGTCGGGCGCCCGGATGGCGCACGCTTCAACGCGCGCGCCTCTGCCTTGCCGGCCGCGCGTCGGTCGTGGGCGTTCCGCTCGACGCCAAGCTCGTGGGCGACCCGCGCAATGCGGCGGGCTCCGAGGGATGGGTCGAGATCGGCGACCTCGGCCTGCTCGCAGACCGGGTCGCGCTTCATGACTTCGCGCGCTACCGCCATGCCATCGACATCGACGGCAATTCCTGCGCCTGGATGGGGCTGTTCACCAAGCTCCTGATGGGCTGCACCGTGGTCAAGGTGGATTCGCCGCTCGGGCACCGGCAATGGTACTACGACCGGCTCGTGCCCTGGATCGACTTCGTGCCCGTCTCCGCCGATCTCGCCGATCTCGACGCGGTGCGGACCTGGCTCGCGCGGGAGCCCGAGGCGGCCCGCGCCATCGCAGCGCGGGGCCGGGCGCTGGCTTGCGCGATCACCTTCGATCAGGCGCTCCTGGACGTCGCTCCGCGCGTGATCGCCCATATCCGAGCCGCGAAGGCCCAGTCATGCGCATGACCACCAAACGCGTCCTCGTCACCGGCGGGGCGGGCTTCGTGGGCTCGCACCTGTGCGAGCGGCTGCTGGGCAACACACGCTGCAAACTGATGTCCCCACTACGTGACCCCATCCTCCTCCGCATCGTGAACTGTGAGAACGCGCACCATTGACCTGAAGACGCTCTATGGACGTCATGACCGCTTTCACAACGTTTTACCAATTCATCCCACCTGCTGAGCATTGGTTAGTTTCAGATGGCGACCCGTAAAACCCAACTACTGGATGGGGGAGATCTGACGGCGTCCTATTGACCGAGGGAAATTTCCGAGCGATTGATCTTGTTGATTCGTTGGTACAGATGGGAAGCATCGATGTAAGTAATGAAACCATACATACGATTAAGGAGAAAAAAATGGAACACAGAAAACGCATCTTGGTTACTGGCGGCGCCGGATATATTGGAAGTCACACCTGTAAGCTGTTGGCAATCAACGGCATGGAGCCTATTGCATACGATAACCTTTCTAATGGGTTCAGACATAATGTTAAGTGGGGTCCCCTTGTGGTCGGTGACATTCGCGATCGCATCTGTTTGAAAGAGACTTTTTCCCACTTTAAGCCAGATGCAGTGATTCACTTTGCAGCCCTTGCGTACGTTGGCGATTCTATGACAGGCCCATCACAGTACTACGATATCAATGTTGCGGGATGTATTGCGCTCTTATCGGAAATGCTAAATGCAGGAATAGATAAATTTGTTTTCTCCAGCTCATGTGCCACTTACGGAATTCCAAGCAACATTCCGATTTCAGAAAGTGAGCGGCAGGATCCGATCAATCCTTACGGTGCTACGAAATTAATGGTTGAGCGGATACTGCAAGATTACCATCAAGCTTATGGAATGAATTCTGTTTCTTTGAGATATTTCAACGCGAGCGGAGCAGATCTAGAAGGAATACTGGCTGAAGAGCACAATCCTGAGACTCATTTGATCCCAAGATGTTTGCAGGCGGCTGCGGGATTGATTGAAGTGGTTGACATTTTTGGATACGATTATCCAACTCACGATGGAACCTGTATAAGAGATTATATACATGTATATGATCTCGCTAGAGCACATTACAGTGCGATAGAATACTTACAAACAGGTAAAAAATGCAGAATGTTCAATCTTGGTACAGGAACAGGGACATCCGTCCGAGAAATTTTGTCAGCTGTGCACTCTGTAACCGGCAAACGTGTTCCGGTTACATTTGCGCCTCGTAGGCCAGGCGATCCGCCGATACTTTTGGCCGATCCGACCTTGGCTGAGAAGGTACTCGGCTTCACAACTCAGCACTCCGATCTCAAAACGATCATAGAGACTGCATGGCAACGATACGCAAATATGTGAACTTGACGAGATAAACCTGGCGAATATATTAGCAAGTGCTTGCAATTTCCAAAATTGTTCTTCTCATGTTTTCTTCTCAAAATATTAAATCAATTATCTAAAGGTCATTAAACAGGTTTATGATTGAGTATATCAATACGAATTCTAGCAACTTTGTTCCATTGAGCAACAATTTTATAAACCGGCCATTCCAAATCATAAAAATTCGCAACACATGTTTACCGATTGAAACGGATTGAACTTCTTAACATCGCGATTCTATTGAGTTATGGGGGTATCGGGTTAAATATTCAGACTCTCTGATTATCGGAACGTTTCAAGGGAGTAAATTTGAATTAAATCGTCGTTGCAAATGTACTATCTTGACTTCATATTCTATATTTTTCGCCCTTCCAGGGTCGGTTTTCCGGGGGGGCATTCTCAAGGAGTGCCTAGAAAACGCCTACGCCATCGCTGATTGTTTAACAACGTGAAAAATCGATCAATCTCAGATTCTAATACTGACTTGTACCGAATAAAATCCAGCTGAGGTGGAAAAATGAGAGTAGCCGTAGTTACGCCATATTACAAAGAGCCGACTGAAATGCTCTTTGAGGCGCATCAAAGCGTTCTGAATCAGGACTATGCGGCAACGCACGTGCTGATCGCCGATGGACATCCCAATGTATCAGTTGATAGCTGGGATTGTGACCACATCATCCTTCCTCGCGCGCACAGGGACGCAGGAAGTTATGCAAGAGGAGTAGGAGCATTCCATGCTATCAGTAGCAAATTCGACGCAGTGTCATTTCTAGATGCAGATTGCTGGTTCGATAAAAGTCATATATCGAATCTCGTAAACGTCATGCAGAAGCATGGCGTCCCGGTCGCAACGAGTAGACGGAAACTGATTAGATTAGATAGATCATTATTGAATATCTTCGATCTAGAGAGCGATGGTTTGCGATTTGCTGACACGAGTACGCTACTGATCTCCAAGGATCTGATCGATATTCAGTCTGTTTGGCTGCAGATGCCGCCTGAACTCGGTGTGATAGGAGATCGCATAGTATGGGCTGCAATAAAGTCCCGCGGCTATGGTTGCGCTACCAGTGGAGAAGCAACAT